>Ga0136612_10000150_pt1 | contig 19499 bp, 14 predicted proteins | sample AntDryUQ224A2306_2_FD_106644 | JGI IMG/M metagenome (GOLD analysis project Ga0136612, IMG submission 106644) | Polar desert sand microbial communities from Dry Valleys, Antarctica - metaG UQ224A (23.06) | ecosystem: Environmental > Terrestrial > Soil > Desert | place: Antarctica: Dry Valley... | reverse complement strand
TCGTAGACCAGCTCGGTGGACTCGACGCCCTTGTAGCCCATCTTCTTGATCTTGGGCGGGACGTTCAGGCCCTTCCAGTCACCCTCGTTCTCGCTCGTGCCCGGCTCCTTCTCGGTGATGAAGCACGTCATGCCCTTGTAGGGCGGGTCGGCGGCGGGGTCTGTCTTGACCAGGACGAAGACGAGGCCGGACATGAGGCCGTTGGTGACCCACATCTTCTGGCCATTGACCTCGTAGAAGCCGTCATCCGTCGACTTGGCCGTGGACTTGATCGCCTGCACGTCGGAGCCCAGCTCGGGCTCCGAGAGCGAGAAGGCGGCGCGGATCTCGCCCGTGGCCATCTTCGGGAGGAACCGCTCCTTCTGGTCGTCGGTGCCGAACTTCATGAGCAGGTAGGACCCGATGAAGTGGGTGTTGACGACGCCGGAGATCGAGATCCACCCGCGCGAGAGCTCCTCGACGACCATCGTGTAGGTCGTCAGGTCCAGGCCGAGGCCGCCGTGCTCCTCGGGGATCGTGATCCCGAACAGGCCCAGCTCCTTCATCTGGTCGACGATGGGCGCGGGGAACTCGTCCTCGTGGTCGTAGTGCTCCGCGTTGGGCAGGATCTCCTTCTCGACGAAGTCGCGGACCATCTCGATGATGGCCTTCTGCTCGTCGGTGCGATCGGTCAGCTGGGGGGCGGCGACCATGCAGCACTCCGGGTTCGGGGTCGAAAAGGCGCGGTCTACAGGCCCTACGAGGTTACCGGCCGGATGTCCCACGCAGCACACCGGCGTAGAGTGCGTCACGTGCGATCGCGGGTCCTGACGCTGTCGGTGCTGCTGGTGGGGCTGGCCCTCCCGGGTGCGGCGCGCGCCGCCGAGCCGCCGGTGCTCGACTCGGGCGCCCTGCGCGTGCGCGTCGTCGCCGAGCCCTTTGCGCTCGAGGTGACCGACCGCGCCGACGGCGAGGTGCTGCGGACGCTCGCGGCGAGCGGGGCCGCGCCCGACGACCCGTCCGCGCGCTACGGACCGCTCGGCTACTCCTTCGACACCCGCCAGCCCATCGTCAACAACGCCTACCTGGGCTACTACCGGGCGCTGGAGGTGCAGTCCCTCTGGTTTCACGCCCGCCGCGTGGCCGCCGCCCGGCGTGAGGGCGCCGGGCTCGTGCTCGAGCTCGAGACCAACGACCCGCTGGGTCATCGCCTCGAGCTGCGCATCGTTCCGGCCGGCGAGGGGGTCGTGACCTTCACGTCTCGCATCGCCCCCGGCTCGGGCCCGTTCGCCGACCGGCCGTCGCTGTCGGGGGCGGCGTTCACCGCGCGACCCGGCGAGCGCTTCCTCGGCTTCGGCGAGCGCTCCAACGCCGTCGACCACACCGGCCGCGAGGTCTTCTCGTGGGCGGAGGAGGGCCCCTTCTCCTCGGGGGAGGGCGAGGAGCTGGCGCGCCCGTTCTTGCCCGACTTCACCTTCCCCAGCGGCCCGGCGGCGACGAACTTCCCCGTTCCCTGGCTGGTGTCCAGCCGCGGGCTGGGCTTCCTCATCGACCAGACCCAGCGGTCGAATTTCCGCCTGGCCTCGGACCGCCCGGACGCCTGGCAGGCCGAGGCCGAGTCGAGCTTCTTCCGCTTCACCGTGGTCGCGGGCCCGTACCCGTCGGATGTCGTGCGCCGCTACTCGGGCTACGCCGGGCGCCAGCCGCGCCCGGCCCGCTGGATCTTCGGGCCGTGGGTGCAGTTCGCCGATCCCCAGCCCGAGCGGTTTCGGGCGCTCGACGTGCCGACGACCGTCGCGCAGACCTACACGCACTACCTCCCGTGCGGCGCGGGCGGCGACGTGGCGGCCGAGCAGGCGCGCGTGGACCGCCATCACGCGCTGGGCTACAAGATCACGACCTACTTCAACCCGCACGTCTGCACGAGCTATCAGCCTGTCTACGGCGAGGCCGCCGCGAACGGGTGGCTCGTCAAGAACGAGCTCGGCCAGCCCTACCTGCTGTCCAACCCGTTCACCGCCGATCAGGTCACCTCGGAGATCGACTTCACCCATCCCGGCGGGGTCGCGCTGTACCAGCGGCTGCTCGACGGTGCGCTCGCGCGCGGCTATGACGGCTGGATGGAGGACTTCGGCGAGTACACCCCCACCGACTCGGTGTTCTTCGACGGTCGCCGCGGCCTGGAGATGCACAACCGCTACCCGGTGATCTACCACCAGGCTTCCACCGAGCACACGCAGCGCCGGCGCGGCAACGACATCGCCGTCTTCATCCGCTCGGGATTCCACGGCGTCCAGCCCCACGCGCGGGTCGTCTGGGGTGGCGATCCGACCGAGGACTGGAGCTGCGCGGACGGCCTGTGCGCCGCGGTGCACCAGTCGCTGTCGATCGGGCTGACCGGCGTGGCCTACTGGGGCTCTGACATCGGCGGCTTCCACGCGATCGCCAACGGGCGCACCTCGGACGAGCTCAACATCCGCTGGCTGCAGTTCGGCGCGGTGTCGGGCGTCATGCGCACGCAGGCCAACGGGTATGCCTTCCGCCAGAACCGGGCCGAGCGCTCGCAGGTGTGGAGCCCCGCGGTGCTGCCGATCTGGCGCCGCTACGCGAAGCTGCGCACGCAGCTGGCGCCCTACGTCGAGGCGGCCTCGGACGACTACCAGCGCCGCGGCCTCCCGATTGCCCGTCACCTCGCGCTGGTCTATCCGAACGACCCCGCAGCGGTGCGCCGCCAGACCGACTTCATGTTCGGCCCCGACCTGCTGGCCGCGCCGGTGGTCGAGGAGGGCGCGCGAACGCGGCGCCTTTACGTTCCCGGCGGGCGCTGGGTGGACCTCTGGCGGGCGGTGGACTACGTCCCCGCGGGCGGCACCCTGCGCCTCGGCCGCGCCACGACGTTCACGGGCCGGCGCGAGCTCACTCTGCCCGCGCCGCTCGGTGAGCTGCCGCTCCTCGCGCGCGCGGGCGCGCTGCTGCCCATGCTCCCCGCCGACGTCGACACGCTGGCCGACGGAGTGGGTCGCGGGCCCGGCCTCGTCCACGCGGGCGACCGCGCTGACCGCCTCGACGTGCTCGCCTTCCCGCGCGGAGCCTCCAGCGCGCGCCTGCCGGGCCGCGAGCGCCTCGAGTCACTCGAGTTCGCCGACGGGCGCTGGCGGCTGCGGATCCGCGGCACCCGCCTGCGCACGTATGACGTGCAGGCCTCGATGGCGACGCTGCGCCGTCCCTTCCGGCCCTGCCGTATCGACGCCGGCGGCCGGCCGCTGTCGCGCCGGGCCTGGCGGTATGACGCCGCCGCCGGCGTCCTGCGCCTGACGGTCCGCGCGCGCGTCGTGACCGTGGTCGTGCGCCGTCGCTGCCGCTGAGCGGGCCGCACCGGGATAGCCTGCGGCGCCGTGAACTTCGCACGCGACGTCGTCGAGGCCGCCGACGGGACGGCCCGGGCCATGGTGGAGCTCTCGGCCGGCGGAGAGCGGCGCGAGTGGACCTTCGCCGAGGTCGCCGACTCCAGCGCGCGGCTGGCCGGGTCGCTCGTGGCGCACGGCGCCGGGCGCGGCGACGTGATCCTGACGCTCATCGGCAATCGCGCGGACTGGGTGCTGGCGATGCTCGCCTGCTTTCGCACGGGCATGGTCGCCCTCCCGTGCACGGAGCAGCTGCGCGCTCCCGACCTGCGCCACCGCCTCGAGGTCGCGCGCCCGGCGCTCGTGCTCGCCGACGAGCGCAACCGCGCGGTGGTCGAGGCCGCCGCGCCGCAGTGCCCGGTGCTCACGATCCCCGATCCCGCGCTGTACGCCGCCGAGCCGGCGCCCGCGATCGACCTCGCCGCAGACGACCCCTGCCTGATCGCCTTCACCAGCGGTACTGCGGACGAGCCCAAGGGCGTCCTGCACGCCCAGCGCTACCTGTTCGGGCAGCGCCTCCAGGCCGAGCACTGGCTCGGGCCGCGGACGGGCGAGCTCGTGTGGTGCACCGCGGCCAGCGGCTGGTCCAAGTCGGCGCGCAACGCCTTCATCGCCCCCTGGCTGCGAGGGGCCGCCGCGCTGCTGCACGACGCCCGGTTCGATCCGGCCCAGCGGCTGGAGCTCCTCGCGCGCGAGGGCGTGAACGTCCTCTGCATGGCCCCGACGGAGTACCGCGTGATCGCCAAGCGCGAGACGCTGCGCGCGCTGCCCGCCGTCCGCGGCCTCGTGGCGGCGGGCGAGGCGCTCAACCCGGAGGTCCTACGTGCCTGGACGGAGGCCACCGGGGTGGAGATCCGTGACGGCTATGGCCAGACCGAGACGGGCCAGCTGACCGCCAACCCACCCGGCGAGCCCGCGCGGCCCGGGTCGATGGGCCGGCCGCTCCCCGGCGTCGTGCTGCGGGTGGATGACGGCGAGCTCGTCCTGGACCCCGCGACCGACCCGACGTTCTTCCTGGGCTACCTCGGCGAGCCGCCGGCGGACACCGAGCGGGTCTGGCGCACCGGCGACCGCGTCCACGCCGACGCCGACGGCTACCTCCACTTCGAGGGTCGCGCCGACGACGTGATCATCTCCGCGGGCTACCGCATCGGCCCCTTCGAGGTGGAGTCCGCACTGGTCGAGCACGCCGCCGTGGCCGAGGCGGCGGTCGTCGGGGCCCCCGACGACGAGCGCGGGAGCGTGGTGCGCGCCGTCGTCGTCCTGCGCGCCGGCCACGAGCCCTCCGACGCCCTCGCCCGCGAGCTCCAGGCCCACGTCCGGGACGCGACCGCGCCCTACAAGTACCCCCGCGTGGTGGACTTCGCCGCCGCGCTGCCCAAGACGGCGAGCGGCAAGGTCCGGCGAGCGGCGCTCCGCGACACCTGAGAGCACCGGCTGCTGGATCAGCGCGGTACGGTCCTGCCATGGAGAGGAGCGCAGCGCTCGACGCGGTGTTCGAGCCGGTGCAGCCGCCGACGACCTTCGAGGAGACCGTGGAGCGGCTGGGCACCGCCATCAAGCTCGGGCTGCTGACGCCCGCCAGCCGCCTGCCGCCGGAGCGCGAGCTGGCCGACCAGCTGGGGATCTCGCGCTCCACGCTGCGCCAGGCGCTGACCACCCTCGTGCAGAGCGGCCATCTCGTCGCCCAGCGCGGCCGGGCGGGCGGCACCTTCGTGGCCGAGTCACCGCCGCTGGTGGCCGGGATGGCCAAGCCGTCGGTGGCCACGATGCGCGCCGTGCTCGACAACCGCGTCGCGGTCGAGACCGGCGCGGCCGTGCTCGCCTGCGAGCGCGCCCGCCCGCGCGAGCTGGAGCGCATGCGCAGCCTCGTCAAGGTGATGGCCGACGCGCAGGACTTCGCGTCCTACCGCCGCGGCGACATCCGCTTCCACATCGCCGTCGCCGAGGGAGCGCGCTCGCCGCGCCTCGTCGCCGCGATGACCGAGGTGCAGGGCGCGATGAGTGAGCTGATCGCCCTGATCGCCCATCCCGAGGAGGTGCTGACCCGCTCCAACGCCCAGCACGCACGGCTCGTCAAGGCGCTCGAGCGCCAGGAGATGACGCGGGCCGTGCGCATCGTGCGCGATCACCTGGTCGGCACGGAGCACATCCTCGTGGGGCTGATGGCGCGCCCGAAGCGCCAGCGCCCCGCGTAGACCCGTTTCAGCAGTCCCCTCATTGAGCGCCGTTCGCCGGCGGTCGCACCGGCGACTACGCCCGGATCCGCTCGCCCTTCGGGTCGAACAGCGGGCTGCGGGCCACCTCGCCCGCGATCCACTCGCCGAAGATCTCCACGGCGACCTCCGTCCCGGGCGTGGCCTGGTCGGGCGGCAGGTACGCGAAGGCGATCGACTTCTCGACCGTGAAGCCGTAGCCGCCGGTCGTCACCCGGCCGGCGATCTGCTCGCCGACGCGCACGGGCTCGTTGCCCAGCGCGACCGAGCGCGGATCCTCCAGCGTGAGGCAGCAGAGCTTGACGGCCGGCGCGCGCGCGGCCAGCGCCTCCTTGCCGACGAACTCCTTGTGGTCGGAGACGCAGAACCCCAGCCCGGCCTCGTGGGGCGTCTCGTCCGGAGTGATGTCCGCGCCCCAGACGAGGTAGCCCTTCTCCAGGCGCATCGTGTCGATCGCGCGGTAGCCGCCACAGATCAGGTCGTGGGGCCGGCCGCTCTCCCACAGGGCCCGCCACAGACCGGCGCCGAACTCGCTGGGGCAGTAGAGCTCCCAGCCCAGCTCCCCCACGTAGGTCACCCGCAGCGCGCGGACGGGCACGTCGGCGACGGTGATCTCGCGCATGGACATGTAGGGGAAGGCCTCCGAGCCCAGGTCGGCCGGGGTCAGCGGGGCCAGCACGTCGCGCGCGCGCGGGCCCCACAGCCCGAAGCACGCGTACTGCGAGGTGACGACCGACAGCGTGACCGAGCCGTCGCGCGGTGCATGGCGGCGCAGCCAGCCGAGGTCGTGGGTGCCGAACGCGGTGCCGGTCACGATCCCGAAGTGCTCGGGCCCGATCCGCGTGACCGTGAAGTCGCACTCGATCCCGCCACGGCGGTTGAGCATCTGGGTGTAGGTGATCTGGCCGACGCCGCGCGCGACGCGGTTGTCGCACAGGCCCTCCAGGAAGTCCGCCGCGCCCGGCCCGCGGATCTCGAGCTTGGCGAAGCTCGACTCGTCGAAGAGCCCGGCCGCCGCCCGGGTGCCCAGGTGCTCGGCGCCGATCGCCGGCGACCAGTGCTCTCCGGCCCAGCCCCGCGGGCGCAGCCCCGCGTCGCCGCCCGCCGCGTTGGGCTCATACCAGTTGACGCGCTCCCAGCCCGACTTCTCGCCGTGCGCCGCACCGTGCTCGAGGTGCCAGCCGTAGGCCGGCGAGAGGCGCAGCGGCCGCCCGCCCTGGCGCTCGTGGTTGGGGTAGCGGATGTCGTAGTAGGTCTCATAGACCTCGCGGGTGCGCTTGAGCGTGTAGGAGGGCGAGCGATAGTGCTCGCCGAAGCGCCGGATGTCCATGTGCCAGAGGTCCAGCGATGGCTCGCCCTCGGCGATCCACTCCGCCATGACCTTCCCGATCCCGCCCGCGCCGGCGAGGCCGTGCGCGCAGAACCCGGCGGCGACGAAGCAGCCGCGGACCTCGGTCTCCCCGAGGCAGAACTCGTTGTCGGGGGTGAAGCCCTCCGGCCCGTTGATGAGCTTGGTGACCGTGATGTCGTCCATCGCCGGGACCCGCCGCCTGGAGTTCTCGACGATCTCGGCGAAGCGGTCCCAGTCCTCCTCGAGCAGCCGCCCGTTGAAGTCGGGCGGGATCGCGTCGAGGCCGTCGGAGTCCAGGAACCACGGGGCGCAGTCGCGCTCGTAGCCGCCCATGATGAGCCCGGCGCCCTCCTCGCGGAAGTAGATGAGCAGGTCTGGGTCGCGCAGCGTGGGGAGGTGCTCGCCGGCCGTGCGCTCGCGGAAGGGCTGGGTGACCAGGTACTCGTGGGACATCGGCACGACCGGGACCCGGACGCCGGCCAGCCGGCCCAGCTCGGCCGCGAACATTCCGCCGGCGTTCACCACCACCTCGCACTCGATGTCGCCGTGCTCGGTGCGCACGCCGGCCACCGCGCCGTCGGTCACGTCGATGCCGGTCACCCGGACGTTGGTGAACACCTGACAGCCGCCCCTTCGCGCGCCGTCGGCCAGCGCGTAGGTGAGCTGGGAGGGGTCCAGGTAGCCGTCGGTCGGCAGGTAGGTCGCGCCGAGCACGCCCGCGGGGTCCATGAGCGGGAAGAGCGCCTGGGCCTCCTGTGCGGAGATCAGCTCGAGCGGCAGGCCGAACGTCTTGGCCCAGCCCGCCTGGCGGCGGCACTCCTCCAGGCGCTCGGGCGTGGAGGCCAGCCGGATTCCGCCGCACTCCACCCACCCCGGGTCGAATTCCGACTCGCCGGCCAGGCGCCGGTAGAGCTCGACCGAGTACATCATCATCTTCGTCAGCGAGACCGACCCGCGCAGCTGGCCCACGAGCCCCGCCGAATGGAAGGTCGACCCGCTGGTCAGCTCCCTGCGGTCGAGCAGCACGACGTCGTTCCAGCCCAGCGCGGCCAGGTGATAGGCGATGCTCGCGCCCCCGACGCCGCCGCCGACGATCACGCAGCGCGTCCGCCCGGGGAGGTTCTTGGGTCTAGGCACGGGCGTCCTCGAGCCAGCGCTCGAAGCGCGGGTCTGCGGCGAGCTCGCGCACCCGGTCGAGGTGCTCGGTGGTGTACCCAGCGAAGTCGAAGTCCAGGTCCGACAGGCCACGCTGGACCACGCCCCACATCCCCTCGAAGTACGCCGTGGCCAGCCGCGACAGGCGCAGCCGCGCCAGCGCGGCCGCGTCGGGGGCGGCGTCGAGATAGGCCTTGAGCAGCGCGGTCTCCTCGTCCTCGGAGAAGGCGGCCTTCTCGGCGAGGTTGCCCAGGTCATAGAAGCGGTCGCCCATCCCGGCGTACTCCCAGTCGACGATCCACACGCGCTCGTCGCCGGCGATGAAGTTCGCGACCATGAGGTCGTTGTGGCAGGGAGCCGGCTCGGCGCCTTCCAGGGCGGCCTCGACCCGCTCGGCGATCGCGGCGGCCGTGGCGGCGTCGGCCGGGACCGGCACGCCGCGCGCCTGCGCCTCGGCCCGGTAGGCGCGCCCCCGTTCCCAGGGGGAGAACGCGGTCGGCAGGGGCGGCCCGGCGTGGACGGCGCGCAGCGAGCGCGCCAGCTGCGCCCGGACCTTGGGCGAGCGCAGCTCGGCGGCCTCGAGCGGGTGCCCGGAGACGAAGCGCGTCACGAGGCAGCCCGCGTCCTCGAGGAACGCCGCCACGGCGGGGGCCGCCCCCGCCTCGGCGGCGGCCTGCGTCGCGCGGCGCTCGGTCTCGCGGTCGATGCCGAGCAGGCCCGTGTTCTTGCCCGCGATCCGCAGGACGTAGTCCACCCCGCCCAGCCGGATCCGGTAGTTGCGGTTGGTGATGCCGCCGTCCAGCGCCACCGGATCGCCCTCCGCGGCGCCGAGCTCGGGCTCGAGGCGCTCGACGAGATCGGCGACGGTTGCGGTCACGCCGCGACCCTACCTCCGCTTGCACACAAAGGCTTGGGCGGGATACCTTCAGTCGCATGACGCTCGACGAGCTCAGGGCGCAGGTGCAGGAGGGCACGGTCGACACGGTCCTGCTGGCCATCGCCGACATGGAGGGCCGCCTCCAGGGCAAGCGCCTCACCGCGGCTCACTTCCTCGCCGAGGTGGCCGAGCACGGCGCGGAGGGCTGCAACTACCTGCTGGCCGTCGACGTGGACATGGAGACGGTCGACGGCTATGCGATGTCCTCCTGGGAGCGTGGCTACGGCGACTTCGTCATGACGCCGGACTTCGACACGCTGCGCCCCGTCCCGTGGCACGAGGCCACCGTCCTCGTGCTTGCCGACGTCGGCTGGGAGGACGGTGCTCCGGTCGTCGCCTCGCCGCGCCAGATCCTGCGCCGCCAGATCGAGCGTCTCGCCGAGCGCGGCTGGGTCGCCAACGCGGGCACCGAGCTCGAGTTCATGGTCTTCAAGGACACCTACGACGAGGCCTGGCAGAAGGGCTATCGCGACCTGCGCCCCGCCAACCTCTACAACGTCGACTACTCCCTGCTGGGGACGGCGCGGGTGGAGCCGCTCATCCGCCGCATCCGCAACTCGATGGTGGCGGCCGGGATGACCGTCGAGAACTCAAAGGGCGAGTGCAACCTCGGCCAGCACGAGATCAACTTCCGCTACGGCCCGGTGCTGCGCGCCGCCGACGACCACGCCGTCTACAAGATGGGCGCCAAGGAGATCGCCGACCAGGAGGGCTACGCGCTCACCTTCATGGCGAAGTACGACGAGCACGAGGGCAACTCGTGCCACATCCACCTGTCGGTCGCGGGGGAGGACGGCACGCCGCTCTTCGGGTCAGACGACCAGCTCTTCGACCGCTTCCTCGCCGGGCAGCTGGCCTGCCTGGAGGAGCTGACGCTGCTCTATGCCCCGCACGTCAACTCCTACAAGCGCTTCGCCGAGGGATCCTTCGCTCCGACCGCCGTCGCCTGGGGCGCAGACAACCGCACTTGCTCGATGCGCGTCGTGGGTCACGGCGCCGGCAAGCGCTTCGAGAACCGGCTGCCCGGCGCCGACGTAAACCCCTACCTCGCGCTGGCGGCGATGATCGCCTCCGGGCTGCACGGCGTGGACTCCGAGCTCGAGCTCGAACCGCCCGTGGAGGGCAACGCGTACGTCTCCGACAAGCCGCGGGTGCCCGCAACGCTGCGCGACGCCCGTGACCGCTTCGCCGGAAGCGACGTGGCCCGGGACGCCTTCGGCTCCGACGTGGTCGACCACTACCTCAACCACGCCCGCGTCGAGCTCGCCGCCTTCGAGTCGGCCGTGACCGACTGGGAGCGCGTCCGCGGCTTCGAACGGCTGTGAGCCGGCCCGCGATCGGCGTCACCGCCTCGCTGGAGGTGATGCGCTCGGGCCAGTGGGAGGAGGAGACGGCGGGGACGCCCTGGGCCTACATCCGCGCCGTGCAGCGCGCCGGGGGCCGCGCCCTCATCCTGCCGCCCGATCCCGAGGCGCCCGCCGACGCGCTGGAGGGCATCGCCGCCCTCATCGTGACCGGGGCGGCGGGCGACACCGACCCCGCCCGCTACGGCGCCGGGCCCCACCCGCTGACCGAGCCCGTCAGGCCCGAGCGCGAGGACTTCGAGCTCGGGCTCGTCGGCGCCGCGCTGGAGGCCGGCCTGCCGCTGCTCGGCGTCTGCCGCGGGCTTCAGGTGCTCAACGTCTCCCGGGGCGGCACGCTGGAGCAGCACCTGCCCGACGCGGTGGGCCACAGCGGCCACGCCGGGAGACCGGGGGCCTACGCCACCCACGAGGTCCGGCTGGAGCCCGGCTCGCTGGCCGCCCGCGCGGTCGGCGCCGAGCGCGCCACCGTGAAGAGCTACCACCACCAGGGGATCGGCCAGGTGGGACGGGGGCTGGTGGCCAGCGCCTGGGCGCAGGGCGACGAGATCGTCGAGGCCATCGAGGATCCCGACGCGCCGTTCGTGCTCGGGGTGCTCTGGCACCCCGAGGAGGACGCCTCCAGCCGGGTCGTGGCCGCGCTGCTTGACGCCATCCGTGCCCCGGCGTAGGGTCGCGCCAAGAGGAACGATGACCAGACCTTTAGGTGGGGCTGGTCGCCCACGACGAGGGGAGTCGCGCGACATGAGCACGGTCGACCAGACGCGGGGAGCCGATGAGAAGCGCCTCGCGGAGATGGGGTACAAGCAGGACCTGACGCGGGCCTGGAGCGGGTTTCAGAACTTCGCGATCTCGTTCACGATCATCTCGGTCCTCGCCGGCACCTTCACCACCTACGGCCAGGCGTGGAACAACGGCGGCCCGATCGCCATCAGCCTGGGCTGGCCGTTGATCTCGGCGTTCATCCTCATCATCGGCTTCTGCATGGCCGAGCTGGTATCGGCCTATCCGACCGCCGGCGGCATCTACTGGTGGGCGGCGAAGCTCGGTGGCCCGAGCTGGGGCTGGTTCACCGGCTGGTTCAACCTCGCCGGCCTCGTCGGCGTCGTGGCCTCCGTGGACTACGCCGCGGCGACGTTCCTCAACGCGCTGCTGGGCCTCTACGGGGTGAGCATCTTCGGCATGGACTTCGCCGACGGGTCGAACCTGCTGGCCGAGACGTTCCTGCTCTTCGCGCTCATCCTCACCCTGCACACGGTGATCAACATCTTCACCTCCCACCTCGTGGCGATCTTCAACTCGATCTCCGTGTTCTGGCACGTGCTGGGCGTGGCGGTGATCATCGCCGTCCTGATCATCATCCCCGACAAGCACGCCAGCGCCGACTTCGTCTTCACCGACCGGATCAACAACTCCGGCTTCGGGATCGGGATGTTCTGGTACTACATCCTGCCGGTCGGCTTCCTGCTCACGCAGTACACGATCACCGGCTTCGACGCCTCGGCGCACATCTCCGAGGAGACCCACGGGGCCTCGGAGGCGGCCGCCAAGGGCGTGTGGCGCTCGATCTTCTACTCGGCGCTGATCGGCTGGGGGGTCCTGCTGGCGATCACGTTCGCGGCGTCGGACTCCGCGGCCGTGACCGAGGGCGGCGGGACCTCCATCGCCATCTTCGAGGCGGCGATGAGCTCGGCCTGGGTCAAGCTGATCCTGATCATCTCCACGGCGGGCCAGCTGTTCTGCGGCATGAGCTGCCTCACCAGCGCATCGCGCATGTGCTACGCGTTCAGCCGCGACGGCGCGCTGCCCGGCTCGCGGATCTGGAGCCGCGTCAACCAGAGGCGCATCCCGTTCAACGCGGTCATCCTCATGGCGCTCGCCGCGCTGGTCGTCACGCTCCCGGCGCTGAAGGGCAACAAGGCCGGATTCCCGGTCGCGTTCTTCGCGGTCGTCTCGATAACGGTCATCGGGCTGTACATCGCCTACGTCATCCCGATCTACCTGCGCCTGCGCGCCGGCGACTCCTTCGAGGCGGGACCGTGGACGCTGGGGAAGAAGTACAAGTGGATGTGCGCCGTGGCGGTCGGCGAGGTGGCCTTCATCTCGATCGCGCTGTCGCTCCCGTTCACCCCCGCCGGTGTCCCCTGGCGTGACGAGTTCACGTGGGACGCGCTGAACTACGCGCCGGTGGCCGTGGGCGCGCTGTTCCTGATCGTCGGCATCTGGTGGCTGGTGTCGGCGAAGAAGACCTTCACGGGACCACGCAGCACGCTGGCCGAGATCGAGCGGGAGGAGCTCGGCGTGGAGCCGGGGCCGCCCGAGCGACCCTAGACGGATGAGCGACACCCTCGAGGTCCTGGAGCCCGCCACCGAGCGGGTCCTGGACACCGTCCCCCGGGCGGGCGTCGCGGAGGTCGACGCCGCTGTGGCGCGCGCCAGGGCGGCCTTTCCCGCCTGGCGCGCGCTGGCCCCGGGCGACCGCGCCGGCCTGCTGTACGGCCTGGCCGACGCGCTGGAGGAGCGCCACGGTCCGTTGTCCGAGCTCGAGGCGCGCAACGCCGGCAAGCCGATCGCCGACGCGCGCGGCGAGATCGGCATGGTCGTCGATACCTTTCGTTTCTACGCGGGCGCCTGCGAGCGCCTGCTCGGAGACACCATCCCGGTGGCCGGTGGGGTCGCCATGACGTTCCGCGAGCCGATGGGCGTGGTGGGGCTCATCACGCCGTGGAACTTCCCGCTCGTCATCGCCGCCTGGAAGCTCGGGCCGGCGCTGGCGGCGGGGAACTGCGCGGTGCTCAAGCCCGCCGAGCTCACGCCGCTGAGCGCCCTGGAGCTCGAGCGCATCGCGCTGGAGGCGGGCCTGCCGGCGGGGGTGCTCGGCGTCGTGGTCGGCCCCGGGAGCGTCTGCGGACAGCGCCTGGTCGAGCACCCCGACGTGGCGAAGATCGCGTTCACCGGCTCCACCGAGGTCGGCCGCGGGATCGCGGCGGCGGCGGCGGGCACGATCAAGCGAGTGACCCTGGAGCTCGGCGGGAAGTCGCCGAACCTCGTGTTCGCCGACGCCGACCTCGACCGCGCGGCGGCCGCGGCGCCGGCGGCGGTCTTCGGGAACGCGGGGCAGGACTGCTGCGCGCGCTCGCGCATCCTCGTGCAGCGCTCGGTGATGGAGCCCTTCATGGAGGCCTTGGAGCCCGCTGTGCAGGACATTCGCGTGGGCGATCCGCTGGACCCCGACACGCAGATGGGCCCGCTGATCTCGGCCGGCCAGCGCGCGAGCGTCGCGGAGTTCGTGCCCGACGACGCGCCGGTCGCCATTCGCGGGAGCGTTCCCGACGGCCCCGGCCACTGGTTCCCCCCGACCGTGCTGGCGCCGGTGTCCCCGGACGACCGCGCCGCGCGCGAGGAGATCTTCGGGCCCGTGGCGTGCGTCATTCCCTTCGAGGACGAGGCGGAGGCGATCCGCCTGGCCAACGACACGATCTACGGCCTCTCGGGCTCGATCTGGACCCGCGACGGGGCGCGCGCCCTGCGGGTCGCACAAGCGCTGGAGACCGGGGTGCTCTCGATCAACTCCAACTCTTCGGTGCGCGTGACCACGCCCTTCGGCGGCTTCAAGCAGTCGGGGGTCGGCCGCGAGCTGGGGCCCCACGCGCTCGAGCACTACTCCGAGGTCAAGACTGTCTACTACGCGACGGAGGCCTCCTAGCCATGGCCGGGCGCCTCGAGGGGAAGGTCTGCGTCATCACCGGGGCCGCGTCGGGCATCGGCGCCGACAGCGCCATGCTCTTCGCCGAGGAGGGCGCCCGCGTGGTGGGCGTCGACCTCGCCGAGGGCGCGGCCGGCGACCTCGCCTTCCAGGCCGACGTGGCCGACGAGGCGGCGGTGCGCAGCGTCTACGACGGCGTCGTCGAGGCCTTCGGCCGCATCGACGTGCTCTTCAACAACGCCGGGATCAACCCGACCGACGACGGGTCGGTGCTGGAGACGAGCGTCGAGGCCTGGCAGCGCGTCCAGGACGTGAACCTGCGCAGCGTGTTTCTCTGCTGCAAGCACGGGATCCCGCGGCTGCTCGCCCGTGGCGGCGGCTCGGTGATCAACACCGCCTCCTTCGTCGCCGTCATGGGGTCGGCCACCTCGCAGATCTCCTACACGGCCTCCAAGGGGGGTGTGCTGGCGCTCTCGCGCGAGCTCGGCGTGGAGTTCGCCCAGCGCGGGGTGCGCGTCAACGCGCTGTGCCCCGGCCCAGTCGCGACGCCGCTGCTGATGGAGCTGTTCGCCTCAGACGCCGAGCAGGCGGCGCGCAGGCTGGTCCACCTGCCCATGGGGCGCTTCGCCGAGGCGCGGGAGATCTCCAACGCGGCGCTGTTCCTCGCCTCGGACGAGTCCTCCTATGTCACCGGTTCGACGTTCCTGGTCGACGGCGGGCTCTCCGGGGCCTACGTCACCCCCGAGTAGGCCCGGCCGCAGGGGGTTGACGCGTCGGTCCCCGGTGTGGGAGAACCGGTGCAACCGTTTCTCTCTGCAGGAGGTCACCCATGTCCGAATCCGAGAATCTCGCCAGCGCCAAGGAGGGCTATGAGGCCTTCGGCCGCGGTGATGCGGAGGGCGCGATGAAGGACATCTCCGACGACATCGAGTGGACCGTGCCCGGCAACAGCGCCATCAGCGGCACGCACCGTGGCAAGGAGGAGCTCGGCGCCCACTGGGCCCAGCTCGCGGAGAAGAACCCGCGCATCGAGGTGCAGCACTGGCTGGCCGATGGCGACCTCGTCGTCGCGCTCACCCACGTGACGCTCGACGGCGGCGAGTACGACAGCGCCGACGTGCTGACCTACCGCGACGGCCAGCTGGTGAAGTTCCAGAGCGCGGGCGACACCGCGCTGTCCGAGCAGATCTTCGGCTCGAAGTAGGCCGGGCGCCTTTAGGAGATGGTCTCGGCCGCGTAGCCGGCGCCGGCGATCGCGGCCAGGACCTCCCCGGCGTGCGCGTGGCCGCGGGTCTCGAGCACGAGCTCGACCGCGGTCTCGCGCACGTGGAGGTCCAGCCCCTCGCGGACATGCGAGACGTCGACGATGCTGGCCCCGGTCTCGGCGATGCAGGCCAGCAGCGCCGCCAGGCCGCCGGGGCGGTCGGAGATGCGGGTGAGCAGCACCAGGCGCCGGCCCGCCTCGGTCTCGTGCCGGCGCGCGACGGCGGCGAGCAGCCCCGCGTCGACGTTGCCGCCCGAGAGGACCACGACGGTCGTCCCCGACGGCGCCGGCGCGACCACTCCCGAGACCAGCGCGGCGACGCCGACGGCGCCCGCGCCCTCGACGACGAGCTTCGCGCGCTCGAGCAGGAGCACCATGGCCTCGGCGACCACGTCCTCAGCCACCACCTCGACTCCGTCGAGCCAGCGCTGCACCAGGGGCAGGGTGAGGTCGCCCGGGCGCTTTACCGCGATGCCGTCGGCGATGGTCGTCGCCGACGTGACGCCGATGGGCTCGCCACGGCGCAGGGAGTCCGGGTAGGGGGCACAGCCCTCGACCTGGACGCCGACGACCTCGACCGCGGGGCGCTGCGCCTTGACCGCCAGGGCGATCCCGGCGGCCAGGCCCCCGCCGCCAACGGGGACCACGATGCGCGCCAGGTCTGAGACCTCCTCCAGCAGCTCCAGCCCGAGCGTGGCCTGCCCGGCGACGATGTCGAGGTCGTCGAAGGGATGCACGAAGGCCAGGCCGCCCTCCGCGGCGCGCTCGCGGGCGGCGGCTACACATTCGTCGACGGTCCCCCGCACACGGTGGATCGTCGCGCCGAGCGCCGCGGCCGATTCGCTCTTGCCGATCGAGGCGTCGGTGGGCATGAAGACCTCGCAGGCCACGTCACGGGCCCGCGCCGCGTAGGCGACCGACTGGGCGTGGTTGCCCGCGCTGCCCGCGACGACCCCTCGCGCGCACCCCTCGTCTCCCAGCGCGGAGATCTTCGCCAGCGCCCCGCGGAGCTTGAAGGAGCCCGTGCGCTGGAGATTCTCCGCCTTCAGCGCGATCGTCCCGCCGGCCCGCTCTGACAGCGTGCGCGACGAGAGCACGGGGGTGGCGCGGACGACACCGGCGCCCGCCGCCCGCGCGCGCTCGATGTCCGCCGCGCTCGGCCCGAGAGAGGGGTCAGACCCCCGTGCTGCGGTGAAGTCGTGGGAGCCCATGGCAGGGGTCAGACCCCTCAGCCCGGGAGCGCCACGATCGCGTCGATCTCGACCTGGGCGTTCTTCGGCAGCGCGGCGACCCCGATCGCGACCCGTGCGGGGGCATCGCCCTCGAAGAACACACCATAGGCCTCGTTGACCTCGGCGAAGGCGTCCATGTCGGTGACGTAGACGGTCATGCGCACGGCGTCTGAAAGCGTGGTTCCCGCCGCGGCGCAGACCGCCCCGAGGTTCTCCAGGCAACGGCGCGTCTGCTCGGCGGGGGTGTCGCCGGCGATCTCGCCGCTCTCGGGGTCCAGCGGAAGCTGGCCGGAGCAGAACAGCAGGCCCCCCGTGCGGACGGCGTGGGAATAGGGACCGATCGCTGCGGGGGCGTTGAGCGCCGTGACGGGCTCGCGGTGGTGGGACATGGGCGGCTCCTGTGGATGAGGACGAGGGGGAGGGGTAGCCTCCCAGACCGATGCCCAACCGGCTGGCTGACGAGACCTCGCCCTACCTGCGCCAGCACCGCGACAACCCGGTGGACTGGCAGCCGTGGGGGCCGGCGGCCCTCGGCGAGGCGGCTGCGCGTGACGTCCCGCTGCTCGTGTCGATCGGCTACTCGGCCTGTCATTGGTGCCATGTGATGGAGCACGAGTCCTTCGAGGACCCGGAGGTCGCGGCGCTCATGAACGAGACCTTCGTCTGCGTCAAGGTGGACCGTGAGGAGCGCCCCGACGTCGACGCCATCTACATGGACGCGGTGCAGGCGATGACGGGCCGCGGGGGCTGGCCGCTCAACGCGTTCGTCACGCCCGCGCAGGTCCCCTTCTACGCGGGAACCTACTTCCCGCCCGAGCCCCGGCACGGCATGCCGAGCTGGTCGCAGGTCCTGCGAGCGGTGGCCGACGCCTGGCGCGAGCGCCGCGACGAGATCGAGGGCGGCGCGGAGGCGGTCGTGGCCCGGCTCCAGGGTGGCGCTGCGCTGCGGCCCTCCGCCGAGCCGGCCGGCCCGGAGCTCCTCGACGCCGCGGTCGCCGCGCTGGGCGCGACCTACGACGCCCGCCACGGGGGCTGGGGCGGCGCGCCGAAGTTCCCCCCGGCCTCGGTGATCGAGTTCCTGCTCGGGCGCGGTGAGCGCGAGATGACCGTGGCGACGCTCGATGCCATGGCCGCGGGCGGCATCTGCGACCAGGTGGGCGGCGGGTTCTCGCGCTATGCGGTCGACGCGACCTGGACCGTGCCCCACTTCGAGAAGATGCTCTACGACAACGCGCTCCTCGCCCGCGCCTACCTGCACGGCCACCAGGCCACTGGCCACGAGCGCTTCGCCCGCACGGCGACGGAGATCCTCGACTGGGCCCTGCGCGAGATGCGTGGGCCCGAGGGTGGGTTCTACTCGGCGCTGGACGCCGACTCCGAGGGCGTGGAGGGCCGCTACTACGTCTGGACGACGGCCCAGCTGCGCGCGGTGCTCGGCGACGACGCCGAGGCCGCCATCGGCTGGTTTGGGGCCTCCGAGGCCGGGAACTTCGAGGGCGCAAACGTGCTGGAGGCCCGCGGGCCCGAGCCGGCGCGGCGCGCGGAGATCCGCGACGCGCTCCTCGACGCGCGCGAGGAGCGCGTGCGCCCGGGCCTCGACGACAAGCGCCTGACCGCCTGGAACGCGCTGATGATCGCCGCGCTGGCCGATGCGGGGGCGGTGCTCGAGCGCCCGGACTACCTCGATGCGGCGCGCGCGGGCGCGGACTTCCTGCTGACCACCATGCGCGACGAGCGCGGCCGGCTGCGACGCACCTACAACGACGGGGAGGCGCGCCTCGACGGGTACCTGGAGGACCACGCCTTCACGGTCGAGGCGCTGCTCGCGCTCTACGAGGCGACCTTCGAGGAGCGCTGGTTCGTCGGCGCACGCGAGCTCGCCGACGTGATGATCGACGCCTTCGCCGACTCCGAGCACGGCGGGTTCTTCTCGACCGCCACCGACCACGAGCGGCTCCTGGCACGGCGCAAGGACCTTGAGGACACCCCGCATCCGAGCGGGTCTTCGAGCGCCGCGCTGGGCCTGCTGCGCCTCGCCGCGCTCTGCGGGGAGCACTCCTACGCCGAGCGTGCGGCGGGGGTCATCGCCCTCGCGCACCCGCTGGCCGCCCGCCATCCCCAGGCCTTCGCGCACCTGCTCGGAGCCATCGACTTCCAGGTCTCGCCGGTGCGCGAGGTGGCGATCGTCGGCCCGGACCCGGGCCCCCTGCTCGAGGTCGTGCGGGCAGCCCACCGCCCGCGCATCGTGCTCGCGGCCGGCGAGGGCTCCGCGGCCGGGGCCGTGCCGCTCTTGGAAGGCCGCACTCCGATCGACGGCCGCAGCGCCGCCTATGTCTGCGAGCACTTCGCCTGCCGCGCACCGGTCACAGATCCGGTGCATCTTGGCGAGCTGCTGGACGCCTGAGCAGTTCGCTATACAACCCCGTGATGTCGCGCCTGTTCGCCTTCGCCGCCGGCCGCCGCGCCAAGTGGGGGGTCTTCCTGGGCTGGTTCTTCGTCGTGTTCCTCGCCGCCGGGCCGCTCCAGCTGCCCACGAAGTTCGCCGACGCCGAGAAGAACGAGTCCACCTCCTTTTTGCCCGGCGACGCCGAGTCCACCGCCGCGCTGAAGGCCTCCGAGCGCATCCAGGGCGGCGAGCTCGCGCCGATCGTCATCATCTACCGCCGCGACGAAGGCCGCCTCACGGGGGCCGACCGCGCGCGGATCACGGCCGACCGCGCGGAGCTCAACCGCGCCATCCGCAGCGATCGCGAGACCTACCGGGGCGTCGTGCGCCCCTTCGCGGCGCCGGTGCCCTCGCCCGACGGCCGGGCGGCGCTGCTCGTCGCGTCCCTGGAGGGCGACGGCGAGTCCGACACCCTGCTCAAGCCGGTCGACGACATCCGCAAGCGGGT
>Ga0136612_10000149_pt1 | contig 19522 bp, 16 predicted proteins | sample AntDryUQ224A2306_2_FD_106644 | JGI IMG/M metagenome (GOLD analysis project Ga0136612, IMG submission 106644) | Polar desert sand microbial communities from Dry Valleys, Antarctica - metaG UQ224A (23.06) | ecosystem: Environmental > Terrestrial > Soil > Desert | place: Antarctica: Dry Valley... | reverse complement strand
CGAGGGATCCTGCCGCCGACGCTGAACTTCGGGGAGCCGGACCCCGCGTGCGACCTGGACTACGCGCCGAACACCGCCCGATCGGGGAGCGTGAACGTGGCAATGTCCAACTCGCTCGGGCTGGGAGGACACAACTCCTGCCTCGTTTTCCAGAGGTACTCACAGTAGGCGGCCGGCGCCAGAGAGGTCTTCAACTATGTTGATGATCGTACACACCACGCCCGGACTCGACCAGGCGCTCTGGCGGGAGTTGCGCTCGCTCGACCCCGAGTCCCGCCGCACAGCCGTGCGGCTCGTCGAGCGCCGCAACAGCCTGCTGCTTGTCGAAAGCGAAGACCCTGAGCAACTCCTGCGTTCGCGTGTGGCCGAGGACGTCTACACGTGTTTCGCGCACGAGGAGCGCCTTGAGCTGGGTCGGCGCGGGCTGGAGCAATTATTTGAGATCGCGCGCGATTCCCGCGACTGGGACGAGGCTCTGAGCCTGCACGCAGCCATACGCGGCGGCAGGGGCAAGCGCCGGATCAGCACCTACCGTGTGATCGCTCGCGCCGAGGGCGAGCGCGCCTACAAACGATCAGAGGCCGGCAAAGCTGTCGAGCAGGGCCTGCGAGCCCGCCTGGGCAAGAACTGGAAGGTTGTCGAGGACGACGCACAGGTGGAGGTGTGGGTAACGTTGATCGGTCCCGAGGCCATAATCGGTGTCCGGTTGACCGACCGGAGCCAGCGTCACCGGGACCGCAATACGAATCTGCCCGCCTCCCTGCGGCCGACGGTCGCCGCCGCCATGGTGCGGCTTACACAGCCGCAGGACGACGACGTGTTCCTCGACCCCTTCTGTGGTACGGGGACGATGCTCATCGAGCGGGGCGAGGCCGGCAGGCACAAGCTCATACTCGGCTCCGACGTCTCGGAGGAGGCGCTGAACGCGGCGGCGGCCAACATCGGCGAACGGCACAAGCCGCTCGAACTCAACAACTGGGACGCAACACATCTCCCGCTCGAAGACGGCTCCGTAAACGCGATCGCAACGAACCCGCCCTTCGGAGCGCAACTCGGCAGCCCCGAGGAGAACGAGCGACTCTACCCCGCCTTTCTCTCCGAGGCGCACCGGGTGCTCGCGCCCGGCGGCAGGCTCGTCGTGCTCACACCCGAGCGCAGACTTATGCGCCGCGAGATCGCGTCGGGCCGATGGACGCTCACAGCGCGCAACGAGCTACTTGTCCTCGGCAAGCACGCTGTGATATACGGCGCCATTCGAAGCTAGGCGAAAATCGCCGGCGCACACAATCATAGATCTGTTTCAACGCGCGCATCAACGGCGCAGGAGTGAGTCAACTACCTCGGACCAATCAGCGACCGCCGCCTACCTGCTTGCCCTCGCTTCTCAAGCTCAACACGCGGCGCGCATCCAACATCGTGCCACTCAGCTCTCCCCGCCGCTGAAACGAGGCCGGGGGCGACTCACACACTCAACGGCCTCTGCAAGCTCCAAGCGCCGCCCAGGTAGGCGCGTGCGGCTAGAGCGACAGGGACAACTGCTCCAGGGATCGCCGGTCCGCTGCTCGCCGGAACGACCTGCGGGACGGTGATGCACGCTCCAGCTCCGGCAGCGCGAGACGACCCTGCTCCTGCCCCGTCGGACGAATTATATGGCCCGGCTCAACGGATACCAGCCGGCGTGTTCGCGCGTCGTAGGTGCAGGGAAATGTGGCGACCGGGTACTCGTCGCGCTCCACCTCGAGGCTCGACGGGTACACCCACACCGTCACCCTGCTCCCCGCGCACATCTGCCCGAGCGGCAGCCGGACGCCCATCACCGACACGTGACCGCCGGAGTCGGCGACCCGTTGCAGCCGCAGCACCCAGGAAGCCCGGCGAATGCTCTCCTCGTTGGGCGCACTCAGGAGCTTCCCAAGCAGAGCCGCCCTCGACCTGCGTGAGCGCGCCGGGCGGATTAGCTCCAGGCAGTCGCGCCGGTAGAGAACGCGCAACCGCACGTCCGGCCGCTGTTCAGACAGCAGACGAGCCTTGCGGTTCTTCGCAGTAACGAGCTTGCGCTGCAGGGTTGTGAGTTCGAAATATAAGCCCACGTCGGGCAGGTAGAAGTCGGGTGTGAAAGCCAGCGCGGGCGTGCCGTCGGACTTCTTGCGGAGGACGAACGTGTGCGGCTCGTAACGCCACCGCAGCCGAAGCCGCCGCAGCAAGGCGGCGAACTGCTCCTCGGTCTCGTTCGCGAATCGCACCCTGCGCTGCTTACTGCGCATCAACGCCGTACCTCCTCGCTGCGCCAGACCGTTCCAGACTGCATTCCGCTCCGATCGTCGCACTTAGACGCGTGGGAGACAGCCGCCTCCAGCAGTGCGATATCGCGCGGCTCAGGCGGCGCACATGGTACGACGCGCTTATCGTGGAGGCTATGGGGTCCATCGGGTTCTGTCGTCGCCATCGTCCTCTTCCCTGCATCTCCAAGCCGGCCCGTCCGCCCACACAGAGCCGCCAGACCGTTGGGCGGTACCGCGTACATAGTGGGCATTGTCGCACAGCCTTGTACGAGTTGCCAGCGGAGTCACCCGCGACAATCCGCAGTTTGTGGCGGGGCGCGCCAGGAGCAGGACAGGCAAAGTCGGCAGGCTCCGTGTCCTGTTAGCCGACATTGCACTCGTTATGTCGCGCCACTGGCGCTGTTTCGCGGCCCTGCAACCGAAGCGGAACACGCAATCGAGAGGGCGGAAACGCTCGCCCGCCCTCTCGCCTGGACCAATTGCTATGCTATCCCGGATCGTCCCGCCGATTCGATTCGGAACTCTTCGGAGCTCAGTACGCGAACGTCACATCAGTTGCTCCAACACCTTGCGGAGACCGTGGACAACGTCCGCCACGTCTTCGTCGCTGTAGCGTGGACCAACGGCAATCCCGACGCCGCGCGCCAGCAGGTCCTCCGAACGCGGACACATGCCCATCCAGTACTCGGGCTTGCGGTGGTCGGTGCAGGTACATGAGAACGGGCAGCCGCGCGTGAGGGTGCGCCGCTCGAGTATCTGTCGGCTCGCGTAGACCGGCGCCCCGCCGTACACCTTGCCGGCGGGCACGCCCTCGGCCTGTAGCGCCTCGGCTACGCGGTCCGCCGTCTCAGCGGTGGGAAGGTAGAACAACACGCCGAGCGCGTGCAAGTCCCTCTCGGGAGCGGGAGTCGGCAGCTCGATGGGCAGACCGCGCAGACCCTCCTCGACCGCACGACGCACCTCCACCACGCGGGTGAGCATCCCGTCGAGCCGAGCGAGTTGGCAGCCCAGGATCGCGCCGACGATCTCCGACATCCGCAGGTTCTCGCCCATCACCGGGTCTCCGCCCACAGTGTCGCGGACTCCACCGCTCTGGATGGGAAACTGGCCGCCCTGGTCGGCGTAGCGCACCGCCCGTCGGTAAGTCTCCTCGTCGCGGGTCGCGAGCGCGCCTCCCTCGCCGCTCGTGATGTTCTTCTCAAGCTGAAACGAGAACGCGCCCGCGTCGCCTATCGCGCCGACCTTGCGCCCTCGGTACTCGCTCCCGCACGCCTGCGCCGCGTCCTCGACGACGGCGACGCCGTGCCGAGCGGCGACCTCCAGGAGTGGGTCCATGTCCGCCGCTACCCCCGTGAGGTGAACCGGCATAATCGCGCGGGTGCGGTCGGTCCTCAGCGCTTCGACTGACGCGGGGTCGAGCGTGAGGTGGGAGTCCACCTCCGCGAACACCGGCACGGCGCCCTGCGCAACGACCGCGCCGACGGACGCGATGAACGTCACAGCGGGCAGGATCACCTCGTCGCCCGCGCCGACGCCGACGCCGATGAGCGCGAGTCGGAGCGCCGCCGTGCCCGAGCTGCACCCCGCCACAAACGGGGCGCTGAGGTACTCAGCGAACGCCTCCTCAAACCCGGCGGCCTTGTAGCGCAGGTCGGGCCCGTAGTACCGGAAGAGCGAGCGCGCCTCTAGCACCTCCATCACCGCGCGCTTCTCCTCCTCGCCGATGTAGGCGGCGCCTTTGTAGTGGTCTAACTCTCTCCCGACGGCGGGGTCGCCCCCGTGGATCGCTAGCCTATCAGTGGAAATCGCCATCATTGAACCTCCCTTCGACGCCCCTCGGCGTCCTGATACCCAACCTGCCGTACTCAGGAAAGACACGCAGGTCCGTCCCCACGCCCTACGGCAGAGCCCGCGGCGTCACCGAGCCGCCGCTTCGAGCCGCGTCGTAGAACGCACGGCACACCGCCAGGTTGCGCCACGCGTCCTCGACCGTCGCGACGGGCTCGACCTCGCCGCGCACCAGGGCGAGCAGGTGGTCCAGCCCCTCGGTGAACGGGGACTGCGGCGCGGTGTGAACCCAGCCGGTGAACGGAGCGAAGTCGCCCGCGAGCGAGAGCTTGGCCGAGAGCGCATCGAAGGCCGCCGCGCCCTCCGTGCCGACAAGAGCCCAGCTTGTGCGCCCTCCCGTGGGCGGACAGAGCCACGTGTCTTCAATCGTAGCAATGAGGCCGCCCTGAAAGGTGATCGTCGCCGTGCCGTAGTCCTCGAACGCAAGATCGGGGTACTTGAGATTGGCCATTCGGCCCGAGACCTCTCGAACCTCGTCCCCGAGCAGCCATCGGAGCAGGTCAATCTGGTAGATGCTGTGGTCAATCCAGCCACCGCCGGGTGCACGGGCAGGATCAATGAACCAGCCGGAGTCCGGGTTGTCCGGCCAGCTCTTGGGCAGCCCGGACCACAGGCTGTACGAGGCAGTCAGCAGCCGCCCGAACTTTCGCTCGTCAACCCAGGCCTTCAGTTGCTGGTTGCCCGCCGCCGCCCGGCCCCGCGACTCGGCGGGCAGAAAGACCACGCCCGCCTCGCGCACAGCCTGAAGTATCTCGGTCGCCCCTTCGTGGTCGAGCGCGAGCGGCTTGACCGACAGCAGGTGCTTGCCGGCTCGGGCTGCGGCTGTGCACACACCCGGGTTCTGGTCCACGCTCACGAAGCTGGCGATCACTCCGATCTCGGCGTCCTCGATTAGCTCCTCGTGTCGCGCCGTCGTGCGTTCTACACCGACCCGCTCGGCGAGTTGCCGTGCGCGTCCTTCGTCAGCATCGGAGATCGCCACAAGCTCCGCGCCCGGATGCTGCGCTGCGGCATCGGCCAGCGAGAACGCCGAATACCAGTGGTCGAGTCCTACAATCGCCAGCCTCACCGGCTTGCCCGTCATTTAGCGCTCCTTCGTGTTATGTCGTTTAAATCGAAACGGTACTAGCGTACGTGCTTACGTCTAACCCGGCAGGCGACCACGCCGCCGCGCTGTCCTCGTAACCGCCTACATCGGGAAAAGCCGGTCCCGCGCCTCGTCCGTGAAGGGCGCGCCGTACTCGCATGCCTCGAACGCCTCAGCGAACTCGACCCCCCCACCCCGCTCCTCGCCGTACCGCTCCGCCAACTGCGGCCTGAACCGGTCGGCCGCCGAGTGCAGTCGGGGCATAAGTCGTTCGCGCAGCCACGCGGGCCGCTTGGCTTCGTCCAGCGGAACAGACTCGGCGTCGCCCACGTTGTAGGGCAGCCACTCGTACACTTGCGAGACGTGGCAGCCGATCATCTCAATCTTCTGCTCCACCACGGCGCCGATGTCAATCACCACGTTCGGCGTGAAAGGATACGGCCGCTGGAACCGATCGGCCACATACATGATCACAGGGTCGCGCGGCAGGTGGTCGGCGAACGCCAGGGCGTTGGGCACGGTCACGATATACGCCGCGTCCTGCACAAGCATCGAGGTGTACCGATGGTCGGGGTGGTAGTCGTTGGGCCTCGGTGTGAGCACGAGTTCGGGCCGGAACTCGCGGATGATCCGAATGACCTCGCGACGACGGTCGAGCGTGGGAAGCAGCTCGCCGTCGTGGTTGTCGAGCACGCGCGACTCGATCCCGATCACCGCCGCCGCAGCCGCCGCCTCCTCCCGCCTACGCCGTGCGAGCGTCGCCCCACCGAGCACGTAGTGTCCCGCGTCGCCGTTCGTCAGCGAGACGAAGCACACGCGGCTGCCGCGACTCTTGTAGAGCGCCGCGAGCCCTCCCGTGGTGAACTCGCAGTCGTCGGGGTGTGCGCCGAACACCAACAGCGCGGGCGGCTCGGCGCCTCGTGGGGTGGACAATATCGAGTACCTCCGTTCCATGCGCTTCGATAGGTGTATCTTACGGCCCATAGGATAGCACAATCCTCGCCTCGCCGTCCCCGCAAGCGAGAGGACGGCTGTAGACTTGAAGGAACAAACTCGGTCGGAGTCGCGGTTTGAATACTACCCGTATTGTCTAATCGCCCTCCGCGCAGCAGAGTAGGATTCGAGACGCCGCGTCAACGAATCCACTTGATTTGACAACCGCCGGCCCATTGCCTATACTGGCTCGCGAAGTGAATAGCTCGTGCTGACGGCGAGTAGTACGCGACGGCGCTGCTGATAGCGAACCGGGGATGGTGGAAGCCCGGCACGGCATCCGATGCGGAACGCGCGCCCGAGCGACCGAGCTCGCACCCTCAACCTACCCCCGAACGAGCGGGGCGAGCGTCGAGGTCCGAGCCGGCTGGTTGGTTGCCAGGCGACCGAATAACCAAGAGGGGCCGCGACCGGGTTGCGGCAATTAGGGTGGCACCGCGGGAGTCTCAGCTCTCGTCCCTTGTATGGGACGCGGGCTTTTTTTGCGGCCTGATCGTCCCCTGTACTGAGAGTGTGTATGTGAAAACTTGCATTCCGAAGGGAGTCGTATATTGACCCTGACCGTCGAGGAGAAACTACGCAACACGGTTCCGCCGCAGGCCCGCAAGGTCGCGCTCGCCTATTCCGGTGGGCTCGACTCCGCTCTCTGCGTCGTCCTGCTGCGCGAGAAGTACGGCGCCGAGGAGATCATACCCATCACTGTGGACGTTGGTCAGGGCGAGGACGAGGTAAGCGAGAGCTTTCGCAAGGCCGAGCTGCTCGGCATAGAGCCCATCCTCATTGACGCCCGCGACGAGTTCACCGACGAGTGGCTGACAAAGGCCATTCGAGCCAACTCGAGCTACAACGGCTACCCCGTCTCGACCTCGATGACCCGGCAGCTCATCGCGCAGCGGGTGGCCCGTGAGGCCCTGGCGCTCGGGTGCGACGGCATCGCTGAGGGGTCCTCCGGCAAGGGAAACGACCAGTATCGTATGCACAAGGTCTTCAAGCGCTTCGCTCCCGAGCTCGAGATACTCGTGCCTGTGCGTGACTTCGACCTTACCCGCACCGAGGAGATCGAGCTCTGCGAGCGCTACGGCGTGCCGGTGACCGAGATCATCAGCGGCGGCGACGACAAGACTATGTGGTGCCGCTCCATCGCTAGCGGCGGCATCGGCCTCGACACCGCTCTCCCCGACGACGTGTGGCTCTGGTACACCCCGCCGCTCAAGGCGCCGGACGAGCCGGCGGTCTTCACCCTCGCGTTCGAGAACGGTCTCCCCGTCGCGCTCGACGGCGCCCGGCTGCCGCTCGGCGAGATCATACAGGCGCTCAACGTGCTCGGCGGTCGGCACGGCCTCGGCAAGATTGACATGTTCGAGGACGGCATAATGGACATGAAGTCGCGGGAAATCTACGAGGCGCCCGGCGCCGACATCATTCTCCGGCTCCACCAGGACCTCGAGCAGTGGACCCTGACCAAAGACGAGGTGCTGTTCAAGAAGCTCGTGGACTCTCAGTGGGCCTACAAGGTCTACCACGGCGAGTGGTTCACTCCGTTCAAGGACGATCTCGACGCATTCGTCGCCCAATCGCAGGGCGTGGTCGCCGGGGAGTACAGGGTACAACTCTACAAAGGCGGCCTCGACATCCTCGAACGCCGCTCGGACACGGGGCTGTTCTTCCCCGACGTTCGGTCTATCTCCAGCGCGAGTTTCAACCAGCAGCTCTGCGGCCCCACCGCGCAGATCTGGGGCCTGCCGTTCGAGCTGCTCGCCCGGCGCGAGCGCGAGACCGAACAGGCGGAGGCCCGCTAACGTGAGCAAACTCTGGGACAAAGGCTACGAGCTCGACTCGCTCATCGAGCGCTTCGAGATCGGCGACGACTACACCTACGACAACGAGCTGGTCGAGCCCGATGTGCTCGGCTCGCTCGCTCACGCCGAGATGCTACATCGAATCGGCGTGCTCACTGCCGACGAGCTCGCCCAGCTCCGTCGCGGGCTCGGCGAGATACTCGCGCTGCATCAGCGGGGGGAGTTCCGCATGGCGCCCGAGGACGAGGACGTGCACACTAAGATCGAGAACTGGCTCGTGGCTGAGCTCGGCGAGGTTGGCAAGAAGATACACACGGCCAGGTCGCGCAACGACCAGGTGTTGCTCGACCTGCGGCTCTACGCCAAGCGCAAGGTGCTTGAGGTCGAGGTCGCGCTGCTGAGCTGCGCGAGCGAGCTGGCCCGGTTCGCCCGCGAGCACGAGTATACACCCATGCCCGGCTACACGCACATGCAACGCGCAATGCTCAGCAGCGTCGGCGTGTGGGCCGGCGCATACTCCGAGATGTTGCTCGACGACTGGGCGCTGCTGGAGGCCGCGTACGAGCTCAACGACTGGTCTCCGCTCGGCTCGGCGGCGGCGTACGGCGTGCCGCTGCCCATTGACCGAGAGTACGTCGCCAAACTGCTCGGTTTCTCGGGGGTGCAGAACAACGTGCTCTACGCCGCCAACTCTCGCGGTAAAATCGAGGCCGCGATAGTGCACGCGCTCGCTCAATCGCTGCTCACGCTCAGCAAGCTCGCACAGGACGTGCTGCTCTTCACCACGTCCGAGTACGGCTTCTTCACAGTCTCCGACTCGCTCGTGACCGGCAGCTCGATAATGCCGCAGAAGAAGAACATCTCGATGATGGAACTCGTCCGGGCCAAGGCGAGCATCATGCTTGGCTACCAGGCGCAGATAATGGGCGTGCTAGCGGGCCTGCCTTCCGGCTACAACAAGGACTACCAGGAGACGAAGCGCCCCTTCATGGACGCGCTCGACCTAGCTCTCCAATCGTTCGCAGTGGTCGAGCGTACGGTGAGCAGCCTCACGCCGAACGAGGACCGACTGCTCGCTGCCTGCACCCCCGAGCTCTACGCGACCGACAGAGCGTACGAGCTAGTCCAGGCGGGCGCGTCCTTCCGCGACGCTTATCGGCAGGTGGGCGCGGCCCTGGCCGACCTGCCGCCTGTGGACGCGCGCGCCGGTTTGCGCAGTCGCACCCATACGGGCTCGAGCGGCAATCTCGGTCTCGACCGGCTGACCGAGGTTGTGGCTCGGCACAACTCGACGACAACCGGTAAACTTGAGGCGTTGGCCGAGCATTGGCGCACCCTGCTCCCTGGAGCGGCCGACGCAGATCGCCCTTGAGTCCTACGGTCGGCGATTGCGCGAAGAAACTTGTGACCGACCTTAGAAGTGATTAGCGATTCCAGGAGGTAAGACAACGATGAGCGACGCAACAACGACCGCTGTCTGTCCCGAGTGCGAGGGCGAGGTGAACGTCCAGGACGCGATGCGCGGCGAGATCGTACAGTGCCCCGACTGCGGTTCCGAGCTAGAGGTGGTCTCCACCGAACCCGTGAAGCTGCAACTGGCGCCCGAGGAAGAGGAGGACTGGGGCGAGTAATCGCCCGCCGCGAGACCTCAGCATCGCCCGCCGCACCGCCCTGCGGGCGACACACCGGCTCGTCGTCGGTGTAGCCCTCGCGGTGCGTGAAACGGCTGTGCTGAAGGGCCGCGGTCCAGGCGTCGCCGCCGATAGCTAATGAAGATAGGCATACTACTGTCCCGAGTTCGCGTTGAGGAGAAGCTGCTGTTCAAGGCGTTTCAGGCTCGTGGGGTGACCGCCGTCCCGATCTACGACCCCGAGGTCGTATTCGACCTCGGAAAGCCGCAACGAGACTGGGACATCGTGCTTGAACGCGCCATAAACCACTCGCGCGCTCTGAGCGCACTGCGCATCCTCAACGACTGGGGGGTGCCGACGGTGAACACGTATCAGGTGGCCGCCGTCTGCGGCAACAAGCTGGAGACGTCCACCGCGCTCGTGCGTCACGGTGTACCCACTCCCCGGACGCTCGTCGCCTTCACCCCCGAGTCCGCGCTCGAAGCCATAGAGCGGCTGGGGTACCCCGTCGTGCTGAAGCCGCCCGTCGGGTCATGGGGGCGGCTCATCTCGCTGGTGAGCGACCGCTACGCTGCCGAGGCCGTCCTGGAGCACAAGGAGATACTTGGCTCGTTCCACCACTCGATCTACTACATACAGGAGTATGTACCAAAGCCGGGCCGAGACATCCGTTCATTCGTCGTCGGCGACGAGACGGTCGCGGCGATCTACAGGGACGCGACCCACTGGATCACGAACACGGCGCGCGGCGGACAAGCGAGCAACTGTCCCGTCACAGACGAGCTAGCAGAGATCTCGCTCGCGGCGGCGAGAGCCGTAGGCGGCGGCGTGCTTGCGGTGGACCTCGTGGAAAGCCCAACGGGGCTGCAAGTCATCGAGGTCAACTACACGATGGAGTTCCGAAACAGCATCGAGACCACCGGTGTGGACATACCGGCCAGTATCGTAGACTACACCGTCGCCGTCGCGTCGGGCGCGCCGACGGGCCCGGTGCAAGCGTGAGCCGCGAGCTGTTGCGAGGTATGCTCGACCACTACTCGCCCACTGGAGAGGAGGCCGCCGTCGCCACGTACCTCGTCGCCCGGTTCGCCGAGGCGGGCCTGCCGGCCGAGTGCGACGCGGTCGGAAACTTCGTCGGAACGGCCGGCGACGGCCCCATCGAGGTGGTGCTTCTCGGCCACATTGACACCGTCCCCGGCGAGATACCTGTCGAGGAGCGCGATGGCAAGCTTTGGGGCCGGGGAGCGGTGGACGCCAAGGGGCCCATGGCCGCGTTCGCCTCGACGGCGCTGCGGCTCGCGGCGGGCGGCAGGCTCGACAAGCTGAAGCTGACCGTCGTCGGCGCCGTGGGCGAGGAGGGCGACTCGCGAGGCGCACGGTACATCGTGGATCGCTACCGCCCCTCCCACCTCGTCATCGGCGAGCCGAGCGGGTGGGACAGCGTTGTGCTAGGCTACAAGGGCAGCCTGCGCCTGGCCTACACATACACTCGCACAGTACGCCACAGCGCCGGTCCCGACGAGGCGGCGCCTGAGACCGCCGTTCGGTTCTGGCAGCGAGTCAAGTCGTACGCCGACGACTTCAATACAGGGAGAAAGGTCTTCGACCAACTGAGCCCGTCCCTGCGAGCGATCTCCTCACGTACCGATGGGCTCTCCGACACCGTGGAGATGGACGTGGGTATGCGTCTCCCGCTCGACTTCGGACCGGAAGCGCTCGAACCGATCCTGCGCGAGTGGGCCGAGGATGCAACTATCGAGATCGCTTTCGGCGACCCTGCCGTTCGGGGCGAGAAGAGCACACCGCTCGTGGGTGCATTCGTCGCCGCGCTGCGGGACGCCGGAGTCCGACCGCGCTTCAAGGTCAAGACCGGCACATCGGACATGAACGTGGTTGCGCCGGTGTGGCGATGCCCGATGATAGCCTACGGTCCAGGCGATTCCTCGCTCGACCACACACCCGACGAGCACATTGGGCTTGCGGAATTCGACTCGGCCGTCGCTATACTGGAGGATGCTTTATTGAACCTAAACAAGGCGGATCGAAGTTGAAAATCGGCGTACTGATCTCACGTGTACGGGTCGAGGAAAAACTGATACTCAACGCCGCGTCGAGGCGAGGTGTGGAGGTAGATCGAATCCACGATCGCGACCTGGTGTTCGACCTGGAGCGTCCGGACTTTCCCCGGGTGGACATCGTTCTCGACCGAGGGCTGATCCACAGCCGGGCGGAGTATACCCTGCGCCTGCTCGAAAGCTGGGGGGTGCCCGTCGTCAACAGCTATAACGCCACCCGGCTGTGCGACAACAAGTTTCTCACAAACATGGCGATGATCGAGAACGACGTCCCAACCCTGCGCACGATGCTCGCCTATACCCCCGAGTCCGCCCTGCGCGCGATCGAGAGGCTCGGCTATCCCGTTGTGCTAAAGCCCAACACGGGGTCATGGGGTCGGCTGCTCGCTAAGATCAACGACCGCGAGGCAGCGGAGGCTGTGCTCGAACACAAGGAGGTACTGGGTTCGTATCACCACTCGATCTTCTACGTTCAGGAGTACGTAGACAAGCCCGGCCGCGACATACGCGTCTTCGTCGTCGGCGACCAGGCCATCGCGGCCTCCTACCGCTCCTCGGAGCATTGGATCACAAACACGGCCCGGGGCGGCTCGTCAATTGCTTGCCCGATCACGCCCGTGATAGAGGAGCTGGCGTTGAAGGCCGCGAAATGCGTCGAGGCCGAGATTGCGGGCGTGGACCTGGTTGAAACCAAAGACGGCTACAAGGTCATTGAGATCAACGTGGGCGCCGAGTTCCACGGCCTGATCGAAACCACAGACCGCGACATCGCCGACGAGATCGTCGCATTCTTACTAGATAGAGCCAAGCGGGGCGAGTAGGCCGGGACGCGGGCGCGCCCACCAGGGCGGATACGCCGGCGGCAATACGTTGAAAGAAGCTGATAAATGATAAGTGTTTCTATTGTGGGCGCCTCAGGCTACGGCGGTGGCGAGACTTTGCGGCTACTGCTCGGCCACCCCGAGGTGCAAGTCCAGCAGGTCACGTCCGAATCGAACGCGGGCAAGTTCGTCCACAGGATGCACCCCAACCTGCGCAGGCGAACGGACCTCAAGTTCGTCAGCGCGAACGACCTGCAACCGTGCGATGTGCTCTTCCTCGCCCTCCCGCACGGCACGGCGATGGAGAAGATCGAGGATTGGATGAAGCTCGCACCGATCATTATTGACCTCAGCGCGGACTTCCGACTGCGCAACCCGGACGACTATCCGATATGGTACGGTCACGAGCACACCCAGCCCGCGATGCTGTCCCGATGGGTCTACGGCATACCCGAGCTGCATCGCGACGAGATGAAGACGGCGCCGTACATCTCGAGCGCGGGGTGCCTCGCCGCTGCGGCCATCCTCGGGCTCTACCCTCTCTTTCAGGCCGGCGTGGTAGACATGGAGAAACCGGTAGTGATCGAGGGCAAGACGGGCTCCTCCGGCGCGGGCGGCGGGGTGTCGCTCGCATCGCACCACCCCGAGCGCTCGGGTGCGATGCGCTCCTTCAAGCCGACGGGACACCGACACACCGCCGAGATACTGCAAGAGCTCTCGTTCGACGGCGTACCACAGGCGTCCTTCTCCGCCACCTCGATCGAGGCGGTGCGCGGCATCCTCTCGACAAGCCACGTATTCCTCAAGGAGCCGTTGGAGGATCGCGACCTATGGCGCATCTACCGCAAAGCCTACGCGGGCGAGCCCTTCATGAGACTCGTCAAGGAGAGCGGCGGCGTATATCGCTACCCCGAGCCGAAGATACTCACAGGCAGCAACTACTGCGACGTGGGCTTCGAGCTCGATGCTCGCTCGGGGCGCGTGGTCGTACTGGCTGCGCTCGACAACCTGATGAAGGGTGCGGCGGGCCAGGCCGTCCAGGCGCTCAATATCCGCTGCGGCTTTCCAGAAACCACCGCGCTGGAGTTCGCCGGGCTCCACCCGGTCTAGCAATCGGCGCAGCAGCAACACCAGGAGTAGCAACGATACGATGATCGTCATAAAGATCGGCGGCAGCAGGGGTGTGGACCTCGACCGGTTTCTGGCCGACGTGCCAAACGTTCGGGAGCCGATCGTGCTCGTCCACGGCGCGAACCACGAGCTCAACCAGGTATCCGAGCAGCTCGGCCACCCCGCCCGGCTCGTGACCAACAGCACCGGTCAGGTCAGCCGCTATACCGACCGCCGCACGATGGAGATATTTATGATGGTGTACTGCGGCCGGGTGAACAAGACCATCGTCGAGAAACTGCAGAGCCTGGGCGTGAACGCCGTCGGGCTGAGTGCAATGGACGGCGCGATCGCCCGGGGCCGCCGCAAAGAACGCATACGCGTCGTGGAGGACGGCAAGGCCAAGATGCTCTCCGGCGACTATGCGGGCAGCATTCAAACCGTGGATGTGCGGCTGCTGCGGCTCCTGCTCGATAACGGTTATCTCCCCGTGCTCACGCCGCCCGCCCTCTCCACCCAGGGCGAGGCGGTCAACGTGGACGGCGACAAGCTGGCGATGGAGCTCGCGGCGGCCCTCGGCGCCGACAAGTTGATGATCTTCACCGACACACCCGGACTCTTGCGAGACGTGCGAGACGAGTCCAGCCTCATCACGCACATCCCTGCCGACGGGATCGAGGGCGCACTCGAGGTCGCGGAGGGCCGGGCGAAGAAGAAGGTGATCGCGGCGGGCGAGGCCCTCAAGCGCGGCGTCGGCCAGGTGGTGTTCGCCGACGGCCGCGTGGACGACGCTATCCAGCGGGCGCTCGCGGGAGCGGGCACGGTAATAGGCTAATTTACGTCGCCGGAATCACGGACGGTTGAGTGATACGAGAAACACAATGACGGTTTACAACTTCAACCCTGGCCCGGCCATTCTCCCCACGGAGGTGCTGCGCCGCGCTCAGGAGGAAATGCTCGACTACCACGGCACGGGGCTCTCCATACTCGAGACAAGCCACCGGAGCACGGAGTACGAGGCGATCAACGCGTCCGCCGAGGCGCGCTTCAAGTCTCTACTCGGGCTCGGCGACGAGTATCGGGTGCTCTTCGTGCAGGGCGGTGCGAGTCTACAGTTCGCAATGCTCCCGATGAACCGTCTCCCAAGGGACGGCGTCGCCGATTACATTCTTACCGGCGCGTGGTCGGAAAAGGCGCGCGACGAGGCGATGAAGTTCGGCCGGGTGCAAATCGCCGCCACTACCGAGGCCGAGGGCTACCGTCGCGTGCCGCGCGCCGACGAGATCAAGCTCAGCGACGCCCCGGTGTACGTCCACCTCACGTCGAACAACACCATCTACGGGACGCAGTGGCACGAGTGGCCGGAGACCGACGGCGCGCCGCTCGTGGCTGATATGAGCAGCGACATCTTCTCGCGTCCCCTCGACGCAGGACGGTTCTCGCTGATCTACGGTGGGGCGCAGAAGAACATCGGCCCAGCCGGGGTCGTATTCGTGCTCGCGCGCACGGACTGGCTAGCGGGCGCCCCCGCGAACGTGCCGACGGTGCTGAGCTACCAGACGTACGCACAGACTAACTCGCTGTACAACACGCCGCCGGTGTTTGCGGTATACCTCCTCGACCTCGTGCTTGAGTGGATCGCGAACGCCGGCGGGCTGAGCGCGATGGGCCGGCGCAACGAGGAGAAGGCCGCGATAATCTACGACGCTGTGGACGGCGGCGGCGGCTACTACACCGGCCACGCCGAGCCGGCGAGCCGCTCGCGAATGAACCTCACGTTCCGGCTTCCGTCCCCCGAGTTGGAGAAGCGGTTCGTCGCCGAGGCAACGGCGGCGAAAATGATTGGACTGGCGGGCCACCGCTCGGTGGGCGGAGTGCGCGCCTCGCTCTACAACGCGATGGACGCCGAGGGCTGCCGGGCGCTGGCCGGCTTCATGAACGAGTTCGCCCGCCGCAACGGATAGTAAGTGAAGTACAACACAGCCAGGAGGCGACATGACCACACAAGAGATCGAGGACGGCGGGCACGTACCCATGTACGCCAAGCGCGACGTTGCGCTCGTGCGCGGCGAGGGCTACTTTCTGTGGGACTCCGACGGCAAGCGGTACTATGACTTCGCGAGCAACTACGGGGTGAACATCCTCGGCCACTCGCACCCCGCCGTGACGCGGGCGATCTCGACGCAGGCCGGCACGTTGATTAGCTGTCATCAGAGCTTCTACAACGACGTTCGGGCTCGCTACCTCGAACGGCTGCTGGGGGTGCTGCCGCCGGAACTCAACAAGGTGTTCTTCAACAACTCCGGCGCGGAGGCTATCGAGGCGGCGCTGAAGTTCGCTCGCGCAGCAACGGGACGGACGAACGTGATCTCCGCTCGACGCGGCTACCATGGGCGAACGTACGGCGCACTCAGCGCCACGGCGGACAAGAAGTACCGCGAACCCTACCTGCCGGTACTCGAAGGCTTCAGCCACGTGGCCTTCGGCGACGTAGAAGCGCTTGAAGCCGCGCTTACCGATGAAACAGCCGCCGTGATCCTGGAACCGGTGCAGGGCGAGGCCGGAGTGCTCCTCGCGCCCGACGGCTATCTGCAGGCAGTTCGCGAGCTGACCCGCGATCGGGGCGTGCTGCTGATCCTCGACGAGGTACAGACGGCGTTTCGCACCGGCAAGCTCTTCGCGTTCGAGCACAGCGGCGCCGTGCCAGACGTACTCTGCCTCTCGAAGGGGATCGCGAACGGCGTGCCGATGGGGGTCACGGTGGTTGTCGAGGATGTATCGAGCCGGATTCCGGCGGGCACCCACGGCAACACGTTCGGCGCAAACCCGCTGGCCTGCGCGGCGGCGCTCGCCGTGCTTGACGAGATCGAGGCGAGCGACCTACTCTCCCACAGTGCCGAGACGGGCCGCACGCTGGTTTCAAAACTGGAGGGCATGGACGCGCCGAACGTTCGCCAGGTGCGCGGACTGGGACTGATGATCGCGGTCGAGCTACGGGAGCGGCCCACGAAGTACCTGCGCGCGCTACAGGAGCGCGGCTTCCTCGCGCTGCCGGCGGGCGGCACGAATCTCCGCTTTCTGCCACCGTTGATCGTGGACGACGAGGCCGTGGACGCGCTCGTCGAAGTACTCAGCGAGGTGCTCACGGCGAAGACCCGCGTAGCAACGTAGGGCGATATGCGACGCCGCGCTCACGTCGCCAAGCGGGTGGCGCCTGTGCGCCCATTCAGTCTAGCGAGCCGAGTTGTCAGATGGTTCGAATGTTAATGTCAATGTAAAGTTCGTCGTGCCCGTGGGCCGGCTGTGCGAGGAGTATGGATGAGCAAGGTGAACAAAGTCGTGCTGGCCTACTCGGGCGGGCTCGACACCTCTGTGATACTTAGGTGGATACAGGAGACGTACGACGCCGAGGTGATCGCATTCACCGCCGACGTCGGCCAGGGCGACGAGGTTGAGGAAGCACGGTTAAAGGCGCTCGAGACAGGCGCCTCGAAGGCGTACGCCGTGGACCTCCGACACGAGTTCGTGGAGGACTTTGTGTTCCCCGCCCTCCGAGCTTCCGCCGTGTATGAGGCTCATTACCTCCTCGGCACATCAATCGCCCGACCGCTCATTGCAAAGGAGCTGGTGCGCGTGGCCGTCGAGGAGGGCGCGGACGCGATAGCACACGGAGCCACCGGTAAGGGCAACGACCAGGTGCGCTTCGAGTTGACGGCGTACGCCCTGCAGCCCGACCTACGAGTCATCGCCCCCTGGCGGGAGTGGGGTCTGCGAGGCCGCGCAGACTGCGTACGGTACGCGGAGCAGCACGGAATACAGGTGCCCGTGACACCGCAAAATCCATACTCAACGGACGCCAACATGTTCCACATCTCGTATGAGGGAGGCGTGCTTGAGGACCCGTGGGCCTCGCCGCCGAACGATATGTGGACTTTGACCCGCAACCCCGAGGACGCGCCAGACCAGGCGCGCGACATCGAGATAGAGTTCGAGCGAGGCTGCCCGGTCGAGGTGGACGGCGAGCGACTGGAGCCGATGTCGCTGCTGCTCAAGCTCAACAGCGTCGCGGGCGAGCACGGCGTAGGTCGGGTGGATATTGTGGAGAACCGATTTGTGGGAATGAAGTCGCGAGGGTGCTACGAGACGCCTGGCGGCACGCTGCTGCACCTGGCGCATAGGGCTATCGAGTCGCTCACGCTCGACCGAGAGGTGATGCACCTGCGCGACCAGCTCATCCCACAGTACGCCGAGATGGTGTACAACGGCTTTTGGTACGCGCCGGAGCGCGAGGCGCTTCAGGCGTTCATGGACGACGTTCAGGATCGCGTGAATGGTACCGCTCGGTTACGGCTGTACAAAGGCTCGGCGACGATCTTGGGCCGCAAATCGGCCGACTCGCTTTACGATGAGAAGACGGTGACGTTCGAGGAAGACGACGTGTACAACCAATCGGACGCCGCTGGTTTTATCCGGCTGCAAGCGCTGCGTCTTCGCACGCACGCCGCCAGAAGGCTCGGCCCAGGGGAGTAGTCGGCGGCGGAGTACCGCATTGGCTGCGAGGGCGGTCGCATAGCGACGTTCCCTCTGGGGTCAAGACCGCAACACCTTTACGCTACACGCCGGATACAGGTCCCAGATTCGTCCGCCCGCCCACGTGTATTGTGTTCGTTCTCGCCGCCGATCAAAGACAAGGTGCAGCCGCGCCGGATCGGGCCGCCACCGCCCTCGCATGAGTGGCGAGTAGGTGGGCATCGGACGCGTCTACTACGGCCGCCGCTGCTCGTCGTGCCCGATTGACGACCCTTTCGTATCGTTCGCTCGACAACTTTCCACTCGCACCGTCTCGGGCTCGTGCGCCACAGCTCGAGCGGGCCGAGCTGTTTACCAGCCTTCTCACGCCGACCGCTTCACCCGCGACCTGATTGCTAACGCCATGCTAACTGCACTGTACTATCCTGGTACACAGAAGGCCGATGCAGAGTCGCTGCGCGAACGCATCGTGGGTGGAATCAGTAGATTGTACACTCAAGTCAGGAGGTGCAGAAACCAGGTTCGACGGTGGAGCAGACTCAATGACTCTTCTGCGCTGTAAAGCTGTTGACAGCGCGCTCTAATCAGGGCCCCTATATTAGTACTGCCGGCGCTTAACACGCTGTCCCACACCCGACGGAATCAGGTAGCGCTTGAAGAGTATATTTCGAATGGAAAGGATGCACATGTTTAGCAGGATAGTCTTCGGTATGTTCGCGGTGATGCTGGCTCTCGGCTAATCGCTTGCGGGCGCAATCCCAGCCGGCACGTCGCCGGCGGCTCCGACCGCAGAGGCGCGTCTGCTGGGCGCTCTCGATCGCGGCGGCGTTCAGTTCGCCTACCACAAGGAGACGGGCCTCGTCCGCTTCGTCGGCGGCGCCTCAGGTCGGCCCGTCGGCAGGGCGGCGGATCTCGGCGGCTCCGCCTCTCCCGAGGCTCGGGCTCGCGCCTTCCTTGGCTCGTACGGCTCGCTCTTCGGCGCCGACGACCAGGCTGTGCAGCTTCGCACGGAGCGCGTCAACAACGCCGGCCAGGGACGCTCATCCGTCCGCTTCCAGCAGTTGCACAAAGGCGTGCCTGTGATCGGCGGCGAAATGTACGTCAACCTCAGCGCCGCAGGCGATGTGCTCTCCGCAAACGGCGAGCTCTCACCTGCAGTCGTCGCGACCGCTCCGAGGATCGGCGTCGCAGCGGCGCAGCCAAACGCTCTCAATCTCGTCTCCAAGCACTACGGCATTCGGCAAAGCGGCCTGAGCGCCACTCGCCCTGCCCTCTCGGTGTACGACCCCGCCCTGCTGGGTGGTCCAGGCGTGCGCACGTCTAGGCTCCTGTGGAGGGTTGAGGTT
>Ga0136612_10000148_pt1 | contig 19598 bp, 20 predicted proteins | sample AntDryUQ224A2306_2_FD_106644 | JGI IMG/M metagenome (GOLD analysis project Ga0136612, IMG submission 106644) | Polar desert sand microbial communities from Dry Valleys, Antarctica - metaG UQ224A (23.06) | ecosystem: Environmental > Terrestrial > Soil > Desert | place: Antarctica: Dry Valley... | reverse complement strand
CGCGGACACCCTGCGTGGGACGTTGCGTGAGATCGACGTCGCCCCCCCAACGGGCGGCGACGTCGATCTCACGCAACGTCCCACGCAGGGTGTCCGCGACCGCGCGCAGCACGAGGTCGCCGGTCGGATGGCCATGGCAGTCGTTGATCGACTTGAAGTCGTCGAGATCGATGAGGATCAACCCGACGTGTCCCCCCAACCGGTCGGCTCGCGCCAGCTCGTTCACGAGCGCATCCTCAACCTGCCGCCGGTTCGCTAGGCCTGTGAGGACGTCCACCAGGGCCTGTCGCTCGACGATCTGGTGCAGACGTGCGTTCTCCAGCGCGACAACGGCCTGGGCAGCAAGAGACGCGGCCGTAACCGTCGCCTCGGCATCGAACGCCCGCCCGAGGAGAAGGAGCGTGCCAAAGCTGTCGCGGCCCGCCGTCAGCTCGAACTCGAGCCGCCGCGGGCCTGCTCCCGCGTCACCAACCGTGATCAGCGAACCGTCCTCCGCACGAAGCACGCCTCCCTCTGCGTGCGTCGCCTCGACTGCCGACTCGACGATCACGTGCCGCAGCTGATCCGGGTTGAGCGTCACTCCCAGTGCCTGGCCGAACCTGCCGTTTGCGTTGCGGAGGCGCCGCCGCTCGTCCTCCAGATCGCTCAGACGCGCCTCGAGCTCGGCCGCCATCTGGTTGAACGCTCGGCCGAGGGCCGCGAACTCGTCTCGGCCTCGCACCGGCACCCGCTCCCGCAGGTTTCCGGCCGCGATCGAGTTCGCCGCCTCCGCCAGGCGGCCGAGCAGATTGACGATCGATCGCGCGGCGAAGTAGGCGACGAGGCCGATCAGCAGGATCGACGCCACGAGAGCGCCGAGCAGGCGTGCATGGACTGCGTCCCGCTCCGCGTCAATTGCCGAGGTGGGTGCTAGCGCGACGAGGGTGATCGGCCGCTCGGGATCGAGTCGGACTCCGACTGCCCGAAAGCTGCGACCCGCGATCGACGCGGTCGAAGCCGCGCCGGCAGACAGGTCGAGTGCTCCACGTAGCGATGCGCTCGACCCGGCGCGAATCCGGCCGCCGGAGACGACGGCGAACTCGTCCGGCGTGCCGAGACCTGAGCGCTTGTGGAGCCACCGGATGAGGGGCCTGCCGAGAGCCGTTGCCGCGACGAGCGACGCGGTGCGATCCTTCGCCCCGACGAGCGCGATGCTGGTCTCGGCGACGAGCGGGCCCCTCCGCCCAACGTTGAAGCCGTCGGGCGTCTCAACCCGCAGCCCGGGTGTCGCGCGCAGGAGGCTCAGCAGCGCCCGGCGGTCGCGGCGAGCAAGCGCGCGCTGGAAGTCGGGGCGGCGCGCGAGCTCGAGCGCCATCCGCTCCGCCTTCCGCTGCTCGTCCTCGAACGCGGCGACGGCAGCACGTAGCCCGGCTTCGAGCCGGGCGTCGACGCCGCTAGTCACGCCGCGATCCGCAACGGCGCTGAAGCTCCAATAGGCGGTGGCAAGCGCGAGGAGCGACAGGGCCAGGAACTTGCCGACCAGCTTGACCTTGAAGCTCCCCAACATCCCCTTCAGTGTCCCCCCCGTCCTGCCGATACCTGCGGCGTACACATCTTTCGGCAGTGAGGGGGATTCGCATGAGGGGGATGGCGACGCGCGTGTCGACCGCGGCGTTGGTGTGCGCCTGCGCGGTCGGCGCGATCACGATTCCGCTCGTCGTCCTCGGCGTTCCGGCACCCGCGCCGCTCACCATCGGTGCGCCCGCGTCTCCTCCCGTCAGCGTCGTTGAGCTACCGGCACTGCCTCAGCGCGTTCCGGATCGAGGCATGGCCGACTTTCCTGTGCACGCCGATCTGGCCGCCGGAGACCCCACGCGAGCCGTGCGCCTCCCCTCGTCCCCGCTCCCTGCTCCCGCCGTCTCCACGACACCGCCGGTCGGCTCGCCTACCGCGCCCGGTCGGCACTTTGTCGCCGCGCCCACTGCGCCCACCGCGCCCACCGCGCCCACCGCGCCCGAAACGGCCGATGCAGCTCCGGCGGCTCCATCGGTTCCGGCGGCCCCGGCGGCTCCGGCGGTTCCCGTGGCACCGACTGCACCCACCGCACCGACGGCACCGGGTACGGCTCCCCCCTTCGAGCCAACCGCTGCCGGACCAGCTCCACCGGCCGAGCCGACGGCTCCCCCCGCATCGGCCCCGACATCCGCGCCGGCACCCCAATCAGCCGAGCCGCCAGCTGACGCTGCCCCGGCCGCCGCGCCTCCGGCTCCGCCGCAGTCCGACTCACAACGGCCGACCGGGACAACGCCCCCACCCGTCGTGACCCCGGCCGAGGTCGTCGTCGCCCCCGGCACCGCCTCGACGCAGGGGTCGTGGTCGCCCGACCTCCGCAGTGCGAGACGAGCGCAGTTGGCCCGCGAACTCGAGGGGCGGGCCAAGACGCTGGAGGAAGCGCTCCTCGCACTCCTCGAGCACCAGCCTGTCGGAGTCCTGCCAACTGCCGCCAGCCCGCAGAGGGCGCGAAGCGACGAGCACGTAACGGCCGAGCGGGTCGAGCCGGTAGCGGACGACCACGCGGAGCCGTCCGACCCTCCCGGCGAGGTTCCATCCGTTTCCGGGTCGGGCCGCTGTGCGAGGATAGAGATGTGCCCCGGATTCGCCCGACCAACCCCCTCGGCGTCGCCCTGACCGCCTACGAGCTGTGGCGCCGGCTGCCGCCCAAGCAGCGGCAGCGGCTGCTCCAGGCGACGCGGAAGCACGGCCCGCGCGTGGCACAGGCCTTGTTCGAGCGCCGCCGCGCGCGGCGCTAGCCGGGAGCCGAGTCGCTTCGGCCGAGCGCCTCGCGCGCGATCCGATCCTGCTCGAGCAGGTGCGCCGTTGGGTAGCCCTCACTCGGGCTCGCACGCCAAGGACGACCGACGTAGTGGACGCGGACGCCGTCCGGCACTGCGCCTTCGAGGCGGTGCCTGATCGTCCGCCACGCGCCCATGTTCTGCGGCTCCTCCTGGGCCCAGATGAGCTCCTCCAGGTTCGGGTAGGAGGCCGTCAGCTCCCGAACCGAATCGACCGGGAACGGGTAGAGCTGCTCGAGCCGGGCAAACCCGACCGACGTCGCGCCCGCGCGCTCCTCGTGCCCGACGAGGTCGTAGTAGAGCTTGCCCGAGCAGAGCACGAGGCGGCGGATCGCTGCGCGATCGCCCTCGGCATCGTCCAGCACCGGCTGAAAACGGCCCTCGGCGAGGTCGCTCAATCTCGAGGAAGCCTGTTTCAGGCGCAGGAGGCCCTTCGGCGTCATCACGACGAGCGGACGCGCTGTGGCGTCGAGCGCCTGGCGGCGCACCAGGTGGAAGTACTGGGCCGCAGTCGTGCAGTTAGCAATGCGGATGTTCTCCTGTGCAGCGAGCTGCAGGAACCGCTCGAGCCGCGCGCTCGAGTGCTCGGGACCGTTGCCCTCGTAGCCGTGCGGAAGCAGCAGCGTCAGCCGGGAGGTCTGCCCCCACTTCGACAGGCCAGCCACGATGAACTGGTCGACGACGATCTGCGCGCCGTTGACGAAATCGCCGAACTGCGCTTCCCAGAGGACGAGCGAGTCCGGGGCCGCCACCGAGTAGCCGTACTCGAACCCGAGAGCGGCGAACTCCGACAAGGGCGAGTTGTAGAGCTCGAACGAGGCCTCAGCCTCCGGCAGGTGCTGGAGCGGCGCGTGCGTCTCCCCCGTCTCGAGGTCGTGCAGCATCGCGTGCCGGTGCGAGAACGTGCCACGCTCGGTGTCCTGCCCGGAGAGGCGGATCGGGATTCCGTCGACGAGGAGGCTCGCGCAGGCGAGCGCCTCGGCCTGACCCCAGTCGATGCCGCCTTCTCGGATTGTCTCCCGACGCCGCTGCAGCTGGCGTGCGAGCTTTGGGTTGACGTGGAAGCCCTCGGGTACGACGAGCAGCTGCTCGTTCAGCGCCTCGAGCCGCTCTGCCGGCACCGCCGTTGCGACGGCGCCGCCCGTGTCCGCGGGGATTCCGCCCTCCTTCGATACCTTCGGCTGGGCGATCGAGACCTTCAGGCGCTCGTGGGCGGCTCGCAGGGCGACCTGAGTCTCCTCGAAGAGCGAGGCAACCTCCTGCTCACTGACGACACCGTCGTCCACGAGGACCGCCGCATACTGCTCCCGGGCCGTCGGGTGCCCGGCGATCTGGGCAACCATCAGCGGTTGGGTGTAGGCCGCCTCGTCCTGCTCGTTGTGACCGAAGCGGCGGTACCCGACGAGATCGACGACGACGTCGAGTGCGAACTCCTGCCGGTACGCCATCGCCAGGCGGATGGCCGCGGTCGCCGCCTCGGGATCGTCAGCGTTCACGTGGATGATCGGGATGTCGAAGCCCTTCGCGAGATCGCTGGAGTAACGGGTCGAGCGGCCCTCGCGCGGGTCTGTGGTGAAGCCGATCTGGTTGTTGGTGATCAGATGCAGCGTGCCGCCGGTGGAGTAGCCCTCGAGGCTCGACAGGTTGAGCGTCTCAGCGACCACACCCTGGCCAGCGAACGACGCGTCGCCGTGGATCAGGATCGGCAGCGCAATCGACGGATCGTGCAGGCCCGCACCGCTCGAGCGGTCGGTTTGCTCGGCGCGTGCCCAGCCGACGATGACAGGATCGACGGCCTCGAGGTGACTTGGGTTGGGAGTGATCGTGATCGTGACCTCGCCCGAAGGCAGCGTGCGTGTGCCGGTGGCGGCCAGGTGGTACTTGACGTCACCGGTACCCCCCTCTGGATCAACGACCACAGCATCCACCGTTCGCTCGCCTTCGAACTCGCGCAAGATCGACTCGTACGAGCGGCCGACCGTGTGAGCCAGGACGTTTAGTCGGCCTCGGTGCGCCATCCCGATCACGATCTCGTGGGCGCCTGCCTCGGCGGCGATCGCGATCGCCTCATCGAGCATCGGGACCATCGCATCGAGGCCCTCAAGCGAGAACTGCTTCTGGCCGAGGAAGCTGCGGCGAAGGTACTGCTCGAACCCCTCCGCCTGCGAGATGCGGCCGAGAAGAGTCTGGCGCTCGTCGGCGGTGAGCGGCTGCCGGTAGCGGCCGGATTCGATCGCCTGCCGAAGCCAGACGCGCTCCGCGTGATTGGAGAGGTGCTCGATCTCGTAGGCGATCGTGCCGCAGTAGACGTCGCGCAGCGCAGGCAACGCCTCACGCAGGGTCTCGCCGGGAACGTGGACGCGCAGGACGGAGGCGGGGATGCGCGCCTGCAGGTCGGGGGTCAGCGGCGGGATCAGCCGAGCCTCGTCGAGCGCTGGATCGCTCAGCGGCTCTGATCCAAGCGGATCAAGCCTCGCCGCGAGATGCCCGTGCATGCGGTGGGCCTTGACGAGCGCCATCGCTGCGGCAACTCCGCCCAGGAGGGTTGTGTCGCCCTCCGACGCGGGCGCGGGGGCCGGGGCAGGCGTCACCGCCGGTACGGGCGACTCCGCGCGTCCCGCCTCTGGCGGCACAGTCGCGGTCGCGGCGGCCACGTGCCCGTTCCCCCCGGTCGCCTCGAGCAGGCGCTGGAAACCGGGATGGCTCGCGACGAGCGCACTCGCGCCGCTCTCGAACAGCCGCTGCCACTCCTCAGGAACCCCGTCCGGATCCTCCAGGTACTCCTCCAAGAGGAGCTGGGCGTACCCGGAGTTGAGGCCGTCGACGTCGTGCGAGCTCATGAGCCTCGATCTACCAATCGCACTAGTAGAGCGGGTTCTCGGTCAGGACGGCCACCGTCATGCCGAGCAGGAAGCAGACGGCGCCCACGGCAACGGCGAGGGCTGCGAGCCTGTTGTACCGCTCCGTCATCCGGGCGGCGACGAGTGCGAGCAGGATCGCGATCGGGATGATGCGCGCCGGCCGATACGCGACGCCGAGGAGGCTCGCGAACAAGGAGGCGGCGGCGACGAAGCCCGCGACCGCCTCGCGCGCACCCCCGGTCGTCGACGGGGTCGCGCTCACCGGGATCTCGAGCCGGCAGCCGCGCGAGAGGACGCCGCGCTGCGGACGGGCCGCCCGCCGCCCCGGAGCGGCCGAACCGGGCGGAGCGTGCGCCGCCGCCAGTCGCAGGACGGAGGCGGCTCGAGCAGGGCTAGGCGTTCAGCTCCATCGAGTGGTTGTGGCTCGGCGCGGATTGCCCACCAGACGATCGCGCACATGTAGACCACCGGGATCTTCAGGATCACCAGCATAAAGACGACCTCCCAGATCACGCTCGGAGTGTAGACGAGGGCTGCGGGACATCACGATCGATGCCCCGCAGCCTTCTCCGATCCGAATAGCATTCGATCCGCTCAGCGCCTCAAGGTGGGTTCGCCCCCACCGAGCTCGAAGAGCACGAAGCTCAGCGCGACAGCGAGCAGCAACAGCACGATCACCGCCACGATGAACACGACTAGGAGGCGCTTGCCGCGGGTCATCAGCTAGTTCGAATCGGTCATAGAGGTGCTGCCGTAGGAGTTGAACGCCGGCTGCATCCAGATCGAGTCGTTGAGGTGGTACCACCATGGGGTCACGCACGAGAAGTCAGCCTCGTGATGGACAACGACCCAGGAGTAGCCGGCGCCTCCGCTGATGCGCCAGTCTCGCTCGTTGCTCCCTGAGCAGACCCCGTCGACGCGTGCGGACGTGTTGCTGGTGCGGTAGGTGATGTCACCCCCGTACTGGTAGCACCAGTAGGTGTGACCGACGATCCAGCGTCGGTAGGGGAAGGTGCCTCGGCCGTTCTCCCACTCGACACTGCTACATCTGACGCTGGCTTCCGATTCAGCCGCGGCCAGGTCGATGCGCTCGCCGTTCGCTTGACTGCTACCCGACACCCGGGCGAGTGCCTCCGGCAGGGTGAGCCCCTCTGTCTCGGCGGCGACGGCAGCCACCTCCTCCACGGTTACCTGGCGCTGTCTCAGCAGGCGGACGTAACCAGGGGCGTCGAAGAGTCGTCTGGCCTGTTCAGACGTCTCGATCGGTCGTGGCTCCGGCGATCGTCCCGCCACTGCCGCGGCAGGCATGAGGGCGACGAGAACGAAAAGAGCGAGCGCAAGCTGCGTTACCTTGATGTGCACATGAAACCTCCTGTTCGAAGTCCTCTCAGACGCTAGAGAGACACCTCGCACAGATGGGAGACGCATCTGTGCCGAAACTGCCACAACTGCGGGACTTCTGCTAGTGGCCGTTGGAGACAGGTGTTAGGGAGCCGCGGGCAGCGGGAAAGAACCCAGACATGGGTCGCGAGACGCTTGTCCACCTGCTCGAAAGCGGCGAGGAGGCCGGTTGCCTCAACCTGTCCGAGTTCAGCGCGGCAGTCCAAGAGCTCGAGCTGGAGGACGAGGAACTCGAGGCGCTCTATGGCGAGCTGGACGAGCGGAACATCAGCCTCAGTGACGACTGCGGGCGGAGTGGCGCGAACGAGGCCAGCTACGTCAACGGCGACCTCGCGGCTGCGACGACCGACTCGCTGCAGCTCTTCCTGAACGAGGCCGGCCGCTACCCGTTGTTGACGGCGGCGGAAGAGGTCGAGCTTGCAAAGCGGGTCGAGGGCGGCGACCGGCAGGCAAAGGACCGGATGATCAACTCGAACCTCCGCCTCGTCGTCTCGATCGCCAAGCGCTATCAGGGGCACGGCCTCTCGCTGCTCGACCTGATCCAGGAGGGAGTGATCGGCCTCATCCGCGCAGTTGAGAAGTTCGACTGGCGCCGCGGGTACAAGTTCTCCACCTACGCGACGTGGTGGATCCGACAGGCGGTGCAGCGCGGCGTCGCGAACAAGTCGCGGACGATCCGGATCCCGGTGCACATCGCCGAGCGCGAGCAGCGGATCGGACGGGCGGAGCGCGAGCTGATGGCGAAGCTGGGCCGAGCTCCCACGGACGAGGAGATCGCGCAGACGGCGAAGATCTCGCTGAAGCACCTGCGCGAGGTTCGGGAGGCTGCCCGCGCGGTCACGAGCCTCGACAAGCCGCTCGGGAATGACAACGACGCCTCGATCGGCGACCTCGTCGGTGCCACGCAGGGCGGTGTCGAGGAAGAGCTCGAGGTGAGCCTCACCGAGGAGACGCTCGGGCGCGCCCTCGAGGCGATCCCCGAGCGCGAGCGGGAAGTGCTGCGCCTCCGTTATGGCCTCGCCGGTCAGGACCCGACCTCGCTCGAAGAGATCGGACGGCGCCTCGGGCTGACGCGCGAGCGTGTGCGGCAGATCGAATCGCGCGCACTCGAGCGGCTCGCCGTCTCGCGCGAGATCGAAGCCTTGCGCAGCGCTGCCTGACGACGAATCGGCTGCGCTCACCGCGCCTTGACCAACGCAACACCGTCGCACCGCCGCGCAGGATCGCAACCCTGGTCGGCGAACTCTCCTGGCGTCGTCGGCGCAACACCCCACCGCGGCTGGGGCCCTAACACCGTCCACATCGGGCGGCGATACGGTGCCAACTGGTCAGAGCAAAAGGAGACTCCCCTGTGAAACGACTCGCCCGGATCCTGCCCCTCGTCTGCTTCGCGGGCCTGCTCGTCCCTGCGCTCGCCACTGCGGCACCGCGTATGTACGTCGGCTTCCACGACGACCCAAATTTCCGGTACGAGGAGAACCGCCAAGCGGTTCTCGATCAGGCACGCGACGCAAGGACGACCATCGTTCGAACCCTTGTCACGTGGGCGACGATCGCTCCGTCGCGGCCCCTCGATCCAACAGACCCGTTCGACCCCAAGTACAAGTTCGACGACCTCGACGAGCTCGTCCGGAACACGCAGCAGCGCGGGATGGAGGTGCTGATCACGATCTGGGGCACGCCCAGGTGGGCGAACGGCGGCAGAACGCCCAACTTCCTGCCGACGAACCCGAGCGACATGACGGCCTTTGCACGGGCGGTCGCGGACCGTTACTCCGGTCGGCATGAGGGCTATCCGTTCGTGCGCTTCTATTCCGTCTGGAACGAGTCGAATCTGCAGCTCTTCCTCGCTCCCCAGTTCGATCCCAGGGGACGTTCCGTTGGGCCCCGCAACTACGCGCGGCTCTACGCCGCCGCCTACGCGGGGATCAAGGGCGCCAACGGTCGTGCGAAGGTCGCGATCGGAGAGACCTCGTCCCACGGCCGCGACCGTGACGTCCCGGGCGTCTCCGACACCCACTCGCCCGGCCGGTTCGCTCAGCTCGTCGCTGCGGCCAATCCCCGGCTCAAGTTCGATGCGTGGGCTCACCATCCCTATCCGACACCGCAGTCTCTGAAGCCGACGCAGAAGGTACGTTGGCCGAACGTGACGCTCTCCTCGATGGGGCGGTTCGAGGAGGCTGTCGACAGCTGGTTCAAGCGTAAGGGAACCAGGATGTGGATCACGGAATACGGTCATGAGGTACGGCAGGACGGCGAGCCGAAGGGTGTGTCGCGCGCGCAGCAGGCCGCCTACGCCACGCAGGCTCTGGCGCTGGCGAAGGCCGACCTGCGCGTGGACATGTTCGTCTGGTTCGTCTTCCGTGACCATGTGACGAGCGAGTGGCAGAGCGGCCTCTTGACACGTGCAGGCGCACCCAAGGCGTCGCTCGCCAAGTGGCGCGCGGCGGCGCTCTCGGTGGATGCACGCAACGCGATTTTCACGCTCCGAGGAGGCACATCGAGCCCGAGTCTTTCTGTGCCACTGCGCGAGTACGCAACGAGTACCGACGTGGGCGCCGACGTCGGCATCACCTACCGCGTCCGCCTGCGCGGGAAGGTGGTCGCGATCGGTCAGCCGGCGACGGTCCTCGGTAGCGATGCCGTCGTGCGCTTCACGCTCACCGGCTTCCGGCCCGCTCGCAAGACGACCTACACGGTCGAGATCGAGGCGAACACCGCCAACCTCGATCCCGTAGGTCGCACGCTCACGCTGATCACGACCTAAAACTCGTTTCAGACTGACGCTTCGCCGGCGGGGTGTGCTGGGTGGTGCGAGCACAATGGGCCTCGCTTCGCTCGGCAGAGCCTCGATAGCAGCGCTATCGAGGCGACCGAGGACGCCGCGATCGTGCCGCACAGCACACCTCCACCGCTCGAGGCTTCATTTTGAAGCGAGTTCCTAGTGCACTGGCGAAGCGCTCGACGCGTACGATCGCCGGATGGCCGCGATCGTGCGCGTCGGCACCTGCTCATGGGCTGACGAGACGCTGACCAAGGTCTGGTACCCACCGGGAGTCCGATCGGGCGAGGCGCGGCTACGTCACTACGCGCAGCGCTTCGACACGGTCGAGGCAAACTCGACCTACTACCGGCTGCCCGACGCGGAGCTTGTCGGCAACTGGGCAGAACGCACACCCGTCGGCTTCACGATGCACGTCAAGGCCTTCGGGCTGATGACCCGCCACCCCGTCAAGGTCGACGTGATCCCCGAGGATCTTCGCGATGAGATGCCGATAGACGAGCGGGGCCGCGTCGACCGTCCGTCACGAGAGCTGCGTGGCGAGATCTTCCGCCGCTTCTCGAGAGCGCTGGAGCCGCTGCGGTCGACGTCCAAGCTCGGCGGGATCCTGCTCCAGTTCCCGCCGTACGTCGTCCTCAAGCCCGCGTCGCTCGAGTACATCGAGTGGGCACAGGAGCAGCTGCCCGGTGACGAGTTGCTCGTCGAGTTCCGCCATCGCAGCTGGCTCGACGAGGAAGGTCGCGCCCAGACGCTCGCGTTCCTCGAGAGTCGCGGCCTGAGCTACGTCGTCGTCGACGCCCCGAAGACGGAGGCGAAGAACCTTGTTCCGACCGTCGAGGCGCGTACGTCGCCGACGGCCTACATCCGCTTTCACGGGCGCAATGCATCGACCTGGAACAAGCGAACGGGAAGTGCCGCCGAGCGCTTCGACCACCTCTATACCCGCGAGGAGCTACGGGAGTGGGTGGAGCCGCTGCGCGAGCTCGCCCTCGACGCAGAGAGCGTCTACGCGATGTTCAACAACAATGGGCGCTCCCCGACGCCGCCGGACCTGGACGAGCTACTCGCCGGGATCGACGCGACCGAGGTGGCGGGCGATCCCGGCAAGGGCTATGTGGCGCAGGCGCCCGCCAACGCGCTGATGCTGCGACAGCTGCTCGCGGAGGCAGGCGTAGCGGTCTCGGAGCCGCCAGAGCCCGTGGCATCACTCCGCTAGGAGCCAGTGCACCCGTCCACTAGAGCTTGACGAGTGTCTTGCCGCGGTTCGCCCCGCCGAGCATCCCGATGAACGCTTCGGGCGCGTTCTCGAGCCCATCGGTCACGTCCTCCCGGTAGACCAGCCGGCCTTCGGTCAGCCAGCGCCCGAGTCGCGCGAGGCCCTCATCGAAGCGGTGGGCGTAGTCGGAGACGAGGAATCCCTCCAACCGGGCGCGCAAGACGATCAGGAAGCCCAGGTTGCGCGTCGCGACCTCCGGCTCGGTCAGGTTGTACTGAGAGATCTGCCCGCAGATCGCGACGCGCGCTCCGAACGCGAGCCGGCGGAAGACCGTCTCCGAGAGCGCTCCGCCGACGTTGTCGAAGTACACGTCTACGCCCTGCGGGCACGTTTCCTTGAGCCGAGCGTTGACGTCTTCGGCCTTGTAGTCGATGCCGGAGTCGAACCCGTAGAGCTCCGTCAACTCGGCCACCTTCTCGGGCCCCCCGGCGATGCCGACGGCACGACAGCCGGCAATCTTCGCGAGTTGACCGACGACCTGGCCCACGGCCCCGGCTGCCCCCGAGACCACGACGGTGTCGCCTGGCTTCGGTTGCGCCACGTCGAAGAGCCCGAAGTAGGCCGTCAAGCCGGTCGTGCCGAGCACGTGGAGGTAGGCCTGCGGCGGCGCGACTGACGTGTCGATCCTGCGGAGCGCACCGCCCCGGACGGCCGCGTACTCCTGCCACCCGAGCTGGCCGACGACCTCGTCGCCCGGTGCGAAGCGCCCATCCTCGCTCTTGGCCACCTCGCCGACGACCTGGCCCGTCATGACTTCACCGATCCCGGTCGGCTTCGCGTACGAGCGCGTCTCGCTCATGCGCCCGCGCATGTAGGGGTCGAGCGAGAGCCACCGCGCTCGCACCAGCACCTCACCCGCAGTCGGCTCAGGGATCGGGGTCTCCACCAACGCGAAGTCGCCCGGTTGGGGGAACCCACGGGGCCGGGCGGCGAGCGTCACCTGCCGGTTCACGCGGCGGAGCCTCTCACATCTCGCTCTCCCTCCAACGGCGTGGGACCGAATTCAGCCGCGCGTAAGAGACGAACGGCCACAATGAGCGCTATGGCAACTGTCCTTGTGGTCGACGACGAGCCGATCGTCCGCGACGTCGTCGTCCGGTACCTGGAGCGCGAGGGCCACCGCACGCTCGAGGCCGGCGACGGCGACGACGCGCGCCGCCTCCTCGAGGACGGCCGGCCCGACCTCGTGGTGCTCGACGTGATGCTGCCGGGGATGGACGGGCTCGAGCTGTGCCGGTGGATCCGCGCGCGGTCGGAGCTGCCCGTGATTCTCCTGACGGCACGGGGTGAGGAAGCCGACCGGATCGTCGGGCTCGAGCTCGGTGCGGACGACTACGTGACGAAGCCGTTCTCGCCGCGCGAGCTCGCGGCCCGCGTGCGCACGGTGCTGAGACGCACGGCGCCGCCGGCCGAGACCGAAGCGAGGCTCTCGTTCGAGGGGCTCGATCTCCACGCCGGCACGCGCGAGGTTCGCCGCGAGGGCGAGGAGCTGAAGCTGACTGCGAAGGAGTTCGACCTGCTCTGGTTCCTCGCCAGCCACCCTCGCCAGGTCTTCTCACGCGACCAGCTGATGAGTCGCGTCTGGGGCTACGAGGCGGCGCTCGACACCGGCACCGTCACCGTTCACGTGCGACGGCTGCGGGAGAAGATCGAGGAGCGGCCGTCGCATCCACGCTTCCTGCAGACGGTTTGGGGCGTGGGCTACAGGTTCGTCGGGTGATCGGTCTTGCGCTGCTGGTCGCGGCCGCCACGCTCGCCGTCGGCCTCGGACTCGCGCTCGTCCTGAGGCGGCTTCCGACGGTGAGGCTCCAGCTCATCGGGCTGGCGCTCGTGGCCGTGCTGCTTCCGCTCGGGGCGGTCGTGCTCTCGGGGCTCGTGATGTTTCAGTCGGGGCACGACCTGACGATCCTCGCTGTCGCCGCCGGCTCTGCTTGTGCTGCGATCGCCGCTGCTCTCTACGTGGGCAACGGGGTCAGCGCCTCCCTCGGACGGCTCGCGAACACATCGCGCGAGCTTTCGCTGGGCGACCTCTCCGTGCGGACGCCCGAAGAAGGCCCGCGCGAACTGCGGGCGCTCGCCGGCTCGTTCAACGAGATGGGAGGAAGCATCGAGCGACTCTTCGACGCGCGCCGCGAGCTCGTCGCCTGGGCGAGCCACGACCTCCGTACGCCGCTCGCGAACATGCAGGCGATGCTGGAGGCGATCGAGGACGGCGTCGTCGCGGCTGACGAGTACGTCCCGGCGCTGCGCGACCAGGTTCGCGCGCTGACCGGCCTCGTCGACGACCTGTTCGAGCTCGCCCGGATCGACAGCGGCACGCTCACGCTCGAGCTGCGGGAGGCGGAGCTCGACGGCCTCGTCCGCTCCTGCCTGCAGGGCGTCGAGGCCGAGGCTCGCGCCCGGCACGTCAGGCTCAAGGCAAGCGTCGACGCGTCGGTGACCGCTCGCTGCGCCCCCGAGAAGGTCGAGCGGATCCTCCTGAACCTGCTGACGAACGCGCTGCGGCACACGCCGTCGGACGGCTCGGTGGCAGTGTTCGTGGAGGAGGAGCGCGACGAGGTGCGCGTGGTCGTCGAGGACACGGGAGACGGGCTCTCGGCCGAGTCGCTGCGCCGCATGTTCGAGCGGTTCTGGCGCGGTGACCCTGCCCGTTCCTCTCGCAGCGCCGGCCTCGGTCTGGCGATTGCGCGCGGCCTCGTCGAGGCACACGGCGGCCGGATCTGGGCCGAGAATTGCCCCGACGGCGGCGCGCGGGTTTCTTTTACGCTCCCCGCCGGCTAGGAACGGCGTCGCGAGATCTGCCCGGCGAACTGCGACGCAACTCAGCCGTATCATCGTTCGCAATGACAAGCCTCAACGAGTGGTCGGGTCACAGGCAAGCAAGTTGTCTGCGGCAGTGGCCTCTGATCGCTCATGTCACCGAGCGTGTCCGAGAACATCCGGATCTCGAGGCACTCATCTTGATCGGCTCGTTTGCGAAGCAGTCGGCCGACGAGGCCAGCGACGTCGACATGGTCGTCGCCGTCTCGGAAGAGCGGTTCGAGAACGCCTGGGCCGACCGCCACCTTCTTTCGCCGCCGGATTCACTTGTCAAATGGGACATTCGTCCGGATCCAGAACGCGAGATTGGGTCTCATCGCTTCCTGAGCCGGAACGTCGTGAAGGTCGAGATTCTGCTGGCGACTCCTTCAAGTGGCTTTCAGCTCGCCGATCCGATCGCGGTCGTTGGCGGGGACGAATCGGTGGTCGAGCGGTTTCCCCGCATTCCCCCGATCGACCCGGAGGTGCTTCGGCAGTACGCCCAGGCACTGAGAGACGACGGCGTACTGCCGGAGGTGGAACGGCGCTACAGCGACTTGATGCGCACCATCCGGGAGGCAGCATCGGGCACCTCGTGAGTAATGGAGCCAGGCGGGCTCGAACCGCCGACCTCCTGCGTGCCACGCAGGCGCTCTCCCAGCTGAGCTATGGCCCCAGGACGTAGGAAGTTTAGCCTCTCGAGTTCGAAATCGCGCGCCCAGTTGACGCCGCTCTGCTGGTTGTTTGAGGTCGGCGCGAGCCGCAGAAGGATCTGCGACCTGCCCTCGAAGCGAGCGAAAGGTAGTAAGTAACAGCGATCGGTGTCGGCGCAGTAGGCGGCAAAGGCGTCGATGTCCGCTGCCGAATAGAGGCGCCGAATGAGACCGTCGCGCGTCCGGCGACACGAATAACAACGCACGAGGACGACGTCACCTTGACGCACCGCCCACTTGCACTGCACGCGAACCAGAATGCCCGTGTCGAAGATGAGGTCGTACCGCCCGCCTTCGAAGAGCGGCTTGTAGACGCCGATCCCTAGCTTGATCGCCGCCGCAGCGATAGAGGACTCCGCAATCGCACCCTTCTGATCCGACGTCAGCATCACGCGAACGTTAGTTCGCACGTCGGACGGTCTCCCTACGCCGTCGCGGCCTCCAGCTCGACCGCCGGCAGGTCGCCCCAGAGATCCTCGAGCCGATAGAACTCGCGCGTCGCCGGCGTGAAGACGTGGAGGACGACGTCGAGGTAGTCGGCGACGATCCATTCGGCCTCCCGCGTCCCGTCCGTCGCACGTGGCGTCAGCCCGGACTCCGCCTTCAACTGCGCGTAGACCTCGTCGAAGATCGCCTTCGTCTGCCTCGAGTTGCGGCCTGTGGCGATGACGAAGAAGTCGGTGTAGACACACGCGGGCCGCATGTCGAGGATGACGACGTCCTCGGCCAGTTTCTCGGCGGCGAGAGCCGCGGTGCGGCGTGCTTGTTCGATCGAGGTCAGAGCACTCAGTGTAGCCGCAGCGCTCGCCTTCGATCCGCGCGGTACAGGTCGTTGTCGGCGATGTAGGCGGCGACGGCCGGCGCAACCAGCCCCACGATCGGCTCGCCGCACCGGACGCGCTCGCGAATGTCGGTCGAGGAGACGTCGTGAGGCTGGAGCTCGAAGACCTCGATCCGGTCGGAGCTCCGCTTCGGCACGTAGCCGGGCCGCGTCGCGACGCCTAGACGCGCCAGCTCGAGGACGCGCTCAGGCTCCTTCCAGGTCGACAGGGACGCGAGCTGATCCGCCCCGATGAGGAAGATCGGATCGTCGTAACGTCGGGCCGCTAGTGCGTCGACCGTGTAGGAGTGCAGCTCGAGCTCGACGACAGCGTCGAGCTCGGCGAACGCAAGCCTCGTCATCGCCAGCCGATCCTCGGCGGACGCTGCCGAGGGCTTGTGCCCCGCAGCCGCCACGACGGTGACGTACAGGCAGTCAATCCCAAAGTGCCCGATTCCCCCCTTCGCCAGCCCGACGTGACCCACGTGCGGCGGGTCGAAGCGGCCGCCTAGGATCCCGATGCGCCCTTTCCGGCTTACTGCCATTCGAAGCTCTCGTCGCCGACTTCGATGTCCTGACCCTTGCGCACGCCAGCGGCGCGCAAGGCGGCCTCGAGCTCCTGCCCCTCCGGCGGTTCCCCGGTCACGCGGAAGCCGCGGTCTGTGCGGTAGATCCGGTAGCTGCGCCGCGCCGGCGGCTGAGGACGGTAGAGACGGAACTCGGGAAGCTCGGGCTCCTCCACGGCCTCGGGCGCCGCGGGAATCGCCGAGAACAACCAGCGCTTGAGTGCCTCGATCCCTTCACCCGTCGCTGCGGAGACGGCATGTACACCAACGATGCGGGGATCCTCCAGCTCCAGGCGCGGTGGCGTCTGCAGGAGGTCGACCTTGTTGAGGACGATCGCCTGAGGCCGCTCGTCGAGTCCCGCGCCGTAGAGGGCGAGCTCTCGGTCGATCGTGCGGAAGCGGCCCTCGACGTCCTCTTCGGAGGCGTCGATCACGTGGAGCAGCAGCCGGGCCCGCTCGAGGTGCGCGAGAAACTCGTGCCCGAGGCCGATTCCTTCGCTAGCGCCTTCGATCAGGCCCGGCACGTCCGCGACCGTCAGCTGCGCCCCGTCTGGGGACTCGACCGTACCGAGTACCGGCGCCAGCGTCGTGAACGGGTAGTCGGCCACCTTCGGCTTGGCGTTCGAGAGCCTGCGCAGGAGCGACGACTTGCCGGCGTTCGGAAGGCCGGCGAGCGCGGTATCCGCAAGCAGCTTCAGACGCAGCTCGACTTCCGCCTCCTCCGGCGGATCGCCGACCTCGGCGAACCGCGGGGTCTGCCGGGTCGCAGTTGCGAAGCGCGCGTTGCCGCGTCCGCCGTGGCCGCCCTTCGCCAGGACGACGCGCGCGCCGTTCGTCACCAGGTCGGCGATCAGATCCCCGTCCGGCACCCAGGCCTGTGTTCCGATCGGCACCTGAAGCTCGATCGTGGCACCGTCGGGGCCGTGCTTTCGAGCCCCCCGTCCAGGCCCGCCAGCTCCGGCCTTGAACCTCGTCTTTGCTCGGAACGCGGAGAGGTCGCGCAGGTCGGGGTTCGCGATCACGACCACATCCCCCCCACGGCCGCCGTCACCGCCGTCCGGGCCGCCCCGCGGAACATGCTTCTCCCGGCGGAACGAGAGCCCGCCGTCGCCGCCCCGACCCGCCAGCACCTCGATGCGGGCGCGATCGTGAAACACGGTCTAGTTGGCGCAGGCTGAGCATCCGCAACAGCGGATGCTCATCGCGCGAAGATCCCTGAAGGGGACCGCCCGCGGCCCCAGACCCTCGCCACGCTAGTTCGCGGTGGGAACAACGGTCTCGGCGACCGAGATGAAGCGCTTCTCGCCGCTCGTGCGGAACTCGACCACGCCCTCGCGCACGGCGAAGATCGTGTCGTCACGACCGATCATCGTCCCCGGGCCCGGGCGAAAGCGGGTGCCGCGCTGACGAACGATGATGTTGCCGGATCTCACCTGCTGGCCGGCGAAGATCTTCACGCCGAGGCGCTTGGCGTTCGAGTCGCGTCCGTTCCGTGAGGAGCCGAGACCCTTCTTATGTGCCATCAGTGTCCTCCTGGGTGATGTTGCCGCGCCTCTGGCTCGTGAGCACCAAGCGATGCCCTGCAAGGACGCAGGGAGCGCCGATAGTTCTACTATCGGCGCGACTGAGGACGCGGCAGCGCGCCGTGTGATCGCGGGTCAGAGGCGTGGAGGGCATCGGCGAGGCGGACACTCAGGAATCCTCCTTCGCGGACAATGCCGCCTCGAGCGCGGCGATTGCACCCTTGCGCGCCTCGTGCGTCTGTTCGTATTCGAGCGCAGCATCGAGCATGGGACGGTTCCACCCGGTCGACTGTGACTTGACCTCCGCGACCGTCAGCTCCTCATAGCCCGACGGCATCCCCTTGACGCGATCCTCGGCCGGCGCCGCCTCGTCAACCACTCTCTCAGGCGCCTTCGTCGCCGTCTCCTTCGGCGCCGTCTCCTTGACCGCAGCCTCCTTGACCGCAGCGCGTTTCGCGCCGCCGATCGACTCGATCTCGATCTGCGAGAGGCTCGCGCGGAAGCCGGTGTGCTTCTTGTAGCCGTTCTTCGGCCGGTACTTGCCGATGCGGATCTTGTCACCCTTGACGTCGGCCACGACCCTCGCCGTCACCGTCACGTTTGCGGGCGAGATCTGCGTCTCGCCGCCGCCGCCCACAAGCAGCACCGCCGGCTGAAAGGTATTGCCCGCTCCGTGCGCGAGCCGGTCGACGAGCAGCCGCTCGCCCTCGCGGACGCGGTACTGCTTGCCGCCGACAGAGATGATCGCGTAACTGCTCATACCGGTCCTAAGCGCAGGAAACGCGGGCAGCTGCCCGCGAGCCCCGGATTGTAGCCGCTACCTCTCGATCTCGTCGAACCATTCAGACATGGGGACATACTCGTCCGTCTCTGGCCGGTCCGGCGCGCGCTGGCCTCGTCCCGCTGCGTCAGGCTCGTCCCTGGCCGCCCGACCCACGTCAGCTCCGGCCACATCGACCTCGGCCACATCAACCTCGGCCACATCAACCTCGGCCACATCAACCTCGGCCACATCGGCTACATCAAGCCCGGCCACATCGACTTCGGCAACCTCGAGCCCCGGCTCGGCACCGTTCTCACCGCCAACGGCCACGCCGACCTTCTTCTTGCGGTTACGGCCTCCGCGCGAACCACGGCGCGTTTTCTTCTTCGCGGGAGTTTCGGCGGCTCCGTTCTCCGAGCCGTCATCCAGCCCCGCGACCTGCGGTTCCGGCTCACCAGGGGATTGCGGCACGGGCGAGACGGCTTCGGCTTGGGGTGTCGCACGCTCGGAAGGCGCGGCTCCTGCATCGCCGAGGTCGGCGCTCGGAACGTAGATCCGCGGCGCTCGACGCACCGTCGTCAGGGGAGCCGCTTCGGGCTCGGCTTCCTGCTCTGCCCCGATCTCGGCCTCCTCGGCGCCTGGCCCCTCCGCAGGGATCTTCTTGCGGTTGCGGCCGCCGCGCGATCCGCGCCGCGTCTTGCGCTTCGGCGCCTCGCCGTCCGCTGAGACGGCCTCCCCGAGCTCGGGCTCGGCCTCGGCCTCACCGTCCTCCAGGTCGGCCTCTTCGGCCGCGTCGACGTCCTCGGCAACCGAAGCTGCATCGGCAACCTCCGCCGCAACCCTCGTGCGTGCAGGGGCCCGCGTCGGCTTCTCCGCCTCGCCCTCGAAGGTGATCGGATCGGGCGCGCTCTCCGTGCCGGCGAGGAGTGTTGCGTACGCGACGCCGTCCAGAACGCGCTCCACGCGAACCTTCGCCTTCTTGCCCACGAGGTTGGCCGCGCCGCCGACGACGACGTTCAGCCCCTCGTGTCTCGCGACGGCTGCCTGCGCATCGTGCAGATCCAGCTCGCCGAGCTTCAGCTCGACCTCGGCACCCTCGGCGATACCCGCAGCGGGCTGCAGGTCGACGAGCTTGCCTTCCGCGAGAACCGCCACATGGTCTGGGTGGGCGCCGTCCTTCTCAACGAGGAAGAAGCGCTTCTTCGTCGCCTCCTCGAGCGCACACAGCCTCGTCGCGCCCCGGCCGATCAGGAGCGAGCGGGT
>Ga0136612_10000147_pt1 | contig 19664 bp, 20 predicted proteins | sample AntDryUQ224A2306_2_FD_106644 | JGI IMG/M metagenome (GOLD analysis project Ga0136612, IMG submission 106644) | Polar desert sand microbial communities from Dry Valleys, Antarctica - metaG UQ224A (23.06) | ecosystem: Environmental > Terrestrial > Soil > Desert | place: Antarctica: Dry Valley... | reverse complement strand
GGCAGCCTCCGGTTCGGCAGCCTCCGGTTCGGCAGCCTCCGGTTCGGCAGCCTCCGGTTCGGCAGCCTCCGGTTCGGCAGCCTCCGGTTCGGCAGCCTCCGGTTCGGCAGCTGCCGTGGCTTGCGGCTCAGCGCCCGCGGACTCCGCGCCTGCTTCGGCGGAACCGATGACGGCGAGTTCGGCGCCGACCTGAACGGTCTCGTCCTCGCTGACCGCGATGGACAGCAGGGTGCCGCTGGTCGGCGCGGGGATCTCGGTGTCGACCTTGTCGGTGCTGACCTCCAGCAGTGGCTCATCGGCCTCGATACTGTCGCCCACCGCCTTGAGCCAGCGGGTGACCGTGCCCTCGGTGACGCTCTCTCCCAACGCGGGCATCGTCACCGGCGTACCGGTCGCGGAGCCGCCGGCAGCTCCATCGACGGACTGCGATGGCGAGGCGCCAGCCGCGGGCGGTTGTTCCTGATCCTGCCCGGTGGGCTCCGCCGGGGCCTGATCGGAGGGAGCCGCCTGAGTGTCCTGCGATTGCGCCTGCTCGGGCTCGGATTGGGCTTGGTCAGGTGCTGGCGGCTCGGGTGCGGCGTCGTCGGTTCCCTGCTGCTCGGGTGCCGCCTGCTCGGGGGTTGGCTGCTCAGTGGGTGCGGACTGCGTCTGGTTGTGCTGGCCGGAGGAGTCGGACTCGCCGGCATCGCCGATGATCGCCAGTTCGGCACCGACCTGAACGGTCTCGTCCTCGGCGACCATGATCTTCTGAAGCACCCCGCTGGCTGGCGCCGGGATCTCGGTGTCCACCTTGTCGGTACTGACCTCGAGCAACGGCTCGTCGGCCTGGACCTCCTCACCCTCCTGCTTCAGCCAACGGGTGACCGTGCCCTCGGTGACGCTCTCGCCCAGCTGGGGCATGGTGACGGAGGTCGGCATGGCGGTGGTGGCTCCTCTTGGGTCTTGTGCGGTTGGGTTCCGATGCTGGTGAGGCAGATCAGCCGTGCACGTGCAAAGGCTTTCCGGCCAGGGCGAGATGCGCCTCGCCGAGTGCCTCGGATTGCGTCGGGTGCGGATGGATGAGGCTGGCGACCTCGTCGGGCAAGGCTTCCCAGTTGTAGATCAGCATGGCTTCGGCGATCAGCTCTCCGACCTGGGAGCCGACCATGTGGACCCCGACGACCGGGCCGTCCTTGGCACGGATCAGCCGTACCCCGCCCTGAGTCTTGAGGATTTGGCTCTTACCGTTCCCACCGAGGTCGTAGGTCAGTGCCTCGATCTCGCCGTACTTCTCCTTGGCCTGTGCCTCGGTCAGACCAACCGAGGCGACCTCGGGCTCGGAGTAGGTGATCCGGGGGACCCCGGCGTAGTCGATGGGTACCACCGGAAGTCCGGCCAGCCGCTCGGCGACCAGGATTCCCTCGCCGAAGCCGACGTGGGCCAATTGCAGAGTCGGGATGAGGTCACCGACCGCTGAGATGGTCGGGACCGAGGTCTGGCACAGGTCGTCGACTACGACGAACCCGCGCTCGGTGAGAACGCCGTTCTCCTCGTACCCGAGACCTTCCGATACCGGTCCTCGACCGACCGCGACGAGGAGCAACTCGGCCTCGATGGCTTTTCCGTTCTCGAGCGACACCTTGACCCCGTTGTCGGTCTTCTCGACACCGGAGAAACGGCTACCCAACTCGAAACCGATCTTGCGCTTTCGAAAGGCCCGCTCCAGCAGCTTGGACGACGACTCGTCCTCCAGGGGTACGAGGTGTGGCAGGGCCTCCACGATCGTGACCTCGGCGCCGAAGGACTTCCAGACGCTGGCGAACTCGCAGCCGATCACCCCGCCACCGAGGACGATGACGGAGGCGGGCACGCGTTCAAGACGCAGTGCGTGATCGCTGGTGATGACCCGGTGGCCGTCGATCTCCAGGCCGGGCAGCGACCTCGCATAGCTCCCGGTGGCCAACAGGATGTGCCGGCCCTCGTAGGTCTGGTCGCCGACCTGTACGGCCGTGGGGGAGACCAGACGCCCCTCGCCCTCGACGTAGGTGACCTTGCGAGCCTTAACCAAGCCCTGCAGTCCCTTGTAGAGCCGACCGACGACGCCGTCCTTGTAGGAGTTGACGCCGGCCATGTCGATCCCGGCCAACGTCGTCTTGACGCCGAACTGCTCTCCCTCGCGGGCACTGTCGGCAACTTCGGCCGCATGCAGCAGTGCCTTGGTCGGGATACAGCCACGGTGCAGGCAGGTGCCGCCGACTTTGTCCCGCTCGATGAGCACCACCGACATACCGAGCTCGGCTGCCCGGAACGCCGCTGCGTACCCGCCGGAACCACCCCCGAGGATGACCAGATCGGCCGGGGTCGTGCTCGGCTCGCTCGATGACATGACGTGCTCCGCACGTGCGCGCCCTTCGGGCGCTGTGTTCGCTGCGCTCCTCGCTCGTACCTCGCTGCGATGCTCGCTCACCTGCATCCTCCATGTCGTCGTCGGCCATCCTGCCACTCTCGGCGCAGGCGTGACTTCGGCCCTATCGTTGACGGCTCAGCACGAGATGGGGAGGCCGTCGTGGCTCTGTTTGGCCGCAAGAAACGACCGGGCACGATGCGGAAGTCGAGCAATGCAGACACCGAACACCTGCAGGACTTTGCCATGTCGCGCCAGGGGGTCGAGGCCTTCGTCGAGCCGCGCACTGCAGTGACCGAGGCGACCGTTGTGCTCGTAGCCGCCGACGGTGAATGGACGCGTCGTCGGATCGATGGTCCCGATGGTGCGCAGAAGCTCGCCCGCAAGCTGTCCATCCCGGTCTATGACGCCGCCGTCATGGGCTACCCGGACCGGATGCGGGAATGGTCGGCCCGCCAGAAGAACACCGGTACCGGCCCCGGCGGATGAACAGCCAAGCCATCTCCGACGCCGTGAGCGGGCTCGGGTGGCGCTACATCCTGGGCACTCTGCGCACATCTGTGTCCGTCAGGTCGCTGGCCGAAGCAGCCGACGTGGCCGTGAGAGTTGCTGCGGCAGCCCGTGACCGGGCGGGACTGCTGGCCCTGGACCGTCGTCCCGATCGACTGGTCCTGACCGTGCATCCAGCGGCGGGCGCCTCGATGACGGCGGACGACGTAGGCCTCGCCCGACGACTCTCCGATGTGGTGATCACCGGCGGGCTGCGGACCGATCCCGGAGGTGGGGATGACCGGTCGCGATCGGTGCAGCTGCTCGAGATCGCCATCGATGCGATCAACATCCCCTCGCGGCAGGTGGCGTGCTGCTCGCTGACGACCGCGCACCCGCGTTCTGGATCTTGGCCGACGCCGAAGGTAACGAAGCCTGCGTGACCACCTGGCAGGGCCGCGACTCCGGGACCCCTGCTGCCGACCGTTATCGCGGCGTTGACCGGCTGCGCGGAGTATCGGCTGATCTCGGCTGCCAACTCGCTCAGGGTAGGCGATTCAGCTCCGGTCAACTCGTAGACCGCTCCCCTCATGACCGGGCTCGATGAGCATCGTGAGGAGTGCGTCGGCGACGTCGTCTCGCAGCACCGGAGCAAGCCGGCCATTTCCGGCGGGACCGCGAATCACCGCTTCCGGGCCACCGAGGAGCGGGACCAGGTCCAGGTAGAGATTCTGGCGCGAGAAGGTGAACGCGAGCCCGCTGGCGCGAAGGTGTTCCTCGGTACGGAAGTGATCGTGGGCAAAGGTGAACGTCGCCTCGGCCGCGGCGCCGATGAAGGAAAGGTAGACGACCCGCCCGACCCCGGCGGCAGCCGCAGCGTCGGGCCTCGCCGGTCGCTCCGGTCACCCTTATCACCGGCTCAGTACCGGCGGTGCCAGCGGCAAACGCCGATTCAGCCGGTAGGAGCCCCGGCGGCCAGGTCCTCGATGGTCGTGAGCAGCGTCCGGATCGGAACGCCGGTGCCGCCCTTGGGGTTGTAACCCCACGCACTACCAGAGTTGAACGCCGGGCCGGCGATGTCGATGTGCGCCCACTCGGTGCCGTCGGTGACGAACTCGGAGAGGAAGTGTCCCCCGACGAGCATTCCGCCGAGCCGGTCGGTGTTCGCGTTGATCAGGTCCGCCACCGAGGAGTCCAGGCCCTTGCGAAGTTCCGGTGGCAGCGGCATCGCCCACATGGCCTCGCCAGTTCGCTCACTGGCAGCGATGACCCGACCGCGCAGATCGTCGCTGCCCATCACGCCGGCCGTTCGGGCTCCCAAGGCGATTCGAGCCGCGCCAGTCAAAGTGGAGGTCTCGATCAGCCAGTCCGGTCCGTCCTCGCAGGCCCGCGCGATCGCGTCAGCCAGGACGACACGGCCCTCAGCGTCGGTGTTGGTGATCTCGGCGGTCTTGCCGTTGCGGAAGGTGATCACGTCGGCGGGCCGGTAGGCCGTACCACTCGGCAGGTTCTCGGCCATCGGGATCGTGGCGATCAACTCGACCGGCAGGCCCAACTCGGCGACCAGGCAGGCGGTGGCCACGATGGCCGCGGCACCGGCCATGTCGGATTTCATCTCGTCCATCTTCGCCGCGGGTTTGATCGAAATACCGCCGGAGTCGAAGGTGATGCCCTTGCCGACCAGAGCGATCTTGCAGATCGGGGAGCCCGACGGGGTGTAGTGCATCCGAACCAGTCGTGGCTTGCGGTCGGACCCGGAGCCGACGGCCAGCACGCCCCCGTACCGGCCCTTGGCAAGCGCCTTCTCGTTCAAGATCTCGATCCGAAGTCCGGCGGCCTTTCCGGCCAGCTCGGCACGGCGGGCGAACTCCGCGGGATAGAGATCGTTCGGAGGAGCGTTGACCAGGTCGCGGGTGAGGGCCACCGCGCTGGCAACGGCCTCGATGCGGCGCAGTTCTGCCTTGACGGTGGCGTCTTTGGCATCCGGCACGAGCAGGTCGACGCGCGCGGGTGAGGTGTCCCGGGCCGGCGGAACTTGGGACTTGTATGTCATGTACCGATACGCACCGAGCAGTGCCCCCTCGCCGGCGGCCCGAATGTGGTCGATGTTGCCGTCGGCGGATCGCGGATCAACGGCAAGGGCGTTGAGTACGTTGCGTCGCCCCGACAACGCGCGTACAGCCGAGCCGGCGGCGCGGCGGATACTCTCGGCGGAATACCTGCCAGCCTCGTCCGGAGCACCCAGCCCGACCGCAGCGACGACCGCGAACGGGCCGGCTCCGAGCGTGGCGATCCGAGTGACCTCTCCTTCGGCACCGGTTGCGGACAGCACCTTGAGCGCGTCCGGGAGTTTGCCGCCCAACAATTCGTCGAGTGCCTGCGCACCGGGGGTCATCAGCGGCCGGGTCTTGCCTCTGCCGATCCCGACGATGATGGCGTCGGCAGTGATGGAGTCCAGGGCCTTGTCGGTCGCTCGCAACGTTGGCATCCGGAGGATGCTATCCGGCGCCCACCCGAAAGCTCCGGCCGCTAACGTCTTTGGCCATGACCGCACTGCGCTCTCCGCTACATGACCGCCACGAGGCCCTCGGCGCCAAGTGGGCGGACTTCGGTGGCTGGACGATGCCGGTCGAGTATCCGGGGGCGGGCGGCGGAGTGCTGGCCGAGCACCTGTCAGTACGAAAAACCGTCGGCATCTTTGATGTCTCGCATCTCGGCAAGGCGACGGTGTCCGGACCGGGGGCCGCCGGGTTTCTCAACAGCTGTCTGACCAACGATCTCGACCGGATCGGCCCCGGCCAGGCGCAGTACACGCTGTGCTGTGACGACGCGTCCGGTGGGGTCGTCGACGACTTGATCGCCTATGTGCGCAGCCCGGACGAGGTCTTGATCGTTCCGAACGCGGCCAACACTGCTGAGGTCGTGCGGCGGCTGAAAGCAGCGGCGCCAGGACGCATCGAGGTCGCCGAACAGCACATGGACTTCGTCGTCCTGGCCGTACAGGGACCGAAGTCCGCTGACGTGCTGGCCGGCATCGGCCTGCCCGCCGACCACAACTACATGAGCTTCACCGACACGACCTGGCAGGCACCCTCCGGCGCGTCTGGGTCGGTGATCGTGTGCCGGACGGGCTACACCGGCGAGCACGGGTACGAGCTGATCGCCCCGTCGGAGGCCGGTCCGGCGTTGTGGGACGCGGTGCTGCGGGCCGGTGCAGGATACGGGATCCGTGCGGCCGGACTCGGGGCCCGCGACACACTGCGCACCGAGATGGGTTATCCGCTGCACGGGCAGGACCTGTCCATGGACATCACACCGACTCAGGCGCGCAGTGGCTGGGCGGTCGGATGGGACAAGCCGGCCTTCTGGGGGCGTACGGCGTTGCTCGCCGAGAAGGAGGCGGGGGCGGCGCGCCTGCTGTGGGGGCTACGAGCGGCTGGCCGAGGGATCGTTCGCCCGCACCTGCCGGTGCTGGACGGGAGCGGGACGGTGGTCGGTGAGACGACAAGTGGCACGTTCTCTCCGTCTTTGCGGGTCGGGATCGGCTTGGCCCTGCTGAACCGGGGTCTGGGCATCGCCGACGGTAGTGAACTCGAGGTCGACGTCCGAGGTCGTCCACTGGCGGTGACCGTCGTCAAGCCGCCCTTCGTCGACTCACACGTCCGGTAGCTAGCCTGAACCCATGAGTTGGACATGGCGGTACGAGGACGAGGCCGGGGCGACGCTGTCCACGCCGGAACCCGAGTCCTTCGAGAGCCGATCCGATGCGGAGAGTTGGCTGGGGGAGAACTTCGGTGACCTGGCCGACAACGGAATTGCCGCAGTCACCCTGCTCGATGGGGAGTCCCCGGTCTACGGCCCGATGAGCCTGTCCGCGTCCTAGCCGGGCAGTCGCGAGAACCGGCGGCCGGTCAGATCTCGTCGCCGACCGAGACGGCCGGCTTGGGGAAGCGCCAACGACGGACCATCGTGGCTCGTGTCACGCCGTACCAGATCAAGCCCCGGTTGGAATCGGTGGCATCGGGTAACCGTTCCGAGACCGTCTTCTTGATCCGCCGGCCAAGAAAAATCGAGTCCACGATGATGGCGACGAAGAAGGCCATCCACAGCAGCACCGTGTAGCTGCGGATCTCGGGATTCGGGATGAAGTACCCGACCAGGACAAGAGCGGCGATGAGCAGGAATACGCTGCCGATATTGCGCCGCGAGTCGACGATGTTTCGGACCAACCTGCGCGCCGGGCCCTGGTCACGTCGGGGCAGGGCGGACTCCACTCCGGCCGACGCGGCGGTACGGGTGACCTTGCGCCCAGAGGCCTGAGTCTCCCGCATCCGGCGGTAGGCCTCTTTACGGGTCGTCGGCGGCGGGAGTGCCGGCCCGGAGCGCCGTCCCTGGGCATCGCGTCGCTTCGGCGTTGGGCGACCCTTGCCGACGGCCGCCGCCGCTAGCTCGGCGGCCTCGATCAGACGCTGGTTGGCTTCTTCGTCGGCTTTGCGCCGCCCGAGACCGGGCAGCTTCACGCTGGGCAGCTTCACAACTGTGCAATCTAGCTGGCCGAGCAGTCAAAACCACTCCGAGAGGGAAGGCTTGGCGACGCGGCTGCTCAGGTATGGACCACAATTGGCCTATCATGGAACAGACCCAAGGCAGTCGCTGTTGTGTGCTGGCGACAGTGACCACGCGCGGGCACGCTGCGACGGACTAGGCCCAGGAGGGCATGGAATGACCACGAGCACTGAAACTCCCGAGACCGCGACCAAGTTGACCGGCGTCGTCCTGTCCGACCCGGCTGCCGCCAAGGTGAAGGCGCTCATCGATCAGGAGGGCCGCGACGACCTGCGCCTACGGATCGCGGTACAGCCCGGTGGATGTTCCGGCCTGCGCTACCAGTTGTTCTTCGACGAACGCGCCCTCGACGGGGACGTCGTCGCCGACTTCTCCGGCGTCCAGGTGGTCACCGACCGGATGAGTGCGCCCTACCTCGGTGGAGCTGTCATCGACTTCGTCGACACGATCGAGAAGCAGGGCTTCACCATCGACAACCCCAACGCGCAGGGATCATGCGCGTGTGGAGACTCCTTCAACTGAACAGACTTCGGCTCTGTGCTTGGGAGTCCGTGTGCATTCGAGCCAGCCGATGCCGGCGTCCATCTTGGACGCCGGCATCGTGGCATTCAGCGCACGAGTCGCGGAGGAATCGGGTGCGGCAGACCTCGCCTGGGCACGAGCGCGTCCCTGGGAGGCCTCGCGGCTCGTCGAGCTCGCAACCACGCCAGCGCGGCCTCGGCGCTGCGATCGGGTGGAAAGACCGGATAGATCACTCCGTCGACGACACCGTTCATCACGAACACGGTGATCCGCCGGATCAACGTGAGCCCGTCCACGGAGAACGTGGGCAGCTGCCAGGCCCGAGCCATCTGCAGGTCAGCATCGGAGAGCAGCGGGTAGGGCAGGTGCAAGCGCTGGGCCGCCTCCAGTTGTTCGGCGGAGGGTTGACTCGACATGCTCAACACCCGGGCGCCCAGCGCCTCGAATTCAGCGTGGGAGTCACGGATCCGGCACGCCTGCGGCGTACAGCCCCGAGCCCCAGGAATCGCGTCCCATCCGGTGGGCAGCGACATCCCCGGCGTACCTGTCCGGGGATAGATGAACAGGACGGTACGACCCGGGAGTTGGGCGATGCCCAGGACGTTCCCGTTCTTGGTCTGGCCGGGTTGGGCCATGCTGGCAGTCAACTCCACCGGTGGCACTTCGGCTCCGGTCATGTGGTCGGTGGCGCCGTCGTCCACGGGAATCGGTAGGTCATCCGGTAGTTGCTCATAACTGGTCACGCGTTGACGTTCAACCTGTGTGGCAGCAGTGTCAACCCACGACGGGGGGTACGGCCTTTCCGCACTGAGTTATGCCCAGCCCTTCGACATGATCTTGAGGTCCCGGGGCATGATGGACACAGATGGTGAGATGGCGGACACGAAGGGACACCGAAGCGCCACTATGGACGACAGCCTCGCGCAAGTGCTCCGGCTGTTGCGACTGGCGCAGGCCGGTCAGCCCGAGCAGGCGCTGGTCCAAGCCGACGAACAGCTTCGCGCCGGCGGCCCCATGGGCGTTCAGTACGCCCGCGCGGTTGCCCTGCACTGTCTTGGCGATCACGAGAGTGCTGCGATGGCGGCCGAGCGGATGCTCGCCATCACCGCCGGCCGCGGCGCGAATGCGGGCACCATCGGCACCGCCACCATCGGCACCGCCACCGTCGGCACCGCGACCATCGGCACCGCCATTCCCGGGCCGGCGGTGACCGGAGAGGCCACTGTCACAACCGCAGCTGCCTCACTCAGCCCAGCAGAGACGGCCGGTTGGCAGTCGATCGCCCTGTCCTTTCGGGCCTCCCAGCACATGCTCTTGAGCGAGTTGAACCCGCAGGTATTCGATGTCGAGTCCACCCTGCATGACCTTGCCCAGGCCGAGGCGGCCCTGAGCAACGACGTCACTGACGGATTCGTGCTGTCCACGGCGCACACGGGGTTGGGGCACGGGTATCACGATCTGCGGCTCTACGAGCTTGCGCTGCCGCACTATGAGGCAGCATTGGAAGTCTCCCTGACCCATTCCGCCGAGATCGCGGTGATGACCGCGGTGACCAGCCAACTCAATCTCGCCGAGCTGCACCTGAACTGGTCGGTGGAGCTGCATCGCATCCGAGAGACCGGGAGAGCTCGGGACAAGAGCGCTACAGCGGCTCGGCATGCTGCTCTTGCTCAGGAGTACGCGAGCACAGATGATGCGCGGTCCTATGCGGCCAGCGCAGCGCTGCTAGCGGCCTGCGCTGACTCCACCGGACCGCCAGAACAAGTCGTGGATCGCATCCGCGAAGGGCTGCAAGCGGTCGAGGGACATGGACTTCGTGAGATTCGGGCGTTCGCGCTGCCCTTCCTGGCCTGGGCACTGGACCGGGCTGGGCGGCTGCCAGAGGCGCTCCAGGTGGCCGCCGAAGCGTGCGAGGCCCTACCCACGGATGCGACCTGGATGCTCACGTCTGCGGCCTATCACACTCGGGCGGCGTTGCTGGCCCGCTCGGGTTCTGACTCGGCCCGTGCGGGCCTGGCCTACGGCGATCACCTCGCCAAGACGATGTGGCGTCAGCGACTGAGAACTTTGCACAACGCCCGGTCGGTGCAGATCCTCGAGCGAGTCACTCTGGAGCGGGACCGGGTCAACGTCCTCGCGCACACCGACGCGTTGACCGGGGTAGGTAACCGGCGGGCCTTCGACGTACGGGTCGCGGAACTGAGTCGATCGGCTCCGGACCCGGCAGAGCTGGCCATGATCGTCGTGGACGTCGATCGGCTCAAAGCAGTGAACGACGCCGGTGGGCACGAGGCCGGGGATCTGACGCTGCAGGCCGTGGCAGGCGCGCTGACCGGTCAAGTCCGGGCTGGTGACCTGGTCGCCCGTCTCGGCGGTGACGAGTTCGTAGCGGTCGTGGAGGGCGTCGACCGCGCAGCCGCGGCGGCGCTGGCCGCCCGGATGGTCGACGCAGTGTCGGCGGCCCTCGGGTCGTTGGTGACCGTCAGCGTCGGGGTGGCGACCGGTCCGTCGTCGGAGGCAGGAGCCGACCTGCTACGAGCCGCGGATCGGGCGATGTACGCGGCGAAGAGAGCCGGCCGGGTGGCCGCGTCCGATGCTGATCGACCTCGTCTCGATCAGAGCCGAACGGGGTAGTGCACTTCCGGGATCTCCGGAGTGATCCGGTTCTCGACGAAGATTCCGTGCCAGATCATGAAGACGAGCACGGTCCAGAGTTTGCGCGAGAAGTCGATCGGTCCCCGGCGATGCGCCTCGAGCATCGCCAGGATGTCGTTGCGGACAATCAACCCGTCGGTCTGTGAGTCGGTGATGATCGAACGGGCCCAGTCGTGCAGCTCATTGGCCAGCCAGAGCCGGGTCGGCACCGGAAACCCGAGTTTGCGGCGGTTGAAGATGTGCGGCGGTACGACGTCGCGAAGTGCTTGGCGCAATGCGTACTTCGTTGTCTCGCGGGTCACCCGCTCGCCGACCGGCAGTGTGGAGGCGACCGCGAATACCTCGGGGTCGAGAAAGGGCACCCGCAGTTCCAGCGAGTTGGCCATCGTCATCTTGTCCGCCTTGACCAGGATGTCCCCGCGGAGCCAGGTGAACAGGTCGATGTACTGCATCGCCGTCACGTCGTCGTATCCACGCGAGCGGGTTTTGTCATACAGCGGTGCGGTGAGGTCGGTCACCGAGACGCCGGAATCGTAGGTCCGGAGAAAGCCGAGTTCCTCGTCGCGGAAGATCCGGGCGTTGCCGTAGTAGCGCTGTTCCAACGGGATGGAACCACGCCGGAGCAGGTCCTTGCCACGTACGCCTGCCGGGATCCGCTCGGATAGCGCAGCCAGCCCCCGCAGCACCCGCTTGGGGAGCTTCCCGAAGGCCGCCAGGGACAGTGGTTCCCGGTAGATGTTGTACCCGCCGAACAGTTCGTCGGCGCCCTCGCCGGACAGGACGACCTTCACGTGCTTGCGAGCCTCGCGGGCAATGAACCACAGCGGAACGAGGGCCGGATCGGCGACCGGGTCGTCGAGATACCAGACGATCGCAGGTACGGCGGCGGAAAACTCCTCCGGTGTCACGACACGGGTGATGTGCTCGACCCCGATGGCCGCGGCCGACTCAGCCGCGACGTCGACCTCGGAGTAACCCTTGCGTTCGAACCCGACTGTGAAGGTGAGCAGATCTGGGTTGTACTGCTTGGCCAGCGCCGCGATCGCCGTCGAGTCGATCCCCCCGGACAAGAAGGCGCCAACGGTCACATCGGCGCGCATGTGTACGCGTACCGACTCGTCGAGGGTGCTGCGGATCCGGCTGTAGAGATCGGCCTGGTCCCGTGGCCGAACCTTGGAAATGGCGAAGTCAGGGTCGAAGTAGCGGCGGGTGGTGACTTCCCCGTCGACGACGGAAAAGCAGGTGCCGCTCTCGAGTCGCCTGATGCCCGTATGCATCGTGGCCGGCTCCGGCACGTACTGCAGGGTGAGGTACTGCTGAAGTGCCCGAGTATCGACCTCGCCTGACTCGGTGCCCATGAGCTGCAGGAGTGCCTTCTTCTCGCTGGCCACATAACAGCCGAGCGAGTCGCCAGCGACGTACAAGGGTTTGATCCCGAACGGGTCACGCGCGCCGAAAGCCTTGTGCTCCAGCGTGTCCCAGATGACGAAGGCGAACATTCCGCGCAACCGATCGACGCAGCTCTCACCGAGGTAGTGGTAGGCGGCGAGAATCGACTCCGTGTCGCCTTCGGTGGCGAAAGAGGCACCGAACTCGCTGGCCAATTCCTCCCGAAGCTCGACATAGTTGTAGATCTCGCCGTTGAACAGGATCCGGTAACGGCCATCGGCGTAGGGCAGTGGCTGCGGGCTGCCATCGACGTCGATGATCGAGAGCCGGTTGAAGCCCAACACGACGTTGTCGTCGTTCCAGACGTCTCGGTCGTCGGGCCCGCGGTGATGCAGGCACCGCAGTGCCTCGGTGACGTCCTCGAGCCTGGCTTTGGCCTGACCGTCGAAGCTCAGGAATCCCACTAGTCCGCACACGCGTCGCCGTACTCCAGTCTGCTCCGATGGGGGTGCCGGGCACCTAGTATCCCGTCATGGCCGAAGTCGAGCGACCGGGCGCCAGCCTGCGACGGCACGTGGCTGGGACAACGGTCGATCCCGAGGCAAGTCCTGCCGAGCGGGTCCGAGCGCTGTGTGACGAGCAGGGCGAGGCCTCGGTGGCTGGAGGATGTGTGGAGATCCTTCGAAGCGGGTCATGGGATGACCGGGATCTGCTCGTGGTCCTGGGCGGGCGGCACGCCGTCGGCGAGTACTCCCGTGACGAGCCCGCACAAGCGGATCAGAGCTACTGGGCACCGACGTGGGCCGTCCGAGGGCTGTTGTATGCATGGAGTGACACCGCGGCTCCGGCGGTGGTGGCGGCGCTGACGCACGGGGCCTGGCGGGTGCGGGAGATGGCGGCGAAGGTCGTGGCAGCCCGCGAGATCGGGTCGGCCGGTGACGCGGTGGCGGAGTTGGCTGACGATCCGGTGCCGAGGGTACGGGCGGCTGCAGCCCGCGCGTTGCGCATGGTTGGCGAGTTCGAGCACGCCTCGGCGGCACTGGCTTTGGCCCATGACAGCGACGTGCAGGTTCGGGTCCGGGGCGAACAGGCTGTGGCCGGGATGAGCGCTCGGCTCGATCGAGACCTCTTCAGCGACGAGCCCTAGAGCGGTATCCCGGCTCGTACCCTGCGGGTGACGACCCGCTCGGCGACAAAGGACAGGAACGGGATGGTCCCGGCCAGCAGGACGGAGAGGGTCCCCTTCCACGACCACTTGGATCGTTGGGACAGGTCGAAGGCGGCAAGCAGGTAGAGGACGTAGAGCGCGCCATGCGCCGGGCCGACCACGGCAACCACCGAGGCGTTGTCGGCGAGGTATTTCAGCGGCAGCCCGACCACGACCAGGGCAATCAATCCGATGCCCACGACGATGGCGATGATCCGATAGCGCACAAGTGCAGATTTTGTCCGCTGACCTACTGCGGCGGGTGCGAGCCCGGTCGAAGTGCTGCGGGGCGGGTCAACCGGCACGGCGCGCACCTTCTCTAGCTGCCTGCTTTGCCTTGGCAGACTCGTTGAGCTGGGTCAGATAGGCGTTGTAGGCCAGGAGTTCGGGGTCGGGGGGAACGTAGGGAACCAGAGCGGTACCGGGTCCGTTCACGCCATGTTGCCCGTCGCTGTCCGGGCGGCCGAGCACTGGGTCGCCGTTGCCTTCTCGCGCCTGTTCGCCGCGGATCTCCATCGTGAGCAGGCGGACCCAGACAAACACCGCGTACCCACCGAAGACCGGCCAGAGCAGCGCATAGGACAGGTTCTGCGCAGCGCCGCCGAGAGCCTGTGAGCGCTCCCATTGCCACCAGCCCAAGCGCAGGCACACCACGAACACCCCGAGGACGACGAGGTGACACAGCAGTCGCTTGGGGCCAAAGATGCGCGGATCCACACCTCGACGCTACCCCCGCCTGCGGTGTCGACCGACACCGTCGTCAGGCACCGGCTGACCGCGCCCTGACGCCGAGACCGCGATCGGTTCCGATACTCTCGCGAGGCGGGAAACGACGTCATTGACCAGCCAGGAGGCACGCGCGTGACAGCACGGCGCAAGCTCGTTCTGCGGGCTGGGATCCTGGCGCTGCTGGCCGTGGCGATGACCGGCTGCTCGACCGAGGAGTTCCTTCGTTTCGGGTGGCCGGAAGGCATCACCGACGAGGCGGTGAGGATGCGCGAGCTGTGGACCGGCTCGGTGATTGCCGCACTCGTCGTCGGGGTGATCGTCTGGGGATTGATCTTCTGGACGGTGGCCTTCCACCGGAAGAAGAATGACGAGATCCCGCGACAGTTCAAAGAGAACCTTCCGCTGGAAATCATCTATACCGTGATTCCGGTCATTCTCGTTCTGGTGCTGTTCTACTACACCGTCGTCGTGCAGAACGTGGTCACGGACAAGAGCGCCGAACCCGACGTGACGGTCGCGGTGAACGCGTTCAAATGGAACTGGGAGTTCGAGTACGCGGACACCTCCGACGAATCGGGGGACGTCGTTTCCACCGTCGGCAGCTCCACCGAAGTCCCGATCCTGGTGCTTCCGGTTGATCAGGTGATCCGCTTCGAGGTCTATTCGACCGATGTCATCCACTCCTTCTGGGTTCCGGAGTTCCTCTTCAAGCTCGACGTGATTCCCGGCAACGAGAACGGCCGGGACAACGTCTTCCAGGTGACCGTCCGCGAGGAGGGGTCCTACGTGGGACGCTGCGCGGAACTGTGCGGGAGCTACCACGCGTACATGAATTTTGAAGTCCGCGGCGTGAGCCAGGAGGACTACGAGTCCTATGTCGATGCCCGCGAGTCGGGAATGACGACCGCTGAGGCGCTCGAGGACATCGGCCAGGATCCGGAGTCGTCGACCACGCGTCCGATGGACACCGATCGTGAGCAAGCGGCGGGCACCGGTGACTAGCAGCGGCAGCAGTGCTAGCCGGTCCAAGCCTCGCCGACAGGAGGAGCGGTCATGAAGGTGGAAGCGCTGGTCTTCAACGGCCTCGCGGTCTTCCTTGTTGGCCTCGCCGTCGTCTATGGCATCTGGGCCGAGGAGCCGATAGGCACAGTCGCCCTGGCGCTGTCCGGCGGACTCTGTCTCATCATCGGCGGGTTCTTCTGGTTCGTCTCACGACGGATCGACCTGCGCCCGGAAGACCGAAGGGATGCCGAGATAGCCGAAGGTGCCGGGGATCTCGGCTTCTTCAGTCCGGGTAGCTACTGGCCGGTCACACTGGCGGCTGCTGCTGCCCTTGCCGGCGCCGGTCTGGCCTTCTACTACGTGTGGCTGATCATCATCGGGGCCGTCGCTGTGATGTTCTCGGTTGGCGGCCTGCTCTTCGAGTACTACCACTCACCGCCGGCCCACGACTGACCTGAGGCCACGCAGGAGCCGGATACCTGGCGGGCTGTGGGTCAGGGAGCGGTACGGGTCAGGGACGCGGGTCGGCCGGACGCCCGCCGTCCGAGGGACGGCCCGAGCCGGTGAGCTCGCGCTCCTCGAGTTCGGCCGGGGCAGCTTTGATGGCGGCCGGCTCCTCGATCGGAGAGAAGAAACCGCGCACCCGTCGACCAGCGCCGCCAAGACTGTTCATCTTCTTCGGAACCGGGGCCCCGCCGTACTGCAACAGCCCGTGCCCGTGCTCGTCCACGGGACCCAGTGGCTGATGCACCTCGATGAACTCACCGCTGGGCAGGCGTCGGATGATGCCGGTCTCGATGCCGTGCTCGAGTACCTGACGGTCATGTCGCTGCAGACCGAGACAGAGCCGGTAGGTCGCCACGTACACGATCGGTGGCAGGACGATCAAACCGATCCGCCCGATCCAGGTCATCGCGTTGAGGCTGATGTTGAACTTGTCCGCGATCAGGTCGTTGCCCCCGGAGATCCACAACACCAGGTAGAAGGTGATCATCATCATGCCGAGCGAGGTGCGCACCGGAACGTCGCGAGGGCGTTGTAGCAGGTTGTGGTGCACGGTGTCCTTGGTCAACTTCCGCTCGATCATCGGATAGAGCAGTAACAGGGTGACCAGGACCCCCGGCAGCACCACCGTCGGCCAGAAGATCCCCGGTATCTGGTAGCCGAAGATCGAGATGTCCCACGCGGGGAACAGCCGGGTGGACCCGTCCAGGAACCCGACGTACCAGTCAGGTTGCGAGCCGGACGACACCTGGGCCGGGTTGTACGGACCGTAGAGCCAGATCGGGTTCATCTGGATCAGGCCGCCGAGGGCGGCGACGACGGCGAACACGACCATGAAAAGGCTGCCGCCATTGGCCATGAACACCGGGTAGAAACGGTGCCCGACCACGTTCTGCTCGGTCTTGCCCGGTCCCGGAAACTGAGTGTGCTTCTGCTTGATCAACAGCAGCAGGTGCACCGCGATCAGGGCCAACAGGATGCCCGGGATGAGCAGAACGTGGGCAATGTAGAACCGGCCGATGATCTCCTCACCTGGAAATGGGCCGTTGAAGACGGCGTACTGCGCCCAGGTGCCGATCACCGGTACGGACAAGATGATCGCGCTGGCGATCCGCAGCCCGGTACCCGAGAGCAGGTCATCGGGCAGCGTGTAGCCGGTGAAGCCCTCGAGGGTGGCCAACACCAGCAGCAGGACGCCGATCGTCCAGTTGGCCTCGCGGGGCTTGCGGAAAGCGCCGGTGAAGAAGATCCGCATCATGTGCACGAAGATCGACGCGACGAACAGCAGGGCGGCCCAGTGATGGATCTGGCGCATCAGCAGTCCGCCGCGGACGTCGAAGGAGATGTCCAGCGACGAGGCATAGGCCGCCGACATCTCGACCCCCCGCAGCGGCGCGTACGACCCCTCGTAGACGACCTCCTGCATGGAGGCGTCGAAGAAGAACGTGAGGTAGGTGCCGGTCAGGAGCAGGATCACGAAGGAGTAGAGCGCGATCTCGCCGAGCAAAAAGGACCAATGCTCGGGGAAGACCTTGTTCAGGGTCCGGCGCAACGGCGCCGCAATCGTCATCCGGTCGTCGACCTCCGCTGCCGCGCGACCTACCGGACTGACCGGCGCGCCGGCTCGGGCGGCTCCGGAACCGGCAGCGGGGGCCGACCGGGGCGGGACGGCAGGAGCGCTCATTGCTACTTCTCCCGGTTCCAGAACGACGGACCTACTGGCTCAGGGTAGTCGCTGCGGGCAACGAAGTAGCCTTCGTCGTCGAGTTCGATCGGCAGCTGGGGCAGTGCCCGAGCCGCGGGTCCGAACACCGGCCTGGCGCCTTCGGTGACGATGAACTGGGACTGATGACACGGGCACAGGATGCGCCCGGTCTCCTGTTCATAGAGGGATACCGGGCAGCCGGCATGGGTGCAGACCTTGGAAAAGGCCAGGTAGTCCTCCCAGGCGAAGTCCTCCTGACCGGGCGGGGCCTGTATCTGGTCGACCTGCTCGCGGCGCAGCCGAATGAGCATGGTCGCGGCGTCGGCCTGACGGTTGCCACGTTCAACGGCAGGGAACACCGTCTCCAGGGATCCGGGGAGCATGTCCGCGGGTCGGACCGGGGTTCCGTCGTCACGCAGCAGCCGAACCCCTGCCTCCCACGAGGTCTCCACGAGTTCGCGGCCGGGCTTCTTGATCAGCCCGCCGAGCGGCACGAGCGCGAGCAGCCCCAGCGCGCCACCGGCACCGAGAAGTGAACGCCGGACGATGTTGTGCCGGGCAAGTCCGGTTCGCGCGAAACCGGCCATGATCGTCCCGCCGGCGGTCTGGGCATCGACGGGGTCAGAAGCTCCGCCATGTCGGCCCTGGGTCGCGACCTCGTGCGGCATGAGCTTCTTGGCCCACAAGACGATCCCGATTCCGAGAAAGGCCAGTGCACTGCCCATGGTCAGACCCAGCAGTGGGGTGAACAAGGCACCGAAGGCAGATCCGCCCACGTCGTACTCCCAGTCGGGGAGGAACCAGCCCGCACCCCAGAACACGATCACGAATGCGAATGCGAACAACGTCGCCAGACCGAAGCAGAGCGCGACCTGCCGTTCGGCCCGCTTCTCGGCAATGGAGCCCGGGGGCGGCGGGTTGGAAAGGACGACGACTTCGGTGTCATCCAACCGAGCTCCGAGCATGTCCAGCTCGGCGTGGCTCATCGCGGCCAGTTGTTCGCGGGTCGGCGCAAGGTCACTCGACCCTGCTGTGTTCCCGACGGACCGTTCGCCGTGCGCTCCGGCGCGGTGGTCGATGCTCATGCCTTCGATCCGATCCAGAAGACCCCGATCAGCAGGACGCCCATTCCCAGCAACCAGATCACGACGCCCTCGGGGACCGGACCGGCACGGCCGATGCCGAGCCCACCCGGGTCGGTGGACTCGGCCAACGTTTGCACGTAATTGATGATCGCCCGCTTCTCCTCGGGAGTCAGCTGGTTGTCCCCGAAGACCGGCATGTTGGACGGGCCGCTCAACATCGCCGCGTACATCTGCAGGTCGCTGGCCTCGGACAGGTTCGGCGCGTTCTTTCCGGAGGACAGCGCGCCACCCCTACCGGCGAAGTTATGGCACGAGGCGCAATTGAGCCGGAAGAGCTCACCGCCCGCTGCCAGCTCGCCGTCACGCAGGTCACCCGACGGCAGCGTCGGGCCGCCGCCGTTTGCCTGGATGTAGGCCATCAGTTGGTCGATCTCGTCGTCGGTGAACGTGACGGGGCCGCGGAAGGCCTGCTCTCCCTGACGGGCCAGCGGCATCCGACCGGTGGAGACCTGGAAGAACACCGATGCTTCGCCGACCCCGATCAGCGAAGGGCCACGATCGGAGACTCCCTCGAGATTGCTTCCATGGCAGGTGATGCAGGACTGCTCGTACAGTTCGCGACCAGCCTCCACCGCATTCGAGTCGGCCGCATCCTCGGCAACGCTTCCGGGCGCCATGGCTGCGTACAGCCCGCCGGTGACGATCAGGGTGGCCAGGAGGGCGGCGGCTCGACTCAGCTTGCGGCGCAAACGCCGACGGCGTCGACGAGCGGCGCCCGACTCAGGCTTGGAGAGCGTCACTGCGCTACCTATCTGACCAGGTAGATCGCGGCGAACAGCCCGATCCACACCACGTCGACGAAGTGCCAGTAGTAGGAGACCACGATGGCGGCGGTGGCCTGCGCCGGGGTGAACCGGCCCATCGTGGAGCGGAGCAGCATGAACACGAAGGCCACCAGCCCGCCGATGACATGTAGGGCGTGGAAGCCGGTGGTCAGATAGAACACCGACCCGTACGTCGAGGACGCGATGGTGGTCCCTTCGCCGACCAGTGCGCGGTACTCATTCATCTGGCCGAGGACGAAGACCAGGCCCATGACGAAGGTGAGGGTGAACCATCGGCGCAGACCGAAGACATCGCCCTTCTCCGCGGCGAAGACCCCCAGCTGACAGGTCACCGAGGAGGCCACCAAGATGATGGTGAAGGCAAGGGCGTAGGGGATGTCGAGCTCGGTCGGCTCCGGAGGCCATGGTGCGCCGTGGACGGCCCGGGCGGTGAAGTACATCGCAAACAGGCCCGCGAAGAACATCAGCTCGCTGGACAACCAGATGATCGTGCCGACACTGACCGTGTTCGGCCGGGTCAGCGAGTGAATCCGGCTGCTGTCGAACGTGCCGGTGGCGGTCGTCACTCGGTCATTATGGCCAT
>Ga0136612_10000146_pt1 | contig 19665 bp, 22 predicted proteins | sample AntDryUQ224A2306_2_FD_106644 | JGI IMG/M metagenome (GOLD analysis project Ga0136612, IMG submission 106644) | Polar desert sand microbial communities from Dry Valleys, Antarctica - metaG UQ224A (23.06) | ecosystem: Environmental > Terrestrial > Soil > Desert | place: Antarctica: Dry Valley... | reverse complement strand
TGCCTACGGTGACCGGGCGGTGCTCGTCGAGCTGTCAGACGCCGCAGCCGCCGTCGGCTGGGTCGACGCGCTGCGCGCGGCGACGATCAAGGGCATCGCCGACCTGGTGCCTGCCGCGCGGACCGTGCTCGTCGTCGGCGACGGTACGGTCGGTATCGGGGCACTGCGCCGCTGCCTGAGCGAGATCGAGGTCGCACCAGAGCGAACCCTTTTCACGACCGACGACGCGGAGGTGGTCGAAATAGGGGTGCGCTACGACGGTCCGGACCTCGACGACGTCGCCGAGCTGACCGGCATGACCCGGCAGCAGGTCGTCGACACGCACACTGGCGCGACGTGGCGTGTTGCCTTCGGCGGGTTCGCGCCGGGCTTTGCCTACCTCGTCGGTGGGGATGACCGCCTGAGGGTGCCCCGCCGCGAGACGGCCCGCACCAAGGTTCCCGCGGGCGCGGTCGGGCTGGCCGGCGAGTTCAGCGGTATCTACCCGCGCGAGTCCCCCGGCGGCTGGCAGCTGATCGGGTCGACCGACAAGGTGATGTGGGACCTCGAGCGCGACCCGCCGGCGCTGCTCCGACCCGGTGGTGCCGTGCGCTTCGTCGACGCGGGAGCCAGCGCGTGACCTTTCCCGTGGCGCTCGAGGTCGTACGAGCCGGACCGCTCGCCCTGGTCGAGGACCTGGGCCGCCCGGGGCAGGCCGGCATCGGCGTCGGGCGGTCCGGCGCGGCCGACCGGGGAGCGTTCGCGCTCGGCAACCGACTCGTGGGCAACCGCGAGACAGCAGCGGCTGTGGAGATCACGCTTGGTGGGTTCGAGGCGGTCGCACGCGGTGGAGACCTCTGGTTCGCACTCACCGGCGCACCCGCCCCCGTGACGATGGGGGGACGCCAGGGGGCGCCGCGCACCCTCGAGCGGCTCCGTGACGGCCAGAGCCTCTGCCTGGGCACCCCGGCGTACGGGCTGCGCTCCTACCTCGCGGTACGTGGCGGGCTCGACGCCGCGGCCGTGCTCGGATCACGAAGTACGGACGTGCTGTCCGGCCTCGGGCCCGCGCCCCTGTCGGTAGGTGACACGATCGACATCGGCACAGATGCTGCGGACTTCCCACCGATCGACCATGCACCTGCACCGGGCCGAGGTGACGCGACGGTCGTCCTGCGTGTGGTGCGCGGCCCGAGGGACGACTGGGTCGAGGACGTTGACGCCTTGGTCAGGACCAGCTGGACGATCTCGGACCGCAGCAACCGGATCGGGATGCGCCTCGACGGCGGGTCGCTTCCGCCCGCTACCGCGCGTGCGGACCAACAGCTGCCCAGCGAGGGGGCATACCGCGGTGCCGTCCAGGTGCCACCCGGCGGAGAGCCGGTCGTCTTCCTCGCCGACCACCCCGTGACCGGCGGCTACCCAGTCGTCGCCGTTGTCGTCGATGCGGACGTCGACGTGGCCGCACAGGCCAGACCAGGGGAAGAGGTCGGGTTTCGATGGGTTCGGCCGTGAGAGCCGCGGGCGACCGGTGGGCTCAGATGGCGGGCTCGACCAGCTCGACGAGGATGCCGCCGGCGTCCTTGGGGTGGATGAAGTTGACCCGGCTGTTGGCCGTTCCGCGGCGAGGGGCGTCGTACAGCAGGCGCACGCCGCGATCGCGCAGGACGGCAGAGACTTCCACGATGTCACTGACCCGGTAGGCGAGCTGCTGGATTCCTTGGCCCTTGTGCTCCAGGAAGGTGGCGATGGTGGACTCCGGCGTCAGCGGCGCGAGGAGCTGGATGCGCTGGTCGGAGTCGCCGACGGCGAGCATTGCTTCGCGTACACCCTGTTCCTCGTTGACCTCCTCGTGGACGCAACGAAGCCCGAAGGTGGTCGCGTAGAACTCGATGGCCTCGTCGAGATCGGGTACGGCGATCCCGACGTGGTCGATACCTAGCAACAGGTGGGTGGGGACCATGAGGAGCACCCTAGGCGTTCAACTCCCTCACTCAGGCGCAGCCCAGAGGTTTGGTCGTGCGGGCTAAGCGTGCTGACGGAGAACTTTGGTGCGGTCCCGCTCAGCACGGAGGTGTAACGATTTCGGTTGCCTGGCCCGGATCATCGACTCCGTCGCCGACGACCGTGCCCGGGGCGCGCATCCGCCATGCGTCGGTCACGAGCTCCCCGAGGCGGTCGACGTCCACCTCCGTCAGCCGCAGCATCACCAACGGCCAGCCGTCGTAGCCGGGCGTCGTGAAGAAGACATCCGGCTCGCCCAACAGGAGAGCCTGCTTCTCGGCCTCGTCACCGACGAAAAGCACCGCGATGTCGGTCCGGATCAGCCGCCGTTCGCCCATTCTGCGCTCGGGGTAGGACCAGACGAACCCCTTGCCGGCAACCCGGAAGTCGAACCCGTCGCTCTCGTTCTCCGCCACCTGAGGCAGGGCCAACGCCAGGCGGCGTACGTCGTCGGCATCAGCCATCGAGGTCCACCATGGATCGCGCTGCCCGCATACGTACAGGCTAGGTGCCGCCACGGACACCACAGGTCAAGTAGGTATGGTGCGAGTGCCTACCATGTTTCAGCCCATGTCCGAGGAGGACGCCATGCCCGAGACCGTCATCGTCGCCGGAGCGCGTACCCCGATCGGCCGTCTCCTCGGAGGGCTGAAGAGTCTGTCCGGCTCGGACCTCGGCGGTGCCGCGATCAAGGCCGCACTGTCGCGCGCCGGGATCTCGGGCAACCAGGTCGAGTACGTCATCATGGGCCAGGTGCTCGGGGCGGGGGCGGGCCAGGTCCCCGCTCGCCAGGCAGCGGCCAAGGGCGGGATCCCGCTCGACGTCCCCTCGATCACCGTCAACAAGGTGTGCCTCTCGGGCATCAACGCGATAGCGCTGGCCGACCAGCTGATCCGTGCGGGGGAGTACGACATCGTCGTCGCCGGCGGCCAGGAGTCGATGAGCCAGGCGCCCCACCTGCTGCCCACCTCGCGCGAGGGCACGAAGTACGGCAACGCCACGCTCGTCGACCACATGGCGTACGACGGGCTCTGGGACGCCCAGACAGCCCAGCCGATGGGCAGCCTGACCGAGCAGTGCAACGCCAACGGGCTGGCGCTGTCACGCGAGGCGCAGGACGCGTTCAGCGCGCGTTCGCACCAGCTGGCGGCGCTGGCGCAGAAGAACGGCGTCTTCGACGACGAGATCGTTCCGGTTGAGATCGCCGGCCATCGCGGTGAGGTCTCGGTGGTCAGCGACGACGAGGGCGTACGCGGCGGCACCACGACGAAGACCCTGGCCAGACTGCGCCCGGCTTTCGACGCGGACGGGACCATCACAGCGGGATCGGCCAGCCAGATTTCAGACGGTGGGTGCGCCGTCGTCGTGATGAGCAAGGCCAAGGCCGAGGAGCTGGGCCTGCCGTGGATCGCCGAGATCGGCGCTGCGGCGGTCGTCGCTGGACCGGACTCGACGCTGCAGATGCAGCCGGCCAAGGCGATCGCCAAGGCTTGCGCCAAGGAGGGCATCGAGCCACATGATCTCGACCTGGTCGAGATCAACGAGGCCTTCGCGGCCGTGGGTATCGCCAGCACCCGCGAGCTCGGGCTGGACGAGGACAAGGTCAATGTCAACGGGGGCGCCATCGCGCTCGGCCACCCCATCGGCGCGAGCGGCGCACGGTTGGTGTTGCACCTTGCGCTCGAGCTCGGTCGTCGTGGTGGCGGTGTCGGCGCCGCGGCCCTCTGCGGCGGCGGCGGCCAGGGTGACGCCCTCATCGTGCGCGTTCCGCGGCGCTGAGCATCCGGGTCCCTGTCGTGGTGCCTTCGCCGTCCCTCGGACGCGGCGCCGTCGCCGTGCCCGAGCTGGTCGAGCGTGCCCGCGACGGCGATCCGCGCGCCATCGCTCGGCTGATCTCCCTGGTCGAGGACGCATCGCCTTTGGTACGCGAGGTCAGCGCCGCCCTCGCGCCGCTGACGGGGCACGCGCACATCGTCGGCATCACGGGCCCGCCGGGCGTCGGGAAGTCGACGACGACGTCGGCGCTGGTGACGGAGCTGCGTCGTACCGGCAAACGCGTCGGGGTGCTCGCCGTAGACCCGTCGTCACCGTTCTCCGGCGGTGCGTTGCTCGGTGACCGGGTCCGCATGCAGGACCACGCGACGGACGACGGTGTCTACATCCGCTCGATGGCGACCCGTGGACATCTCGGTGGGCTGGCGTGGGCGACACCACAGGCCCTGCGGGTGCTCGATGCGGGTGGTTGCGACGTCGTCGTCATCGAGACGGTCGGCGTCGGCCAGTCCGAGGTGGACATCGCGGGCCTCGCCGACACCACCGTCATACTGCTTGCGCCGGGGATGGGAGACGGGGTGCAGGCTGCCAAGGCCGGCATCTTGGAGATCGGCGACATCTACGTGGTCAACAAGGCCGACCGGGACGGGGCGTCGCAGGTGACCCGAGACCTGCGGTCCATGCTTTCCCTGGGCACACGGGAGGAAGGGTCGTGGCGACAACCGATCATCAAGGCAGTCGCGTCCCGGTCCGAGGGGATCGACGAGATCGTGCGTCAGGTCGATGCGCACCGTGAGTGGATGGACGGTTCGGGCGAGCTCGCGCGCCGCCGTACCCACCGGATCCGCGACGAGATCGAGACGATCGCCGTGACCGCGTTGCGGGAGAAGTTCGCCGACGTGTCCGGCGACGCGCGCCTCGATCTGTTGGCGGCGGCCGTCCTGGCCGGGGAGACCGACCCGTTCGCTGCGGCGGACACCCTCATCGACGCGGTCTGACCGGCTCGACAGCGCGCCAGGTCATCCCGCCTACGGCGGCGCGCCTGACCTCTGGAACTACTGCACTTGGTGATAATCAGGGTGGCCGAGGCAGCGAGAGAAGTGGTGGACGTGATCAAGAAGATCTTCTGGGTGTTGGTGGTCGCCTTCATCGTCTACTACCTGCTCAAGTCGCCGGCAGGAGCAGCCGATGCGGTCAAGGGCGCCGGCGAAGCGGTGATCGAGGCCTTCGGCCAGATCGGTCGCTTCTTCAACCGTCTCGTCTCCTAGCCATGTTCGGCGTCCTGCGCCAGTGGATGCGGTTGATCCCGCAGCAGGAGATCGACTCTCACCTGCTCGTCACCGAGGGCGAGCACGTGATCGATGTCGTGCGTCACCACCCGATCGTGTACCTGCGACCGGTGCTCGAGGTGGTGCTCGCGGTCCTGCTGTGGGTCGTCGCCGTCGTCGGGCCGATCGACCTCGGCTGGTTCTTCATCCTGGCCGGCGTGGCGCTCATCGGACACGCCGCGTGGCGGTCGCTGAGCGAGCACATGGATGTGTTCGTGGTGACCAACATGCGGGTCTTCCGCGCTAGAGGCGTCTTCTCGGTACGGATCGCCACGATGCCGATCTCGCGCATTCTCGACATCACCGTCGAAAAACCGCTGGTGGGGCGGCTCCTGGGGTATGGGCACTTCGTCTTCGAGTCCGCGGCCCAGGCGCAGGGGCTGCGCGACATCCGTTACATCGGGGACCCGGACGGCCGTGACCTGACGATCCAGCGGGTCGTGCAGCAGTCCGGGCTCCGCGGCCCCCGGCAGCCGATCGGTCGTGCTGACGGTCGCGGTGGCCGTGCCTAGGCCCCTTCCCTTCGACCCGATCGAGGAGGCGGCGCGACAGTGGGCGCAACGCTGGGACGCTACGCCGCACATGCGGGCGGTGACCTCGGTGATGCGGGTCCAGCAGCTGGTGATCGCGCTGCTCGACGACCTGCTCAAGCCACACGGACTCACCTTCGCGAGGTACGAGGCGCTGGTCCTGCTGACCTTCAGCCGTACCGGCGCCCTGCCGCTGGGCAAGATGGGTGAACGTCTGCAGGTGCATCCGACGTCGATCACCTCGATCGCCGCGCGGCTGGAGGACAGCGGTTTCATCGAGCGTCGCCGTCACCCCGCTGATGGAAGGGCGGTGCTCGCGCAGATCACCGAGACCGGCCGCGCTGTGGTCGAGGCCGCGACCGCGGACGTGACTGCTGCGCGGTTCGGGTTCGACGCGCTCGACGTCGCGGAGCTGGACCAGCTTTTCGCCCTGCTCGAACCGGTACGCCGCGGCGCGGGCGACTTCTGACAGCCGCCTCCGCGACATCCGTTACAGCTGCACCAGGTTCTCCTGGTACGGCGTCACTGCACCTAGGGCGCAGCCTCGGTGCAGCGATCCGCGCTCGGTGAAGTGCCGCGCGATGGAGTGGTCGCCAGTGAGACATCTGAACACAGGACCCCCCCGACCGAGGGTCGAGGGGCAGTTGCGTGCTGATGCCTCAGTTTGCCGGGTTGTACTTGAAGTTGAGCTTGAAGCACTCCAGCTTGCCTCCGGCGAGCTCGTCGGTGTCGGCCGCGATGAGCTTCCAGGCGCCCCTCGTCTTGGTTTCGTCGAGCTTGCTAAGACCCGTGGTCGGTTGGTTCAGTTGTCGGGACTCGGGCTGGTAGGGGCCGGAGAACGTCGTGTTCACGCCTTCGAAGTCCCTGACGTTGACGTCGGCCTCGTCGTTGAAGGTCGTCGTCGAGCCACAACCGTCAACTTTCTGGCTGCCGTAGCCGTCCCCGATGCCGCCGTTGCCGGAGGTCAGGTGGACGAGGCGCCCGGTCGGGGACTCCAGGAAGAAGGAGAGGTCCGCGATCACGTTGTGCTCGGCAGCGAGACTGACGTTGAGGTCCTTGATCTTGCCGGCCTTCTTGACGACGAGCGCTTGTGAGACCGCATCTTGGTCGGGGATGGCCTTGACGATGGTGCCCGTGCTGACGGTGAACTCCTCGGCTCCGGCAGCATTGGCGGGAGCGGCGGTGGCCACGGCGACGGTAGCGGCCAGGGCCGGTACGACCAGCGCAGGAGCCAGTCGAGCGATTCGGGTGTGCATGATGTCCTTTCGAGCGCGACTCATCGCGCGTTGCTGATGTGGTGGGGTGCTTTGAGCTGGTCGCCCCTCGCCTGCAGGCGATCGAGGTGCGCGTCTCTTGGCTAGATTGAGGAGGAGCCTATGGGACGTCCGGTGAATTGTCTAGACCTATTGTAGATGTTTCCCCGTGTGTCCGAGGTCACGTCGAGCCGAGCGGGTTGGCGGGGATAGTAGGACGCCCTAGTATCGACCCATGAGCGACTCCACATCCGGTCGAGCCCGGTGGCAGCAGCGATTTGATGACGCCCTTGCGCGAGGGCGGGTGCGTGAGCAGGACTTCACGACCCTGTCCGGGACCGAGGTGGCCCCGGCGTACGGACCACCCGACGCGGCGGCGGAACGGGCGTATCCCGGCTTCGAGCGGATCGGCTGGCCCGGCGAGTTCCCGTTCACCCGCGGACTGCACGCCACCGGCTATCGCGGCCGGACCTGGACGATCCGCCAGTTCGCCGGTTTCGGCAATGCCCGCCAGACCAACGAGCGTTACAAGATGATCCTGCAAGCCGGTGGTGGCGGGCTGTCGGTCGCGTTCGACATGCCCACGCTGATGGGCCGGGACTCCGACGACGACCTGGCCCTCGGCGAGGTCGGCCACTGCGGCGTCGCGATCGACTCAGCCGCCGACCTGGATGAGCTCTTCGACGGGATCCGGCTCGATGAGGTCACCACCTCGATGACGATCTCCGGGCCCGCCGTTCCGGTGTTCTGCATGTACCTCGTCGCCGCCGAGCGCCAGGGCGCCGACCTGGGTGCGCTCAACGGCACGTTGCAGACCGACATCTTCAAGGAGTACATCGCACAGAAGGAGTGGTTGTTCGCGCCAGAACCGCACCTGCGGCTGATTGGTGACCTGATGGAGTACTGCTCGGCCGAGGTCCCCGCCTACAAGCCGCTGTCGGTCTCGGGCTACCACATCCGCGAGGCCGGCTCGACCGCTGCGCAGGAGCTGGCCTACACCCTCGCCGACGGTTTCGCGTACGTCGAGCTCGGTCTTGCGCGTGGTCTCGAGCTCGACGCCTTCGCTCCGGGGTTGTCGTTCTTCTTCGACGCGCACCTGGACTTCTTCGAGGAGATCGCCAAGTTCCGTGCCGCCCGCCGGATCTGGGCGCGCTGGATGCGTGACGTCTACGGCGCCACGAGCGAGAAGTCGCAGTGGCTGCGATTCCACACCCAGACCGCGGGTGTCTCGCTGACCGCCCAGCAGCCGTACAACAACGTCGTTCGCACCGCCGTGCAGGCTCTGTCCGCGGTCCTCGGCGGCACCAACTCGCTGCACACCAACGCACTCGATGAGACCCTCGCGCTGCCGTCAGCACGTGCCGCGGAGATCGCGCTGCGCACCCAGCAGGTGCTGATGGAGGAGACCGGTGTCTGCAACGTCGCCGACCCGCTCGGCGGATCGTGGTACGTCGAGCAGCTCACCGATGCGATCGAGGCCGAGGCCGAGGCGATCTTCGCCCAGATCCTGAGGTTCGGCGGCGGCGAGGAGGCCGCCCACGCGATCGGCCCGATGACGTCGGGCATCCTGCGCGGCATCGAGGAGGGCTGGTTCATGTCCGAGATCGCCGACGCGGCGTTCGCGTACCAGACCGCCCTGGAGAAGGGTGACAAGCGCGTCGTCGGCGTCAACTGCCACACGCCCAGCGTCACCGACGACCTGGGATCATGCGCGTCTCGCACCAGGTCGAGGCCGACCAGGTCGCCGTGCTCGGTGACCGGCGCGAGCGACGGGACCAGGGAGCCGTCGGCACTGCCCTCGCCGAGATGGTCGCGGTCTCGCGTACCGAGGCCAACCTGATCGAACCGATGCTGGCCGCGGCCCGTGCCGAGGCCACCCTCGGGGAGATCTGTGACGCGCTTCGCCTGGAGTGGGGCGAATACCGCGAGCCCGCCAGTTTCTGAGTGCGACACAATGGTCGTATGAGTGGATTCTCGCGTCCCGGTGCCATCGACCTGTCCGCCTTCAAGACGCCGGCCGCGCAGCCAGCGGGAGCAGGTGCGGAATCATCGGCGGGAGGCGTCTACGCGGTCGACGTGACCGAGCAGACATTCCAGAGCGAGGTGCTCGAGGCCTCGACCCGTCACGTGGTGGTGATGTCACTGTGGACGCCGCGCTCGCCCGAGACCGCGACGTTCAACGCAACGCTCACACAGGTCACGGACTCCTACGGCGGCAAGATCCTGCTCGCTCGCGTCGACGTCGACGCCAATCCCCAGATCGCCCAGGCGGTCCAGGCGCAAGGCGTCCCCTTCGTCATCGGGCTGGTCAGCGGGCAACCGGTCCCGCTCTTCCAGGGCATCGTGGGCGAGGAGGAGGTACGCCGATTCTTCGACGAGCTCGTCAACGTCGCCATCGCCCACGGGCTCGACGGAACGGCCGAGCCGCGCGGCACCACCGCGCCGGAGGCCCCGGTCGAGACCGCGGACGATCCACGGTTCGAGGCCGCCGACGACGCTTTCGCCGCGGGCGACCTCGACGGCGCCGTCGCTGCCTACGAGGCGCTGCTGGCATCCAATCCCGCCGACACAGAAGCCGTGGAGCGCCTTGCCGGGGTCCGGCTGATGGCCCGTACGGCCGGTGCCGACCTCGATGCTGCCCGGGAGGCGGCCGCGACGGCGCCGGACGACGTGGACGCGCAGCTGCTGGTCGCCGACCTCGACGTCGCCGGGGGCCACGTGGACGACGCGTTCTCGCGCCTTGTCGACCTGGTGCGGCGCACCTCCGGCGACGAGCGCGAGCGGGTCCGCGAACGGCTACTCGAGCTGTTCGTCGTCGTCGGCTCGGACGACCCGCGGGTTGCGCCGACGCGACGCGCGCTCGCGAGTGCGCTGTACTGAGCCGTGCGGCTCTACCTCTCCTCCTTCCGCCTCGGGGACCACCCCGAGTACTTCGTCTCACTGCTCCGGACAACAGCTCCCGGCGTCGTGGTCGCCAACGCTGTTGACGGCGCTCCAGAGGAGGCACGCGCGTCGATGGTCGCCGCCGAGATCATGGCGCTCACCGACCTCGGCCTGGATGCGCGCGAGCTCGACCTCCGGGATCACGTCGGGCGCCCCGATGCTGTGCGCGCGGCTCTCGCCGAGGTGGGGTTCGTATGGGTACGGGGCGGCAACACCTTCGTGCTGCGCGAGGCGATGCGGCGCGCGCGCCTGGAAGGGGCGCTTCGCGAGGCATTGGCGAAGGACGCGCTCGTCTACGCCGGTTACAGCGCGGGCGCGTGCGTGCTCGCGCCGAGCCTGCGCGGCCTCGAACGCTGCGACCCGGTAGCCGAGGTCGAGCAGCTATCTGCGACACCGGCCACCTTCGACGGCCTCGGCGTGCTGGATCATGCGATCGTGCCGCATCTGGCGACGCCTTCGCACCCCGAGTGCGCCGTGCTGACCGGCGTCGCGGAGCGTTACGACGCCGAGGGCATCGCCTACCTCGGTCTGCGCGACGGCCAGGCGCTCGTCGTCGACGGCAAGCACCGCTGCGTGGTGTGAGGCACTAGCTCCTCGCTCATGGCCGCAGCGCGTTGCGCAGGGCGTCGGCGCCTCCGAGCACCGGGAGGTCGAGCGACGCCTCGGAGAGGGTGAGCCGGAGGTGCGTCCCCGGCGGCGGGCGGAGGGTGAACTCCTTGTCGCTGGCGGCGACGACCAGCGCTAGTCGGTGTCCGCTGGGCAGTCGGTGCTGGAGCACCTGGTCCAGGTCCACCTCGATCGCGTACCGCGTTCGTGGCTCCAAGGCCGTGCCCTCGTGGAGGGAGTCGATGTGCGGGTCGGCCCAGCCTTCGCTGAGCACAGTGGTACCGCTCTTCGGCCCCAGGTCGACGAGCGCGGCCGAGAGGTTGCTAGCCGGAGCGTCGAACGACACCTCCAGACGCACCGATGCGAGGCCCGAGAGCGTGAGCCGCTGTGACAGCGGCGGCGTCCGGTACAGCAGTCGATGGGCCGATCGGGACTTGTCGGCAAGCTCCTCGACCGAGAAGCTGGCGTCATCGGTGACCCGCTCTCGACCGGACGTCGCCCGGGCCAGGCGCAACGCGCCGGGCGTCCGGCTCCACCGCCCGCGCGTCGCCGGTCAGCCAGCGCACCACCGCGGCGATCGCCTTCGTCTCCTCAGGGCCCCCTGCGGTGGGGCATCCGCTGGAGGAACCGGTGCCGATGGACTCGGCGTAGACGTAGGCGTATCCGTGGGGTCGCAGGAGCCGTTCGTAGGGCGATTGGATCCCCGGCCCAGCCGCCGCCTGTGGCACGTGCAGCGGCACGTCGACATCGTGGTTGCGGACCTCCTCGTTGCCACCGGACAGGTACGGCGACGCCTCGAGGACCGCCGCCACCTTTGCCGCTGCGGTCGGCCGGCAGCCGGTACTGGACGTGGACACGGTCCGGTCGGCCGTTGTCGTTGCTGTCGAGGCCGCGAACGATCACTCACGCGTCGTGGGTCTGGCCGCCTTCGTCCCATCGGCGCGCGCCACGGCAGGCGTCACACCCGTGGCCGAAACGGTCCAGGGGCTGATCAGCAGTGCCGCCGACAGCGTCAGTCCGGCTGCCGCGGCAGTGGTGCGCACGAACATGAGGCTCCCTCGGGTCAGGTGCAGCACTTTAGCCCGAGGCGGTGGCGGCGACGGCACCGATACGCGGTTACTGCCCGTCGCCGGCACGTACTGTGGCCGCAGGGTGACGCTGAGCCACAGCCGGGATGCCGGCTCGCAGTGTTGGGAGAGAGATGCGGCGTGTCGCGGGCGTGCTGGCGATGCTCCTCGCGCTGGTGCTCGTCATCGCCGGCGCCGCCACCGCGATCGTCGTCGGCCCGGACAACCGGGTCGTGACCGGTCCGCACGAGATCGACACCGAGGCGGTGGCCGTGGTCACCAAGCCGTCCGCCCTGAGCTGGTCAGGTCCGACCGTCAGCGTCCTGGTCGAGGTCCCCGATGAAAAACCTGTCTTCGTCGGTCTCGGCAGCGCCGTCGACGTCGAGGACTACCTCCAGCAGACCGCCCGTGTCCAGGTCGACGACATCTCGGTGCCCTGGAAGATCGCCACGTCATCGGTCCAGGGTCGCAAGAACCTCCCCGCCTCCCCGACGGCGCTGGACTGGTGGCTCGCCGATGCGGCCGGGTTGGGGGGCGCCAGCACGTCCTTCACGCTGCCGAACCAGACCGTGTCGCTGGCCATCTTGTCCGTCGGCGACTCCGATCTCGAAGGGTTGCAGGTCACCGCGGCGTACGACGTCAGCGGAGGTTTCGGTTCGGGGATCGGGCTGGTCGCGCTCGGACTCGGACTGGCCGTCCTCGGCTGGTTGCTCGTTCGCCAGCGCCACCTGCTGCAGCCCGAAAACGTCGAAGAGGTCGTCTACGTCTACATCGACGACGACGGCGTCGAGCACGAGATCGACCCCGCAACGGCCCACGAGTACGAGATCGTGGAGGACGTGGAACTGACAGATCCCGGCCAACCGGCATCTCGGTGGCACGTACCTGGGTGGATGGGCCGATGACCGGGCGAGCTCGGGGGGCCGTGATCGCTGCCGCGCTCGCCCTCGTGCTGTCCGCGACCACCGCCTGCGCCGTCCCGCAGCGCAAGGACGATCTGAGCGTCACCAAGGTCGCGGCGCAACCGGAGGAGATCGGACAGATCTACGACCGCTACGCAGGCGTGCGCGCCAACGCGCTCAAGCTCCTCGACCCCGACCCCCTGCGCACCATCGAGAGCGGACCGGTGCTCGCCATCGACGCAGGATCGCTGCAGGTCGCGCGGCGCCTGTCCCAAACACGCGAGATCGACAGCTCCCAGGACCTCACCGTAGAGACGGTGCTGGCGCCTCGCCTGGGCGCGTACCCGCTGTGGTTCGTCGCCGTCGTCCGCGACGGGGTGCGCGAGGTCATCCGGGTCCAGATCTTCCAGCGCGACTCAGCGACCTCCCAGTGGGAGATGGTAACCAGCCCTGAGACGTTGGTCAGCACCGTGCTGCCGAGCTTCGCGCTGGACGCAGACAGCGCCTTGGAGCCGGTCGACGCCGGGGATGCGGACGGCCTCGCACTCGCACCCCAGGCGGCCGTGGACGCCTATGCGGCAGCACTCGCCGATCCCAGCACACCAGGGGCGACCTACGTCCTGGACGACTCCTTCATCGAGCAGATGCGAGAAGCAGCAACCGCGTCGGCGAGCATCAAAGGCGTGGAGTTCAGCCAGGACTGGGGGACCAAACCGGTGCAGTACGCGCTGCGGACGTCCAACGGCGGGGCCCTCGTGTTCGCCACCTTGCTGCGGCAGGACAGCTACGACATCGCTGACGGCCGCGCGGTCAACTGGCCCGAGGGATCGGAGCAGAAGGCCTTTCTCGCCGGCAAGCTCTACACCGCCGGCATCTTGCGCTACTACCACCAGGTGCTGATGTACGTGCCGCCCGACGGCGAGGGCAAACCAAGGGTGCTCGGTCAGTACGGCGGCGTCGTCAGTGGCGAGGGTTCCTGACCGGCTCTCGGCCGGCCTCACGGCACCCCGTGTCGGCGGTGCCCAGTCCGCGAGCAGGGCGCACCGAGAGGACGAGGTCGCTCACCCGTCGGCCTTGAGCCAGACCGCGCTCAGGGCCGGCAGTCGCACGACCGCAGAGACGCCTCGGGACTGCCAGGGGATGTCCTCGGTGACGATGGTGCCGGCGTTGTCGACGCCCCACCCGCCGTACTGAGGTGCGTCGGTGTTGAGCACCTGGCGCCACGATCCGGCCGCGGGCATACCCACCCGGAACCCTTCGTGGGTGGCGCCGGAGAAGTTGTAGATGCACACGAGCCGCGAGTCGCCCCAGACCCGCTCGAACGACAGCACGTTGCTGGCGGCGTCGTTGGCGTCGATCCAGCTGAACCCGGACGGGTCGTGGTCGCCACCCCACAACGCGGCCTCGCGCGTGTAGACCCGGTTCAGGTCGCCGACGAGCCTGTGCACGCCCGCGTGCTGGGGGTCTTCGAGCAGGCCCCAGTCGAGCTCACCGTCGGCGGCCCACTCACGCGTCTGCGCCAGCTCGGCACCCATGAACATCAGCTGCTTGCCCGGGTGCGCCCACTGGAACGCCAGCAGCGCACGCAGGTTTGCGCGCTGCTGCTCCGGCGAACCGGGCATCTTGCCCACCAGTGAGCCCTTGCCGTGGACGACCTCGTCGTGCGACAGCGGCAGCATGAAGTTGTCGGCGTAGGCGTACATCATCGCGAACGTCGCCTGGTTGTGGTGGTGGGACCGGTTGACCGGGTCCTCGCTGAAGTAGCCGAGGGTGTCGTGCATCCAGCCGAGGTTCCACTTGAAGCCGAAACCCAGGCCGTCCTGGTCGGTGGCCCGGGTGACGCCGGGCCACGCGGTCGACTCCTCGGCGATGATCGAGACGCCGGGGTGGTCGCGGTAACAGGTGCCGTTCAGCTCTTGCAGGAACGCCAGAGCCTCGAGGTTCTCGCGGCCGCCGTTGACGTTGGGCTCCCAGTCGTCGCCACGGGAGTAGTCCAGGTACAGCATCGAGGCGACTGCGTCGACCCGCAGGCCGTCGACGTGGAACTCCTCGATCCAGAACAGTGCGTTGGCGACGAGGAAGTTGCGCACCTCGGGGCGACCGTAGTCGAAGATCAACGTCCCCCAGTCCGGGTGCTCGCCGCGGCGAGGGTCGGGGTGTTCGTACAGCGGCGTCCCGTCGAACCGCGCCAGTGCCCACTCATCGCGCGGGAAGTGGGCGGGGACCCAGTCCACGATCACACCGATGCCCGCTTGGTGCAGGGCATCGATGAGTGCCCGGAGGTCGTCGGGCTCACCGAAGCGAGCCGTCGGCGCGAAGTAGCCGGTGACCTGGTAGCCCCAGGAGCCGCCGAACGGGTGCTCCATGACCGGCATCAGCTCGACGTGGGTGAAGCCGAGCTCACGCACGTACGCGACCAGCTCGTCGGCAAGGTCTCGGTAGCTTCGGCCGTGCTTCCAGGACCCGAGATGGACCTCGTAGATGCTCATCGGCTCGGCGTGCGGTTGGCGGTGCACCCGCTGCTCGAGCCACGAAGCGTCGCTCCACACGTAGGAGCTGTCGTAGACGACCGACGCCGTCTCCGGCGGATGCTGGGCACGAAACGCGAAGGGGTCGGCCTTGTCGATCCAGCGCCCGTCGGCGCCGCGCACCTTGAACTTGTAGAGGGCGCCGGACCCCACCTCGGCCTCGAGGTTCCAGACGCCGTGCGCATCGCGGGCCATCGGATGCTGGCTCCCGTCCCAGCCGTTGAAGTCCCCGACCAGCTGGACCTCCTGGGCGTTGGGCGCCCACACCGCGAACGAGGTGCCGTTGGCGCTGGGGTGCGCGCCAAGAACCGTCCACAGCTTCTCGTGGCGACCCTCGCCGAAGAGATGGCGGTCGAGCTCCTTCATGTGAGCAACCTTTCAGATCGTCAGAGCGTTCAGGACACCAGGCGTTCGAGGGCCCGCAGCGGAAGAGTGACCCAGTCCGGGCGATGGTGCAGCTCGTACACGACCTCGTAGACGGCCTTGTCGATCTCGTATGCCGACAGCACGATGGTGGCACCCTCGTCGGGGACGAACCCGTACCCCGACAGGAAGGCCGCGCGGTTGCGTGCGACCCACTCCTCGGCGCGCTCCAGGGTGTCGGCGCCGGTCTGCAGCAGGACGGAGTGGGCGGCGTAGTCGAACGAGCGCAGCATCCCGGCGAGGTCGCGGGCGGGCGTGTCGAGCATGGTGCGTTCGGCCAGCGGTGCGGCCGGCTCGCCCTCGAAGTCGATGATCTTCCAGCCCGCCGTGGTACGCAGGGTCTGCCCGAGGTGCAGGTCCCCGTGGACGCGTTGGGCGTGCACCGCCATGTCGAGGCGAGCGAGGGCGTCGTAGCACTCCTCGATGCGTGGCACCAGCGGTGCGAGCATCGGCGCATCGGCCGCTGCTGCCGTGAGCCGGGCGCGTAGCCGCTCCGCGAGGGCGCCGAGCTGCTCGGTCGCCCAGATCTCGGTCGGGAAGGAGTCGGCCATCAGCTCGTGGACGTGTGCCGTGGTGGCGCCGAGTCGCTCGGCGTCCCCCGCGAAGTCGCCGCCGGCCTCCGATGCGGCGAGCTCGGGATCGGCCAGCAGGTCACGCACACTCGTCCTCGCCGATTCCCAGCCGTCGGTCGCGGTGCGCAGGAACCGTTGCAGCATCGCCAGGTCGTAGCCCGGCAGACCGTCGGCGTTGCTGGTGCTGATCCAGCCGAAGAGCGCCGCGACACTGTCGCTGCCAGGTCCGGACAGCGCCTGGTGGACCTCGACGTCGGGGTTGCGGCCTGGTACGACCCGGCGGAACCACTTGAGAAGAGCGGTCTCACCCACGATAATCGAGGTGTTGCTCTGGTCGACCGACAAGGCCACCGACGGCGTGTCGGCGTCGACGTCGATCTCGATTCCGGTGCGGTGGAAGACCATGTCCGCCACCTTCGGCGGACCGAAGAAGCCGTTCATAAGGACCGTCCGCGCCTCGGGGTCGTGCATGGCGTCGTAGACGTAGAAGTCGCCCTCGTCCCAGGTCTCCATGCCGACAAGTCCGTACCCGATGCTGTCGACCGGTTCGCTGCGGTAGGCGAGCGGCAGGTTGTAGACGTGCCGGCCGGTCGCGGTCGTGACGGTGACGAGCTCGATCCGGACCCCGAGCCCAGTGAGCGGGTCGCTGAGCCAGCTCAACGGCTGGACGGCTGAGACCGTGAACCTGCCGACGGACGCGCCGAACCAGCGCTGTCGCGCGAGGTAGTCCGTCATGTGCGGGTGCTGGACGGGCTCGGTCATGCGCGTGCCTCCGGTGGGCCCTCTGTGTCGGGCGTGATGCGCTTTCCGAGACGGAACCAGTAGAAGCCGTGTCCGGCAAGGGTCAGCAGGTACGGGAGGTCACCGATGCGGGGGAAGTCGACCCCGCCGAGCATCTCGATGGGTTGGACCCCGACGTAGGCGTGCAGGTCGAGCTCGACCGGCTGGGGGAACCGCGACAGGTTGTTGACGCACAGCATCACGTCCCCCTCGTGCTCGCGGATGTAGGACAGCACCGACGGGTTGGACCCGCCGAGGTCGTGGAAGCTGCCGAGCCCGAAGGCACGGTGCTGCTTGCGGATCGTGATCATCCGGCGGGTCCAGTGCAGCAACGAGGAGTTGCTGGTCTGGTGCGCCTCGACGTTGACCGCCTGGAAGCCGAAGACCGGGTCCATGATCACCGGCAACGACAGCTTGCCCGGCGTGGCGGGGGAGAAGCCGGCGTTGCGGTCCGGTGTCCACTGCATCGGGGTACGTACCCCGTCGCGGTCGCCGAGCCAGATGTTGTCGCCCATGCCGATCTCGTCGCCGTAGTAGAGCACCGGTGAGCCGGGGAGGCTGAGCAGCAGCGCGGTGAAGAGCTCGATCTGGTTGGTGTCGTTGTCGAGCAACGGGGCGAGCCGCCGGCGGATGCCGATGTTGGCCTTCATGCGCGGGTCGGTGGCGTACTCGCCCCACATGTAGTCGCGGTCCTCGTCGGTGACCATCTCCAGGGTCAGCTCGTCGTGGTTGCGCAGGAAGATCCCCCATTGGCAGTTCGACGGGATGTCAGGGGTCTGCTCCATGATCTCGCTGACCGGGTAGCGAGACTCCCGGCGCACGGCCATGAAGATGCGTGGCATCACCGGGAAGTGGAAGCACATGTGGCACTCGTCACCGCCGGAGGCGTGGTCGCCGAAGTAGTCGACGACATCGGCGGGCCACTGGTTGGCCTCGGCGAGCACGACCCTGCCGGGGTAGTGCTCGTCGATGTAGCGGCGCACGTACCGCAGGAACTCGTGGGTCTCGGGAAGGTTCTCGCCGTCGGTGCCCTCGCGCTCGTACAGGTACGGCACCGCGTCGAGGCGGAAGCCGTCGATCCCGCGGTCGAGCCAGAAGGACAACGCCTCGATCATCGCGTCGCGGACCGCCGGGTTGTCGAAGTTGAGGTCTGGTTGGTGGTGGTAGAAGCGATGCCAGAAGTACTGGTGGCGCACCGGGTCCCAGGTCCAGTTGGACGCCTCGGTGTCGACAAAGATGACGCGGGCGCCTGCGTAGGCGTCGTCGGTGTCGGACCAGACGTAGAAGTCGCCGTAGGGGCCGTCCGGGTCGTGGCGCGAGGCCTGGAACCACGGGTGTGCGTCGGACGTGTGGTTCATGACGAAGTCGATGATCACGCGGATGCCCTTGGCGTGGGCGGTGTCCAGGAGGCCCTGGAAGTCGTCGATCGTGCCGATGTCAGAAGCCACGTCGGTGTAGTCGGCGACGTCGTACCCGCCGTCACGCAACGGCGAGGGGAAGAAGGGCGGGAGCCAGAGGCAGTCGACACCTAGCCACTGCAGGTAGTCGAGCCTTTCGGTCAGGCCCTTGAGGTCCCCGACACCGTCTCCGGAGGAGTCCTTGAAGGACCGGACGAGCACCTCGTAGAAGACCGCCCGCTTGAACCACAGCGCATCGTCCTCCAGCTCTGCCATGGCCCCATCCTTGCATCGGCTCACCGAGGTGGACGAAGTGCGTCAGGGGTTGACAATGGGGCGATGAAGGAGGCGGCAGCGCGCCCGGTGCGAGGATCGCCGACCTCACGAAAGCGATCTCCGGCGCGTTCACCAGACATGACCGTCACGCCGTTCGACCAGGTCGTGACCGAGCACGGAGCTGTCGTGCTCCGCGTCTGCCGTGCCGTCCTCGGTCCTGTCGACGCCGACGACGCGTGGTCCGAGACCTTCCTCGCCGCTATGCAGGCCTACCCCCGGCTGCGGCCGGACAGCAACATCCGCGCCTGGCTGGTGACGATCGCCCACCGTAAAGCCATCGATCGGCACCGCGTCGCCAAGCGCAGTCCCGTTCCGACCGAGACGCTGCCCGAGCGGCCGACGCGGCTGGGCAACCCCGACCCGTCGGACGACGTCCTATGGGAGGCGGTTCGTCTGCTTCCCGACAAGCAGCGAGCCGCCGTCGCGTACCGCTACCTCGCGGACCTGCCCTACCGCGAGATCGGCGCACTGCTCGGCAGCAGTGAGGCAGCGGCCCGCCGAAGCGCCGCCGACGGCATTGCGACATTACGGACCAGCTATCGCAAGGAGACGACATGACCAACCCCGACGAGCCCGACGGCCGCGGCCTCGCCGCTCTGACCGATCAGGACGAGGAGGTCCGACTGGCCGCTCTGCGCGAGCGACTCGCCGACCAGGCGGACCGCGCAGGCATCCTCGATGTCGCGTACCGGACCGTCGACAGTCCGGTCGGTGCGCTGCTCTTGGTGTCCACTGGGCAGGGCCTCGTCCGTGTCGCCTACGCCTGCGAGGGGCACGAGAGCGTCCTGTCCATGATCGCCGAGCAGGTCAGCCCGCGGATCCTGTGCGCGCCCGGCCGGCTCGACGTGGTGGCACACGAGCTCGACGAGTACTTCGCCGGGCGGCTTCGCGAGTTCGACGTCCAGCTCGACCTGCGGCTTGCCCGCGGGTTCCGCCGTGAGGTCCTGGGCCACCTGCGTGAGGTCGGGTACGGGTCGACCGCCAGCTACGCCGTCGTCGCCTCCGCGTCCGGAAAACCTACGGCCGTGCGTGCGGTCGGGACCGCGTGCGCCAAGAACCCGTTGCCGATCGTCGTCCCCTGTCACCGGGTGGTCCGCAGCGACGGCCAGGTCGGCCAGTACGTCGGAGGGGTGGCCGCCAAACGGACGCTTCTTGCGCTGGAAGCGGCGGGCTGAGTTGACACCGGCTCCTCCGCGACCATACTTGCAACCGTGGTTACATCATTTTCAGCAGAAGTGATGGCC
>Ga0136612_10000145_pt1 | contig 19708 bp, 16 predicted proteins | sample AntDryUQ224A2306_2_FD_106644 | JGI IMG/M metagenome (GOLD analysis project Ga0136612, IMG submission 106644) | Polar desert sand microbial communities from Dry Valleys, Antarctica - metaG UQ224A (23.06) | ecosystem: Environmental > Terrestrial > Soil > Desert | place: Antarctica: Dry Valley... | reverse complement strand
TGGCGAAGCAGGGACGCTGCGGCGGCGATGTTGGCTGCGGCGCCCGCGTTGATCTCCGCGAGCAAGGGTAGCACGTCGAGTCGAACCCGATTGCGTGCGTATACCCTCGACTGGTTGGTTGGATCCTCCTGCACCGGCGCCGACCGCCGCGCGCTGTAGGCCCTGAGCTCGGCCGCCGCGATACCCAGCAAGGGTCGAACGAGCACGACGCCCGGCGCGCCTGCTAGCGGGCTCACCGGGCGCATCCCTGCGAGCCCCGTCAACCCCGCGCCGCGCACGAGGTTCAACAGGACCGTTTCGGCCTGATCGTCGCGGTTGTGCCCCACGACGACGGGGGCGCCCCGACGGGTCGCCGCCTCGCCGAGGAAGGAGTACCGCGCTCGCCGGGCGGCGGCTTCCACGGAGAGGCCGTGCTCGCGCGCAAGCGCTCGAACGTCCCCGCCGCCAAGCTCGTAGGGCAGGTGCAGCGTGCCCACGTAGTCGGCCAGTACGCGGGCCTGCTCGCCGCTCTCCGGCCTGAGTCGGTGGTCGAAATGCGCAACTGCAAGCTCGATCCTCAGTTCCGAGCGAAGTGCGAGCAGCACGTCGAGCAGCGCCAGCGAGTCGGCCCCTCCACTGACTGCGACGAGCACCTCCCGTCCTCGGAGCGCCGCGAACTGTTCTTCAGCGGTCGCACGCACGAGCGCGAGTAGTGGGTCCTCAGTGTACGCTTGAGTCACGTGCGCACGTCCACGACGGACGCACCCAAACTGAACGCCGCCGGGCGGCTCGTAAGCGTGCAGCGTGCAGTCGAAGGGTTTGTGCGGCGCCGGCGGCGTGCGTCCGCACACTGCGCGCCGGCATTCGGTCGCAGAGACCAGGCGGGAGAAAGCGGTAGCTGGACGGGGCGGGAAGCGAAGCGGTCACGAAGCGCAGCGTTGGACCTGCGTATCCGATATGTCGGCTGCTCTGTAGGCTGCGGCTGCATCCGGCATAGGAAAAGGGTGGCGAGGGTGAGATTTGAACTCACGACCAAGGGCTTATGAGTCCCCTGCTCTGCCGCTGAGCTACCTCGCCTCGGGTCCGTCTGCATTGTATCCGCCGCCGCTTGTCTACGTCAAAGAAAACAGGGTTCCAGTTGTTGGAACCCTGTGGTAGCGGGAGTGGGATTCGAACCCACGACCTTCGGGTTATGAGCCCGACGAGCTGCCTCTGCTCCATCCCGCGCCGTTCGTCTCTCGACATTGCAAGTATAGCGCGGCTGCGAAACCGGTGTCAAGGCTTTTTCGACCTAATCCGAGATAATAGTTCAGGAGTCGTGCAACTTGCGGGCTTCCCGTCAGACGCCGTCGGTTGGGCTGTGAGCGACGCTCGAACGTCGGTCCGTCGGAGGAGGGTGGGGGTGTACGTCGAACAAACGGAAGGCAGCGTCCACCGCAGGCCCGATGCCCAGCGCGAAGATCGCCGTGCCGACGCCCACCGTGCCGCCCAGCAGATAGCCCACAATCAGCGCCGAAACCTCGATCGCCGTGCGCACCCACCCGACCCGCAGCCCCGTGTGCCGATGGAGGCCCAGCATCAGGCTGTCCCGAGGCCCGGCGCCGAGCCCGGCCTTGATATATAGCGCGGAACCGGCGCCCACCGCCGCCACGCCTCCGACGTCCATCGCGAATCGTACAACAACGCTGCGCCCCGCCCCTTCCGGGACGAGCCTCGTCCACTGAATGGCGTCTACGAACAACCCGATCAACACCATGTTGAGCACCGTGCCGAGTCCAGGGCGCTCACCAAGCAGCACGGTGATGAGAATCAGCACCCCGCCGACCAGTATGCTCGTCTGGCCGAAGGTGAGGCTGATGCGCCCGCTGAGACCCTGGTGCAGCACGTCCCACGGCCCGAGCCCGAGCGAGGAGTGCAGCGTGAATACTATCCCGAGCGAGAAGATAAACAGGCCCAGCACAAGCAGCGGCAGCGACATACCCAGCCGCCGAGCCCGCTGCGCCGAGGATGGTCCCGTCGCGTCGGTGCTAGGCAAGCGGGCTACCGCAGACCAAACAGGAGTAGGCGCCCTTCGCAATCTCGACGGGCTGCTGTGCGATCCACATGCCGCACTGCTTGCAATGGTAGGCTATCGCCCTGAGGGCGGGGTTGGGGCTGATGTTTCGCTCGACTGCGGCGGCGCGTAGCAGCTCGCGGTCGGAGTGTCCGAGCACCGCCGCTTCTTCGACCTCACCGCGCGCGAACCGGATTAGCAGGTTCATCCCCGGCTCGAGGTTGTGCTTGTCCTTGAGGTTGTCCCATGCCGAGTCGTCAATAGTCAGCGTCTGCACAGCCGAGCTGTCGCTGCGGGGATGCGCGTTCAGGCCCACCGTTTCACCCTGGAAGAAACCGCCAAAATGCACCACCGTGTCAATCACGTAAATCTCCCGACCTTCCAGCGCAGACACCTCCGACTCACCTTCACCGTCGCTTGCCGCTGTGAAACCCCGAGCAGCCCGCGCCGAACATCGCAATTCGTCACACAAATATAGCACTCCGGCGACGGCCCGTGGGGCGTGACGCAAGCTGCACCGCAGGCACGCGCAACGCTCCAAGCCGAACGCTGGACCGCACGGCCGCGCGGCCAAGACCGCGCACGTCGAGTCGGGTACTCACGTAGTGCGGGCCGGATGAGGGCGCGCGACCCCTCACCCTCGATGAGGTACGCATCTTCGCAAGTCACCCCGGTGACGAGGTGCCAAAGCGTTCCCGGCGTTTAGGTGATATGCTGCACGGCGGAACACTGCATACTGCGTAACGGAGACGTGCGGAACGATTTAGGAACGCTGCCGCATGTAGAATATTACTCATAGGAGTAGGGGCAGAGCGTTGCAGCGCTCCACCCCCGCCGCCCGGCCAGTGGCATTGAACGATAGAATGGTCGAAGCCGAGCACGCATATTGTACTCCTAATCGCCGCCCCTGAACCAGGGAGTTGGACGCGGGGAGCATTTCCCCGCGCCTCGCCTCGCCCCCGGTCGGCTGAGGCTCGACTCGCCCACTGCGTTTCTACCGCGAATCGGCCGTTTGCCAGAGCGCCCAGCTCCTGCCTGGCAGATCGGTGCGAAACGACTCGATGTTCCCCCGGTCCGCAAGGGTTACGAAGCAAGTCCGACCGTCGGAGCCGCCGAAGGCGACGTTCGTCGGGAGCACGCCGGCCAGCTCGACCTCGCTCAGCATCTCGCCCTGTGGTGAGAGTTTCGCGATCACGCCCTTGCCGTGCCGCGCAATGTACAACGCACCGCCCACGTCGCACCGCATACCGTCGAGGCCGTAGTCTGGGAACTCTATCAGCAGTCGCTTGGCGCCGATCCACCCTTCAGGCGTGAGGTCGTACCCCCACACTCGTCGCTGCACACTCTCGTTCACGTAGAGCGTTCGCTCGTCTGGGCTCACCTCGATCCCGTTAGTCGTGCCCATGCCGCTCTCCAGCAGAGTCACACGGCGGTCTGTGCCTATACGCCAGAGCCGACCGGTGGAGGTCGCCCAGTCGGGATCGCTTGCGAAGAGCACGCCGCCCGAGGTGATAGCGAGGTCGTTCGGCTGGTGCATTCGCGGCTCGTGCGCCCAGACGGACGACTCTCGCGTCGCCATATCCACGAGCAGCACGTTGTGATTCGTATAGTCGGCGACGAACATCCGGCCCGCGCGGTCGAACACGATCCCGTTGCCGATGCTCCCATCCTGCAGCTCGACGAACACGCTGCACGCACCGTCCGGCTCCACCCTGCCTATCGTATGCTGTCGCTCGTAGTTCACGGCGTACAGCATTCCGTCGGCGTCGCACGCCGGGCCCTCGATCCCATCGGTGAAACCGTGCGGCGGGGTTACGATTCGGCTAACGAACATCTCCTCGACCGCCACAAGCGTCTCCCTTCGATTCGCGCCCCCGACCACAAGGCTATTAACAAGTCGTCGGTGAACGCATATCTGAACAATACGAGAGCCACTCGAACGAGCGAAGGCTCCTGGCATATGTCAGGAGCCTCACATCAACGTGGAACCAGGATAAAAGAGACAGCGCTATCCTACTCGCGTTAGTTTATCCGAACCGATTAGAGCTGACGAGGAGCGCGCGGGCCGGGTGTAGGGATATGAAGCCGGCAGCCGACTCCCTGCCGACGCAAGCGGTACCAGGTTGTAGAGCTTTCTCAAGGACGGCGGTCGCCTGAACCGACCGCCGTCTTTGCAGCTTTGTTCCACCCCCACCGGTGAAGGAGGAGGCTTGCGATCGCGGCGCTGAGAAGGACCGGTATCGGGATGCAACAAACGAAGCATCTCGGACCGCTCCGTCGCCCACTGTCATACATCAGGACTACCTCCTTTCGCAGGCGAGCCGCGCTCGCTACTGGGGCGACGCCTCTTCGTACCGCTCCCTGAACTCTGGGAAGTACCGCTGAAGCTCATCCGTTGTGTTCTGCATCGTCGTCTCACCCAACTGCGAGGACTTGTCCGAAGCCTCGGTCCTAATCAGCGTAATCACAGATCCTTGACCCTGCTGTGACTCGTTGCGCGCCTTGAGTATCTGTGCAACCACTGTGGCTATGAGCATGCCGCGCGCGCCGCTCATGTTTCTTTCCAGCATAGACGGCAGCCTGTTGTCTACCATCTCCTCCGTCTTCTCCGTGACGGCGGCGACGACGCCCGCTCGGAGCGAGGTCTGTGTCACGATTGATTCGAGGTTCTTCTCGAGATACTCACGGAACTCACGGTTGGTGAGCTTGCGAGCTCGCTCTACCGTCGCGGGTACAAACGCCACCCTGATGCGGTCAACCTCTTCGGGCTTGACCATGGGGAGCGAACTCGAAACTTGCTCCCCCACCTTGCCAAACTGGTCGGACACGCTCTGCGCCGCCTTGCCAACGTGAGGGGCCGCTACCGGCTGCGCCAGTGCTCCGAGGCCCATCGCCACCCCCAGGGCCGCAAGCGGGTGCTCGCGGACCTGCCGCTGCACACTCGGACCGACGTTGCGTGCGGTGTCCGCCAGGCGGGTAGTCGCGTTCGACATGCCTTCCGACGCCGTGTCGGATGCCGACGAGGTGGAATCCGATGCCTTATCGGCGGCCCCGCCTATCGCGCCAGTCGCGCGCTTCGCCGCGTTGCTCGTTGACTGCGCGGCGCTCTGCACGGCGTCCACCACCGAATCGAATGCGCTGGACGTCGCGTCGGCCACGCTGCGACCGGCGGAGGTTGCGGCGTCTGCGGTTGACGAAGCCACGTTGCTCGCCTTGTCGCCCACGGCGTCGGCGGCCTGCGCCACATTGTCGCCGACCTTGCTGCCGGCCTGGGAAACAGTATCGGCTACAGTCCTCTTACTCGAATCGCTCGTGTCGGAACTGCCGACGAAGCGCTCGGAGCTTGTAGTTGTCGACGCCGACGACGATGCGCTACCCGAGAACATTTCGCTGAGCATAGACCCCGCAACGATTGAAAGTCCGAGCGCTACGAGCGGTCGCCTCTCTATCTGCTGCCGGATCGTCACTGTGATTCCGCCGCTGCCATCTTGCGTCGTAGACGCCGCCGCCGCCCTGTCCAGGTCAGCCGACATACGGGCCCGTGTTTCGGCTATCTCAGCCTCGATTTGATTTGACGTTGCAGCCATAGTTTATCCTCCCTTATGCTGTTTATCGTCTTACGTGGGACGATGTCCAGGCTCCTTAGTTTCTGTCCGCCCAAACCGGCAAGCAGCACACCGGCGAGGCTCAGCACCCCCCCGGTTACCAACGACGCAAGCCAAGCGGGCATTCTGGTCGTCAACACTCGCGATATGGAGTGGACCAGGTAGCCCACTCCATACGCAGTAACTACGCCTCCTCCTACGACCATCAAGACGGACCTCAATGCTGGAGCAATCTTCTCCTTGGACTCCTGACGCGCGAGTCGGATCTCCTGCTCAATGAGTTGAGTTCCGTCCTTGGCGACACTCGTCAATTGCGCCAGCGTAGGTAATCTCTTACGTTGACCCTCGTTTACGCTGCCCATACCAGCCGCTCCCATATCACCTATCGGTCGTCGCGCGGGTTCGACGGGTCGGACTCAACGTCCATCGTCGTGGATGTGACGCTGATAGCCTCACCCGTCACAGGGTCAACCTCGAAAACAAGCACGTCCTGCTCACCCTCGAGCTCTGAGCCGCTCACAGGCGGAGCTGCATCGAACATCTCGGTGGAGCCTTGCATCGCCGGATCAGCGATTGGGTCTATGTAGACGTCCGAGGCGTACAGGCCCGCCGTCGCATCTCCGACCATCGGCTCAGTCGCCAGAGGAGCAGGTACATACGAAGCGTCCGGAGTGCTCGTCGGGGTCGAGGTGGATCGCTCGGCCTCGGCGCCGATAGTGGGTACGCTGCCGCTCGGGAAGAACCTGCCGCGGAGCAGATACCCCAGGCTGAAGCCAACGATCAGCGATCGGGTCGGGTTGCGTCGCACAGAGCCACGCAGATCCTCGGCAGCGACCTTGATGTCGGGGTTGCGCAGGTACTGCGAGACCTTGTCCAACGTGTTCGATGTGGTCTGAGCCGCTACTCGCTGCGGTGTGGAAGCCGAGGGGCCCGCGCCTTTCTGCTCGACCGTATCGGACGCAGCCTCAAGTCTGTCAGCGGCGGCGGCCATGACCGTGCCGACGCGCCCCGTCGCCGCGTCCGCGACATCCTGAACCTTTTCAACAGTTGTCTCGGCGGCCTGCTGTGCCGCGCCCACGACGGATGCTGCTGTTTCCTGCACTGTGTCGGTCGCCGAGGCAACGACGCCCTGTCCACTCGTCTCCTCAGACACGGGGGATGTCGTCGTCAGGTCGTCCGTCATAAACGGCTCAGTGGAGCCGATGAGTGGGTCGGCGCTGTAGGCAGCCGGCGAGGTCTCCAGTACGTCGCCCATGAACGACGACGTCGGAGGGACGCCGGCGGGCGCCATATCAAACGCGTCTGTAGCTGACGGATCGGCGTCGACGTCGGGGTCGGTGATTGAGCCAGGCTCGAGCCCCAGCAGTTCCCGAGCCCGAGTCTCATAGGTGTCTATGACCCGCAGCCGCTTGCCGGAGCGGAAAACCATGTTCTTGTTGGCGCCCATCTCGATCAGAAGATCTTCGGCAGCCTTTGCGTCGTCAATCGAATCGTATTCTTGAACTAGAACTCGTTCGGCGGTCATATTCGTGTCATCCTCCATACTACGTACTCTTTGTGCTCACTCGAATGTGTTCATCTCACCCACGCGAGCGCCGGCGTCGCTCAATGCCGGCGAGCATAGGCGGCCTGTGCCCGCTCCCAAGACGGGTCCGTGTCACCGATAGTTGTTCCGCCCACCTCCTTGGGGTGAAAGCCATTACAGCCACACTCCCCGTTGCACCCAGACGTTTCGCTGTGCCAAACGTTCGACTTGGCAATACATGTGCCACGCTTTTGTGCGACTCTATAGAGAAATCTTCAAGAGTGAATACATGCATACACACGCCCGCCTTTCCGGCGGCGCCCACCCTGCTATTGACTTAGAACCACCAGGCTGTGGTACTCTAACGGTCACGACATTCGACACGCATTCGCAAAAGGAGCCTACACTTGATTCCGACCCTACAATTCGGCCGCACAGGTCACGAGAGCACTCGCATCCTCTTTGGAGGCGCAGCATTCGGCCAGGTCACGCAGGAAGAGGCCGACGCCACAATGGAGCTCCTGATAAAGTCCGGCGTCAACCACCTCGACACGGCGGCGAGCTACGGCGATTCCGAGCTTCGCATCGGCCCGTGGATGGAGAATCATCGAGACACGTTCTTCCTGGCCACCAAGACGGGGGAGCGGACCTACCAGGCCGCGCACGATCAGATACGCCTGTCGCTCGAGAGGCTGCGGGTGGACCACGTGGACCTGATCCAACTGCACAACCTCGTCGAGCCCGACGAGTGGGAGACGGCCCTCGGCGAGGGCGGCGCACTGCAGGCGGCGATCCAGGCTCGCGACGAGGGACTAGTACGCTTCATCGGCGTGACCGGCCACGGCACAACCATCGCGAAGCAGCACCGCCGCGCACTCGACCGCTTCGACTTCGACTCGGTGCTACTACCCTACAACTACGCTATGATGCAGAACCCGCAGTATGCAGCCGACTTCGAGGAGCTTGCCGCAGTCTGCGAAGAACGCAACGTAGCGCTGCAAACCATCAAGTCCATCACCCGCGCGCCGTGGGGCGACCGCCCACACACGGCTTCAACTTGGTACGAGCCGCTGACGGATCAGTCGGACATTGACTTGACCGTTCACTGGGTGTTCGGACTGGAGAAAGCCTTCCTGAACACAGTCGGCGACATACACGTGCTGCCGAAGGTGCTCGACGCGGCGGAGAGTTTCGTGGGCCGGCCCTCCGACGACAATATGTCCTTGCTCGCCGGTCAGCGTGAGATGGAGCCGCTCTTCGTCTAACCTCGCCGCAGTGCGGCGGCGGACGCACCGTCCAGCCGCCGCACCACCCACCGCCTACCGGTTCTACGCCGACGGTTGTTCGTGGTGGACGGTTTGAGCGTGTGGGTCCACGTCGCCGTCGGGACGCGGGTCCACGTGGATGTTGATCACTGACAACCGGGGCTGGTCGTGGAAGAGCGCGTGGCGCACCTGCTCGACAATCTCGTGACTCTCGTAGGTAGAGAGCGCCCCGTCAACAGTCAGATGGAGTTCGGCCTGCAGGTTGTGGCCGAGCCATCGTACCCGCACACCGTGTATCTCCTGGGCGCCGGCGACCCCAGAGGCTGTGCGCTCAATGCCGTCTACGATCTCGGGGTCCACAGAGTCCATCAGCCGACCCCACATCAATCTGGCTGTGTCGCGAACGACGAACAGTATCGCCACGGTTATGACGAGCCCGATGATGGGATCGGCGAGCGGGTAGCCCGCCGCCACTCCCAACGCTCCGATTAACACCGCGAGCGAGGTGAGTCCGTCCACCTGTGCGTGGCGCCCGTCGGCAACGAGCGCGGCGGAGCCTATCTCCCGCCCAATGCGCATGCGGAAAAGCGCGACCGCCTCGTTGCCCGCGAACCCAATCAGCGAGGCGCCTATCACCGCCCAGACGTAGCGCAGCGGCGTGGGATTCACGATGCGTTGATAGCTCTCATACGCTGCGACGAGCGCGCTCAAGAGGATCATGACGACTATTATCACACCCGCCACGTCCTCGGCCCGACCGTAGCCGTACGTGTAGCGTCGGCTGGGGGGACGCCTGCCGAGCACGAAAGCTAGCCAAAGGGGTAGGGCGGTCAGCGCGTCTGAGAAGTTGTGTATCGTGTCGGCCAGCAGCGCGACGCTGCCCGTGAACACCACGACGATCACCTGGAACGAAGCCGTCAGCATCAGCCCGACGAGCGAGACCTTCAGCGCCCAAATGCCGCGCTCACTGCCCTCCAGAGCCGAGTCAACTGATGCCTCGCCGTGACTATGCCCATGCCCGAAGGGCAGCGCCTCCCGCAGCCACGCAAGCAGCCCATGCCCGTGGTCGTCGTGCTCGTGAGGGTGGCCTGCGTCGTCGCGATGGACGGTGTCGCGTGCGTCGGGGTGAGCGCCGTGTCGGGTGTGCGTGGGGCTGACGAAGGAGTGCTCCTGGGATATGTCAGGGCTGCCAGTGCCTGACGACGCCGGCGATACCTCGCTCGCCGTCTCACGTCCGCTCCCTTCACCTCGGCGGCTCCCCAGCTCGTGGTGGTCATGCTCGTCCGCTGCGTGATTGTGCTCCTCCCCACGCCCCGCTTCCAATTTCTGGGCCGTACCGTCGCCGTGCTCGTGTTCGCCCGCCGCCCGGCCCGAAGCAGCGATGTTCGAGGGAGTCTGCCGCCGCCTGCGACCATCGTCGGCTCCGGCTGCGGGCGGCAGGCCCAGCGCAACGTCGGTCGGGTCGCCGCTCGGTTCGTCCTCGCTGTCGGGTCCGCGTGACATTCGTTCCTCCTGGTGCGCAGTGCCGTCGACGGCTTCGGTCCACCGCCTAGCCTCGGGTTTGATCCTCTCGCGCTACATCGAGCGATTCTCGTCGCGGCTCAGTGCAAGAATTATACATGCTTCACGGGCAGGCGACTAAACGAACTCATGTACCCAGACTCGGAGCCAGTGTAGCCCAATCGGCGAATCGGCGATAGCCCGAACGTACTACTGTATAGAGCTGTACGGAAGATGTGCGTAATGTATTCTGGTGTATAAGGGACTGGAGGGTTCCTTGGCTCTGCGGTCTAGTGGACCGGGGGCTGGTTACACTCATACTAAGGGGCGCCAACATGCCGAACAGTGGTAACAGCTTCTATACCCCCCCCAAATTTCGAACCAGGTGAGCCTCGGTCGGATCACTCGTTTGTAAGCTCACTTCGCGATCAGGTCGTTTTCAGCGACACGCCGTCGAAGCGGTCGCTGTCTTTGAACCTCGGCTTTTTGATGCCGCTTGTCAGCCGACTGCCTCAGCTAACCAGGAAGCAAATGGCTATCGGCGGCGGGGCGCTACTTGTCGTCGTGATGCTGGCACTCGTCGTCCTACAAACGGGCCTGCTATCCGGAGGAGAGAGCCCCGTCGCCGCCACAGCTACGACCAAAATCGCCGCCGCCGCCGCTCCCAAGCCGCTCGGCCAAAGGATTGCTGGGATACCCAAAGCCGTCGGCGAAAAGCTGGCGCAGGGCAAGGACGTCGTCGCCGACAAGGTGCCGGTGATAGTTGACAATGTCCAGAAAAGCGTGACGGGAGCCTTTGATCGATTCAAGCCCGGCCCGGACTCAAACGATAAGACTCCCCCGAAGGTCAAGCCAAGGGGCGACAAGGCCGTTGCGAACACGGACCCGAAGGGCGGCCCAAAGGCGAAGCCGCCAGGCAAACCCAGCGGGGCGGCGGCCGGCGGCACAGGAACAGGCACAAAGGCGACGCCGACCGCATCTACCGGCAAGCCCGCGCCGGCGGTCAAGCCTCGCCAGGTTGTGCGCCGAGAGGTGGCTGACAAGAAGCAGGTTCAACGGGGCGACTACCTGCGCAACATTGCACGTAAGTACTACGGCGACGAGCGTTTGTGGCCGCTCATTTGGGAGTACAACAAGGCCCGCAGCAAGCAGTCGGGTCAGAAGCTGACCGACCCCGACGTCATCCACCCTGGATGGGTGTTCGTGATGCCGAAGGTGGACAAGTCCAAGCCGGCGAAGTAGGGCGAGCGCGCACCGCAAGACCCGGCGAAACGGCTGATCGTTGGACGCTCGTGGGACTGCAGTCGGAACGCGAAATGGCTCCGGCGTCGCACACTGTGAAACTAGAACGCGGGAGAGCTCGCCTTCGCGAGCGCCCGGATACTTGGAATCGAGATGGAACGACTTGAGAGCAGCTATCACCAAACAAGACACACACGGACGGTGGGACGGCAAGCGAGCGATACGGGCTACCGCCCTCGCACTGATCGTACTCTGGCTGTCCGCATGCGGTGCGGGACCGACGGCGAGCACAGGCGAGCCCACGAAAGTCGCCGGCGCCGCGCCAACCGCCGCAGCCCCGACAGTCGCAGCCGCACTGCCGACCTCCGCCGGCCCAGTCGTCGGAGAACACACCGTGGAGTACGTGCTCTCAGGCAGCACAGGCTCGGCCAACGCAATCTACGTCGGATACGACGGCGAGTCGGGTGAATCGCTGAGCGATCTGGTGACATTGCCGTGGAACGAAAAGTTCATCGCTCGCGACGGCGAGTTCCTTTATGTATCGGGCCAGAACCCTGAGGGCGGTACACTCTCGTGCCAGATAGTCCTGGACGGCAAGGTACTGAATCGGTCGAACGGTCCGTCGTCCGGGTCCGTCGCCTCGTGTCAGGCCGTGATCGGCGAGTAGCGCCGCCGTCCCATCGGGTTGTGGTGTCGCAACGGCGAACAACGTCCCACACGTGCAGTACGCAGGGCGGGCCGCATCGGCCGCCCTGCGTACGCCCAAGCTCCCATCAGCGCGGACGGTCGCCCGCGTGCCTGCGCCACAGCTCGTGCGCCAGCCTCGCGGGGTCTCGCACCAGCCCATAGCGCGCGAAGTACGTGCAGATGTTCGACACGTCCCGCTCGAGCAGCGCAAACGCGTTCCGGTTGACCTGTGCCTCGACCGCCTGCGGGAAGTCTATCACCTTCACTCCCCCCTCCCAGTAGAGGACATTAAAGGCGGATAGGTCGCCATGCACCCACCCGGCCGCAAGCCACAGCGCGATGTTGTGCAGCAGCCTCTCGAAGAGCGGGCCGACCTCCTCGGGCTGGAGCCGAACACCGCGCAATGGCGGTGCAGGACCGTCGGCGTCGCCAACGTACTCCATCAGGATTGCGCCCTCGGCCTGAGCGTAGGGCCGAGGCACGTCCGACCCGGTTGCGTGCAGCGTCTCCAGCGTGACGTATTCGGAGGTTACCCAGGTGGCGAACTGCACCTGCTTACCCTTGTTCGACTTCTTCGCAAACGCCTTGCGAAGCCGCTTGTCGGCTATGTAGCGCCCCTCCTGGTAGACAGCGTCGTTTCGGAACGAGCGATCGTTGCGGCCTCGATAGACCTTTGCCGCCAGCAGTTCCACCCCCGTCGAGGGGTGCGCCTTGCAGGCGTATACCGTCGCCTCCTTGCCGCTCTTGACGACGTACAGCAGTTCGTCTATCAGGAAATCGTCATAGAACGGCGCCAGCACCGAAGGCACGTTGGTTTGTTCCAGCATTCATTTCTCCCATAATCGTGGTTGATTTTCGCACCCTGCTCGTGAACGATTTCTTCCATAAGGCAACCTCCTTGTACGCTGCTTGACGATTCTCGGGGCCGCTCGTCGCGTGCTACGCTTCGAGCGAGACGCAGCACGGCGGAGACAAGGGTAGTTATCACAGGTGTGGTTAGTGAAGGTGATGCGGCCGGCGTGCGAATACTTCAGCGAGGCGCACTCCAACGTTCGAAAACGGCTGGAGGAGTTGAACCGTGCACGGTTGCTGCGTCAGGGTGTGAAGCCCGGTTTCCCGGTCAATGGAAAGCAGGCCGCCCCTTCTGGAACGACCTGACAACTGGAAGAAGCCTGATTCGGCTGCGTCGGGCTAGGCCGGGACCGTCCGGGTGCGCGGTGCACGGTTGACTCTCGCGATGGTAAAGCACACTGCATTCATCTTGCGCACCTCCTTCTTCGCCCGATTCTACGACCACGCCGTCAGACGCTCCACACTGGGGAGCCGTCGCACCGGCGTGCTACCCCAATCATACCTTGTTCGCGCTGCGGCGTCCATTGCAGGAGAAGGCGTTGCTGTCAGTCCGAGCGGCAGACGAAGCCTAGCAGGACGATGCCGGCGCCTCCCGAAAACGTACGCGCGTGGTACAGCCGGAAGGTAGCCGAGTGGATCGGGGAGACGACGGCAGGAATGGGATGAGAAGGCGGCGGGGTTGAGACTGCGGAGGCTGGGATATCCGCCGCAGAGGCCGCGACTCGACGGTTGTCGGGCGACGGCTCATACACGTCCCACCTACCCGCGCGATCAGGGCTTCGGCGGGCGTTCTGTCTGCTCCGGCCACGTAGTAATCGGCGCCGGGAGAGGAGCCTCAAGGTCCGCGGCCTGGCCCGGAGGTAGTATCCCCCAACCGTTCGGCTGCCCGTCGGCGTTGAGCGAGACCCACATGTTGTCGGACACGGTGTACGAAGATCCGCCGTCCTGCAAGGGCGCCGAGTCTTCGGAGACGACCTTCCCCCTGATCGCGGTCAGCCACACCATCTCGCCCAGCGCGTCGGCCGTGTGCTCGCCTCCCCAAGCAGCCTCACGGCTCAGCGGATCGAGCCGCAGGTTGAACTCCCGCAGAGTAATCCGTTTGGTTGTGACGGCGGTCGGTTCGCCCTGCAAGCCGCGGCGCACCGCCTCCTCAAGCGCGACCGCCTGCATCCGCTGCCCCACCGCCGCTCCCGGTACGCTCGCCCCGACCGAGGAACCCGGCTGTAGGCGCATCCCAATAGCAGCCAGCGCCAAACCCGCCGGCGCCAGGAGTACGAGGGCGAACAACCCTGCTCTAAACACCTTCGCCGTCATGATAGACCTCCTGTCCTCAGTTCGGCGCTGCGGCGCGCCTTGGGGGAATCGTCGAGGGCTCTACCCCAGCAACTCCGCCTCAGCCAGCGGACCGGCCGCCTGGAGGGTGAACGACGCGGAGAACGGATGGGCGTCGAGCACGCGTCGTACGTCCTCCACCGTGACGGCCTCGATCTTGGCGACTATCTCGTCCACCGACATCGCTCGCCCGTGCGAAATGTACAGGTCGGTCACCTCGAACATCCGGCGAGTGGAGGCCTCGCCGCCGATGACTGTGCCGCTGACCGCCTTGACCTTTGCTCGCTCCAACTCCTCGACGGTTACGCCTTCGCGCTCGAGCTTCTCCATCTCGCCTCGAACGATCGTAAGCACCTCGGGAGCTCGTTCCGGCGACGCGCTGAAGTACGTCAGAAACATACCCGCGCCGTCGAAGCCGTAGTAGTCCGTGTCCACGGAATCCGCGAGGCCCTTCTGAGTCACCTCCCAGAACAGGCGCGAGCCGGAGGAATCTCCGAGCACCGAGGCGAGGATGCTCGCGGGCCAAACTTCGTCGTCGCCCTCGGGCGGCGCGGACGAGGCGATGGCCACGTGCTCCTGCTGTAGCTTGGACTTGACCTTCACCTCGGTGTGGGGCTGCGGTCGGAACTCCTCGGAGGATCGGGCGGTCTCCTGGGGAGTCCAGTCGGCGGTCCGTTCCCGCACGAGCTTGAGCAGTGTACCGGGATCGAAGGCGCCCGCCACGCCGAGGATCATGTTGTTTGGGCTGTAGCGGTTCGTGTAGTAGTCGCGCATCTGGCCGATCGTCATATTCTTGATCGTGTCCGGCGTGCCGAGCACACTTGCGCCAAGCGGGTAGTCGCCGAAGAAAGTCGCGAAGAGATCATGTATCAACTCGTGCGTCGGCTGGTCCTCGGATCGGGCGATCTCCTCGATGATGACGCCCTTCTCCATCGTGAACTCGCCCTCGTCGAGCTTGGGCCGCATCATATCCGCGAGTACGTCTAACGCCTTTGGAACCTGGTCGCCGAGCACTCGGGCGTAGTACACTGTGCTCTCAACCCACGTGAACGCGTTGAACTCCGCGCCCATCTGCTCAAACTCCTTTGAGATGTCTATCGCCGAGCGCGTCGCCGTACCCTTGAACATCATGTGCTCCAGGAAGTGCGACACGCCCGAGACCTCGGCGCTCTCGTGGCGCGAGCCGGTCATCACGTGGAAGCACATCGCCACGGATTCGATGCCGGGCATACGCTGGCCCACGACCGTCAGGCCGTTGGGCAGCTTCTCCACGAGCAGCAGGTCGTTAGTTTGAGCCGTCATCAGATCCCACCAAGCTTTCCTTTGTGCTGGGACCGATGGCGCACAGCACAATCCTGCTGCTCATCGGCCATTCCTTCACCAGGTTGTTTACCTGATCCATCGTCGTCTCGTCTATGCGCTCGCGGACGTAGGCGAGCGTCTTCATCCGTCCCTCGTACCACCACGACGTGAGGAGCGACCGCAGCCTGGCGCTCGTGCTCTCGCCGCTCATCAGGGTGTGGCTGCGCATGAGGCTTTGGAAACGCTCGAACTCCTCCTCGGTAATTCCGTCGGAGTCCATCTTGCCCAACTCGTCGAGCAGCACACGGTACGTCTGGTCGGCCTTTTCGGGGGTGGTGCCGGCGTAGAGTCGCCAACTGCCCTGGTGCCGTCCGGGCGTGTACGATGCGCCGACGGCGTAAGCAAGGCCGCGCTTCTCACGTACCTCCTCGAAGAGTCGGCTGCTCATCCCACCGCCGAGCACCTCGGCGGCGAGGATCGCGGCGTAAAAGCCATCGTGCCCGAACGGCACGCTCGGCGCTCCGGCGGCGATATGCTCCTGCTGGGTGTCGCGGTACTCGACGTAGATCTGCGGCTGAGGGCTCGGCGCCGGGATGGCGGGCGCGGCCCCGTTACCCTGCCAATCGCCCAGCGTACTCTCAGCGAGCGTGCGGAACGCATCCCAATCGAAGTCGCCTGCCACAGCGCAGATGGTGTTGGAGGGCGAGTAGAGACGGGAATGGTACTCCTGTAGTGCCTCGCGTGCGATCGCGCGAACGGCGTCGGGCTCGCCTGTGGGCCGGTTCGAGTAGGGGTGATCCTTGTAATACACCTTGCGCAATACGTTGCGCACCTGCACCATCGGCTCGTCCTCCTCGTGACGCAGCTCCTGCAGGATGGAAGAGCGGGTCTGCTCCAGCTCGACCTCGGGGAACGACGGGTTGCGCAGCACGTCGGCGAACACCTCCAGCGTCGGTTCGAGCTTCGTTCCGACGAGTATTCCCGAAAGCCCCGCCGTCTCCGAGTCCACGCTCGTGCCGTAGCGGACGCCGAGGCCGTCGAGCGAGTCGGTAATCTGACGCGAAGTACGGCTCGTCGTGCCCTCCAGCAGCATAGACTCGCCGAAGTGAGCCAGGCCGCTGCGTTCGGCGGGATCGTGCGCACTTCCCGCGCCGACGACGAACCCGAGCGCGAGGGATCGCACCCCCTCCATCTTCTCGCCGAGCAGCGTCAATCCGTTCGGCAGAGTTTCCTTGAATTGTTCGGGCATGTATGCGAGCCCCTCCCATTGGCAAATAAACTGATCATGCACCGCCCTCCGGCGCTTTGAATGTGACGTCTACCCTGCACAGAGTGTAGCCCCACGCGCCCAACTTGTCCAACCGAGCGTGTGCGCAGAAGCGCAAACCGCTCCATCCGAACGCTCGCGAGCGGCGCCCTCGCCCGAAATACGTCTCAGGCCGCCGGGTTCGGCGCCAGTTGCTGCACAGCAGCGAAGGCTTCCTCGGCGTCCATATCCACCAGTGAGGCCGAAGCCCCGCCTCCCGACGACGCCACCTCGATCCGAAACGTGGCGAGCCTACGGCGACGCTGAAACGGGGTCTGGGCGACGGAGCGCGATTGCAACCTCCGCCGGGGCGCAATTAGCGTCGTCCTCGCAAGCCGTCGCGTGCGCACGACAATACAGTCCCTTTCACACGCCCAGCCTGCGCTGCGGTACTGAGCCCAGCCGTAGAGTGCCGAGAGCCCGATTGCGGCGGCGAGACCGAGGGGCGCCGCCCACGAGTACCAGTCGGGCGGCTGGAGATCGGCAAGTATCGGCACGAGCACGGCGGGAGCGATCAGCACGGTCCAGGGCCACGACTCGCGGAAGACATAGCGCCGAAGCGAGCGCGGCGGCAAGGGGCGAAGCTCGGGCGCCGCAGCGAACTCGGGCGCGACCGCCTCCAGGAATGCAGCCGCAGCTTTGCGCGGTAGCAGGGGAAACAGCGTCATGGACACCCCGGCGTCCTTGCCGTAGCCCGCGCTCTCCATCCGCACGAGCGCCAACCCCAATGGCTGACGCAGGACGCCCTCCACAGTGCGTACCGCCTGAATGCGGCTTATTGGGATCGTGACCTCACGACGCTCTATGAGGCCCCTGGTGATGCGCAGATTCTCGCCGTCCCGATAGAGCGTGAAACCGTAGTAGGCCCAGAATGTGCCTATAATCGCCGCCAGCCACGAGAGAAGCAACACCGCACCGAGGATGAACGCAACGGCCGCAAACGTTCCCGGCAGGACGCTCCCGACCAGCCCACGGATTCTCTCCTCCGAGAAGAGGTTGTCGAAGTACTGGGAAGCGCCGTAAATGAGCGGCAGCGCAATACCTATCTGTCCGGAGGTGGCGCCCGCCAGCAGCACGTCCCCGAACCCCATCCTTCTGATCAGAGTCGGCCCGGCTGCTTCTGCTTGCTCGGCCTCGACCGGCTCGGGGCGAGCCGCCGCAAGTTCGGCCTGCAGCGCAGTCGCAACCGAGCGGGATAGCGCCGGCAAGGCGGCGTCCGCCGAGTCTCGGCCCCGGCCCGAGGAGCCTCCTCCGGCGGTCTCGATCCGGACCTCGACAACCCGGAACAGCCGCTGAACAACACCCTGCACTGTGTCTACCGATTGGATGTGGTCTATTGGTATCGAGCGCTCGCTCTTCTGCACGATGCCGCGTCTGAACACGAACATACCGCCTCGAACGTCGTAGCTCGTTGCGCGCCACGATGCGTACCCCCAGGCCGCTGCGCCCGCCGCGATCACCACTAGCATCACGACGAGGAGCCCTACCACCGAACCCGAGCGGTCGCCGAACACCGACGCCAGCACCGGAAACGCGATCGCACCCGACCAGCTCCTCAGACCGCGGAGCGCCTCGATCACCATCGTCGCGGGGTGCAGCCGCCGCGGGCGGGAGAACTCAACCGTCATCGCCGGATGTCGCCCCTCTCCAACTCCAACTATTCGCGATTCGTCGCCGGGTGCGCTTGGCGCCGTCGGCGGGCGCCGTGGTCGTCGGCGCAATCAAAGCGGTTCGTCCCGCGCGACCTTGGCGAGCGCGCCTATCCGAGCCGCAACCTCGCGCGAACGCTCCTCTCTAAGCGCCGGTATCCTGTGGGCGCCGGCCGCTGTGTGAAAGCTGACAGTGGCAAGTCCGAAGCGGCGCTCCAGCGGCCCCTGCTGGGTGTCCACGTGCTGTACACGAGCGAGCGGCACGAGCGTCCGCGTGATGTAAATCGCGCCGCGCTGCAAGTCCACCTCCGTGTCGCGGATCTCGTAGCGCCACCGTCGCCACCGGACGGTTGGCGCGACGCCCACGGTTATCACCGCGACGAGCAGCGCGACGACCAGCGGCAACCCGCTGATGTACCACGGTAGATCGGCGAACAGGGAAGCGACGGCCGCTGCTGCCGACGCGGCCAGGAATGTGAATCCTGACTCGATCAGCCCATTCACTCGCCAGAGCGTGATCGCGCTCCGGTCGAGCCGTTCGTGCGGTTCGATCCAGCCAGGCTCGGCATCGGCTGCGGCCTGCTCACCGGTGCTCGTACTATCTTGCATTCGCACACCCCTCACTTGGCGTCGGACCAACGCTCGTCCGCCGCACTTCGTCCTCCACTAGGCCGCCGAGCGGGGCGACGCCGGCCGACGTGGGGAACCGCCGTCGCCCCAACTCTCGGTGTCGCATTACGGGCGATACATATACTGCAGGCCGGGGGTGGGATCGAAACCCGCCGCCTCAAGCAGTTGCACCATCGTCGGCTTCTCGGGCTCGACCTGGCTTGTCAGCATGCTGAGCAGTGAATTGTCGCTGCTGTATCGCACCACGGTCGCGTTCTGCACATTGGCCAGGTTCTCCGCGATGCCCGTCGCGGCGTCGAGCCCGCCGAGGTCGTCCACGAGACCCAGCCCCTTGGCCTGCCGTCCCGAGTATACCCTCCCGTCGGCGAGCGCCTTGACGCGCGCCTCGGGCAGCTTGCGGCCCTTCTCGATAACGTCCACGAACTGCTCGTAAGTCTCATTGATGAGCGTTTGCAGTATCTGCTGCTCCTGGGCGGTCATGTCGCGGGTAGGCGAGCCGATGTCCTTGTAGGGGCCGCTCTTGATGACGACCTCGGTGATGCCGAGCTTCTCCGCCGCCTCGTCGTAGTTGAGGATCGAGAAGATCACCCCGAGCGAGCCCGTCAGCGTGGCGGGGTTGGCCACCACCCTGTCGGCGGCCATCGAGATGTAGTAGCCGCCGGACGCTGCGACGTCGCCCATCGAGACCACGACGGGCTTTTTCGACGCAGCCTTGAAATCGAGTATCGCCTGGTACATCTCATCGCTCTCGACCACGCCGCCGCCTGGTGTGTTCACCTCC
>Ga0136612_10000144_pt1 | contig 19715 bp, 18 predicted proteins | sample AntDryUQ224A2306_2_FD_106644 | JGI IMG/M metagenome (GOLD analysis project Ga0136612, IMG submission 106644) | Polar desert sand microbial communities from Dry Valleys, Antarctica - metaG UQ224A (23.06) | ecosystem: Environmental > Terrestrial > Soil > Desert | place: Antarctica: Dry Valley... | reverse complement strand
GAGGTTGCCGCCACCGGTACGCCCACCGTCGTGGTCCTCCTCGGCGGCCGAGTCTTCACCGTCGCCGATGTCGTCGATCTGACCTCGGCCCTCGTCCAGGCGTGGCTGCCCGGAGAGGAGGGCGGCCACGCTCTCGCCGACGTGCTTTTCGGAGCGGTCAACCCGGCGGGCCGGCTCCCCGTGAGCATGCCTCGGTCGGTCGGTCAGGTGCCTGTCTACGCCGGTCACCGGGCCGGTGGCGGCCGGAGCCAGGTGTACGGCGACTACACGGACTCGTCGTCGGCCCCGCTGTTCGCGTTCGGTCATGGCCTGAGCTACACCGAGTTCGAGCATCGTCACCTCCGCATCGACGCCGGTACCACGACCGAGCCATCGACCGCATCGATCGAGGTGGCCAACGTCGGCGATCGCGCCGGGGACGAGGTCGTCCAGCTCTACGGGCGCGACGACGTCGCCTCGGTGGCCCGACCGCAGCGACAGCTGATCGGCTTCGCCCGAGTGACGCTGGAGGCGGGCGAGTCCCGAACCGTCCGCTTCACCATCCATCCCAGCCGTCTCGCGTTCTACGACCAGTCGATGCGGTTCGTCGTCGAGCCGGGCACGTTCACCTTCAGCGTCGGCGCGTCCTCGGCCGACCTCCGTGCTCATCGCCGGGTGACTCTCGACGGCGACGTGACCGAGTATCAGCAGCGCTCGATCGTTCCGACGGCGGTGGTGATCGAGTAGCGACACCAGCGGCGAGCGCATCCGAGGCAAGGCCTGCGAGAACCGTGCAACGGATGCCGGTCACGGCAGTGGCGCCACGAACTCGGGAGTCTGCTTGCATGGGGCCATGGACGGTCGGTCCCCCGAGCTCGACGTGGTGCCCCGCAACGTCGTGCTGGTGTTGCTCGACAGCCTCAACCGGCATCTGATCGGCCCCTACGGAGGCACGGAGTTCGCCACCCCGAACCTCGACCGGATCGCCGGTCGGGCCACACGCTTCGATCGGCACGTGTCCGGATCCCTTCCGTGCATGCCGGCCCGCCACGATCTGCTCTGCGGCGCCCTCGACTTCCTGTGGCGGCCGTGGGGATCCATCGAGGTGTGGGAGGACAACATCACCCGGCCGCTGCGGGCGGCCGGGGTCACGACCGTGCTGGTGTCCGATCATCCCCACCTCTTCGAGACCGGGGGCGAGAACTACCACGTCGACTTCACCGCATGGGACTACCAGCGGGGCCACGAGAACGACCCGTGGCGGACCCGACCCGATCCGAGCTGGGCCGGGGCGCCGGCCCTGCCCGCCTCCGCCGGCGCCCCGCCGCACCACTACGACACCTCCCGCACCTGGTTCCGCGACGAGGCCGACTTCCCCGGCCCGCGCACGATGGCCGCCGCCGCCGACTGGCTGGAGCGCCACGGCGATGCCCACGAACGGTTCCTGCTCGTCGTCGACGAGTTCGATCCCCACGAACCGTTCGACACCCCTGAACCCTGGGCGTCGACCTATGACCCCGACTGGGAAGGTCCGCGGTTGATCTGGCCGCCGTATGTCACCGAGGCCCTGGCGTCGGGGGCGTTGTCCGAGCGTGAGGCCCGCCACCTGCGGGCCAACTACGGCGCCAAGGTGTCGATGATCGACCACTGGCTGGGCCGGATCCTCGACGCCGTCGATGCCCAGGACCGGTGGCGCGACACGGCCGTGATCGTGTGCTCCGACCACGGCCACTACCTCGGCGAGCACGACGTGTGGGGCAAACCGGGAACGCCGGTCTTCGAGCCCATGGGCCACCTGCCCTTGCTCGTCGCCTGGCCCGGTCGCCCGGCGTCGGTCGTCGACGCCCTCACCACCACCGTCGACCTCCACGCCACCTTGGCCGACGTGTTCGGGGTCAAGGTCGAGCACCGCACCCACGGACGATCCCTGGTGCCGTTGCTGACCGGGCAGTCCACGCAGGTGCGAGAACACGCCCTGGTCGGGTACTGGGGCCGCCACGTGCAGGTCACCGACGGGCACCGCAAGTACAGCCGTGGACCGGTGGGCGACAACTTCCCGCTCACCATGTGGTCGAACCGATGGTCGACCATGCCCATCCCCGCTCTGCCCGACCTCCGCCTGCCCCGTCCCGACCATCGGGCTGCGCTCGCGACCATGCCCGGCTCCGACGTCCCGGTGATCCGCCAGCCGTTCGGGCCCGGCGACCTCCTGCCGTACTGGGGCTACGGGGTGGAGGTCGACCACCACCTCGCCTTCGACATCGATGACGATCCCGGTGAGGAGCACGACCTCGCCGGCACCGGCGCCGAGGCGGACCTCGTCGACCTGTTGCGCAGCGCCCTCGAGGAGATCGAGGCGCCGCCGGAGCAGTTCGAACGCCTCGGACTGGCCTGACCAGCAACGAGATGGGCCTTTGCTGCTCAAGCGGCGGCGGGTACCTCCCTGGCACGTGCCGCAGCCGGCTCGAGGGCCCAGCCGAGCACCTCGCGGACGTCGGCGGCGAGGTGGAAGGTCATGGCCTGGCGGACGGCCTCGGGAACGTCCTCGAGGTCGGCCTCGTTGCGGGCCGGGAGGATGACCTCGCTCAGGCCGGCCCGGTGGGCGGCCAGCACCTTCTGCTTGACGCCGCCGATGGGCAGCACCCGGCCGGACAGGGTGACCTCCCCCGTCATCCCGACCGAGGACCGGACGGGGCGGCCGGTGAGCAGGCTGACCAGCGCCGTGGTCATCGTGACCCCAGCCGACGGGCCGTCCTTGGGCACGGCCCCGGCCGGGAAGTGCACGTGGAAGCGACGATCGTCGAAGGCGTCGGCGTCCAAGCCGAGCTCGTCGGCGTTGGCCCGCACGAACGATCGGGCGATCTCGGCCGACTCCTTCATCACGTCACCCAGCTGACCGGTCACCGTGAGGCCGGCATCGCCGCGCATCGAGGTGGTCTCGACGAACAGCACGTCGCCGCCGGCCCCGGTGACGGCGAGCCCGGTGGCGACACCCGGCACCGACGTGCGTTCCGGTGCCTCCGGAACGAATCGCGGCCGACCCAGCAAGTCGCGGAGCTTCGCTTCGTCGACCGTCAACGGCGTCTCCACCGCACCCGACCCGATCCGGGCCGCCACCTTCCGGAGCACCCGGCCGAGCTGGCGTTCGAGCTCGCGCACGCCCGGTTCGCGCGTCCACCCGCTGATGACGCCATGGAGCGCGTCGTCGGTGAAGGTGACCTCGTTCTGATCGAGACCGGTGCGCTCGAGCAGGCGGGGCAGGAGGTGGTGGTCGGCGATGGCAACCTTCTCGTCCTCGGTGTACCCGTCGAGGCGGATCACCTCCATGCGGTCGAGGAGGGGACCGGGGATGGTGTCGAGCACGTTGGCAGTGGCGATGAAGACGACGTCGGAGAGGTCGAGGTCGACCTCCAGGTAGTGGTCGCGAAAGGTGTGGTTCTGGGCGGGGTCGAGGACTTCGAGCAGCGCCGACGACGGATCTCCCCGCCAGTCACTGCCCACCTTGTCGATCTCGTCCAGCAACAGGACTGGGTTCATGGCGCCGGCCTCGGTGAGCGCCCGGACGAAGCGTCCCGGGCGGGCGCCGACGTAGGTGCGACGGTGGCCCCGTATCTCGGACTCGTCGTGCACGCCGCCGAGGGCGACCCGGGCGAAGGGCCGACCGAGGGCGCGGGCCACCGATTCGCCCAGGCTGGTCTTGCCCACCCCCGGCGGACCGATGAGGGTGAGGATGGCGCCGCTACCCCGCCCCCCGACCGGCGCCGAGTCGTCGTCGGCGGCAGCACGAACGGCGGCACGCTCGGCTCGTAGCTTGCGCACGGCCAGGAGCTCCATGATCCGCTCCTTCACGTCGTCGAGGCCGGCGTGGTCGGCGTCGAGCACGGACTGGGCCTCGGTCAGGTCGTAGCGATCCTCGGCCCGGTTCGCCCAGGGCAGGTCGAGGACGGCGTCCAGCCAGTTCAGGATCCAGCCGTGCTCGGGGTTCTGGGCACTCGTACGGTCGAGCTTGTCGAGCTCGCGCTCCAGCGCCAGCCGGACCGCTTCGGGTGCGCCTGACGAGGCCAGGCGGGCGCGGTAGTCCTCGGCCCTACCATCGCCGTCTTCGCCGAGCTCGGTCCTGATGGCTTCGAGCTGGCGGCGCAGGACGGCCTCGCGTTGCGTCCTCTCCATGCCCTCGACCACGTTGCGGTTGACGTCGTCCTTCACCGCCAGGTCGGCCAGGGTCGCCTCGGCGTAGCCGAGCACGAGGGTGAGGCGCGCCTCGACGTCGAGCTCCTCGAGGATCGCGACCCGTTGCTCCATGGTGAGCTCGGAGGAGTAGAGGGCGGTGTCGGCGATGTCCCCGGGATCGGTGAGACCTCGCAAACCGGCCGCCAGTCGACCGGCGCCGCGTCGTTCGAGGATCGATTCGACGACGGCCAGGTACCGCTTCGAGGTTGCGATGACTTCTGCCGACGGCGGTCCGGCGTCTTCGATCTGCTCGGCTCCGACCCAGAGGCCGGGCCCCTCGGCCATCACGCCGGCACCCACACGGGCCCGGTAGAGGCCCCGGACGACGAGAGCCCGCTGTCCACCGGGCAGGTCGGCCACGTCCTCGATCTTGGCGACGGTGCCAATGCGCGCCGAGCGACCGTGCACCTGCGGCACGAGCAGCAACTGGCCCCGGGCGGACATGGCGGTGTCGGCCGCGGTACGGGCCTCGTCGGTTTCCAACGCGATGGTGACCACCATGGCCGGTCCCACGACGCCGGCGTGGAGCGGCAGGACAGGCAGGGATGTCGTCCGGGTATCGGTCATGGTCGCGTCACCTCAGGGTTGAGCAGGACACTTCCCAGCCGAATGTATCGACGATTACCGACTTACAACTCCGCTCCCGGGCGAGAGTGACCGATGACCGGCACCGCCAGGGGAGCTCAACCTTCGGGAGACAGGACGAGCACGGGAATGACCCGATCGGTCTTCGCCTGGTACTCGTCGTAGTGGGGCCACACCTCGACCGCGCGCGCCCACCACTGCGCCTTCTCGTCACCGTCGAGGTCGCGGGCCCGCAGGTCGTGGACCTCCGCGCCATCCTGGACACTGACGTCGGGGTTCGCCAGCAGGTTGTGGTACCAGACCGGGTGGTCCGGGGCGCCCCCCAGGGAAGCCACGACCGCATAGCGACCGTCGTGCTCGACCCGCATCAGCGGCGTCTTGCGCAGCTTCCCGGTACGGCGGCCCTTCGAGGTGAGGATGATGCAGGGCACGCCCTGCATCTCGCCACCCTCAGCGCCGCCCGTCCGCTCGTACTGGCTGACCTGCTCGGCCACGGGGGCCCATGGACTCGGCTCGTACGCTCCGTCAAGCGCCATGGCGCCCACTCTAGGAGCAGGCGGGACAGGGACAGCCGGAAGAGGCCCCGGGTGGTCGTCCAGCTCGCCCGGCGAGAAACGCCGGCCCACACCCGGATGGGGCTTGATCCGGGCCCGGGACCTGGGACTATGATCTCTTTCTCGATAAAGCACGTCGTTGCTCCAGACCCTGGCGGCGCCCCTCAGTTCCAGTGAACGGGCGAACGGGAGCACTGTCATGGCCGAGGTCGTACGGGTGACCGGTCCGGACGGGGCGCGACGCGCCACCGCCCCCCCGGACGATTCGACGTGGTCGACCCGATGGGAAGGCACAGCCGTCGTGTCCTGTTGCGGTGATCTCGATCCCTCCGGCCACGCCGAACTCCGTGATGCGCTCGCGGCGCTGATGCAGCTCGAGCCGGACCGCATCGTGTTGGACCTGAGCAAGCTGGTGTCCTTCGACGCCGCCGACGCCGCCGGGTTGGCCCGGACCCGTGACGTGCTCGACGCCCTGAGCGACCGCCTCGACGTGCGGTCGCCGTTGCTGCCGGGCCGGAGATGGCTCGATGCCCTCGGCCTCGACGGCAGGTCCGACGCCTCCTCGACACACGTTTCCCCGCGCATCGAGCGCACCGGGGAGTCGATCGACCGAGACGTCGCTTTGCTGTCCGAGGCGTGGAGAACTGCGTGCAAGAACAACTCGCGGCTGGGCTCGGAGCCCCTCTTCGTCGATCCTCGGATGGTCGTCGCGGCTGTGGTCGAGTTGCTCGATGATCCCCATCGAGACGCAGACACATCGACGATCGCCGACCGGCTTGCTGGATGGTCCGGCTCCGATGGCTCGTCGACGACCGAGGCGGTGTCCCAGCTCCTCTCCTTGTGGCGGGTGGTGCAGGCTTGGATCGGGTGGGGACCGTCGGAGGACCGACATCTCCTTCAGGAGCGCCTGGCAGAGGCCATGGACGTCGCCGTCGCCGCGGTCGTGGCCGCCGGCCTGGGCGAGCCGGAGCGGGTGGCCCTGATCGACCCGCTGACCGGGCTGTTGAACCGCCGGGCGCTCGACACCGACCTCCCTCAGGCACTGGGCGCAGCCCGACGCCACCGTCGATCGTTGACCGTCGTCGTCCTCGACATGGACGGTTTGCAGGCCATCAACGACCGCGACGGCCACGAGGCCGGTGACGCGGCCCTGCAAGAGCTCGCCGTCTCCCTGACCAGCGCCCTTCGGATCGGTGACAACGCGTTCCGGATCGGAGGCGACGAGTTCGTGCTCCTGCTGCCCGACCTGCGCCCCGAGGACGTCGGCGCAGTGATCGACCGCATCGTGGTGAGCGCACGAGGAACCTTCACCTGGGGCAGCGCCGGTATGTCGGCCGACGTCACCGACACCTCGGTGACACCGGCCTCGCTCGTCGCCCTGGCCGACCGCCGGATGATCGAGTACCGCACCCGACGCCGCAGCGCAGGCGGGCGCACGGAACTTCCGCAGGAGAGGCCGACCGGAGGCCGGTCGACGACCGGCTCCGTCCACCTGCTCGGACAGATCGCCGACGGAGCCAACAGCTTCATCCTGATCGAGCAGGCGAAGGGCATCTTGGCCGAGCACTTCGGCCTGCGGATCGATGCCGTCGACGCCCTCCTGCAGGACTTCTCCGAACGGAGTCAGAGGCCGGTGCACCGTGTGGCCGCCGGCCTCGTCGATCGGTCCTTGCACGCCGAGGAGCTGGTCGCCCGTCGAGGCGCAGAAGGCCCCCCCGCGTCGGACCCCTCGACCGGGCCCGTGCCCGGGGACACGACGTAGCACGCCATGGAGTCGGGCCGACTGGCAACCCTCCTCACCGACCTGGACGACGACCGGCGCACCGGCTCCGACGTCGGCGCACGCCTGTGCGATGCGTGCGTCGAGATCATCGACGTGTCGGGCGCCGGCATCATGCTCATCGCCGACGGTGACCAGCGGGGCTCGCTCGGCGCGTCGAACCTGGCCATCGGCACGGTCGAGGAGCTGCAGTTCACCACCGGCGAGGGCCCCTGCGTCGACGCCTGTGCATCCCGTGAACCCGTGCACGAACCCAACCTGGCCGACCCCGATCTCGACCGCTGGCCCGCCTTCGCCGGGCCTGCGGTCGAAGCCGGCGTCTGCGCCGTGTTCGGGTTCCCCCTGCAGAGCGGGTCGGCCTGCCTCGGAGCGCTCGACCTGTACCTCGATCAGCCCGGCCACCTGGAGCCTGCGCAGGTGTCGGACGCCGTGATCATGGCCGAGGTCATCTCCTACACCGTGCTCGGTTTGCAAGCCGACGCTCCTCCAGGGTTGCTGGCTGGCCAGCTGGAGACCATGCTCGATCACCGGGCCGTCGTGCACCAGGCGTCGGGCATGCTCTCGGCGCAGCTCGACATCGGCGTCCGCGAAGCTCTGGTGCGCGTCCGTGCCCACTCCTACACTGAGAGTAGGCTGGTCAACGACGTCGCTCGTGACATCGTTCAACGCCGCCTCCGGCTCCTCTGACCATGCCCCACCCCCGCTACGACCCGCAGCACCGCCCGATCGGCTTCCGCTGGTTCCGGGCCAAAGGAGCCCCACGTGTCCCAGCGTGAATCACTGCTCGCCCGTACTTTTGTCACCCTGGCCGACACGATGGTCAAGGACTTCGACGTCGTCGACTTCCTGTCGATGCTCTCGAACCGGTGCGTCGACCTCTTCGACGCCGGCGAGGTCGGCCTGATGCTGGTCGACGGATCAGGTCACCTTCACGTGGCCGGCTCGTCCAGCGGCGAGATGCGCGCCCTCGAGCTGTTCGAGCTGCAGCACGACGAAGGACCCTGTCCGGACGCCTTCCACAGCGGGCTGGCCGTGCAGTGCGCCGACCTGCGGGACGCGACCGACCGCTGGCCGAAGTTCGGCCCGGAGGCGGTCGCCGGCGGTTTCATGTCGGCTCACGCCGTCCCGATGCGACTGCGCGACACCACCATCGGTGCCCTCAACCTGTTCCGCACGTCCCCCGGACTCCTTCCCGATGAGGATCTGGATGCGGCGCAGGCGTTGGCCGACGTCGCCACCATCGGCATCCTGCACCACCGTGCGGCCGAGGAGCAGCGGCTGCTCTCGGAGCAGCTGCAGTACGCCCTCAACAGCCGGGTCGTGATCGAGCAGGCTCGCGGGGTCATAGCCCAGACGCTCCAGCTGGACATGAACGAGTCGTTCAGCCGGTTGCGTCGCCACAGCCGCGACCACAACCGGCGCCTGGTCGATGTCGCCCACGCCATCGTCGACCGCTCCCTCCCGGCGAGTGAGTTGGGTGAGTTGGAGCGCGGCCCCTCCTAGGTGGCGTGCTCGGCCGAGCACGCTTGGGTGCGGCCGGCGGCCCGCACCGCGCTGAGCCGCTCCCGTCCTGGCGTGGCTAGCGGGCGCCACCGAAGGTCTGGCTGACCACGCGCCGGCCGGTGCTGAGGGCTTGATCGATCAGGCCGATCGGACCGCCGAGGGCCTGCTGCCACTTCGGCCGCCCGGTCAGGTGGGGGTGAGGCCGGGTCGGCGCTGCCTCCTTGACCGCTTCGGCCTGCTCGCCGAGCTGCTCCAGTTGCGGCTCCTTGAGCAGACGGCGGGCGAGATCGAAGAGCACCTCTTCCTCCTGCTCCACGTGCCGGGGCACGGCGTCGGCCAGGAGCAGCAGCTTGGGAGCCAGTCGCTCGTCCCCGGTCGGGAGGGCAAGCGCCTCCAGCAGGGACTGCTCGACGACGTGATGATCCTCCAGCGCCCGGAGCACCTCCAGCCGGTCGCCGTCGGCCACATCCAACAGCGCCGGGTAGAAGAGCTGCTCCTCCACGGCGGCATGGCGGCTCAGGTGTTCGCTGATGAGGGTGCGCAGGTGGTCCAGCTCGGCAGGATCGTCGATGGCGGCCGGCACCCGGGCCAGGAGGGCGCTGATGTTGCGATGGTCTTCGGTCAGGAACCGGATGATGTGCATCGAGCCTTCCTTCCCATCCCGCCCAGGCCCTACGCCGCACGTGACGAGGTTCACCGACCATCGGTCAGGGGCCGGCCCACTCGGCCGCCACCGAGCGCACCATGGCTGCGTCCCACACACCGTCGTGGATCACGACCCGGTGGCGGATCCGCAGCTGCTCGCCGGCGGCCAAGCTCATCGGCTCGTGGAACAGGAAGGCAGCGTTGAGGAAGTTCGACCATCCGTCGGTCCCGTAGGTCTCGGACCGGGTGCTGGCGTAGAACGGAACCGGGTGCCGCGTGTTCGCCGGATGGTCGATCACGGTCACGCCCGCTGACGCGTCCCTGTGGGAGCTCCCGACGATGCCGGTCAGGTCGCACCAGGGCGAACGGACCCCGATGACCCGATCGTGGGTCGTCCCGTCGGCCAGCAACAATCGGGTGTCGTGCCAGTTCCCCGGCCCTCGCAGGGTCAGCCCCCCGTATCCGCCCCACGTGGTGAACGGGGTGCGGTCGAGCACCACGTCCGAGGTGGGGACGAGGCTCGTGTCCAGGTCGACGGCGTACGCGCTGTCGTCGAGGGGCACGTGGGTGAGGGAGCGACGCTCGACGAGAGCGACCGAGGTGCGGTCGGGCCGGATCCAGTCCAGGGTGCCCGCCACTGTCACCCGCCCGCCGTCGCCGGAGGTGACGCTCGGGGCCCGGTGGTGTCGCAGCACGCCGTACGGAGCGACCTCCTCCCAGAAGTTGTCGCCGTCGATGTACTTGACCGTGAACCACAGGCCGTGGTGCCAGGGGTGGTCGTCGGGCTGGTTGCGGGTGAGCACGTGACCGGCCGGCGTGCGCAACGGGTGCACGTACGGCCGCCGGCGCGCCCCCCACACGTAGGTCCAGCGCTCCGCCACGGTGATCGAGCCCTCACCCTCGATCACCCCCGTCTCACGCATCGCGCAGCACCTCCCGCTTCGAGCACGGCCGAAGTCTGTCCGAGTCGGGACGGAGGCGGAGGGTCCGGGGACCGGCCAGACCATGGTGGGGTGGGTCGCAGCGTCGCGGAACGGTCGGTGGGGTCGGGTACAACATGGTCATGGCCCCTGTGACGCGCGTCCTCGATCCCAGCCCCGTCGTCACCCTCGAGGCCTGGACGAGGTCGGGTGGCGGGAGCGCACTGGAGGCGGCCCGGGCGGCCGGCGGCGAGGCGGTGATCGAGGCGCTGTCGGCGTCGGGTCTGCGCGGCCGGGGCGGCGCCGGGTTCCCCACCGGGACCAAGTGGGCGTCGGTGGCGGCCAACCTCTCGTCCGGGGTCCCAGCCACCATCGTGATCAACGGTGCCGAGGGTGAACCGGGGTCGTTCAAGGACAGGGCCATCCTCCGGTCGAACCCCTACCGGGTGCTCGAAGGCGGGCTCATCGCCGCCCACACCCTCGGTGCCGCCCGCCTGGTGATCGCCATCAAGGCCAGCTTCCGCACCGAGGCCGAGCGTCTGCGTCGTGCCATCGACGAGGTTCGCTCCGCCGGCTGGCCCGAGGGCGTCGTCCTCGACGTGCTCGAAGGGCCGGCCGAGTACCTCTACGGCGAGGAGACCGCGCTGCTCGAGGTGCTCGACGGGCGCGAGCCGTTCCCCCGGATCGCCCCTCCATGGCGGCGCGGGGCCGACGACGGCGAGGACGATGAGGTCGGTGGTGCAGGGGCGGCCGGCGCCGAGTTGGCCGGACCGACCGGCGGCTCCGACATCCCGCCCGCCCTCGTCAACAACGTCGAGACCATGGCCAACGTGCCGGCCATCGTGCTCGAGGGACCGGACTGGTTCCGCTCGGTCGGAACCGCCGATTCGCCGGGCACGGTCGTCTGCACGGTCAGTGGACGTACCCGCCGCCACGGTGTCGCCGAAGTTGCGATGGGAACCCCGTTGGAGGAGGTCATCGAGTCGATCGGTGGTGGACCGGTCTCGGGACGCGTGGTGGCCGTGATGTCAGGCGTCTCCAACCCGCTGCTCACCATCGACCAGATCGACACGCCCCTCAGCTACGAGGCCATGGTCGCCGCCGGTTCGGGCCTCGGTGCCGCCGGGTTCATCGTGTTCGACCAGTCCAGCGACCTGGTGGCCGTGGCTCACGGGGTGGCCCGCTTCCTGGCCGTGGAGTCCTGCGGCCAGTGCACGCCGTGCAAGCAGGACGGCCTCGTTCTCGCCGATCGCCTCGACCAGCTCCGCCGGACCGCAGCTGATCCGACCGCCGTCGAGGAGATCACGAGCCGTCTCGCCACGGTGACCGACGGCGCCCGGTGCTTCCTCGCAACCCAACAACAGCTGGTGATCAGCAGCGTGCTCGGCTCGTTCGGCGACGCCGTCGCCGCCCACGCCGACGGCGGAGCGGAGCCGTCGGACCCCGAGCTGATCGCCGCCATCGTCGACATCGTCGACGATCAAGCCGTCCTCGACGTCGACCACGCCACCAAGCAGCCGGACTGGTCCCATGATCCCCAGGACTCCGGCGAGTCGCCCGCCGACCGCCGCGACCAGTCGACCCCCTGAACGACCGCCAGCGTCAGGTCGCGGCCTGGTCTCGGAGGAGCTTCAGCAGCATCGTCTCGACCCGGCTGAGGCGATCGCGGCTGCGGGCGTGCCGCCAGGCGGTGTGGAGGTCGCCCGACCGGAACGCCGCCGGCACGACCGGGTGCACGTAGCAGCTGCGGCACACCGTCCGGGTGTTGCCCAACACCTCAGCGGCGACGTCGAAGGCGGCGAGGATCAACTTGTCGGCCTGGGTGTCGTTGGCCGCGGGCCGGCTCACCGCCAGGGCGGCGGCGGCGCTGGCGGTCCCGCCCCAGGTGCGGAAGTCCTTGGCCGTCACCCCCGCGCCGGCGATGTCGGCCAGATAGCGGTTGACGTCGCTCGACGTCACGTCGGCGAGCTCCCCGCCTTCGCTCGTGTAGGAGAACAGGTCCTGGCCGCCGAGTTCGTGGCAGGCGTAGACGATCCGGGCCAGGCGCTCGTCGCCGAGCAGCACGGCGTGTTCGAGCCCGCTCTTGCCCACGAAGTCGAACGCCGTGACGTGCCGGCCCTCCACCCTCACGTGGTCGCCCTTGAGGGTGGTGAGGCCGTAGGACTCGTTCTCCAGCGCGTAGGCATCGTTCCCGACCCGGATGAGGGTGGTGTCGAGCAACTTGACCACGAGGGCCAGCACCTTCTCCCGGGGCAGTCCCCGACGACCCAGGTCGGCGTCGATCGCCCGCCGCACCCCGGACAGCCTGCGTCCGAACGCGGTCAGCTGGCCGAACTTGTCCGCATCGCGCACCTCGCGCCAGCGCGGGTGGTAGCGGTACTGCTTGCGACCGCGGTCGTCGCGTCCGGTGGCCAGGATGTGGCCGTCAGCCCGAGGGCAGATCCACACGTCGGTCCATGCCGGGGGTATGGCGAGCGCGGAGATGCGCGCCCGCTCGGTCTTGTCGGCGATGGTGGTGCCGTCGGGCCTGGCGTAGGTGAAACCTCCGCCTCGTTTCCGGCGACGGATGCCCGGGGCCTCGTCGGACACGTAGCGCAGGCCGGCCTCGGCCGCCGCCGCCTCGGGCGCAACCGCGGTGGTCATCGCTCAGGACGGGGGGAGTACCGGGGGACGACCATGGACGCTCATCATCTCCGACCGTTGACCGGCGCGGCACATCGGGCCCGTCCGAAGGAGCAGGGCGAGGCGGAACGGCTCCGGAGGTCGATCTGTCCGAGCGCGCTGGTAGGTTCGCCCATCATGGATCTGAGGATCAGCGGCCGGCGGGCAGCGGTGGCCGCATCCTCCGCCGGCCTGGGGCTGGCCTCGGCCCGGGCCCTGGCCGCCGCCGGGGCAAGGGTCGCGATCTGCGGACGCGACCGGAGTCGGCTCGAGGACGCCGCCGCTTCCATCGTCGCCTCGGACGGCGACGCGGTGCCCATCGTGGCGGACGTATCGACGACGACCGGGGCGGCCGATTTCGTGGCGTCCGCGGCCGACGCCCTCGGCGGCATCGACATCCTCGTACCCAACGGTGGTGGCCCTCCGCCGGGCACCTTCGCGTCCACCGACCTGGCGGCCTACGGACCCGCCCTCGAGCTGAACCTGCTGTCGACGGTGGCCATGTGCAAGGCGACGGTGCCGGCCATGCAGGCCCAGGGGTGGGGGCGGGTCATCGCCATCACGTCGATCTCGGTGCGCCAGCCGATCGGCGCACTGATCCTGTCCAACACGGCCCGCGCCGGGGTCACCGGGTTCCTCAAGACCTTGGCGCTCGAGGTGGCCGGTGACGGGGTCACGGTCAACACGGTGCAGCCGGGGAGCCACGCCACGGACCGGTTGACGTCCATGTACGGCAGCGATCTCTCGAGCGTGGCGGAGGCCACCCCCACCCGGACGGTCGGACGCCCCGAAGACTTCGGCGCCGTCGTCGCCTTCTTGTGCTCGGATCATGCCCGCTTCGTCACCGGCGCATCGCTGCCGGTTGACGGCGGCGCCCACCGAGGCCTCCAGTAGGTCGTGAAACCGTCACCGCCGGCCGCTGCTCCTCGACTCGACTCGGTGACCGCCGTCGTCGAGGGCCTCGACGATCACGACTACCTGGCCGACGAGGGCCTGGCCACCGCAGTGTTCCTCGCCCTGCGCCTGCATCGACCGCTCCTGCTCGAAGGCGAAGCCGGGGTGGGCAAGACCGAGGTGGCCAAGGTCCTGGCGCGCATGACCGGCGGCGAGTTGATCCGTCTCCAGTGCTACGAGGGCATCGACGTCGCCCAGGCCGTGTACGAGTGGGACCACCCGCGCCAGCTGTTGCACCTGCGAGCCGCCGAAGCCACGCACACCATCTCGGGCGACGGGCGCGGCCTCGAGGGCGAGCTGTACGGCGACGCCTTCCTGATCCGCCGGCCGCTGCTCCGGGCCATCGCCCACGGCGACGGGCTGCCGCCGGTGCTGCTGATCGACGAGGTCGACCGGGCCGACGACGAGTTCGAGGCGTTCCTGCTCGAGATCCTCTCGGACTGGACCATCACCGTGCCCGAGGCGGGGACCTTTCGGGCCGCCGTGCCGCCGGTGGTCGTGCTGACCTCCAACCGCACCCGCGACGTGCACGATGCCCTCAAGCGCCGGTGCCTCTACCACTGGGTGGAGCATCCCGATCTGGAGCGCGAGATCGCCATCGTCCAGCGGCGCGTGCCGGGGGTCGGACCGGCCCTGGCCCGGCAGGTGGCGACCACGACCGCCGCCTTCCGCCGGCTCGGGCTGTACAAGCCGCCCGGCGTGGCCGAGACCATCGACTGGACCGAAGCGCTGTGCGCCCTCGATGCCGACGAGCTTCGACCGGCGGTGGCCACCGCCACCCTCGGGGCCGTGCTCAAGTACCGGGAGGACCAGGACCGGGTGCAGCGCAGCGGGTTCGCCGAGTTGTTGGCCACCGCCCGCGACGGGAGTTCGACGTGATCTCGGTCGCGTCGGTGCCAGGCCCGGACTCCTTCGAGCGCACGGTCGTCGGCTTCGCCAGCGCGCTGCGGGCCGCCGGGCTGGTGGTGCCGGTCGACTCGACCGCCACCTTCGCCGCCGCTCTCGGCGTGCTCGGGCCGGTCGGATGGTCCTCGCTGTACTGGGCGGGACGGACGACCCTCGTCACCCGACCCGAGGACGTCACGACGTTCGACCGGGTGTTCGTGGCCTGGTGGGGTCGCAACGCTCCGGCCGAGCAGGACCAGCCGCTGGAGGTGCCGTCCACGCTGCTGCTCGACGACCTCGATGCCGACCCGCCCGCACCCGGGCCGGAGACGGACGCCGACGACGACGAGCCGATCGTGGTTCGCTACAGCGCCAGCGAGGTGTTGCGCCACAAGGACATGGCCACCTGCACGCCGGACGAGCTCTCCGAGCTGGCTCGTCTCATGGCCGTGGTCCGCCTCGGCGCCGGCGCCCGGCCCAGTCGGCGCCACCGGCCCACGTCCCGCCGCCGGGGGCGGATCGACCTGCGACACACCGTGGCCCGTGCCCTTCGCACCGACGGCGAGATCCTCGACCGGAGGCACTCCGCGCCGGGCACGACACCACGGCGCATCGTGCTGCTGTGCGACGTGAGCGGATCGATGGATGCCTACGCCCGGGCCCTGCTGCGGTTCGCGCACGCGTCGGTCGCCGGTCGGGCCCGGGTGGAAGCCTTCACCTTCGGCACGCGCCTCACCCGGCTCACGCGCCAACTGGCCACCCACGATCCCGACGTCGCCCTCGAACGGGCGTCGGAGACGATCACCGACTGGGCCGGCGGAACCCGATTGGGCGCTTCGTTGCGCTGCTTCAACGACGAGTGGGGTATCCGGGGCATGGCTCGCGGGGCCGTGGTCGTGATCCTGTCCGACGGGTGGGACCGTGGAGCGCCGGACGAGCTGGCCGAGCAGATGGCGCGGTTGTCGCGTGTGGCGCACCGGATCGTGTGGGTGAACCCGCTCAAGGCCTCTCCCGGGTACGCCCCGCTCGCCCAGGGAATGGCCGCGGCGTTGCCGTTCGTCGATGACTTCCTCGAGGGCCACAGCCTGGCCTCGTTCGAGGACCTGGCCCGGAGGATCACGGCGTGAAGGAGATCCTCGGCGACCTCGAACGATGGCGGTCGGCCGGCAAGGGGATCGCCATCGCCCGGGTGGTCGACGTCGAGGGGTCCGGGCCCCGGCTGCCGGGCTCGGCCATGGCCGTGAGCTCCGACGGGGAGGTCACGGGATCCGTATCGGGTGGCTGCATCGAGGGCGCCGTGGTGACCGAGGGTATGGCGATCATCGAGACCGGCGAGCGACGGATGGTGACGTTCGGCTTCAGTGACGACGACGCCTTCGCCGTCGGCCTCACCTGCGGTGGGACCATCCACCTCTTCCTCGAACCGTTCGACTGGTGAGGCAGCGGTGACAACGCTCGGGCCCGGGTCGACGTCGGTGTCGGAGGTGCTGGCCGCGTCGATCCGGGATCGGCTGCCGGTGGCCCTGGCCACCGTCGTCGAAGGCGCTCGCTGCGGCGCCAAGCTGCTGGTGTCCTCGACGGGGCCGTCGGTGGGAACGCTCGGCGACCCGGACCTCGACCGGGTCGCAGGACGCGACGCCCTCGGGGAGCTGGAGGCGGGGCGCACCTCGGTGCGTCACTACGGCGAGCACGGTGAGGCCGGTGAAGATGCGGTGTCGGTGTTCGTCGAGTCCTTCGCTCCGCCCCCGCGCATGCTGATCTTCGGTGCCGTCGACTTCACCGCTGCGCTCGCCCGCATGGCGAAGGTGCTCGGCTACCACGTCACGGTGTGCGATGCCCGCGAGGTCTTCGCCACCCGCCGCCGCTTCCCCATGGTCGACGAGTTGGTGGTCGACTGGCCCCACCGACTGCTCGAGCGGGAGGGATCGACCCTGAACCAACGGGATGCGATCTGCGTGCTCACCCATGACCACAAGTTCGACGTCCCGGCCATCGTGGCCGCCCTGGCCACCGGGGTCGGCTACCTCGGTGCCATGGGCAGCCGTCGTACCCATGCTGCGAGGGTCGAGCGCCTGCGAGCCGAGGGTGTCGACGACGCAGCGATGGATCGGATCATGGCGCCCATCGGGCTCGACCTCGGCGCCCGCACACCCGAGGAGACCGCGGTGGCGGTGTGCGCTGAGATCATCGCCCGCCGCACGGGCAAGGACGCGCCGTCACTCCGCGACAGCGACGGCCCGATCCACGCGTGACCGAACGGCGCCGGTTCGCCGTCGGTCAGGGGCTGCGATCGTGACGGTCGCCGCCGTGGTGCTCGCAGCCGGTGGGGGAAGCCGCTTCCAGGGTGGAACCCACAAGTTGTTGGCTCCGCTGCGTGGGCGACCGGTCGTGGCCTGGGCCCTCGACGCCGCCGCTGCCGCCGGGCTCGACGAGCTGGTCGTCGTCACCGGTGCCGTCGATCTCACCGCCGGCCTCCGACCGGGCGCCATCATCGTGCCCAACCCGGCATGGGAGGACGGCTTGGCCTCATCCCTCGCCGCCGGCATCCGGGCGGCCGCTGCCGCCGGCCACGACAGCGTGGTGGTCGGCTTGGGGGACCAACCGTTCGTCGCCCCCGATGCCTGGCGTGCGGTGGCCGGCGCCCCTGCCGATCCGCCGATCGCAGTCGCCACCTATGACGGCCGGTCCCGCAACCCGGTCCGCCTCCCGGCCGCCGTGTGGCCGCTCCTGCCCGCACGGGGCGATGACGGCGCCCGCTCCCTGATCGCCGGGCGACCCGATCTGGTGCAGTTGGTACCGTGTCGGGCCGGGCACGCCGCCGACGTCGACACCCAAGAGGATCTTCGCCGATGGACCTGACCGGTGAGTGTGCATCCGGGCCCGCCCTCCCGGCGGCGGGCGGGCGGCGGAACCGTCGTTAGGTCGGCTGCCTCCATGGCCGAACTGCGCCGAGCGGCACGCTCGTCGATGGTGGCGCTCGCGCTGCTCCTCGCCGCTCCCATCGGTCCGGCCGGTGCTCGGCAGGGGCCACCGTCATCGCCGCATGGGGCGGCCTCGATGTCGATGCTCCAGTCGCTGCGGTTCCCGTCTGCGTTCGTCATCGCCGACGCAGCCACCGGTGCCGTCATCAGCGGGCTCAACGATCGGGTACCCCGTCCACCGGGGAGCACGACGAAGATCCTCACCGCCCTCGTCGTCCGCCGCCGTGCCGACAGCGCCACGCCGGTCAAGGTGTCGGCTCGTGCGGCGTCGATGCCGGCTCGCCGGCTGAGCCTCCGCGCCGGAGAGACGTGGCGGGCCGGCGACCTGCTGCGGGCCATGTTGATCTGCTCGTGCAACGACGCCGCGGTTGCCTTGGCCGAGGCGGCGGGTGGCACGTTGCGTGGGTTCGAGGCGCTGTCTCGCGACCTGGCGCGCGACCTCGGGCTGCGCGATCGTCCGACGTTGCAGGATCCGTCGGGACTCGACGACGAGTTCTCGGTCGACGGCGGCAACCTCATCAGTGCCCGTGATCTCGCCATCGCCGCGCGTGCCTTCCTGAACGACGATCTGCTGGCCGGCATCGCCGTCGCTCCCAGTCACCGGTTCAGGGGTGGCGACGGCGAGCTCCACGAGGTCAAGAACCACAACCGGCTGCTCGGGCGGTATCCAGGGGCCATCGGGGTGAAGAGCGGGTACACCCGCCGGTCGGGATCGAGCCTCGTCGCAGCCGCCCGCCGAGGCGGTCGGACGATCATCGTGGTCGTACTCGACTCGCCCGACGTGTACCTCCAGGCTGGGCAACTGCTCGACATCGGCTTCGCAACGCCGGTACGGGACCTCGACCGCTTCCCGCGGCTCACGGTGGCCGACGAGCGGGCGGGGGCGTCACCCGCCTCACCACGGGCGTCATCCCCCACCGCCGGCGACAACGCCAAGGAGGTGGCGACGAGCTCGGGCGACGGCGACGGCGACGGCGACGGCGACGGCGGAACGTCGTCACTGTCGCTGGTGGCGGTGGTCGTTGCCGCACTGGTGGCGGCAGTGGCCCTCCGGCGACGCCACGTCGTGCGTCGCCGTCGCCGTCGCCGCGCCGCAGCCAGGGCCCGCGTGCGTTCGCCGCCCTGAGGCGTGGCGGCGAGGCCCTCGCCGGCACTCGTCGTGGAGGGTGCCGGTCGCAGCACCGGAGGGCCTCTACGCTGGCATTCCATGAGCCTTGGGGACGCGGCGCCGGTTCCGGACGACGGTGTCGACGGTGGTGGCAGCGAAGACCTGGCCCGGTCCGTCGCCGAGCTCGAACAGGTCGAGCGGGAGCTGGCCGGTGTGGAGCAGGCCCTCACGCGCATCGACTCCGGCACCTACGGCCGCTGCGACGTGTGCGGCGAGCCGATGGCCGACGAGGTGCTGGCCGCCGACCCCACGGCCCGGGTGTGCGAGGGTCACCTGCCCGTGCTCGGCACGACCGACACCACGCCTGCGAGCGACGGGGCCATCGCCACGGCGAGGCGCCGACCACCGTTCCCGCTCGCGACCCCGCTGGGCCGTAGCCTTGACGACAGTCGGAGCGGTGCCGCTTCGTGAACCGAGCGAACCAGAGGATTGCCATGGCCCACCGTCCGTACCTCAAGCTGCTCACCCTGGCCGTGGCCGGCGGGTTGGCCCTCGCCTCGTGTGGGGATGAGAGCGATTCCGCTACCTCCAAGGGAGGCGAGCTGTCGATGTGCTCGGACATCCCATACGAGCCGTTCGAGTTCGAGGGGGCCGGTCCGGACGGACTGAAGTACACCGGTTTCGACGTCGAGCTCATCAACGCAGTGGCCAAGACCGACGACCTGCAGTTGAAGGTCAAGGCGGTGCCGTTCGACGGCATCCTCGGCAACGTCGCCTCCAAGGACTGTGACGTCGCCGTCTCGTCGATCACCATCACCGACGAACGCAAGAAGCAGGTGCTCTTCTCCGATCCGTACTTCGACGCCGACCAGTCGCTCCTGGTGAAGAAGGACGGCGACGTCACAGTCCTTGGAGGCGACGTTGCCGAGG
>Ga0136612_10000143_pt1 | contig 19806 bp, 15 predicted proteins | sample AntDryUQ224A2306_2_FD_106644 | JGI IMG/M metagenome (GOLD analysis project Ga0136612, IMG submission 106644) | Polar desert sand microbial communities from Dry Valleys, Antarctica - metaG UQ224A (23.06) | ecosystem: Environmental > Terrestrial > Soil > Desert | place: Antarctica: Dry Valley... | reverse complement strand
TGGTGACGGCGCTGAACGGCAGCGAGGTGTCGGAACCGGCGGATCTCCGGCGACGCACCCAGCGACTGCAGACTGGAGACGAGTTCACGGTGGAAGTGGTGCGTGACAAGAAGCCACTGACGCTGAAGGGCCGGATCGAGCGCCGCCCCACCCGAGGGGTCACCCGCGTCGCGGTCTGACCGACGAGTTAGGGGCTAGGCGCCCGCGGCTTCCACCCGGGCGTGCGCGCGGGCCGACGGCGGGCCCACGAGCGTGGCGAGCTGCGCGGCGACGATGGTCGCCGCTGCGAGGCGGCCGGCATCCTGTTCGCCATGGTTCCGGACCTCGGCGGCCATGACGCCCACACACCCGCCGGGCGTCACCAGGGGGGCGGCGATCGCGCCGTTCGACACGGCATCGGTCTTCACCGTCTGGAGGAGCGAGGTCCGAAACGCCGACGCGGTAGCGTTCTCGGCGTCTCGCGTGATGATGCCGAGCCTGGCCACCAGCTGTCCGGGATACCCGTGCGTCACGACGGGACTCAACTCGCGGCCGTCGGGATCCGCGATCCACAACACGATTCCCGGCGCATCGAGCACGGCGGCCGCCCGCTCGAGAATCGCAGGGAGCGCCTGTGTGTCGACGACGCGCGCGAGGTCGGAGCAGAGCGAGGCGACACCGGCCAGATCGAGCGCCGCGCGAGGCGCAACAACCGGCGCGGCAGGAGGAGCTACGGCTGGTGAGGCGGGCGCGGCGGCCGGCCGAGGCGTGGGTTTCGTCGTGGGCACCACTCTGGCCGCGGACCATTCCTCATCCACCCGAGCAGCCGCTCGTGGCGAGGTCGCCCCCGCACCCTGGACCCCCGGCAAGGCCGTCGCCGGGGCCTGGAGGACCGGCGCTGGAGCCGAGCCGCGGGGGACCAGAAGCGCGATCACGAGCAACCCGACGACCGCCGCTCCGCCTGTCGCGGCAAGCCCGCGACGCTCGAAGGCCTGGGCGCTCGTTTCGCGCGCCTGCCGCTCCGCCAGCCGGGCGCCCTCCAGGGCAGCGGCGGCCGCTCCCGTCAGCTCGTATCCGTTCGCAAAGATCAGATCGGAGGCCAGGAGCTTTTGACCACTGTGCGCGTAGTCCCGGGCGCGGCGGTCCATCTGCTCGTAGTCCTGCAGCGCGCTCGCAGCGTTGTCGAGCGCCGACTGCGCTTCCGCGCTCGTCGATTCGGTGCGAAGCCTGGGAACGGTGTCGTGAAGACGCGTCACGGCGGCATCGACCTTCGACGCCCAGAACTGCTCGCCCTGCCCGGCCGCGACGTACCCCTGCTGCGCCGCACGCAGTTCGAGGACTTCGCCTTGTGCGGCGACGGCCGCTGTGTCGAACGCGCTCAGCGCCAGCGCGTCGCGTTCCATCCGACTGCTGTCCATCCACGATACGTACGCCGCGACCCCTGTTGCGACCACGAACAAACCCAGGAGCGTCAGGCGCAACGCCAGGTTTTTCATGCAACCTCCAGAACCGCGATGCTCGACGTTACTATAGCAAGGTTCCCGTACGCGCTTGCTTCAAAGTTCATGTCCATTGTCGCCATCATCAATCCTGTTTCCGGCGCGGGAGCCGACACGACGGTCGCTGCGCGCCGCATCGCCCTCGTGCGCAGTGAAGCGGAGCGCCGCGGGTTGCGGGCAGCGATCCATGTCACGGAGAGAGCGGGTCACGCTCGCGATCTCGCGGCCGCCAGCGCCGCCGCCGGCGCACGGCTCGTCATTGTCTGGGGAGGTGATGGCACGATCAACGAAGCGGGTACAGGGCTTCTGGGCTCCGACACCGCACTCGGCCTCGTGCCCGCCGGGTCCGGCAACGGACTCGCCGGTGCGCTGATGGTGCCCCGCGACCCGCGTGCTGCGCTCGCCGTGGCGCTCGACGGCAGTACACGCACCATCGATGCGGGGATGATGGCCGGGCGGGCCTTCTTCAACATCGCGGGGATCGGCTTCGACGCGTGTGTCGCGAAGCACTTCAACCTCCGCGCCGCGGGCAGCCGGGGGGCCTGGCCTTACCTCGCGCTCGGCGTTCGCGAAGGCTGCCGATACGGCGCCACCGACTATCGGCTTCAGCTCGACGGCGCACCCCGACCGGTGCGGGCGCTGCTCATTGCGTTCGCGAATGGCCGCGAGTACGGAATGGGTGCGCGAATCGCCGCCGCTGCGGAGCTGGACGACGGCCTGCTCGATGTGACGGTTGTCGAGGAGCGTTCCGTTCTGGCGCGCTTCTGGCACGCCCGGCACCTGGTCACGGGCACGGCACACCTCGCACCGGGGGTCTTCTCGACCCGCGTGACCAGCGCCTCCGTCGAGGCGGACGGCCCGATGGAGTTTCACGTCGATGGCGAACCGGGGGTGGCGGAAGGCCGCGTCGAGGTGAAGATCCTCCCCGGAGTGCTGAAAGTGCGAACCGCAATCATCGCCGGGGGTTCTTGAATGCGTACGGACGAGTTTCTGCAAGCGGCACAAGATGGACGGATTGACAGGATCCAGCACCTGGCGGCCGAGGATCCCTCACTTGTAGGCGCACGCGCAGCATCCGGCGAAACGGCGTTGATGGCGGCGCTTTACCGGAAGCAGAACGCCGTTGTCGAGTGGCTGATTGCTTCCGGCGCTCCTCTCGACATTTTCGCCGCCGCCGCGCTGGGCCGGCTCGACAGGCTCGAGACGCTCGTCGCCTCAACCCCAGGCGACGCCGCTATTCACAGCTACTCGTACGATGGATGGACGCCGCTTCACCTGGCGGCCTTCTTCGGCCAGCGCGCGGCAGCCGAGCGGCTGCTGTCCGCCGGTGCGAGCCTGGAAGCCGTATCGAACAACGCTCTCCGCAACACGCCGCTGCATGCCGCGGTCGCCGGAGGGAACATGGACGTGTCGCTCCTGCTCGTCGATGCGGGGGCCGACGTGAACGCCATGGACGCCGGCGGTCACACGGCGTTCCACATCGCCGCCGAAGCGGGTTACCTCCCGGTCGTCAAGGCGCTCCTTGCGCGAGGTGCCGACGCTCACGTCGTCGACGTCGAGGAACGAACTCCTCTGGCGCGCGCTGTGGCAAAAGGGCACACCGAGATAGTCGATTTGATCAATCTCAAGGAGTAGGCTGCTACTCTGTCTCCGTCGTCACCGGCAGTCCGTTGAACCAGGATGTCGGAGCCGGTCGGCCGGCGAATTTCACGGGTGGAAGGTCCTGGAACATGAAGTCCCACTTCCATCGCTCGGAGGGGTTCGAGGCCTGCAGCCAGTGCTTCGCCGAGACCGGCCGCGCAAACGCCAGGGTCGCCAGACCGGCGTACCGCTCGGTGCCGGTCAGCGCAGCCGCCAGGTCAGCCCGAACCGCGGCGCTGCTCGTGTAGCTGAGCCCGGCACCCAGTGCAAGTCCGACATTGACGAAGACCTGCCAGTCTTCCTGTGCCTCCCCGGGAGGATTGATGACGCGGGCTGCCCCCTGCAGGCGCCCCTGGCCGTTCACGTAGGCCCCATCCTTCTCGACCCACGCCGCACCCGGCAATACGACGTCGGCTGCCTGCGCCAGAGGGGTCATGAGCACTCCCTGGACGATGAGCAGCGGCAGTTTCCCCGTGCGTCGTGCCTCGATCACCCACGAGACATCGCCCATGTACCCTTCCGGGCCGGGGTCGAAGACGTGCAGGGCCTTGACGCGACCCCCCTCCACTTCAGCGCGGAATGCGGACAGATCGGCCTCGCCGTCGCCGGTGACATTCACCGGAAAGCCGAGGTCGCGCGCGCCGTTCACGTTCGGCGCGTCGATCGGAGAAATCTTGAACTTGACGTCAGGGGGCTGCGGCTTTTGTCGATAGCGCCAGCTGATCGCCACTCCGCTCTCCGGCAGGCCAAACGCACCGCCGAGCCGACCGACGAGATACAACTCTTCCAACGACGCATGGGCCGATACCAGGAACCTGAGCGCGGATGGGCCGCCCGCCGTCAGGACGCGCTCCGCCACCTTCGAGATCGCACTGCTCCAATCGGTCGGCTCGAGTGTGCCGCGCTCGTTGCGCAGCAGGGGACGCTGCAGCCGCTGGTCCCCTTCGATCCACCGGTAGTCGAATCGTCCGATGTCGCACATCCAGTAGTCGTTCACGTCCGGGTTGAAGCGGGGGGTCGTCCGGATCAGCTGCGCGCCCTTTGCCCACTCGGGCTTCGCCTTGATCCACGCCGTCGTGTTGCACCCCTTCTCGCAGAGCGTGCAGATGGTGTCCACGGCTTCGGGGTTGTCCCACGGCCGCGACTTGAAGCGGTAGTCCCGGGTCGTGATGGCTCCCACGGGGCAAACGTCCATCAGGTTGCCTGACAGGAGCGAATGGACGCCTTCTTCCTGGAAGGTGGCGATCTCGCTGCCGTACCCCCGGTCCGCGATGGTGATCTGCGCGTCGGTATCGACTTCCTTCATGAATCGCACGCAACGCGTGCACAGGATGCAGCGGTTCCGGTTCAACATCAGCGTCGGGCCGAAGTCCACGTCGGCGCGGACACCTTCCCCGTCGAACACCCGGCGCGGAAACTCCATCCGGCTCTCGTTGGGCCCGAAGCTGTACGAAAAGTCCTGCAGCGGGCACTCGCCACCCTTGTCGCAGACCGGGCAATCGAGCGGATGGTTGATGAGGAGGAACTCGAAAACGCTCGCGCGGGCCTCCACCACATCCGGAGTCTGGGTGGACACGACCATCCCCTCGGCGACGGTCGTCGAGCACGAGGTCTGCAGCTTCGGCATCTTCTCCACCTTGACGATGCAGACGCGGCAGGAGCCGTCGATTCCGAGCCCCGGGTGGTAGCAGTAGTAGGGAATTCTGATGCCGCTCTCGATGGCCGCCTGGAGGACGGTCTTTCCCTTTTCGGCCGTGACCTGCCGGCCGTCTATCGTCAGCGTGACGGTGTCCATAACTTGTTAATTGTACAATCTCTTCGAGACTTGGGGGTTTCAGGATTCCTGTTTCGATGCGGTTTGCTGTTTTTTCTTGTCATTTCTCGATCACGACAAGAGCCCCGTTGTCTGCGTTGGCCGTGATCGAACGGACAGCACCCTTCAGCCGAAGCGTCCGCTCGGTCACCTTGTCGGCGAGCGTTACGATGACTTCCTCGGCGCTGCCGGAGATATAGAGGACCGTCACCGTGACCGGGACGTCGACTGGCTCGTCGCGCTGCTCGAAGCGGAGGACGGCCTCGGCGGCGGTGATGTGGCTGGCGAACTTGACGCGGGGGATCGTGGTGCCATAGATCCAGACGTCGAAAAATCGCGTCAGGTCCCGACCGGCCGCCTTTTCCATGACCTGGCGGAAGTCGTCCGTCCCCGCTTTCCTGAACTTCCACTGCTCGTAGAACGAACGTACGCCCTGGAAGAACGCGTCGTCGCCGACGAGCCGCCGCAGCATGTGCAGGACCATCGCGGCCTTGTTGTAGATCACGGAGCGGAAGACGCGCTCGTCGCCGCGGATGTGTCCGAGCCGGTAGCCCAGATATACGGGTCCCTGGGCCGAGGCGGCGATCGCCGTATGCCGCATTTGCCGCAACAGATTCGGCAGGACGTTCTGCTCGAGGTCCTTCTCCGCATAGAGCGCCGCGAAGTACTGCGCGAAGCCTTCGCTGATCCACTGCTCGTGGTAGTTCTTCCAGCCGACCGCGTGTCCCCACCACTGGTGTGCGACCTCGTGAGCCAGGAAGAACGTCGGATAGTTGTCGAAGCTCACCGGGTCGTTCCGCCACATGAATGCGGAGCCGACCACCACTTGATTGAGGACCGCAAAGTAAGGCGGGCTGTGGCCCCCGGGGCGATCGCTCTCGAGAAGCCCAAGCGTGAAGCTCGGGTACGGGGCGTCTCCGACGAGCGATGCGTAGAACTTGAAGACGGCGGCAGCCTTGCCTGCCATGTCGCGGACCCGCCCTCCCTGGCGGGGGCTGGTTTGAACGTGCAGTGCCACGTCACGCCCGCCGGCTATGATGCGGGAGGAGTGCACCGGGTCGAGCCGGCTGATGACCACGGCCAGGTATCGCGACGGGCTGGTGGCGTCGAACAGGACCGGCGTGCGCCGCCGCGCGGCGCCGGGGGTGGCAGCGGGTGTGGCCACCGGCTCCCCTGTTGCAATGACGTCGAACTCGGCCGGAACCGTGATGCGCAGCCTGGCGGTCGCATAGTCCGTCACGCTCGACTGCGGATACCAGTAGCTCCGGTTGCTGAACAGCCATCGCTGCTCGATTGGCACATAAACCGGCTCGCGCACCTCCTGGGCGACCTGAATCGCCTCTCGATCGAACACCTGCGGAGTGATGCGCCCGCCGTACCGCACGGTGAGCAGGAGCTCGGCGCCGGGGTTCAGGACGGTGGGAAGATTCACGATGACGCTGTTCTGGCCGACGACCCGGAGGTGGAGGAGACGTCCGAACGCGGGCGAATAGACCCCGCGCACGGCAAGGGAGTCTGCGAGCCGGAACGACAGCGATGACAGGCCGCGGGACACTCGGACCCGGATCGTCGCGTTCCCGATCATCGTCCCGCGCTCCGGCGTGAACTCCGCGTCGATGTCGTACGACACGACGTCGTAATCGGCGTCGTCGCTTTCGCTGTAGAACCGCCCGCGCTCGGCGAGCTTCTCGGCTGACGCGTAGACCGAGATATTGTGCCGTTGCTTCCGATCGAACAGCGTGATGTCTTCGGGCTCGTTCCGGGATCGCGTATACGTCAGCGTGCCGAACTTCCTGGTTCGCAACTCGCCGATGAAGTCGCCGGGGGAGGGCAGGAGTGACCAGCGATCCCGGCTGAGATCCGTGAGATCGACCTGCAGCGCCCGTCCGACATGTTCGTTGAAGATGGAGGTGGCGGCGCGCAGGTCGCCGGGGAGGACGGGCCGCGCCGTGAGGGCACCCGCATTCACCCGGGACGCGAACTCGCCGGGATGCAACCTGAGGAAGGCCATGTCGATGTCGGCGGCCAGCGACTCGTCGCCGGAAAAAATCTTGACCTGCGTGCGCTCGGCCGGATCGGCCGGGCTGAAGTGGATGCGCCCGCGTCCGAGCAGCACGAGGGCGGCAGGTCCCTCGCCGGTTTCCGCGACGAAGGCGCGCCCCGACGCCATCTCGATGACCAGATCGGGCGCGTGGACGACCAGGTTCTGGATGTCGTACTGTTTGCCGGGATTGAGCGAGAGACGGTAGAGTCCGGTGATGACGGAGAGCCGCACCACCGCCGCGATCCGCCAGGGTTCGGTCGCCCCGCCCCGGACGTCGAGGCGCCAGGTTCCCAGGCGTCCCTCGATGCCGTACTCGGTGAACACTTCGACAATGAGCCGGTGGCCCCCGTCGTCCATGGGCACCCGGTCCCGCTCATTGAGCACCAGGCGGGTCGGAGCCGGCGTCGTCAGCGCGTAGGCGAAATCCTCGAAGCCGGGGCGGCTGATCCCGGGGTCACCGAGTGCGAGGATGCCCTCCGTGCTGGCGGCAGCCGCGGCCTCCTCCAGGCGTCCCACGAGGATCCTGACGCCATCGGGCGCTGGCGTCTGAGGTTCGACCGCACCGGCGCGCAACGGGAGCTCGAGCGACAGCGCGAGAAAGACCGCCGCACAAATGCGGGAAGCGGACATGGAGCGTCCATATTAGCCTTCGTCCGGGCGGGATAGGGTCCCGATTGGGGGGCTCACAGGGGATACGAGGGGCATGACGGCGGGAGAGAGAGGACGCGCCTTCGGACGCCGGGTGAACTGGATCGCGGTTGCCACGATCGCGGCAGGCGTCTGCGCGCTGATCGTTGGGTGGACCGGGGGGTTCGACCTGCGGTTTGGGGGTGCGCGTCTCCGGTCGACGGCGTGGGAACGCCCCGCGCTTCTCGCGGCAGCAGGGTCGGCGTGGCTGTTGTATGGCGCGCGGCGCCAACTGGCTGGCGCATGGGCGCGGGCGGTGGATGCTTTCGACCTGCGTCTGCTGCCGGGCGCGGCTGTCGCGTGGGTGCTCGCGGCCGGACTGCTGTTCGGCACGTTCGCCAGCGGCGGCGCGGATTCCTACGGCTACGTCGGGCAGGCGCGGCTGCTGCTGAATGGCCGCCTGACCGACACGACTCCAATCCGCGCCGGGTTCAATTGGCCAGACGCCGAAGCGACACTGATCCCTCTTGGATTCACACAGGGGGCAGCCACGGGGGTCATAGCACCGAAGTATCCGCCGGGTCTCCCGATGATCATGGCGCCGCTGGCGGCCCTCTCCGAGCACGCCATATATCTCCTGGTCCCCGTCTGCGGCGCGCTGGCCGTCTGGCTCGTATACCGGCTGGGAGCGGACATGGGGATCCCGCGGCCGGAGGAGTGGCGGCGATGCTCCTGTCCGTGAGCCCGCCCTTTCTGTATCAGCTCGTACAGCCGATGAGCGACGTGCCCGGCGTGGCTTGCTGGCTGGGGGCACTCGCGGCAGCGTCGCACGGTACGACGGTGTCGGCCGCCCTGGCCGGAGGCCTCTCGGCGCTCGCCGTCGCAATCAGGCCGAACCTCGGTCCACTCGCCGGAGTGATCCTGATCGCGGCCCTCGTCGGTCGTGCCGCAGGCCGGTGACGCCGTGCGATCGCGTTCGCCGCGGGGCTTGCGCCAGGCATCGTGGCTCTCGGGTGGGTCCAGGACGTGCGCTATGGCTCTCCTTTCTCCTCGGGATATGGCACCGTCGCGGATGGTTTCGGGGCTCACAACATCGGCCCGAATCTCGCCCGGTACCCGCGATGGCTCACGGAAACCCATACGCCGTTCATCTGGCTGTCGCTCCTCACCCCCGCCTGGATTCATCGCCACGCGCGGCGGCCGGGCCTCGCGTGGAGCGCGGCGCTGCTTACGTGCGCCGTGTGGGCGGCATACCTGCCCTACACCTACTTCCAGCCGCATGAATGGTTCTATACGCGCTTCCTGCTGCCCGCCATCGCACTGATGCTGCTGTTCGCCGCGGGCATCACTCTATCGATCGTGCGCCCGCTCCCGCAGCGGCTCCGCTCGCCCGCCACCTGTGCGATCCTGGCGGGCGTTCTCGGCACGTCGCTGCTGTCCAGCCAGGCGCGCAGCGCCTTCGAACTGCACCGGCTCGAGCGCAAGTATCCGGCGGCGGGAGGCTTTGCGCGGGACCACCTCCCGGCGGCCGCCTTCATCCTGGCGGGACAGCACAGCGGAAGCCTCCGCTACTATGCCAGCCGCCCGACCCTCCGATGGGACCTTCTCGGCGCGTCGCATCTGGACCAGGCGCTGGCCAGCCTTCGGGCCGAGGGGTTCGAACCGTTCGCGGTGCTCGATGCCGACGAGGACGAGGCGTTCCGGCTCAAATTCGATGGGGCGGGACAGCGGGGCGCTGCGCGGCTGGTCCCCTTAGCCCTGCTGGGCTCCACCCGCGTGTACGGGTTCAGGCGGTGACCCACCGCCCGGCAGGAGCCGTTTCACGACCAGCACCGTGAGATCGTCCGCGAACCGCGAGCTGTTCGCGTGGTCGGCGACGGCCTGAAGAATGCGCGTCCCGAGTTCAGCCGGCTCCACGCCCGCGTGCCGCTCGATCAGCAGTTCGAGCCCTGTTTCCTCCAACGGCTGCCCCGACGGATTCTCCGCCTCCGTGATTCCGTCGCTATACAGCACGAGGGTCTCCCCCGGCTGCAGGACGGTGTCCCTCGCTCCGAACACCGAGCCTTCGGACATTCCGAGCGCCACGCCAGTGCTGCCGAGCCGCTCATATCGTCCGTCGAGCCGGCGGACGAGAGGCGGCGTCTGTCCGGCATTCACGAACGTCATCGCGCCGGTCGACGGAGTGTAGACCCCGTAGAAGAGCGTGATGAACCGCGAGGAGGGGCTATGGCGGCAGATCTGCGCGTTCAGCCGTGCGACGAGCGCCGTTGCCTCCAGATTCTCGTCGACCAGCGTCCGGAGGACCGCCAGCAGCAAGGCCATCAGCAGGGCCGCGGGACTCCCCTTGCCCGCGACGTCGCCGAGCGTCACGATCACCCGCCCGTCCTGAAGCGGCAGCACGTCGTAGAAATCTCCGCCGACGGTATTGGCCGGTCGTGTGACGCCGCAGATTTCGGTGTTCGCGGACGTGTACGTCCCGTTCGGGAGCATCGCGAGCTGAATCTCCCGTGCGACCTCGAGCTCCCCCTTGAGCGACAGCCGGTCCGCCACCTCCAGAAGCACGAGCAGGTTCACCAGGAGCAGGCTCAGGATGAGGGCGAATGTTCCGTCAGCCCAGACCGGCGCCAGGACGGCAATCTGAAGGAACGGGACGCCGATGGGCACCTCGACGGCGGCGAATCCGCGAAAAAGACGCAAGACGCCGAGCAGGGCAATGAAGAGCGCCGCCAGGTACAGGGCGCGACGTGCCGGTGGGAGCTTCAGCGTGAACGCGATGAAGATCTGCCGCACCCGCAGGGGCAGGCGCTTCCACGGCGGCAGCCCGGCGAACTGGTCGTGGTCGATGCCCCGCGTGAAAAACCGGTAGGCATCAGGCGTGTCGTGGGTGAACAGGCGCTGCAGATCCTCGCGCGACAGATCGTGCGTGTACGTGTCGAAAATCTCACGCGCGCGATCGGATCGGGGCGCCTTCACCGACGGCTGCCCGGACACACGGGCGTGATCATCACCCGGCTGCTCACACCCACCATCACACGAGGTTCAGCTCCCGCCCGACCTTCTCGAACATCTCGAGCGCGTACTGCAGGTCCTCCAGCGTATGCGTGGCGGTCACGATCGTACGCACGCGCGCCCGGTCCTTTGCCACGGTTGGAAATGCGATGGCCTGCGCGAAGACGCCCTCCGCGAACAAGCGGTCGGACAGCGCATTGGCCGTCGCGCTGTCGCCGGCGATGACGGGCGTGATCGGGCTTTCGCTCGGTCCAGTGTCGAACCCAAGGCGCCCTAGCCCTGCCTTGAAGAAGCGCGTGTTGGTCCACAGCCGTTCGATGATTTCCGGTTCGGAGGTCAACACGTCCAGCGCGGCGATGCAGGCCGCTGTGACAGAGGGCGGATGCGATGTCGAGAACAGGAAGGGGCGGGCCCGGTGCTGCAGAAAGTCAATCAGGTTCCGATTGCCGGCAACGTAGCCGCCGAGCGCGCCGATGGCTTTCGACAGCGTCCCCACCTGAACGTCCACGCGCCCGTGCACGCCGTGATGATCGATCGTGCCGCGGCCATCCGCCCCGAACACGCCGCTCGCATGTGCGTCGTCCACCATCATGATGCAGCCGGTCTCTTCCGCCACTTCGCAGAGCGCCGGCAGAGGGCCCAGGTCGCCGTCCATGCTGAACACGCCATCCGTAATCAGCAGCCGCCGCCCGCCTGCGGGAAGACTCTTGATGATCCTGCGGGCACCGTCCGCATCCTTGTGGGGGAACACTTTGATCGCCGCGCGGCTGAGACGGCAACCGTCGATGATGCTGGCGTGGTTCAGTTCGTCGGAGATGACGATGTCGTCCTTGGTCAGGATTGCGGAGACCGTGCCGGCATTCGCTGTGAAGCCGCTCTGGAAGACAACGACCGCTTCGACGTTTTTGAAGGTGGCGAGGCGTCGCTCGAGCTCCATGTGGAGCTCCATCGTGCCCGCAATCGTGCGCACCGACCCCGAACCCACGCCGAATTTTTCGGTTGCCGCAAGAGCCGCCGCACGCAGCCGCGGATGCGTCGTCAGGCCGAGATAGTTGTTGGACGACAGGTTGACGACCGATCGGCCGTCGAACGTGGTGTGCGCCTTCTGCTCTCCGCCCAGAACCCGGAGCCGACGATAGAGACTCTGCCGCCGGAGAGACTCGAGTTCCTCCCCGAGGAACGCAAGCGGATCGCTTCGCATACGTGGCGAGTATAACCTCCGGGGTGCCGCCCAACTTACGCGGCCGCTCGCCCGTTGTCGGCCCTGCCGGGAGCAGCGTCCTGCCGCGGCGTCAGGCGAGATAGAACAGGATGGTCACCCAGGGAATGATCGCCACGGCCACGTAAAAACCGGCGAGCAGCGCGACGGCACGGTGAACCGCGGACATGTGGAGTGCTATTCCGAAGAATCCGGCCGCCAGCTTGGCCGTTGCGAGGGCGGGCCCTTCTCCCATGGCGGCCATCAACCAGGCGATGAGCGGGTTCCCCTCCACGTGAAGCCCGTACGTGCTGACGCCGATGTAGGTCAGTACGCCGTCGGACGCCTGCGCGAGCAGGAAGACAATCAACGCAATGTCGCCGAACATGCTCCGACGTGTACAACCCGGGGTGCCCATTTCCACCTCTCGCGTTTCCGCGACGTCACCGGGCGCTACGTACTACCGGCCCAAATGCCCCGCCGCGGCGGGATGCATCAATGCGGATGCCAGCGGCAGTCCGGCTGAGCGGTAAGGGTGGAGCTGACGGGTTGGAGGCCGCGCTGCGAAGAGCTTCAGGGGTTGTCGCGTTGCGCGGTCAGCTGGTTGAACACAACGAGAAGGATGGCGGCGGTCGGCACGGCCAGGATGGCTCCCATGATGCCCAGGAGCTTTCCGCCAATGAGGAGAGAAACGATCACGGTGACGGCGCTCACGCCGACCTGCCGCTCCATGAGTTTAGGGACGAGGACGTGATTCTCGAATTGCTGCTGGACGAAAAAAAAGACCATGACGAGGGCCGCTTTGTTGAAGGAGACGCTCGATGCCACGAGCACCGCCGGAACCGCGGCGATGATCGGCCCGACGACGGGAATGAGCTCTCCGATGCCGGAGATGAGCGCGAGCACGTAAAAGAATGGGATCCCGAGCAGCCACAGGGCGATGGCCGACGTGCCGCCGATGATCGCGCCCAGAAGGAGCTGGCCACCGAGCCAGGCGCTGACCTTCACGGTGATGTCCCGGCTCGCCGCATCGACACGCGGCCGATCGCTGCGGGGGAACAGCCGGAGCATCGCATCGCGCAGACTGTCGGCGTCGACCAGGATGTAAAACGTGAGAATCAGAATCGTGAAGAGGCCGAACAGCCCGCCGACGACTCCGACAACCGCTCCCATTACGGTGCCAACCGCCTCGCCCCCACTCTTCCCTGGCGCCCGCTCGACGGCTTCCCGCAGCGTGAGGTGCTCCTTGAGGAGTCCCTTCTCGATCAAGAACGCCTGGCCGCGCTCGAACATATCGGGCAGAGCGGTCCAGAGCTGCTGCCCCTGCTCGACAAGCGGCGGGACGATCATGAAGCCGATCCCGGTCAGCGTGCCGAGGATGAACAGGTACAGGATGAGGATGGCCAGCCAGCGCGGGAACCGGCGCGTACCGATCGGCAACACTTTCTGGCGCTCGATCAGCCGGACGATTGGACTGAACCCGATCGCGAGCAGACCGCTCACGTAGATCCACAGCAGGACGTCCCGCACCAGGTAGGCGCACCAGAGCACGATGCCGGTAAGCGCCGTCATCGCGATCGCCCACCCGACGACGGACTTCTGTGTCGCGGGTCCTGTCACCGGCGATTCCGTGAGTCGAGAAAATCCCGCGTGAAGTCCGCGATCGAATCGTAAATGCCGGAGAGCTCTGCCGGCGGGGCCAGGAATACCACGCGGAAGAACCCGTCTTCGGGCGCCGCCCCGAACCCGGAGCCATAGACGCAGAGAACGCCGGTGGCTCGCAAGAGCCCCAGAACATAATCCTCGTCCGTCACGCCGGGCGGCAGCGCGACCTTCGGCATCGCGTAAAAGGCCGCCGCAGGAGGCACCACGGTGATGCCTTCGATCGCATTCAGGCGCGTGTGCGTGATCGCGGCTCGCTCGCGAAGTGCCTCCCGGAATACCTGCTGGTGCGACCGGTCCCCGTTCAGTGCCGCCACGATTGCATGTTCCATCGGCCCCGTGCTGCACAACCGCCCGTCGGCGAGCTTCTTGATCCCCGCCAGGAGATCGTCGAGGCGGGCCGTCGGGGCGGCGGCGAGCCAGCCCGCCCGCCACCCCGGCGCGAGATACGCTTTCGAGAGCGAGGAGAAGGTGATGACCGGTGCCTCCGGATTCAGCGCGGCCAGGGCACCGACCGGTCCGTCGAACGCCAGATCGGCATAAACCTCGTCCGCCAGCAGCGGGAAGTTGTGCTCCTCGGCGAACCCGACGAGCGCGCGCCGGGCCTCGTCCGAATAGGTCGCCCCGGTCGGATTGTTCGGATCGATGACCACCAGCGCGCGGGTCGCCGGCCCGATGAGACTGCGGACATGCCCGATGTCGGGCTGCCATCCGCGCTCCGGATCGGTGCGGTAGAACACCGCCCGGGCCCCGATCTTGGCCAGCACGGCGGTGTAGAGCGGATAGGTCGGCACCGGTATCAGCACGTCGTCGCCCGGTCCGGCGATGGCGGTGAGTGCCAACTCGATGCCCTCCGACGTGCCGGACGTGATGACGACGCGGTCCGCCGACATCGGCATGCCGCGCTGAGTGCACTCGGTGGCCACCGCTTCGCGGGCCGCCGGTATCCCGGCCGAAGGCGCGTAGCCGTTCTCGCCGTCGCGCATCGCGCGCTCGACCGCTTCGACCATGTGCTGGGGCGTGCGGAACCCGAAGGTTATCGGATCGCCGATGTTGAGGTAGCGCACCTTCCGACCGGAGGCTTCGACCTTGCGTGCCTCAGCAACGATGTTCCGGATGGCGTACACGAATCCGCTGATCCGCGGATTGACCCGAATAGCAGCCGAGACGCGGGAAGTCACCCCGGAATCTTATCGCGAGCGCGGCAAATAGCCCGCTCGATTCACTTTGTAGTGCTCCACTGCAATTTGGCTCATCTGTGTAGAAATGCGTGCCGAGCGCCCGCAAAAAGAGCATCTTTTACACTGATTCGACGCGTCCTGTGTGTCGTATGTGAGACAGCTCAACAACTAAAGCGCTCTAGGCGAGCGATTTAGCTACTTGGCAAGTTCTTTGGAGAACCCCTAGGCAATGAGAGGACGCCTTCTCGCCGTCGCGGGGTTCATCGCGGCGTCTGTGCTGATTGGACCGCGGCTGGTCGATGCGCAGGATGCGCCTGCCGCCCCCACCCCCGTGAAGCCGTCGCCGCCCCCGTCGACCTTCCGATCGTCCGTGGACGTGGTCTCCGTGAGTGCCGTCGTTCGCGACCGGAAGGGGCGCTTCGTCTCGAACCTGGACCGGGACGACTTCATCGTCGCCGAAGCGGGCGCGGCGCGGCCGATCCTCGACTTCCGCGCGCAGGCCGACGGGCCGGTGAAGGTGGCGGTGTTGTTCGATATCAGTGGTAGCATGCGCGGTCCGAAGGCCGACAAGGCGCGTGAGGCGGCGCGGCACATTTTCCGCACCCTCAGGCCCCTGGATGAGGCGGCGGTGTTTGCGTTCGACACGCGCCTCGACCGCGTGACGGAATTTACGTCGGACGTGGCGGCGCTCGAAGCGGCGCTCGACCGTGTCGAGCCGCCCTTCGGTCAGACCTCGATGTACGACGCGATCGCGGACACGGCGCGCGTTGTGGCCGAGGCAGGCTCGGGCGGCGGACGCTTCCCGCAGAGAAGCGCGGTCATCGTGCTCACCGACGGGATCGACACCCGCAGCCGCTTGAGCTCCCAGCAAGTGTCGAGCATTGCGAGCGGCATCGACGTACCTGTCTATATCGTCACGATCATCTCTCCGATCGACGACACGCGGGATGATGGCGGTCCAGTCCCCAACGGTGCGTTGTCGAACCTGGCCCGGTGGACCGGCGGGGAAGTCTTTCCGGTCAGCGCTCCTGCGCACGCCAGCGTGGCGGCGCGGCAGATCGTGGACGAACTTCGGCATCAGTACGTGCTCGCCTTCGAGGCCTCGCTGGCTCCCGGATGGCGGCCCCTCGAAGTGCGCGCGCGGGATAGCGATCTCGTCGTACGCGCGCGCGCCGGGTACACCGCGGGCGGAACGCTCGGCCCTTCGGAACAGCCGTTGCTGCAATCGAGAAGTGGGCATTCGCACTGATGAACTCAACGTCGGAAACATAGCTCGGGAGGACAAGATGAAGAAGCTCGTGATTGTAATACCGGTTCTTGCGCTCGCGCTCGGCGGTACTACCGCCTGCGCGACCAAGAAGATGGTCAGAACGCAAGTCGGGGAAGTGAACGGAAAAGTGGAGACGCTCTCCAAGACGGTCGAGGAGACTCAGGAGCGCACGCGCGCCAACGAAGGCCGGATCGGCGAAGTGGATCAGCGCGCGCAGGCCGCCGGTCAGCGCGCCGAGCTCGCGAACCAGAGCGCGACAGAGGCCCGTGCCGCGGCTGCGGCCGTGAACACACGTGCTGACGAGATCGAGCGGGCGTCGAAGCGCCTGGTCTACGAAGTCACGCTGAGCGAAGACAAGGGCGGGTTCAAGTTCGGCAAGGCCCTCATGCCCGACCAGGCGAAGGCGGACCTCGACGCCCTCGTGCAGACACTCAAGTCGGAACCCAATGGCGCGTTCATCGAGATCGAAGGCCACACGGACAACGCAGGCCCGACGGCTCTGAACTACCAGCTCGGACTCGAGCGCGCCGAAGCGGTCAAACGGTATCTGTACGACCAGCATCAGGTACCGCTCCACAAGATCAACGTGATCAGCTACGGCGAAGAGAAGCCGATCGCCCCGAACAAGACCCGCGATGGGCGCTCGCAGAACCGCCGCGTCGTCATCAAGGTCCTGACGTAACGGCCCCTGGCGGATCCGCGCGAATGCGCGCGGATCCGCGCCGGCCCCGGTGGACCGGGAGCGGAGCGCAGGAGGTCCCGCCGGAATAGTCCGGCGACGACATCCGCGGCTAACGTCAGCACTTTCGCAGGGTGCTTCGCGTTCCGCTTCCGGTCGACCGCCTCCCTCACGCTCGTCACTCCCGTCTCTTTCTCCCACACTTCGTCCGTCGCCAGATGTGTTTTCGGTCACGTTCGGTGACACAATACGACCCACTGCGGGCGGCCTTCGAGCTCACGCGGTTCGCCGCTTTCGCGCTCACGTCAAACATGGCCATCGCGGCCTGGAAGGTTCACCTGGTCAACGGCTTCTTCGCAGGGCACGTGTGACATCGTCCAGCGTCCGGCTTGGCGGAGCGATTATCACGGATCCGTCGAAGCCCTTCTGGCCTGACGAGGGGCTGACCAAGCTCGATCTGGCGCAGTTCTACTCACGCATCGCCGGCCAAATCGTCCCCTGGATGAAGGGGCGCGCGGTCACACTCGAGCGGTGTCCGGAGGGAACTCGAAAGGCCTGTTTCTATCAGAAACACGCGCCCGCGAACCTGCCCGCCGGGGTGCCCACCGTTTCCCTGCGCGGCGCGTCGCCCGGAGAGCCGGATCTCGACTGCATCCTGGGCGGCACCCGCAAGACGCTGCTGACGCTCGTGAACCTCGGCTGCATCGCGATGCACGTCATGGACAGCCGGGTCGATCAACCCGACAAGCCGGATTGGCTCTCGTTCGACCTCGATCCGGAGGACGGCTTCGCGTCCGCCGCTCGCGTGGCGCTGCTGCTGCGCGACAAGCTCGAAGACCATGGGCTCGAACCTTACGTCAAGACGTCGGGCGGCCGCGGGCTGCACGTGCTGGTGCCGCTGCGGCGCGGCGCTGACCAGGAGCAGGTGCGTGCCTACGCAGCAGCGATAGCGGGCGAAATGGCCGCCGAGCACCCCGCCCTTGTTACCGTCGAAATCCGCGCCGCCAGGCGGCGCGCCCCCGTGTACCTGGACGTCATGCGCAACGGAGCCGGGCAGACGATCGTTCCACCGTTTTCCGTCCGCTGGCGTCCGCGCGCCCCCGTGTCGATGCCACTCGCCTGGGACGAAGTGAGCCCCCGCCTCGATCCCACCGTGTTCACGATCAAGACCGCTGAACGGCGGATGGGAGCCAAGACCCCCTGGTCCAGTTTCTTCAGTCACCGGCAGACGCTTCCTCGAGTGTGAAGCGCCGCGGCGGCCGTTTCCAGGAGATGCCTCCTCGTCAGCATGGATTTCAAAGACCGCGCAGCAGTCATCACAGGTGGGAAGCGCATCGGCGCAGCCGTTGCGGCCGATCTGGCTCGTCGCGGCGTGGACGTGGCGCTTTCGTATAACCGTTCCACCGCCGAAGCCGAGGAAGCCGCCGAGGCCGTGCGCGCTACGGGACGACGGGCATTCCTGATTCGCGCGGATCTCAGGGACGGCGCGGCGTGCGCGCGCCTGGTCAACGAGGCCGTGGGATTGCTCGGACGCCTCGACGTCCTGATCAACATGGCGTCGGTCTACAAGGCGGTGCCGTTAGATGAGACCGACGAAGCGCGCTGGAACGCGGTCGTCGACGTCGACCTGAAGGCTGCCTTCCTCTGCGCGCGCGCGGCCGTGCCGCACCTCCGGGCCGCCGGAGGGGGACGCATCATCAACTTCTCGGACTGGACCGCCGTGAGCGGCCGGCCGCGCTACAAGGGGTATGTCCCGTATTACGTCGCCAAATGCGGTGTCATCGGGCTGACGGAAGCGCTGGCGCTCGAACTCGCGACGGACGGAATCCTGGTGAACACCGTCGCCCCTGGCCCCATCCTGGCGCCGCCCGGGACCTCCGTCGAGGAGCTTGCCGCCGTCGCCGAGAGCACGCCCCTCGGCCGCTGGGGGGGGGTGGCAGAGATCGCCAAGACCGTCGCGTTTCTCATCGAATCGGACTTCGTCACGGGGGAGACGATACGGGTCGACGGCGGCCGCCACGTTCGATAGGTCCAGTGCATGGATACCGGGGCAGTCGTTTTGCCTCGCGAGCAGACCGGTGCCGTGTCCTTCACCGACATCACACGGCCCAGGCTCCGACGTGGTCGTGGAGCTGTTCGACGCTGCGAGATCGAGCGCTGGCCATTCCGCGCCCCGTCACGGAGTGAACACCGCTCGCATCGACTCGATCGCCCCCGCGAGCTCTGCGCGATCCCGCGCGAAACAGAAGCGGACATAACCCTCTCCCGCGGCGCCGAAATCCGCGCCGGGCACGCACCCTATGCGGCCGCGTGAAATCAAGTGCTCAGCCATTGCCCAGGACCGAGAACCGGCCCTCGGCGATTGCGGCGGAGGCCACGAATCGGTCATGCGCAGAAACGCGTAAAAGGCGCCGCGCGGCGGAGTGCCGCCGAAGATATCACCGGCGTGCTCCCGGATGCCCGCATAGAACAGATCGCGTCGCGCCTCGAGCTCACGCCGAAACCCCTCCACGCATTCCTGTGAACCCTCCAGGGCCCCGATCCCGCCAAACTGAACGACTGAGGTCACGTTGCTGCACGTGTAGAAAAGAAGCTTCTTCATACGCTCGCGCAGCTGCGCATCACTGGCAACGATGTAACCCAGGCGGAGCCCGGTCATTGCGTAGGACTTGCTGAAGGTGAAAAGAGACACCGTGCGATCGTACAGGCCCGGGAGCGATGCCGGGCTGACATGTTCGGCGCCATCGAACACGATGTCTTCGTAGGCTTCGTCGGAAACCAGCCACAGCCGGCGTTCACTGCAGAGGGCACCGATCGCCTGGAGATCCGCGCGCGTGAGCACGCCGCCCGTCGGGTTGTGCGGCGAGTTGAGGTAGATGGCGCGTGTCCGAGGGGAGATCTTCGCTTCGAGCTCTCCGAGGTCGTACCGCCACCCGGCGTGTTCATGCAGCGTGCACGGCACGGGGACGCCGCGCGCGGCGATGATGTTGCCCATGCAAGGCGGCCATGCCGGGTCCGGAACGATGACTTCGTCTCCCGGTTCCAACAGCGACTGGAAGAGGAGATAGAGCCCGTGAATGCCGCCGGTCGTGACCATCAGGTCCTCCGGCGTACGCACCGGGATCCGGTTCACTCGTCGGAGCTTCTCGGCAAGGAGGTCGAGCAGCCGCGGGACGCCGGTGGTCGGGAGGTAATGGCTGTGGT
>Ga0136612_10000142_pt1 | contig 19838 bp, 19 predicted proteins | sample AntDryUQ224A2306_2_FD_106644 | JGI IMG/M metagenome (GOLD analysis project Ga0136612, IMG submission 106644) | Polar desert sand microbial communities from Dry Valleys, Antarctica - metaG UQ224A (23.06) | ecosystem: Environmental > Terrestrial > Soil > Desert | place: Antarctica: Dry Valley... | reverse complement strand
GCATGCTGGCCAACGGCTGCTTCGTCACCGACGGCAACCACCGATTCGACGCTCGGGACCGGCCGGTCCCCTGGCAGGGCTTCACCACCGAGGGTCCGACCCGGCTTGGCGACAACGTCTGGTGCGGCGCCAACGTCGTGATCACCAGCGGGGTCACCGTCGGCGAGCGCTGCGTGATCGGCGCGAACTCGGTGATCACCGAGGACCTCCCGCCCTTCTCGATCGCCGCCGGCGCGCCCGCTCGGGTGCTCAGGACGCTCGAGTACGAGTAGCCCTGAGCCGCGGGCTACTCGTTGGCGATGTTCTGCAGCCCGTTGGCCACCGTCTCGGTGGCGTCGATGCCCTCCTCGAGCCGCTCGTACAGGTCCTTCCAGCGGATGACCAGCATCGGGTCGGTGCCGTGCACGAAGAGCGAGGCAAGCGCGTCGCGCTCGAGCCGGTCGCCCTCGTTCTCGAGGCGGTGGATCTCCGCGGTGTGCTCGGAGGGGTCGCCGCCGGCCCGGATGACGGTGACCGCCTGCTCGATGCGCGCGGCGGCCTGGGCGAGGACGGCGGCGAGCTGCAGCGCCTGGTCGGTCGGCGCCTCGATCCGGTAGAGGCCGAGGCAGTCGGCGACCTCCTCGGCGTAGTCGCAGACGTCGTCGAGCGCGGAGGCGAGCGCGACCAGCTCGGGCGCCTGCCCCGGCTGCGAGGCGATCGCCGCGGTGATCCGGTCCCCCTCGTGCTCGCAGGCCCGGATCTCGGCCATCAGCTCGTCGCTCTCGGGCCAGTCGCGCAGCATCGCGTCCAGCAGCTCCGTCGCCCGGGCGGCGTTCGCCGCCGCCGCCTCGAAGGCCGGGCCGAGGTCGCGTCCCGGCCGGCGCGCGAAGGGATTCTGGAGGCGCGCCATCCGCGCGGCAGGCTAGCGAGTTGTGAAGGGCAGGTTGAGCTGCTCCTTGAGCCGGTCGATCTCCTCCGGGGCGATGCCGTAGGTGTGCTCGGGGCCGGGGAAGGTGCGGGTCCGCACCGCCTCGGCGTAGGCCCCGACCCCGCGGAGCATCTCGCTGTGGACGTCGGCGAAGCGCTGGGCGAACTTCGGCTTGAAGTCCGGATGGATGCCCAGGATGTCGTGGAGGACGAGCACCTGGCCGTCCGTCGCCGGTCCCGCCCCGATCCCGATCACGGGAATCTCCATTCGGGCCATCAGCAGGTCGGTGACCCCGGCCGGGATCGCCTCGAAGACGAGCGCGAAGCAGCCGGCCGCCTGCAGCGCCAGCGCGTCTTCGAGCACCTGGCGGGCGCGCTCGGCGGTCCGGCCCTGCGCGCGGTAGCCGCCGAGCGCGGTCGCGGTCTGGGGGGTGAGCCCGACGTGGCCCATGACCGGCACGCCGGCGCGGACGATGGCGCGGGCCCGGTCGGCCGACGCGCCGCCGCCCTCGAGCTTGACCACGTCGCAGCCCGCCTCCTTGACGAAGCGGTGCGCGGTGGCGATCGCCTGGGCGTCGGAGGCCTCGTAGGAGCCGAACGGCAGGTCGCCGACCAGCATCGGGGTGGAGAGCCCCCGCCGCACCGCGGCGGTCAGCATCAGGAGCTCGTCGACGGTGATCGGCACCGTGTCGGCGTAGCCGAGGACGTTGTTGGCGGCCGAGTCGCCGACCAGGACGACGTCGACGCCCGCGGCCTCGGCCACCTTGGCGCTCGGGTGGTCGTAGGCGGTGACCATCACGATCGGCTCGCCGAGGGCGCGCATCTCCTGGAGCTTGGTGAGCGTGACCTTGCGGCGGCCGTCGGTGTGGGGGGGCGAGCTCATCTGTGTCAGGCCTCCTGGCCGGCGAGCAGGTCGGGCTTGGACTTGAGCATGATCCGGTTCATGTCTGGACGTCCTCCGTGAGGATGAGCGCGTTGTCGATGAGGCGGACGGGGCCGACGCGCGCCGCGACGGCGACGAGTGCGCGCCCGTTGACCCGTCCGATGGGGGTGAAGGTGTCGGGGTCGACGAGCTCGAGGTACTCCGGCTCGACGCCGCGCTCCGCCATCGCGCCGAGCGCCGCGGCCCGCAGGCGGTGCGAATCGCGTTCTCCGGAAGCGGCGTCGCGCTGCGCCGCGGCGAGGCCGGCGTGCAGGGCGGTCGCCCGTGGGCGATCGTCGGCGCCCAGGCGCGCGTTCCGGCTCGAGAGGGCCAGCCCGTCGGGCTCGCGGACGGTCGGGACGGCGACCATCTCGACCGGCAGGTCGAGGTCGCGGACCAGCTTGCGCACCACGGCGAGCTGCTGTGCGTCCTTCTGCCCGAAGTAGGCGACGTCGGGCCGGACGAGGTTCAGGAGCTTCGCGACCACGGTGGCCACCGCGGCGAAGTGCCCCGCGCCGCGCTCGGCGCCCTCGAGCGTCTCGGTGAGCCCGCCGACGGTGATCGTGGTGGAGAAGCCGGCGGGGTAGATCTCCTCCGGGCTGGGGGCGAAGAGCAGGTCGGCACCGGCACGCTCGGCGACCGCGGCGTCGGCCGCTTCGTCGCGGGGATAGGCGGCAAGGTCGCCCACGTCGTCGAACTGCGCGCCGTTGACGAAGAGCGAGACGACCACCACGTCGGCCGTCGCGCGCGCGGCGGCGATCAGCGCCAGGTGGCCGGCGTGCAGCGCTCCCATGGTGGGGACCAGCGCCACCGTGCGATCGATGCCGGCCGCTGCGCGGGCGGCGCGCAGCTCCGCCCTGGTGCGGAGGGTCAGCATCGCGCCCCGGCCAGGTCCCGCGTCGCGTCGCAGAGCGCGTCGTAGAGCGGCAGGAGGTCCGGAGTCCGCTCCGCGAGCGCGGCACGGTGCAGCTCGACGGTCGCCGCGTCGCCGCGGGCGATCGGGCCCGTCAGCGCCCGCTCGGGGCCGAGCGCCGCCCAGTTCTCCACGCTCGCGCGCACGAGCGGGGTGAGCAGTGCGCGGTCGACCCCGGCCGTGGCGGCGACCCGCTCGGCGGCCGCCTCGAGCGTGACGAGGAAGTTCGCGGCCATCGACGCGGCGGTGTGGTAGGCGGCCCGGTCGACGTCGGCGACCTCGACGGCGTCCATGCCGAGCCGGGTCGCGAGCCCGTGAGCGGTGGCCAGGGCCCGGTCGCTCGTCGCACCCACCGCACAGCCGGCCCCGCGCAGGACGTCCGGCGGCGCGTCGTGCGGCACCGTCATCAGCGGGTGCAGCGTGAAGGCCTCGTGCGGCGCGAGGACGTCGGCACCGAGCGTGCCCGAGCAGTGGCCCACGAGGGGGCCGGGCGCGACCTGCGCCGCCGCGGCCGCGATCTCCGCGTCCGGCACGCAGAGCAGGACGACCTCGGCGCCCGCACCGTCGGCGCCCCGACCGAGCGGCGGAGCGGCGTGGAGCGCGGCGGCCAGCACGGTGCCAAGGCGGCCTGCGCCGATGACGGCGATGTTCTCCATGGGGGATGTGCGGTCCGGCCCCTCGGCGAGGGTGACGGCCGTGGGGCGAGTATAGGGTCACGCCGCATGGGGGATGCGGCGGCGCGGCGAGAGGCACTCAAGGCGGTCTACGAGCAGGCGTCGGGCTGCACGCGCTGCCCCGAGCTCGCGGCCACGCGCCACTCCGTGGTCTTCGGAGCCGGCAACGCGAACGCCGACCTCATGTTCGTCGGTGAGGCACCGGGCAAGAACGAGGACCTCCAGGGCCGCCCCTTCGTCGGCGCCGCGGGCAAGCTCCTGGGAGAGCTCCTCGAGGGCATCGGGCTCACCCGGGACGACGTGTTCGTGGCGAACACGCTCAAGTGCCGGCCTCCTCAGAACCGGGACCCGCTGCCCCAGGAGCTCGACCACTGCCAGGACTATCTGTTCCGCCAGCTCGAGCTGATCGAGCCGAAGGTCGTCTGCACGCTGGGGAACTTCGCGACGAAGCTGCTGCGCGGCGATCCCACCGGGATCACCAAGCTGCGTGGGAGGGAGGAGGTGCGGACGATCGGGCCGCGGACCGTCCGCCTCTACCCGATCCTCCACCCGGCGGCGGCGCTGTACACCCGCTCGCTGCTCGACACGCTGCGCGAGGACTTCGCCCGGCTCCCGGATCTCCTGGCCCTCGACGCGCCGGCGCAGCCCGAGCCCGTCGAAGCGGAGCCGGCGATCCCGGAGCCGGAGCTGCTCGCGAAGGACTCCGACGACGACGACGCGCCTCCGCCCCAGCTCGGGCTGTTCTGAGCCGTCAGCGCGGCGTGAGCGCGAGTCTGGCGCCCAGCCCGACGAACGAGCCGGCGAACACGCGGCGCATCCAGGTCATCACCCGCGGCCGGGAGACCATGTGCCGCCGGACGGAGGCGGCGAAGAGCCCGTACCCGATGAACACGACGAGCGTGAGCACCATGAAGACGGAGCTCAGCTCCAGCATCCGCACGAGGGTGCTCGTCTCGTCCGCGCTGATGAACTGGGGCAGGAACGCGAAGAAGAAGATCGTGAGCTTCGGGTTGAGGATGTTGATTACGACGCCGGAGACGATCACCTTGCGGGCCGAGCGAGGCGCCGACTCCTCCTCGACCGTCAGCGCACCCTTCTCGCGCAGGGTGCTCCACGCCATGTAGAGGAGGTAGGCCACGCCCAGGTACTTCAGGAACTGGAACGCCAGGGCGCTCGTGTGCAGCAGCGCCGCGAGTCCCGTGATGGCCGCCACCATGTGCGGGACGATCCCCAGCGTGCACCCGAACGCGGCGACGACGCTCGCCCGGGCGCCGCAGGAGAGGCCGGCGGCCAGCGTGTAGAGGACGCCGGTGCCCGGCGTGGCGACGATGATCAGCGTGGTCAGCAGGAACTCGACGCTCATGGCCTCAGCCTCCCACCTCCTCGGCGGTCAGGGCGTAGCGCTCGTGGTCGCACCAGCGACCGCCGACCTGGAGGTAGCGCGGTGAGTAGCCCTCGAGGCGGAAGCCGGCGCCGACCGCCAGCGCCGCGGAGGCCGCGTTGCCGGGCTGGATGTTCACCTCCAGGCGGTGCAGCGCGAGGGGCCCGAAGGCGTGCGCGAGGACGAGCGCGAGACCCTCCCGCATTAGGCCCTGGCCGGCGTGGCGTGCGTGGCCGTAGTAGCCGAGGAACGCGGACTGAAAGGCGCCGCGGAAGATCTGGGACAGGTTGAGCACGCCGGCGATCTCGTGCGTGTCCAGTCGGCAGGCGAGCAGACTCTCGAAGTCGTCGCGGCGCGAGCGGGCCACGAGGTCCTCGACCTGGTCCCTCCGTTCCGGCGGGTAGGCCCAGGGCCGGTGCAGGTCCCGGCTCATGCGGGCCAGGGCCAGCAGCTCCTCGACGTCGCCCGGAGCGACACGCCGCAGCGCGACCCGCTCCGTCGTGCCCAGGACGCTGCTCATCCGGCGTGTCGTATCACGGCGAGCTGGGCGGCGAGCTGGGCACGCTCGCGGCCGGCGGGGCGGCCCAGCGCGCCGCGGGCGGCCAGGCGGGTGGCGAAGGTCACGGCCTGCGCGGCGTCGTCGAGCCGGCGGGCGCCTCGCCCGCGAACGCGCTCGACCACCTCCCGGCGCCGGAGGGCGATCTCGACGTGCGGCTCCGAGGCGAAGGCGGCCCGGGTCGAGTGGCCCCCGAGGTGGCGGATGCGCAGGTCGGGGTGCAGGCGGGTCGGGACCCCGGCCGCCCTGGCCCGCAGGCCGAGGTCGAGGTCCTCGGCGAACAGGAAGAGCCGCGGGTCGAAGGGGCCGAGCTCGCGGAGGGTGGCGGTGGAGGCGGCGAGGCAGGCGGCGATCGCCCAGCCGACGGTGCGGCCCTGCTCCGCGCGCCAGGGCTCGACGCGCTCGCGCAGGGCGTGCGGTAGGACGGGCGGGTGCACGAGGGCGGGGAGCAGGGCCCCGACGGTGCCGGGCAGGGGATGGGCCGAGCGCTGGACGCTCGAATCCGCGTTGAGCAAGCGCGGGACGTGTAGTGCCCTCGGATCGGCGGTCGCCCGGGCGGCGAGCCGGCCCAGTGCTCCGTCGAGCAGCTCGCAGTCCGGGTTGAGCAGGACGGTGACGCCGTGACGGGCGCGGGCGAGGCCGGCGTTGTTCGCCGCGCCGAAGCCGGGGTTGTGGCCGAGCTCGACCACCTCGGCTCCCCCCGCCCGCGCCAGCGCCGTCCCCGCGTCCCGCGAGCCGGTGTCGACGACCACGAGCTCCGCGTCGGAAGGGCCGTGCTCGTCGAGCGAGCGCAGGAGGCCGGTGAGGACCGCGGCCGACTCGTGCAGGACGACGACGATGGAGACGCTCACGGCAGCCCCGCCGCCTCGGCGAGCACCGCCCGCGTGGCCCGAGCGGTCGCGGTCCACGACAGCTCCGCGGTCGCGGCCCGCCCCGCCGCGACCAGCCGCCCGCGCAGCGCCGGCTCGCGCTCCAAGCGCAACAGGGCGGCGGCGAGCGCCGCCACGTCCCCCGGCGGGACCCACATCGCTCCGGCGTCGGAGAGCACCTCGCGGAGCACGGGGAGGTCGGAGGCCACCACGGGGGTGCCGGCGCGCAGCGCCTCGACGGGCGGCAGCCCGAAGCCCTCGAGGCGCGAGGGGAAGGCGAGCGCCAGGGCGTCTCGGTAGAGACCCGAGAGCTCGGCGTCGCCGACCCGGCCGTGGCGATACGCGCCGTGCGCGAGCAGCCGGCCGCTCAGGCGCCCGTCTCCGACGATCCGCAGGTCGGCTTTCAGGCCCGCGGCGCGCGCCCGCACGAACGCTTCGAGGAGGAGATCGGGCGCCTTGCGCGGCTCGAGCGCGCCGACGAAGAGGAAGAACGGCCGGGCCGCACGGGGCGCAGGCGCCGCGGGCGGGGCCGTGCCGCCGCCGGGTCGGGGACGGGTGACGGCGCCGACGACCGCCGGGGCCGAGTGGATCGCACAGACTCGTCCCGGGTCGAGCCCCCAGGCGGCCACGAGGTCCTGGCGCACGGCCTGCGACACGCAGACCACCCGCTCGGCGCCCCGCACCAGTGCCCGCAGCCGGGCGGCCCGGTGCCAGAGCCGCTCGTAGACCGTGAAGTCGTCCGGGCGCTGCTCCCACGAGCGGTCGTGGACCGTGACCACGACCGGGACGCCCGCACTCACCGCGACCGGGGCCGGCGCGGGCGTCCACAGGACGTCGAGGTCGGCCCCGAGCAGGCGGTCGAGCCGGGGTCGTCCGGCCAGCGCGGCGGCCCCGAACAGGACCCGGCTCGGCAGGGCCGAGTGGACGGGGACGAGGCCGGGCGGAAGCGCACCCACCGGTCCGCGCGGCAGCAGCACGCGCCACTCGTCGGCGGGGAACCCGGCGGCCAGGGCGCCGAGCAGCGCGGACGTATAGTGCGCGACCCCGCGGGCGCCACCGCCCACGAGGCTGCGCCCGTCGACGCCGACTCTCACGCCCGCTGCCCGGCTCCGCGACCATCCTCATCAACGCCCGCGCGGCCGCCCGGCCGGAGCTCGGCGGCGTGGAGCGATGGGCGCGGGAGCTCACGCGCCGGCTGCCCGGGCTGGCGCCCGAGCGCTACGCGGTCGCGGCGCCGCGACCGCGACTCGTCCACCGCGCCGGACACGCCTGGGAGCAGCTTAAGCTGCCGGTCCTCGCTCGGCGCGCCGGGGCGGACGTGCTGTTCAACCCGGCGAATCTGGCCCCCCTCGGCTTCCCGGGCAACGTCATCGTGGTCCACGACGCCGCCGCGCTGCGCCACCCCGAGTGGTACTCGCCCGCCTACGCCGCCTGGCAGGCCCGGATCGGCCCGGCGCTCGCCCGTCGCGCGCTGCACGTGGTGACCGTATCCGAGTTCTCTCGCGGCGAGCTCATGGACCTGCTCGGCTTGGCGGAGGACCGCGTGTCGGTCGTTGCCGGCGGGGTGGACGAGCGCTTCGCGGCGGCGGAGCCGGCGGTGCGCTCGCGGCCGTACGTCCTCTGCGTCGCCTCCCACACCGCCCGCAAGAACCTGGGCGCGCTCGGGCCGGCGGCGGCGGCGCTTCATCGGGAGGGCCTCGAGCTCGTGGTGGTCGGCGGGCACCGCCCGCAGTTCGCCGCCGAGGCCGGGCTCGACGGGCTTACCCTGCTCGGCGCAGTCGGCGACGGCGAGCTGCCCGGCCTCTACGCCGGCGCCGAGGCCTTCGTCCTCCCGTCGCGCTACGAGGGCTTCGGGTTGCCCGTCCTTGAGGCGATGGCCGCTGGGACCCCGGTGGTCGCCGCGGACACGACCGCGCTGCCGGAGACCGCCGGCGGCGCCGCCCGGCTCGTCGCGCCGGAGCCCGAGGCCCTGCGAGCGGCGCTCATGGACCTGCTGGGCGACGCCGCCGAGCGCACCCGACTGTCGTGCCTCGGGCGCGAGCGGGCGGCCGGTTTCACCTGGGACCGCGCCGCGCGCGAGGTCGACGCAGTCCTCAGCGACAGCGCCGGGCGTCGCCGGGCACCTTCGCGCAGCCTTGGAGGCGCCGGGCGACGCGGGTGAAGGCGCGTAGCGCGGGCACGTCGACGACCCGCCCGCCGCGCAGGCGGCGCAGGCCGGCGAAGTCGAACGTGTAGTCCGAGCCGGGCGTCTCCGTGGACAGCCACGTGTACCAGTAGACCCGCGCGATGCCGAGTCGCCGCCGGCTGCGCGCCAGGCGGGTCACCGCCTCGGTCAGCCGGCGGGCCTGGCCGGCCTCGGAGGTCTCGATCCCGAAGCCGCCCGTGGCGCCGCGCCCGGCCGACGTCCACGACAGCTCGGTCACCCACAGTGCGAGGCGCCGGTCACCGGCCCGCCGCATGACGAGGCGAGCGCGCTCCACCAGGCGGACCACGTCGCGCGGCCGGCGGGTGTAGGGGTGTAGGGCGACCGCGTCGAACGCGCCGCGGCCTCCCGCCCGGTAGATCTGGCGCAGGGCGCCCGGGCTGTCGTTTACGAGCCCGCTGAGCACCGTGGTCGAGAAGGGGTCGGCCCGCTCGAGCGCCCGGTCGGCCGCGCGCAGGAGAGCGACGTAGCTGCGGGCGAAGGGCTGGACGGACCAGAAGTCGCGCAGGTTCGGCTCGTTCCAGACCTGCCAGGCGCGGATCGGCAGCCGCGGGAGCTCCGGGCGCTCGGACCACAGGGTGCCGCTCGGACCGTAGCGCGCGACCAGGGCGCGGAGGAAGTCGGCGTAGGCGCGGGTGCCGCGCCCCTCCGAGGGCGGTGAGGCCGCGTCGTTCGGGATCCGCGCCGCCCACTGCGGCACTCGCTGCACGACGGGGACGACCCGCAGACCCGCCTGGGCGGCGCGCGAGACCTGTTCGTCGTAGAGCCGCAGGTCGAGCGCGTCGGGCGTCGGGGCGACGTTCGCCCAGAACACCGCGAGCCGGACGCTCTCCACCCCCGCGGTGGCCATCTTCCCCCACTCGGGCACGGCGACGGGGTCCGGACCGTCGAAGATCCCGTCGGCCTGGACGCCGAGCCAGCCACGCGGGACCGAGCGCTCGGCGGCCGCGGCCGGGACGGCACCGAGGGCGAGGAGCACGAGGGCGAGCAGCGCGATCCGGAAGGGCACGGGCGAGACAAACTACGGACCCGGCCGTCGACGCGCGAACAGCGGCCTCGCTGCGTACACTCGCGCGCCGAATGACCGGCCGGGTCGCCCTCATCCATGACTTCCTACTCGACCTGCGGGGCGCCGAGCGGGTCTTCGCCGCGATCTGCGACCGCTGGCCGGAGGCCGACGTCTTCACCGCGGTCTACGACGAGGCGGGCACCGAGGGCCGCTTCGCGCACCGGCGGATGCACACTTCCTTCCTGCAGCGCCTACGGCCGACCGCGCGGACCTTCCGGCCGCTCCTGCCGCTGTACCCGCATGCCGTCGAGTCCTTCGACCTGCGCGGCTACGACACCGTGATCTCCTCCTCGAGCGCCTGGGCGCACGGGGTGCTCGTCGACCCGGGCGCGGTGCACGTCTGCTACTGCCACAACCCGTTCCGCTACGCCTGGTCCGAACGCGAGGCCACCCTGCAGGCGCGCCACCCGCTCGTCCGCCCGGCGCTGCGCACGCTGCTGCACCGCTGGCGCCAGTGGGACGCGCTGGCCGCCCAGCGGGTCGATCGCTACGTCGCCAACTCGCACGTCACCGCGGCGCGGATCCGGCGCTACCTGGTCCGCGACGCCACCGTGCTGTATCCGCCCGTGGAGGTCGACCGCTTCTGGCCGGCACCGGCCGGGGCGGTCGGCGACCACTACCTGGTGCTGGCCGAGCTCATGGCCCACAAGCGCATCGACGTCGCCGTGCGGGCGTTCGGGGCGCTCGGCCGGCCGCTTCTCGTGGTGGGCGACGGGCCGGAGCTCAGGCGCCTGAAGCGGATGGCGGGCCCGAGCGTGTCCTTCACCGGGCGCGTCGCGGACTCAGTGGTCGCGGAACTGCTGCGCACGAGCCGCGCCCTGGTGATCACCGCCACCGAGGAGTTCGGGATCGCCGCGGTCGAGGCCCAGGCCTCGGGGCGGCCCGTGATCGCCCTGGCCGAGGGCGGCGTGCTCGAGAGCGTCGTCCCCGGCCGGACGGGCGCGTTCTACGAACGCAACGAGCCCGCCGCGCTCGCCGAGGCGGTGGAGGGCTTCGACCCCGACGCGGTGGATCCGGCCGCCTGCGTGGCCGCCGCCGCGCCATTCGCCGTTCCCCGGTTCCAGGCCGCCCTGGCCCGGGTCGTCAACGAGGCCCGCGAGGCGTCCCGCGCCCCGCGGCCGTCGGACCGGCCGTCGGTGACCGGCCTGCTGCCGCTTCACGGTCGCCGGACGAGCAGACGCAGCGAGCCGTATCGTGCCACCGGGCGGTAGCGGCGCTCGAGATGGGCGTCGAGGAGCCGGACGCCGCTCGAGCGCCCGGCGGCGTTCGGCTCGGGGGCGGCCGTGCCGACTGAGGAGTCGCGCACCACCACCCGGGTCCGCCTGCCCTCGAGAGTGGCGATGATCTCCCGCTGGACGGGGGCGGAGGTGATCACCCCCGGCGCGGCGATGTCGTACCGCGTCGGGTTCGGGCGCTGCGCGAGCACGTAGAGCAGCGGGTTGCCGGCCGTGACCCGGTCGGCTCGCTGGGTGGCGACGTAGATCGGCTCGTCGGAGCGGGTCCGGGCCCGGATGTCCGCTACGGCGCCCTCGAGGGCACGAGCCTGCGCGGGCGGGACCCGCACGCCGTCGGCGACCGCGAGGCGCAGCGGCCGCGTGTCCTCGCGGAGCGCGAGCGTGCGGCGGTCCAGCCCTTCGAGGGCGGCGTAGGCGAGCGCCGCCGCGGCGAGCGCCGCCGGAACGCGGCGGAGGCCGCGCGGAGCGCCGCTGACCGCCGCCGCGGCCAGGACCCCCCCGACCGCGGCGAGGGGCGCGGTGTGGAAGAGGTCGGCCCGGGTGAGTAGGTACAAGAGCATCGCGAGCGAGAGCACGACCGCGGCCGCGAGCAACGGCTCGCGCAGCCGGCGACCGAGGGCGAGCAGGGCTCCGGCCAGGCCGAGCACGAGGACGAGCGGCAGGAAGTGCAGGAGCAGCGGCTCCGCGGAGTCCCGCAGGAAGCCGCCGGGGGAGCTGGTGTTGAGCGGACCCGCATAGGCGACCGGGAAGGGAAGCCCCTGGTAGTCGCGGAAGTCGGTGAGCGGGTACTCGACGAGGAGCGCGAAGGACGGGCGCACCCCGGCGGCGGCCACGACCGGGAGGAGCAGCACAGCGGAGACCACGAGCGCCCCTGCGGCGTACCGCGTGAGCTCGCGGCGCCCGCCTCCGAGCAGGAGCCCGAGCGCGATGCCGGCCGCCAGCGCGCCGGCGAACTCGATCCGCCAGGCGGCGCACGCGCCGGTCAGGACTCCGGCGAGGCCCGGTCGGCGCTGGAAGCACAGCAGCGCGCCGAGGGCGAGGGCGAGCGCGATGGGGAACGGATGCGGACCGCTCGGCGTCGCCATGGCCAGGACGGCGACCGCCCAGGCGAGGAGCGCGGCGGGCGGGCGGGCGCCGAGCCTGACCGCCAGGGCGCAGGCGAGCACCGCGACTCCGGCGTCGGCCAGCACCCGGACGATCCGCCACGTGGCGAGCGAAGGCCCGAGCAGCGCGTCGAGGCCGCCGAGCAGGTAGGCCTGGCCCGGCGGATAGAACCACCAGAAGTCCCGGTAGGGCAGCTCCCCGGCCGCGACCCGGGCGGCGGCCTGGAGCATGAGGCCCTCGTCGTTGGGCTGCACGGACACGAACGCCGCGACCCCGGAGATCAGGACCCCGGCGGCGAACAGCAGCACGAGCCTCACATGCCGTAGGCTGTGTCGGCGCTCGCAAAGGCGATCCATTCCCGGGCGCGAACCGTAGGAGTGTAGGGCTAGGTGAGACCTTTGCTCCCCTACGGTGTCTAGTAGGTCAGATCTCTTCCCGGATGAGTCCGGGACCGGATGGTTGCGTTGCGCACTATCACGGCTATAATTCCGATTACGCAAGTAGGCTTTAGATGCTCCGAGAGGACCCCAAAACGACTTCCGTCAGCGACATTCCCCGCCCCAAGAAGGAGGCCGAGCCCGCCGTCGACCCGACGATGGACTCTCTGCAGCTGCTCCTGCGCGAAGCGGGCCGCTACCCGCTGCTCCGCCCGGTCGAGGAGATCGAGCTGGCCAAGCGCATCGAGAAGGGCGACCTGACCGCCAAGGACCGGATGATCAACTCGAACCTCCGGCTCGTGGTCTCCATCGCCCGCCGTTACCAGGGGCAAGGGCTGGCGCTCGGCGACCTGATCCAGGAGGGGATGCTCGGCCTGATCCGCGCGGTCGAGAAGTTCGACTGGCGCAAGGGCTTCCGCTTCTCCACCTACGCGACCCTGTGGATCCGCCAAGCCATCCAGCGTGGCCTGGAGAACACGTCGCGCACCATCCGGCTGCCCGTCCACGTCGCCCAGCGCGCCCGGAAGGTCGGTCGCGTGGAGCGTGAGCTGGCCACGAAGCTCGGTCACGAGCCCTCGAACGAGGAGATCGCGTCCGCCGCCGAACTTCCGCTCGAGGAGGTCATCGAGATCCGCAAGGCCGAGCGCGCGATCGCGTCGCTCGACAAGCCGGTCGGCGAGGACGGCGACACCTCGCTCGGCGACCTGCTCGCCGTGCAGTCGCCCTCCGTCCACGACGAGGTCTCCGACGCGTTCCGCTCCGAGGCCCTGCAGACGGCGATCGCCGAGCTGCCCGAGCCCGAGCGTGACGTGATCGAGATGCGCTTCGGCGCCGGCGACACCGAGCCGCAGACCTTGTCGCAGGCCGGCAAGCGCCTGGGGGTCTCGACCGAGCGCGCCCGCCAGATCGAGGAGCGGGCGCTCAAGCGCCTGTCCCAGCGGCCCGAGCTGCTGGCGCTGCGCGAAGCGGCGTAGGCGTCCCCGATTTCCCCTTAACGGCCCGGCCGTCGGTCGGGCCGTTCTGCGTTGTGGGGCGGTGAGGTCAAACGCCCTCATTTGAAGGAGGCAGGGCGAAGCCGCGCGGCGGGTCGCGGGGCGCTTTGTGCACGCATGCCACGCACAAGTCGTCGAGGGACCGCCGCGAGCGCCTGACCCCGCATCCTTACCCAGCCGCCGTTGACGGTTCGGGCCGCGTCGCGCCGCCGTATCACTCGTCCGGCACCCCCGCGGCCCGCGCCATCGACGGCGTCTCGCGAACCGTGTACACGCTCGCACAGCCGAACCGCTGCGTCCGCTCGAGGATCGGCGCGAGCTCCGGCTCGAGGTCGGCGAGGCGCGGGCGGCAGTCGACGAACACGAAGCGCGCGCGGGTGCGGCGGACGAGAGCCCGCGCCTCGGCCCCGCGGATGCGCCCCTCGACGAGGCCGTCGGCGAGGCGTTGGCGGCCCTTCCAGTCCGGCGTCCAGCTCAGCGCGCCGATCCAGGTCTCGCGGCCGGTGCGGTAGGGGAGCATGTAGCCCGCGTAGACCGGGCCGAGCACGCCGCCCGGGCGTGGGTCGGCCTCGATCGCCTTGAGGGCGCGGACCTCGTCGGGGAAGACCCAGAACGGATCGCCCGCCGAGCGGATCGAGTTCAGCGAGACGGTGCCCTTGTGGATGACGCCGGGCACGATCATCACCACCAGGATGGAGATCACCACCACCCGTGACGGCCGCCGCCAGACCGTCGCCGCGCCCTGCACCGCGAGGATGGAGAGCGGGAGGGCGAGGCCCTGGAACGCGTGGTACGGGAAGGTACCGAGCGGCAGCAGGTAGACGGCGAGCGCGGCGAACGGCCAGACGCGCAGCGCCTGCTCCTGCCATTCGAGCCCGCTCCACCCTCGCCGGTAGGCCAGCGCCGCCGGCACCGCGAGCGGCGCGAGGGTCAGGGCGATCGCCCACCACGGCCAGCTCCACTCCGCCATCGCCCCCGCGGCGTTCGCCTCGCCGGCCAGCTCCCAGGCCGGGTCGTAGCGGGACAGCAGGAAGTAGTAGGCGGCCGGGATCGCCACCGCGGCGCACAGCACGAGTGCGGGGCGCAGCCCCGCCCCCCGCCGCCCGGCGACCACGGCGAGGACGATGAGCGCGAGCGTCGCGCCCTGCCACGGCTGCAGCCAGCAGACCAGAAAGGCCCCCGCGGCCGCCCACCCGAGCCTCCCCCGCTCGTGCGCGAGCAGAACGAGCGGCATGAGGAAGACCGCGATGGCGGTCATCAGGTAGCCCCAGAGGTACTGGCTCGACCACATCTCGCCCGAGATGAAGTCGAAGGTGTACTGCCGCCGGTTGCCGCCCCAGTTCGTCCACGCCACGATCCAGGCCGCCGGCATCACTGCGAAGAGGCCGAGCAGGAGCGCGGTACGCCTGCAGCCCGTCCGCTCAGGACCGATCAGGCGGTGCACGTAGCGGCGCACACCGACGAAGGTCACCGCCACCGCGACCGGCTTCCACAGCAGGTAGGCGAGCGGCACGGAGAGGCCCAGGGCGTGCAGGGCGCCCGAGATGCCGAACCCTGGGTGCAGGAACGCGCGCCCGCCGCGGGCCAGGTCGAAGCGATTGCCGATCAGGCCGTGCTCGGACGCCTCGCGGATCCACGCGAAGTACTGGAGCTGGTCGGCGGCGAGGAGGCCGTCGGCGCCCGACAGCGGGCGGCCCTTGGAGAGGAGGGCGGCGAGGACGACGACGGAGAAGGCCGACAAGGCGGCCAGGGCGGCGAGCTCGACCCGGTCGAGCCCGGGGCGCTGCTCGCGTGCCGGTGCGGCTTCGTCGGCCGACCGTTCGGCGAGCGCGCTCACCGGCGCTGCGCCGCCCGGGCGAGGTTGCGGCCGAGCTTCCGGGCGAGGAAGGCCGGGCCGTCGGTGGCCAGCGCCTCGCCGGCGATGGCGGGGTACTGGGCCCGCGTGGCCGCGCGCAGGGTGCGCGAGCGGGCCGGCGACGGCGCCCGCTTGGCGCCCGTCCGGACGTGGTCGAGGAGCGGCGCGGCGGCGCGGTCCCAGGTCAGCGAGGGCGCCGTGGCGAGCACTCGCTCACGGTAGGGGGCGGGGTCGGCGAGCACCGTCCCGACGGCGCGCGCGAAGGCCCGCGGGTCACCGGCCGCCACCGCGACGCCGAGCCCTTCGCGCCCGACCCGGTCGCCCAGCACGTCCCCGCGGGTGGTCACCACCGGCAGGCCGGCCCACAGGAAGTCGAGGATCCGGGTGCGGAACGCGAAGCGGGTCTCGAGGTGGTCCGGGTGGGCGGAGACGCCGGCGTCCGCGTCGGCGAGCCACCCGCCGCGCTCGGCGTAGGGCACCCAGTCGGCGTTGAAGTGCACCCGCTTGCCCTCCAGGCCCAGCTCGCGGGCGACCCGGACTGCGCCCGCTCCGGCCCGGTGCACGTCGCGCTGGGCCATCGCCGGCCGGATGGCGCCAAGGAACACGAGGTGGACGTCGTCGGGGAGATGGGCCATCGCGCGGACGGCGGTCGGCGCGTCGAGCCAGTCCCAGATCCCGCCCCCCCACACCAGGACCCGGGCGCCCGGATCCACCCCGAAGCGAGCGCGTAGGCGGCCGTCCGCCCTGGGCGCCTCGGCCGGGATGCCGAACGGGACGACGGTGATCGCCTGCCCGTCGGCGTCGAGCAGGCCCCGCAGGGCCATCGCGCCCAGCCACAGGTCGCGCTGGCGCTCAGAGGCGCAGAGGACGAGGTCGGCGGCCGCGAGGTGCGCCGCGGCCGAGCCCTGCACGGTGGCCCGTTGCCGCGCCCGCGAGCCGGGCGCCTTCGTCCGAGTCGCCTCGAGGACCTCGACGACGGTCGGGTTGTAGAGGTCCACGACGAGCCGGGCGGGCAGGCCGGCGACCCGTATCAGCAGGCGCGGCGGCAGGGCCTGCGCCACCACGACGTCGTGCCGGCGGGCGGCGCCGAGCAGCGCGTCGTAGTCCTCCAGGCCGGCGGCGAGGCGCGCGACGCCTTCGACCGGGGCGGCCCCGGGCGCGGCGAGGGTGACCGCGCAGCCGCCGCGCGCCAGCGCGCGCGCGAGCTCGAGGGCCCGGATGGCCGGGCCCGCCATCCGGTCGCCGACGGGCTCGGCCGAGACGACGAGCACCGAGACGCTCAAGCGGTCACGCGGCCGCCCGCAGCGCGCGCCAGCGCGAGCGCCCGCCGAGCGGGGTCAGCACCCCGAGGTAGACCACCGCACCGAGCGGGACGGTCAGCCACAGCCCGCGGTCCTGCACCGGCCAGAGCGCCGCCGCCATGGCCCCGGCGGCCAGCAGGCCGCGCAGGACGAAGCCGGGCGACGGCAGGAAGGCGAACGCGCGGCGGACCAGCCATAGCGAGGCGAGGAGTATGACGACCTCCGAGACGACGGCGACCCAGGCGGCGGCCACGATCCCGTAGCGCGGGACGAGGGCGACGTTGAGCCCCACGTTGAGGGCGAGCGCGGCCACGTTGAGCCAGAGCGTCGAGAGCTGGCGGGCCTTGGCGATCAGCGCGTGGCCGTAGAGGCCGGAGACGAACCCGAGGCCCGCCGCGACGAGCAGGATGCGGATCGGCTCCGCCGCCTCGGCGAACGACGCTCCCCCGAGCGCCACCGCGAGCTCGTCGGCCACCAGCGCGCCGCCGGTCGCGAGCCCGATCCCGGCCAGCGCGAGGAGGTCGCCGGCCACCTGGAGCGTCCCGTGCAGCCGTCCGTCCCCGGTGGCTACGTAGCGCGACACGAGCGGGAAGACCGCGAAGAGCAGCACCGCGGGCAGGACCGCGCTCAGCTCGAGCAGGCGCCACCCCAGCGAGTAGAGGCCGAGCTCGGCGTAGGGCCGCGAGAGCGAGATGACCAGCGCGTCGGCCCGGCCGTAGGCCTCGTTGAGGGCGAGCGCGAGGCCGACGGGCAGGGCGGCGACGAGCAGGAGCCGGATCGTCTCGGAGTCGGCCGCCGGGCGCACGGGCAGCGATCTGCGCACGAGCGCCCGCGTCACGCCGAGCGTGACCGCCGCCCCGACCGCGGCGGCGCCGACCACCGCGTAGAAGCCGAGGTCGAGGGCGATGACCGCCCCTACCGCCGCCAGCGACGCCGCTCGTCCGACGACGTCGCCGATCGCCGCGCGGCCGGCCCGCAGGTCGGCCTGCAACACCGCGACCCACGCCGAGTTGAGCAGCCCGAGCACGAGCGGGACGCCGGCGATGACCACCGCGAGCTCGACCTGCGGGGGGTAGGGGAGCAGGAGCGCGGCGAGCACGGCGCCGCCCACCGCGACCAGCGACAGCCCCGACCGGAGCACGAGCGCGGAACCGAGGACCGGGCCCGCCCGGTCCGGGCGCTGGGCGAGCTCGCGGACCACCACCGCGGTCAGCCCCGCGTCGGCGAGCACCCCGAAGAGCTGCGTGAGCGACAGGGCCAGCGCGAAGCGACCGTAGTCGCCCGCCCCGAGGTACCGGGTGGTGATGGCGACGGAGACGAGCCCGAGGGCGAGGACCGCCCCGCGCCCAACCAGGCCCGCTGCGACGCTCGCCACCACCCGGCGGGCGTCCGCCGCCGGGCTCACCCCCTGGCCAGCACGACCCGCTCGTCCCCGAGGGAGAGCGTGACCTGGCGACGGGTGAGCGCCAGGCGCCCGGCCAGGCCGGCGAGCGTCCGGAGCGCGGCGGCGCGGCCCGCCAGTCCGTCGATCCAGTACGCGAGCGTGAACGAGCGGCGCAGCCCGACGTCCCCGACCGGCTCGAGCCCCTCGGCGGCGAGCAGCCCCCGCAGGGTCGAGCGGGGGAGCAGGTAGGTGTGGGCCGGCAGGTAGCCCCACCAGCGCTCGCCGGCGAGCCGGGCGGTCCGCGACGCCGGGTCGGGTGTCACGACGCAAAGCACACCCCCCGGCCGCAGCAGCGCCGCCGCGGCGCGCACGGCGCCCACCGGATCGTCGAAGTGCTCCAGGACGTCGGCGAGGACGATCGCGTCGAGATCCCCGTCGCGCTGCGGGTCGAGCGACTCGAGGGTGGCGTCGGCCACGTCGAGACCCAGGACCTCGGTGGCGTGGGCCCGACCGGAGGCGGAGAGCTCGAGCCCGCGGACCGTCCAGCCGCGCCGGCGGGCCTCGTCGAGCAGCAGGCCGTGGCCGCAGCCCACGTCGAGGAGCGTCCCGCGGCCGGTGGCCTGGCCCTCCACGAGGTCGAGCAGCCGCCGGGCGGTCGCCCGGCGGCCCGCCTCCTGGTCCAGGTAGGCGTCGTCGCGCATCGCGCGGTATAGGTCGTGCAGCTCGGGTCCGGCGGGCAGCGCCGGCTGCTGGACGGTGCCGCAGCGCTCGCAGCCGTAGAGGTCTGCGTGCGCCCCCGGGACATGGCAGGTGGGGGAGAGGTCGCCGGGCGCGAGGCGGCGGTCTCCGCCGGCGAAGCGCAGCACCAGCGGCCCTGAGCAGATCCCGCAGGCGGTCACGGGGGCAGCAGCCTACCCGGTGGCCGCCCGCCCGGAGATCGGCGCGTCAGCCCCGGTCGATGATCGGCAGCACCACGTGCGACGGCCGCCCGCGGTCGTGGAAGACCCGGTTGACGGCCTCTACGAGGGACTCCGGGCCTTCGGTGGAGATGACCCCGCCGGTGTTCGTGTTGCGGTCGAAGCGGGGGAAGTTGCTACTCGAGACGTCCAGCCGGATCCGGTGGCCCGCGCGGAAGACGTTCGCGGTCGCCCACAGGTCGATGCGCAGCTCGTATACCTCTCCCGGCTCGAGCGGCTGCGGGTCGCTCATCGAGTCGCGGTAGCGGGCGCGCAGGATGCCGTCCGTGAGGATCTCCGCCCGGCCGTCCGGGTGGACGTCGACCAGCTTGCCGGTGAAGTCGGTGTCGCGCGCCGAGGAGGACGCGAAGAGCACGAGCTCGATCGGCCCGGTGACCTCGACGTCGTGCTCGAGCGGCGGCGTCGCGAACGTCAGGACGTCGGCCCGCCCGTCGAGTGGCCGCTGGTCGCGGGGTCCGGCGTTGGCGGCGACGAACAGGCCGGGCAGGAACGTCGCACCGCCGACGGTGGGGGTAGGGTTGCGCGGGTCGTAGAGGTAGGTGTCGTGCGGCTCCTCGCCCGGCTCGTCCCGGGAGAGCGCGCCGTCGCCCGCCGGGGTGTTCGCGTGCCCGTCGGAGTGCAGGTGGTAGCGCGTGTAGGCGGTGTCGGGCAGCGGCCAGTCGGCCTCGTCGCGCCACTGGTCGATCCCCATGACGAAGATCCGGACCGGCGGCTCGTCCTTCGCCCCGGTGTCCACGCCCTTCAGGTGCTCGTCGAACCAGCGGACGTGCAGTGCCGTCGGGTCGACCGCGAGGTAGTTGCTCGCGAAGCCGTAGCTGCGCCCCGTGAACCAGCCGAACGAGTCGCCGTGGGCCCAGGGCCCGATCACCAGCCGCGGCCGGCGCGGCCGGCGTGGCGCCATGCTCCTTCATGCCCGTGTAGTTGGTGATCGTGCCGCCCAGGAAGAGGTCGTACCAGCCGCCGATGTTGAGGGCGGGGACGGTGATCTGCCCGTAGTGCTCCTTCGGCGCGATCCTGCGCCAGTAGTCGTCGTAGGCGGGATGCGCGAGCCAGTCGAGGG
>Ga0136612_10000141_pt1 | contig 19955 bp, 18 predicted proteins | sample AntDryUQ224A2306_2_FD_106644 | JGI IMG/M metagenome (GOLD analysis project Ga0136612, IMG submission 106644) | Polar desert sand microbial communities from Dry Valleys, Antarctica - metaG UQ224A (23.06) | ecosystem: Environmental > Terrestrial > Soil > Desert | place: Antarctica: Dry Valley... | reverse complement strand
ACGTCCTGCATGTAGTACTTCCAGTCGACCATGGCGGCGTCGAACGGGAAGCGCGCCTTGTCCTCAGCGGAGAGCGACTCGAACAAGGCGAGCGTGCGATCGTCGGTGTAGACGACCTCGGCCTCCGTGTACATGCCGTACAGGTCGCTGTAGCGCTTCACGAAGTCGATGCGCGCCTTGTCGCGATCGACACGTCGCACCGCGTCGCGCATCGTCTTCGACTTCGGCATGTGGATCACGACCTGCTCCGCGATGTCGGTGAGCCGCTCGGCCCGGCGCAGCATGCGCTCGACCGTCAGGTTCCCCGGGAAGTCCCATTCGGGCACCTTGTGCTCACCCCGGCCGCGCTCGGGCAGCGGATGCTCCTCGAAGTAGGCGCGGATCCACTCGTACATCTCGAAGAACCGCAGCGGGTTCCGAGAGCCCGAGCTCACGTTGTAGTGCGCGGCGCTCCCCGGCGCGGGCGGGTTGGCGGCCACCGCGAGCAACGCGTTCACGACGAAGTCCACCGGGATGATGTCGATGATGCCCTCGGGGATGCCCGGGAACTCCGGGATCTGCCCGAGCCCGTACGCGCGGATGATCGGGTCGGCCATCTTGAAGCCGTCGATCCAGCCGGGGAACGGATGCGTGTACGCCGACTCGATGATCGAGGGCCGCACGATCGACAGCGGAAGGTTCGCCTCGGCCGCGAGCGTCTCCACCGCCCGCTCGCCCATCGCCTTCGTGAACGTGTAGACGTCGGGCCACCCCAGCGATCGCGCACGCGTGCGTCCGTACTCGACCAGCCGCTTCGTGACCCACTTCTGCCGCCGCTCCTCGGCGTCGTCGGCGACGGTCGTCGGACCGGCCCGGGAATGCTCGTCGCGAGCCTGCGCCATGAACGCGTTCAGCATCTCGGGCTTGCGGCTCGCGGCTTCCACGTCATGACGGGCTGCCATGGCGAGCTCGAGCTCGAGCATGTAGTCGACGCGGTGCTCGAGCGGTCCCTCGGGGATCACGCCCTTCTGCACCCCCGCCACATAGGCGGTCGAGACGTGCACGAGCGCGGGGGTCGAGCCGCCGGCGATCACGCCGCCGTACAGGTTCATCGCCCCCTGCAGGTTGGTCATGAACGCCTCGTCGATCGGCGGGTCGAAGCTCACCGTGGCCGCCGAGTGCATCGCGATGTCGATTCCCGCCGGCACCTCGGGCTCACCCCGGCCGAAGTCCCCGTCGATCACCTCGACGCGTTCGTCGAGCATCGCCGTCAGCCCATCCACGCCGACCCGCTCGCGCAAGGTGTCGAAGGCCGGCTTGCGGAACAGGTACTCGACCCGCTCGCGGCTCGTCGCGCCGGTTTGCGAACGCACGAGCAACGCGACCCGCGTCTCGGGGAAGTCCGCCAGCAACCGCTCGAACACGACCTGCGCGAGGAAGCCGGTGACCCCGGTCAGCAGCATCGTCTTGCCCGAGAGGGCTTCGACGATCGAGGAAGCCGCGGGCGAGCGCGCCTCGCTCTCTACCATGCGGCAGATTATGCGCTCTCTACCGGTCGGTAGACAAATCAGGCGGATCGGACCAACCACTACACTCGCGATCCATGCAGCTCTCGGACCTGCAATCGAAGATGCGCGACACCTATCTCGAGCGTGACGCCCAGCGCGGGCGCGACGCGACCTTCCGGTGGCTCGTCGAGGAAGTCGGCGAGCTCGCGAAGTCGCTACGAACCGGCGACCGAGCCAACCTGGAACACGAATTCGGCGACGTGCTCGCGTGGCTCGCGTCGCTCGCCAACATCGAAGGGATCGACCTCGAGGCGGCTGCCGAGCGGTACGCGACGGGCTGCCCGAGGTGCAGCGAGACGCCGTGCGGATGCCCGTTCCCGTGAGCCTCGCCGAGATCGGGGCTCCGCGCGGCGACCAGCGCGAGCAGGTCGCTGAAGTACTGGCAACCTCGCTCAACTTCTCCCCCGAGCGGCCGGTCGCGCGATCGCACCTCTACCCGATCGACGACATGCGTGTGTGTCCCTTCTTCTTCTAAGGTCGGTGATATCGGGTGAGCGACGTCACGGTTCGCATGGCCGCGCCAGACGATTGGGTCGCGATCGCCGGACTGCTCGTCGAGCTTGGGCGAGGCGTCGCGGCGGGCACCGCCGAGGATCCCACACATCGTCAGGCGTTCGCCGGACACCTGCGACAGCTCGGCAACGTGACGCTCGTCGCGGAGCTCGATGGGGAGGTCGTCGGCGTCGTCGACATGGAGTACCACCAACGTCTCGGCGACCATCGTCCGCAAGCCCGGGTGAACGACGTGGTCGTGACCGAGCGGGCCCGAGGTGCCGGGGTGGGAACCGCGCTGCTGCATCGAGCCGAGGCGCTCGCTCGCAAGCGAGGCTGCTTCCGCATGGCGCTGGTGACCGCCACATGGCGCGACGCTTCGATCGCCTTCTACCGCCGGGAAGGATGGAATCACTACGGAGCCTGGTTCGTGAAGCCGCTCGCCGACGACGTCACGCCAGGCGGCGAGCCCTCCGACGATAACTAATCCGTTTCAGACTAGTTGCGGGTCTGAAGTCAGGGCAGGGCTGGCGCTCGCTCATCCACGAATGAAAAGGTGCTCGGCGATCTCGATCGCGTCGAGGGCGGCGCCTTTGCGCAAGTTGTCGGCGCAGCTGAACAGCACCAACGCGTCGTCGCGCCCGGGCACCTGCCGGATGCGTCCAACCAAGGCATCGTCGACGCCGGCCGCGTCGAGCGGCGAGGGAAACACCCCGGCCTCAGGGTCGTCCATGAGCTGCACCCCGGGCGCCGCGTCAAGTAGCTCGCGAGCTTCGTCGACGGCTATCGGCCGTGAGAACTCGGCGAGCATCGAGACCGAGTGGCCCGTGACGACCGGCACGCGCACCGAGGTCGCCACCACACGCATGTCGGGCGCCGACAGGATCTTGCGCGGCTCGGCCATCATCTTCGCTTCCTCGCCGGTGAAGCCGTCGGCCTCGAACTCCCCGATCTTGGCGACCACATTGAACGCGATGGGCTTCGCGAAGACTTCCCCCTGGGGCAGCGCATCGTGGTCGGGACGGGCCAAGGATTCGATGTCACCACCGAGCTTGTCGATCTGCTCGGCGAGCTCGCGGGTGCCTTTCCAGCCGGCGCCGCTGACCGCTTGGAAGCTGGAGAGCACGAGCGACGTACACGTGGCGGCACGATGCAACGGGCCGAGCGCCAGCACTGTGGTGATGGTGGTGCAGTTGGGTACGGCGATGATGCCCGGGTGCGGCCAGCCCTCGAGCGCCTCGGGATTCACCGCCGGCACCGAGAGCGGCACGGCGGGGTCCATGCGGAAGGCACTCGAGTTGTCGATGCAGACCGTGCCACCCGCCGCGATCTCGGGCAGGAATACCTTGGATACCTTCGCCCCTGCCGAGACGAACGCGACGTCTGCGCCGCGCGCGGCTTCCACGGTCAGCTCACGCACCTCGTGCTCATCGCCGCTGAACGCCACTCGCAGCCCGGCGCTCCGCGAGCTGGCGAGCGGCACGAGCTCATCGACAGGGAAGCGTCGCTCCTCGAGGATGCGGATCATCTCCCGGCCGACAGCCCCGGTGGCTCCGATGACGGCGACCTTCATGGTCGTTCCACGCTACCAGCGGGCGCCGAGCGACCCGGCAGTCAGTTGCAGGGCACGGGGCCGCCGCGGTCGAGCACCGTGCCGTCGAGACCCACGAACTCCCACGCGTACGAGTCAGTCAGGAGCTGGAGTCGAAGCACGCCGAAGTCGGTGGTGTTGCCTACCTCGAAGTTCGCATCCTTCACGGGCAGCAGCCCGTAGTGGCCCTTGCCGCCCGTGCCCACGATGAACTCCCTGATGCCGTCGGAGGCCGGCGCGCCCGTTGGATCCTGCTTCGCGTACCGCTGGTAGTTGTGCTCGTGACCGTTCAACACGATGTCGGCTCCGGCCGCATAGAGGTCGTCCCACAGCGGCCTGGTGAGGGCCTCGTTTCCATGCACCGAGCCGGAGTTGAACAGCGGGTGATGCCAGTACGCGGCGATGCAGCGCTCGGTCGTGGCCGCCAGGTCTTCTTCCAAGAACTGGTCCTGGGACGAGCCTTCCTCGCAGCAACCCGATGCGGAGTTGAGCGCGATCAGGTGCCACGACTTGAGATCGAAGCTGTGGTAGCCGGCCGCGGCGCCGCCGGTCGGACGATCGTGCGAGGCCCAGTAATCGAAGTACCCCGCCGCCCCGGTGGTCTGGTACTCGTGGTTGCCGGGCACTGGGTAGGTCGCCCCTGCGAACGCCCCCCACGAGGGGTCGTAGGCCTGGTTGAACTGATCCAAGGTCCCGGCCTCGTATTGCAGATCGCCCAGCGGCACGACGGCATCCGCGCCCGACAGCAGATCGGCAGTGGCACGGTGCTGACACGCGGCAGGGTCGGTGCCCCCGAAGGCGGCCGATCCAGGGTCGCAGGCGATGTCGCCGGCAGCCGCGAGGATCATCGCGCCGTCGGGCAGCGAGGCGCCGGTGGTCACCACGAGCTCCGGTTGTCCTTGATCCGACTCGCGGCTCGCGAACCGATCGGGGCCCGTAGCCTCGCACCCAGCCGGATGCCGTAGCACGAAGCTCACGGATCTGCCCCCGGTCACCGCCTCGGTGACGTCGAAGCTCACCGAGCCCTTCGATGTCCAGGAGCGTGTGGTCACCGCCGATCCGACCGAGGGGCGGTTGTCCCAATCGATGCCGGCCTCTGTCCAGGTGTCGGTCGCGGTGCGCAGCACCCGGACCCCGCAGTCGCTCCTCGACGTCGCGAAGAGCTTCAGCGTCGCCATGGTCACCTGTTCACCCGAGGGCGTGGCGGGAACGGAGAAGCGCAGGTACGCGATCTTGCTGTCGCCGCGCACCCGCAGCGAAGCCGCATCGTCACTGTTCGCATCCGGGCGGCTCGCGGTGACGAACGCGTCGGCTTCCGCCACGATCGTCATCGATGCCGCCGAAGTCGGCGCGATCGTCACCGCGAGCACCATCGTGAGGGCTCCAGTGAGCGCCACGGAGATCCGCTTCCTCATCGTGTTCATAGCTGTCAATCATGAGGCACGGCCGTTCGGTGCGGCCTCGGGAGGGCGCCGTAGAAGGCGTACGTCAGATGAAGCTCCAGCTATCGAGCAGTTCGGCGAGCCGCTCCGTGCTGGCCTCGAATCCGACCGACTCATCGGCAAGGGTCACCCGCCATGCGATGCCGTCGCGCGCGAACAACACCTCGCGAGAACGCACGTCGCCCTCCGGGCCGGCGAGCGTCAGGTCGAACGCCACCGCATCGACCCCGTCGACTTCGAGCGGCGCCGACCCGCCCGGAGCGGCGCCCGTGTCTTCGTCGTAGCCGCGCACGAACTGCTCGAATCGAGCGAGATCCTGACCCTTGCTGAGCGGCACGGCGATGACGGTGATGACGGCCGGGCCATCCTGCAACATGAAGCGGTCGAGCGGCGTGCCCTCGTCGCCGGCCGCGGCCGAGATCCACCCGGCGGGCGTGCTCGCGCAGTACCCGAACCGAGCGGAGCGGAAGTCGGCGGCACTGCAGGCGGTGCCGCTCCTCGCCCATGACACCAGCGCGAACGCGCCGGCGCCCACCAGCACGGTAAGCGCGAGCGCGAGCACGATGGGCACAGTTGATCGAGGCTGCGCCGGCTCGTCGGAGGGTGCGGGCCGTGAGCCGTCGTCACCCCTTCCCGTGGGCGGCGGCGGAAGGCTCGAGTCGTGCGGCAGCAGAGGGAACGACGACGCCAGACCTTCGATCTCGGTGTGCCCGATCGCCGTTCCCAGGTCGCCGAGATCCATCGGCCCGTCAGCCCGTCGGGATCTCTGGCGTCGAGCCCGAGGCATCGAGGCCGAACCGCTCGTGCACGACCCGAACCGCCCGCTCGCCGTCGCCCTCACGGATCACACATGAGATGCGGATCGGGGAGGTGGAGATCATCTCGATGTTGATGCCTTCGCCGGCGAGCGAGTCGAACATGTCGGCAGCCACCCCGGGATGGCTCTTCATGCCCGCGCCGACGAGCGAGAGCTTCGCGATGTCGTCATCGATCGTGTAGGAGTCGGCGCCGATCTCCTTCACGAGGCGGTCCATGACGCTCGCGACCCGGTGCAGGTCCGCTCGGGGCGCCGTGAACGACAGGTCGGTGGCACCCGCGTGCGAGACGTTCTGCACGATCATGTCGATCGAGATCGCGTCGTCGGCGATCGCTTTGAAGACCGTGGCCGCCATGCCCGGGCGGTCGGGCACCCGATCGAGCGTGATCTTCGCCTCGTCGGTGTCAAGCGCGACACCCGAGATCAACACACCTTCCATCGGTTCATCGACCTCCTGGATCCACGTCCCTGGCTCATCGTCGAACGACGATCGCACGTGCAGACGAACGCCGGTGCGGCGCGCGTACTCGACCGAGCGCGATTGCAGCACGTTCGCCCCCGACGCCGCCAGCTCCAACATCTCGTCGTAGCTCACGACGTCGAGCTTGCGCGCCGCCGGCTCGATGCGAGGGTCGGTGGTGAACACGCCGGCCACGTCGCTGCGGATCTCGCACACATCGGCGCCGATCGCCGCCGCCATCGCGACCGCCGTGAGGTCCGAGCCTCCTCTGCCCAGCGTGGTGATCTCGAACTGGCTGACGCTCAGCCCCTGGAATCCGGCGAGCACGACAACGCTGCCTGCGTCCAGGGCTTCCAGGATGCGCCTGGGACGGATCTCGACGATCTTGGCCTGGCCGTGCTGGTGGTCGGTCATGATGCCGGCCTGCGATCCGGTGTAGCTGGCTGCCCGGCATCCGCGGGCGTTGATCGCGATGCCGAGCAGCGACATCGCGATGCGCTCCCCTGCCGTCAGCAGCATGTCGAGCTCGCGGGGATCGGGGACAACCGCGATCTCGGTGGCCATTGCGAGCAGCTCGTCGGTGGTCTGTCCCATGGCCGAGACGACGACGACGACGTCGTTCCCGTCTTCCCGGGCATGCACGACCCGATCGGCGACGGCCTGGATGCGCTCCACCGACCCGACCGAGGTGCCGCCGTACTTCTGCACGATGATCGGCATGCTGCGCCGCTCCTGTTCGCCGACGTGCGATCCGGAACCCGAGTCTATCCGGGGGTGCGGCCGGTCCCGGGTACGGCGAGCGCCTGGCGCAGGAACTCGACCTCGATCTGCAGCATCGCCTCGGCTGCCGCGGGGTCGACCGGGCGGTGGGTGATACCGCTCAAGGGGATCATGGAGTGAGGGCGTCCGGCTTCCATGAGGGCCTTGGTCATGCGGAGCGAATGCGCGACATGGACGTTGTCGTCGGCGATGCCGTGGATCAGCAGCAGCTCGCCCTGCAGCTTCGGGGCGTCGGGGATCAGGTCGGCGTCGGCGTACGCCTTGGGTTCCTCGTCAGGCATGCCGAGGTAGCGCTCGGTGTAGTGGGTGTCGTACAGGCGCATGTCGGTCACCGGCGCCCCAGAGATACCGGCGTGGAACACATCGGGCCGGCGTAGCAACGCCGCCAGGGTCAAGTACCCACCGTAGGACCAGCCTCTGATCGCCACCCGCGACAGGTCGATGAAGGGGAAGCGCTCGGCCATCGCATGCAGACCTTCGACCTGGTCCTCGAGCGCCGGATCGACGTAGCGAAGGTGCACCGACTGATCCCACTCGACGCCCCGGAAAGGGGTCCCCCGTCCGTCGATCACGAGCACCACGAATCCCTGATCGGCGAACCACTGCGACTCGAGCAGCGGACGCTGGGCTCGCACAACGCGACCCCAGTGCGGTCCACCGTATGGATCGAGCAGCACCGGAAGCTGCTCGCTCGGCTCGCGCCCGCCGGGCGTGAACAGCGCAGTGCGGAGCTCTTTCGGCCCGGCCGAGACGAAGGTGGGCCGGCCGACGATCACCGGGTCCTCGGCTGCTCGGTCGAACGTGTGCAGCGCGTCGGCACCGCGTACGAGCCTGGCCGTGGGCAGAGCATCGTCGACGGTCTCGGTGATCACGACCGCGAGGGCGCCGGCAGTGACAGCGTGGTGTTGGCCGAAAACGTCGGTGATCTGGTCGAGTGAGCCGTCGGATGCGAGCTTCCAGACGTGCATCTCGGTGGGCTCGCGGGTGGCGGTGAACCACACGTCGTCGCCCCCCTCGGCGACCTCATCGACCTGAAGTCCCGTGGGTGACGCGGGCTCGCCGTCGATCAGCAACATGCGCGTGTCGTCACGGTGGGCGACCGTGAGCAAGCGTCCGCCCGGGAGCCACGCGGGCACACCGGGCGTGATGTGGGTCCAGCGGTCGTCGTGGTCTGCCCACACCACCTCGGTCACGCCGGTGTCGGGATCGATCGCGAGCGCCTGCACGTCGCGTTGATCTCGCGATTGCACGAGCGCGAGCGGCGGGCCCTCGTCGGTCCACGAGACGGCCACGACGTACTCGAGCGCGTCACGATCCCACTCGACGCCGACGCGCGATCCGTCGAGGTCCAGCACGTGCAGGGTCACGATCGAGTTGGCCGTGCCGGCTTGCGGGTAGCGCACCGCGCGAGGCTCAGCCGCCGGATCGATCGGCGAGGCGATGTGCCAGAGTCCGACCGGACGATCGTCGACGCGGCAGGCGAGCAGACGCCGGCCGTCGGGCGCCCACCAGCATCCGCGCAGGCGCTCCATCTCCTCGGCCGCGATGAACTCCGCGACGCCCCACCGCACGTCGGGATCCTGGTCCTCGGCGAGCAGACCGTCGCCGCCTGAGGCCAGGTCGTGCACACGGAGGGCGCCGCCCGTCTCGTAGGCGATGCGGTGCCCGGCCGGATCGATGCGAGCATCGAACGGAGGTCCGGCCGTCTCGAGAGAACGCACGTCACCACTCACGAGGTCCGCGACGTACAGGCGTCCGCCGGCCACAAACGTCGCGAGGGTCAGGCGCGAATCGGTGTCGTACGACGTCACGCCCGACTGCGGCTCACGAGCGCGTTCCCGACGATCAAGCTCTTCCTGGGTGACGCGCTCCTCGTCCGCAGCGGGGTGGTAGACCTCGCGTTCAGTGCCGGTCGCGACGTCGAGGATCCACAGACCTGCAACCGTGTCGGCGCCTGCCCGCGTGCGCAGGAACGCGACGCGCGTCTCATCGCCGGCGATCCGGAACGCCCGCGGCAGCCCAAGGCTGAAGCCACGGGTGCGTGCGTGCTGCCGAGGGAACGAGTCGGTCATGCTCGTTGGTCCCTTGGCAGCTTGGTGACCACGTCGCCGACGATGACGGCGCCGCCTTCCACGAGACGGGCGTTGAGCCCACGCAGGCGGGCGGCGCGGCCCGCCTCGGAGCTCACGAACACCAGGGCCTCGGTGCCGAACCGAGCCGAGAACTTCGGACACCCACGGTGGGGCTTGGCGCTCGCCTCGAGCAGCACCGTGCCGATACGCAATCGGCTCCCGGGGGGAAGGTTCTCCTCGCTCAGGTCCATGTCGACGTAGAGCTGGTCGCCGGCGAGGGGCCACCGGTCGGCGTCACCTGCGAGGAGCGCGATGCACCGGGCGTTCATCAGGGTGATCTCGGCGTCGGGCGAGACCTTCGCGCGCGTCGACCAGGAGTCGCCCACCAGGCCCTGGCCCGGTTCGATCCACGCCTCGGCCACGACCTCGCGCTCGCCCTCCGCGGGTCGCCGCACGACCATCTCGAGCCTGCCCTCATCACGCGGCGACCCCAGGATGTAGGCGAGCCCTTCCTGCAACCTTTCGCGTCCGAGAACGGGCACCGGAACCCTCCTTCTCGCTGAGCGAGTGACCTCCGTCGACCGTACCATCGGGTGATGCGCGCCTGGCTGTTGCACGACATGCAGGGCCGCGGCTCGTACGGGCTCAGCGAGACGCCGATCCCTGAGCCGGGCCCCGGAGAGGTGCGGGTCGCGCTGCGCGCTTCGGCCCTGAACCACCTGGACCTGTGGGTGGCTCGAGGCATGCCCGCTCCCCCGTCGCTGCCGCACGTGAGCGGCGCCGACGGAGCTGGTGTCGTCGACGCGATCGGGGCCGAGGTCGATGACGTGGCCGTCGGAGACGAGGTCGTGATCGATCCGTCGACATCGTGCGGCGCGTGCCCTGCCTGTGTACGCGGCGACGTACCGTTCTGCCCGTACTTCCGCATCGTGGGTGAGCACCGCTGGGGAACCCATGCCGAGGCGGTCATCGTGCCCGCCGAGAACGTGCGCTCGAAGCCGGCGTCGATGTCGTGGGAGCGAGCCGCCGCGTCGGGGCTGGTCACGTCCTCGGCCCTTCGCATGCTGCGTCGCGCGCGATTCGAGCCGGGCGACGACCTGGTCGTCGTGGGCATCGGCGGCGGCTCGTCGACCGCCGCGTTCCTGCTCGCGGTCGCGCTCGGGGCAGGCACGGTCTGGGTGACCTCGCGCGACGACGACAAGCTCGCGTGGGCAGCGCAGAACGGGGCGGCGGGGGGGTGGCAGACGTCCGAGCCGTTCGACGAGCGCGTCCGCGAGGCGACCGATGGTCGCGGCGTCGATGTGGTCGTCGACAACGTGGGCACGATCACGTTCGAGCGATCGATCTGCTCACTCGCCCGCGGCGGCCGGCTCGTGACGAACGGATCGACCTCGGGGCGAACGGCCGAGCTACACCTTCCGACGGTGTTCTGGCGCCAGCTCGAGGTGATCGGGTCGACGATGAACGATCACCAGGAATTCGCCGACGCGATGCAGCTCGTAGGCAGCGGAACGGTCGAGATCCCGGTCCATGCAACCTTCCCCTTCGAAGAGCTTCCCGCCGCCCTCGAACGGCTCGAGGCGGGCGAGCAGCTCGGCAAGATCGTGCTCGCTCGCTGATGGCGTGGAACCTTCCTGGCCTCGGCAGGCGTCCCAACCGTGTCACACGCCGGAACCCCCGCGGCATGTCCTGGTCGTACCGCTCCATGTACTACCCGGCCCCGCGGGACCGACACGAGAGGTGAGGCCGTGGTCGAAGAGCGCACCGATTCCGAGCTGCTGATCGCATCGCGCACCGAGCCCGAAGCGTTCACAGAGATCTACCGGCGTCACGCCGAGGATCTGCTCCGCTACTTCGCGCGGCGCACCCTCGACCCCGAGACGGCGGCCGAGCTCACCGCTGAGACGTTCGCCGAGGCGTTCGCCTCGCGGGCCAACTATCGAGATCAAGGGGTGAACGGCGTGGCATGGCTCTACGGCATCGCACGGCACCGGCTGGGGCGGTTCTTCCGCAGCGGCCGGGTCGAGGCCGCGGCCCGTCGCAAGCTCGGCATGCCGGAGCGCGACCTCGCACCCCAGGACTACGAGCGCATCGAGGACCTCATCGACTTCGCGCCGATCCGCGAGGCCTTGGTAGCAGCGCTCGACACGTTGAACGACGAACAGCGCGATGCCCTGCGACTTCGAGTGATCGACGGCCTCGGGTACGCGGAAGTCGCTGAGCACCTGAAGTGCACGGAACAGAACGCCCGGCAGCGGGTGAGCCGGGGTCTGAGGAAGATCGCGCTGCTGCTGCAGGAGCAGGGGATGCAGCTCACCACGGAGGTGGAAGCATGAACACGGACATCCACGCATTGCAACTTCTGGAACGAGACCTCGAGGCGGTCGCCACGCGCGAGCGTGAACGGCTCGCCTCGGTCGAGCGGGCGCACGACGGTGGCGGCCCGGGCGCGCCGCGCCGCCCTTCTCGGGGCGGACGTGGTGGTGCACACGCATGGGGCGGGGTCGCGGCGGCCCTGGTCGCGGTGCTCGTGCTTGCCGGCGGCATCGGCTTCCTGTCCCAGGGCGGACTCGGGTCGAATGATGGCCCCGCGCAGCGCGCGTCGGTGGGCGACGCCGCAGGCAGAGATGCCGGCGGTTCGGCTGAGGTTCCGGGAGCGCAGGCTTCGATGGCGCCGGCGCCGAACTCCGGGCCAGCGGATGAACGTTCCACCTTGGAATCTGCCGACTCAGCAGGGTCTCGTGCTTCCTTGGATTTCCAGGCGGTGCAAGACGGCGCTCAGTACTCGAACTGGGGAGTAGCGCAGGGCGCCGAGCAGGCATCCGGATCCGGGGTCGGGGCGGTTCCCACGCAGCAGGGTGACCTCACCAAGATCATCCGGGACGGGCGCATCGGCATCGTGATCGCCGACGGCTCCTTCTCGAAGGGCGTCTCGCGCGTGACCCAGATCGCTCGCCAGAACGGCGGGTTCGTGCTCGAATCCAGCTCGCGCGACGAGCGTTCCGGCGCCCTGGCCCTGCGCATCCCTGCGAACCGGTTCGATGACGCGATGCTCGCGCTGCGAGGCCTGGCCGGCGAGCTGCAGGGCGAGGTCGAATTGCAGGACATCTCCGGCCAGGACGTGACCGCCGAGTTCATCGACCTCGGGGCGCGCCTCGAGATCCTGCAAGACCGGCGCGACCTGCTCCGCAGCATCCAGGCCGACGCGACCTCGTCCGGAGAGATCCTTCGCCTCGCCGCGCTGATCGACGACGTAACGCTGCAGATCGAGACCATCCAGGGAAGGCTGAAGTTCCTGCGGGATCAGGTCGCCGAGGCCACGATCAGGGTCGAGGTGCGCGAGCGCGACGTGCAGCCCGAAGATCCCGGCCCCGACGCCGAGAACCCGAGCCTCGCCGACTCCCTCGGCCTGGCGGTGCAGGGATTCCTTCGCATCGTCGGCGCGATCGTGATCGGACTCGGCTACCTGATCCCGCTCGCCGTGATCGCCCTGCTCGTCTGGGGCGTGGTCATGCTGGTGCGGCGTCGCGATCACGGAGCCAGCTGATCGCTCGGAATCGTTCGGCAGCCGCCGAGGCCACCTGCGCGTCTTCCCCGGCGCGGCCCTCGGTGGCGCCGAACCAGGCGTCGGCCTCGAGCCAGGCGGCCTCGATCTCATCGTCGGGTCGCAGCCGCCCCTCGGATCGGAACGCATCGACCGACCCGTAGCGCGTGATGGCCTCGTCGAGATGCTGCTGCTCGAACTCGAGCCCATACTCGGGCATGCGGTCCAGGTGGTTCAGAGCCCAGAGCAGCGCGCCGAATGCTTCCTTTCGCCACATGGCGTCGGCGACGGCCTCGCGTGGCCACGACCCCGATGGGGACTCGAGCAGCGAACGCTCGGCCTCGAGCACCGCGGGCCACATGCCCTCACGCTCGAGCCACTCGTCTGTCTCGCGGCGAGCCGCCTCGGCCTGCCGGATGCGTGCGGGGTCGCCGCCCGTCTCGTTCACGACGAACTCGATCGAACCCCGGCGCACGAACGCGTAGAGCACGAGCGCCCGATCGCTCACCTCGTCAACGGTCGGCCTGGTCACACGCGCCGATCCGAGCCGGTCACATCTCGCGGCGGCCGTCGAGAGCCTGGGAAAGCGTGACCTCGTCGGCGTACTCGAGATCGCCGCCGACCGGCAGTCCGCTCGCGAGACGCGTCACGCGAACCCCGAGCGGCTTGACCAGCGCCGCGACGTACATCGCAGTGGCGTTGCCTTCGAGGTTCGGATTGGTCGCCAGGATGACCTCGGTGACATGGTCGCGATCGACGCGGTCGAGCAGCTCCTGCACCCGCAGGTCGTCGGGACCGACACCGTCGAGCGGGCTGATCGCACCCCCCAAGACATGGAAGCGCCCCTTGATCAACGCGGTCTTCTCGATCGTGGCGGCGTCCTTCGGTTCCTCGACGACGCAGAGCAGTGTGCGGTCGCGTGACTCGTCACGACAGATGCGGCACAGATCGCCCTCGGCCACGTTGCCGCACTCGCGGCAGAAGGCGATGCGATCCTTCGCCTGCACGATCGCGGCGGCGAGCCGTTTGGCGTCGGCGGAGTCGGCCTTCACGAGCCAGAACGCGAGTCGCTGCGCCGACTTCGGTCCGACGCCGGGAAGCCTGGAGAGCTCCTCGATCAGCTCCTGGATCGGGCCCTCGTACACCGCCTACTCCACCCGCTGCGCATCGGTCGCGACCTGGGCGCCGAGCATCTCTTGCACGCGCTTGAGCGCCTCAGCCTCGTCGACGACCTCGTCGTCTTCGACGATCTCGATCGTAGCGGGCCCGGCCCCGTCTCGCATCTCACGCACGACGCACCTGATGTCGGGCCGGATGCCGAACATGTCGCCGAGTGCAGCCTTCAGCTCCGTCGTCTTCCGGTCGACCTTCTGGGGTCCCACCTTTCGATCGGGCGGGAACGCCAGCTCGAGGGTCGCGCCGTCGTAGCTGGCCACGGTGGCCGATTCGAGGATGGCCGCGAGGATCATCTCGCGGTTGTTCGAGAGGTGGTCGAGCAGCGACTGCCACGACCGTCGCAGCATGGCGACATCGACGCTCGAGGCGTCGGCGGCATGAGGCACCGGCATCTGCTGCGCCGGCGCCTCGGAGGCAACCTCGCCGACAGTCTCAGAGGCAGCCTCGGGAACTTCGAGTATCTCGGGCACCGGTGGTTGCGCCGGTGCTGCGGACTCCACGTCGTCGACGGGGCTCGGCGGACCCTTCACCTGCGCCACGTCGGCCGGCGTCGGCACGACCGCGCCGGGGTCGAGGTTCGCGAGCCGCTCGAGCCGCTCGAGGCGCGTGAGCAACGCCGATGGGTCGGCATCGGTCTCGGGCATCGTGGCGCGAACGAGCGCAAGCTCGAGCGAAAGGCGGGGAGAGGTCGTCCACCGCATGTCGTTCTGAGCGGCGAGCAGCAACGCGAGCACCCGGGCCAACTCGCCCGGCGTGTATTTCTCGGCCTGGATGCGCAGGGTTTCGTAGGCGTCGTCGGGCACATCGACCAGGTCCGGCTGGCCGGGCGCGGTCTTCACGAGAAGCAGATCGCGGAAGTGCGCGAGCGACTCGGCCGTGACGTTGCGTAGGTCGTGGCCGTCTTGCACCATGCGCCCGACGATCTCGAACACACCCTTCGCGTCGCCGATCGCCACGGCGTCTGCGAGCTCGTGTTGCACCTCGCCCCGGGGGGCTCCGAGCAGCGCGCGGATCACGTCGTCGTCGATGCTGGCTCCACCGAGCACCCGCGCCTGGTCGAGCAGCGAGAGCGCGTCGCGCGAGGACCCCTCAGCCTGGCGGGCGATCGCACCCGCGGCCGACTCGGTGAGCGTGGCGCCCTCGGCCGAGGCGATCGTCTGCAACTGCGCGGTCAGCGTCTCGAGGCCGAACCGCCGGAAGTCGAACCGCTGCGACCGCCCAACGATCGTGGCCGGCATCTTGTGCGGTTCGGTCGTCGCGAGCACGAAGCGCACGCCCGGCGGTGGTTCCTCGAAGACCTTGAGCAGCGCGTCGAACGCCTCACGGGACAGGCGCTGGGCCTCGTCGATGATGTAGACCTTCTCGCGGCCTTGCACCGGCGCGGTCGGTGCCTTCTCGCGAAGCTCACGCGCATCTTCGACACCCCCGTGGCTCGCCGCGTCGATCTCGACGACGTCGAGGTGCGTGCCCTCGCGGATCGCAACGCACTGCGAGCACTCGCCGCACGGCTCGGCCGTCGGACCCTGCTCGCAGTTGACCATTTTGGCCAGGATGCGCGCCGTCGAGGTCTTGCCTGTACCCCGTGGTCCGCAGAACAGGAACGCGTGATGCAACCGGCCCTCACGGATCGCGCCCGTGAGCGCCCGTATCACGTGGTCCTGCCCGAGCACCTCGGCGGGCGTCTGTGGCCGGTATCTGCGGTACAGGGCCTGGTGCTGTTCCTCGTGTGCCACTGGCTCCCCGCTCGTTTCGTCACGGTGCTCGTCGTTCGTCGCGACTTCGGTCCGCCGCGCTCCCGAAGGAGTGAAAAAGGTGGCCGTGCACCCACCGTCGACCACGGATGACTCGGACGCTACCTGGAACGACAGCTCCGGCCAGGCGTACCTGCGGCACCCACCGGCTTCCGCTTACGGCTGCTTCCTTCCGGACCTGACCGGGTTCGCGGGCCGATGTCGCGCAGGACCCGACCTTCAACGCTTCGTTCCGAGGGCTGCCCCGGACCTTCCGGGCCTCGGGCGGGGATTCAGCCCCGCTGAAGCGGATCGCGGGTACAGGGCACCGCTAACTCCCCACCTAGCACGGCCTCGGGCAGTATACGTGGGGGGTCCGACGAGCGGGGGGGACATGGATGAACCGGTGATCGCGGCGGCAGTGTGGGGCTTCGTGGCGGCATCGGCGCTGCCGATCGGAGCCCTCGCGGCGAAGTGGCGCATGTTCACCCCGCGAACCATCGGAGCGATCCTGGCCTTCGGCGCCGGCACGCTGATCTCTGCGGTGACGTTCGAGCTCGTGGAGCAGGCGTTCCGACGAGCAGATATCTGGCCCGTCGTGATCGGGCTCGGCCTCGGTGCAACGACCTTCACGGCGGGCGACGCGGCCGTCGTTCGTTTCGGAGGACGGCGTCATCGCGGCAAAGGCATGTCCGATCGGCCTCCGGCGCCCCAGGCCGCCGGCGGTGATGACAACGCCAACGACGACGGGGGGTTGCCGATCCTGCTGGGCGCGGTGCTCGATGGCATCCCGGAATCACTCGTGCTCGGTATCACGCTGGCCACGGGCGACGCGGTGAGCATCACGTTCGTAGTCGCGGTGTTCGTTTCGAACGTGCCGGAGTCGTTGGCCGCGACGCGCGGCATGCTCGCCATGGGGTCCTCTGCACGTGCGGTGCTCATCCTGTGGCTGTCGGTCGCGGTGATGAGCGGCGTGTTCGCGGCCATCGGAGCCATGCTCGACGGACTCGATCAGACGATCGTCGCGGTCGTGCAGTCGTTCGCCGCCGGCGCGCTGCTCGCGTTGATCGCCGACTCCTTACTCCCAGACGCCTACCGCGACTCGGGCCTGCGCACCGGGCTGTTCGTCGTGCTCGGGTTCGCATTGGCGTTCGCATTGACCTCGCTCGACTAGTGCCGGCCGGCCCGTCGAAGGCCGACAGCCTCGCGATACCCTGGTGCGTCTATGCCTTCCTCTGCGGTCCTCACGCGCAGGCGATCGATGGTGATCACGGTCTTGGTGCTCGTGACGATCGCGGCGATCGCGCTCGCATGGCCGAGCGTGGGCAGCTCGGATTCGGTCGTTCCGTCTTCCTCCGCGCAAGGCTCCCCCGCGTCGCCCGAGCCGACCGACCCCGCGGCGACCCCGGTCGACCGGCTGGCCCGAAAGGTGTGCAAGACCGTGCCGCGCGATGTGTTGGTCCGCACGGTCAACGGAACCCACCCTGTGCGCAGCGGCGACCTGCAGATGATCACGCCCTACCCCGACTACGTGGCCGGCGGCCTGACCCACGCGACGCCGTTCGACCACACCCAGGAGGTGCCGTTGTTGATGTACGGCCGGGGACTCGTTCGCTCCGGCACGTATGACGAACGGGCCACGCTCACCGACATCGCCCCCACGGCCGCTTCGATGCTCGAGTTCGACGGATTCACCGCGCCCGACGGCCGCTCGCTCGATGAGGCGCTGCTTCCCGCGGACGAGCGAGAGCCACCCAAGCTGCTGGTCACGTTGATCTGGGATTCCGTCGGCACCGACCTATTGGAACGATGGAGCGCGTCATGGCCGTTCCTGCACGAGCTCGCCCGTGACGGAGCGTGGTTCACGAACGTGGAGCTGAGATCGGCGCCTGCCAACACGCCACCCAGCCACGCCACCATCGGCACCGGCGCCTACCCGCGGCATCACGGCATGGTCGACGAGTACATCTGGATCAACGGAGCGCTCCAGAAGCCCAACGCCGAAGGACCGACCTTCATGAAGCTGCCGACGCTCGCTGACACGTACGACGTGGCCATGGGCAACGAGCCGATCGTCGGCGGGGCCGCGAGCCTGTCGGCGCACCTCATGATGATGGGTCACGGCCTCGCGTGGCCAGGCGGCGACGACGATATCGGCATCGCTCGCGAGCGCGAGTACGCCGAAACCGGCGGCGACGACACCGCCGACGCGTGGGGACTGACCGAAGGCATGCGGCCCTACTTCCGGCTGCCGGAGTGGGTGAACGACGACTCGATCGACGCGTCGCTCGAGGCGGCGAAGACCGCGCTCGACCAGCGTGACGGCAGTCTCGACGGTCTGTGGCAGGGTCACTCCATCGAGCAGTTGGCCGCCGGGTTCAACTCACCCGCGCGATCGCCCTACCAGACGACCCTGTTCGAAGAGCTCGTGAAGCGCGAGGGGTTCGGTCGGGACCGCGTTCCCGACCTGCTCTACCTCAACTACAAGGTCATCGACTCGCTCGGGCACCAGTTCTCCGCCGACGGCGCGGAGATGGCCGACGCGATCGCGATCCAGGACGATGAGCTCCGCCGGTTCGTGCAGTTCCTCAACGACGTGGTCGGGCGCGGGGAGTGGGCGATGATCCTGACCGCCGATCACGGCATGCAGCGGGACCCGGCGGCGACGGGGGCATTCCTGATCGACATCGAGCGTTTGAGCGCTGCCGTCGAAGGCGCGTTCGGCGGCACGGAAGCCCGTCCCGTGATCGTGAAGGCTCGGCCGACCCAGATGTGGCTCGACACGAAACTGCTCGACCGGCAGGGATACACGGTGGAACAGGTCGCCGGATTCATCGCGGGCCTCACGCAGAACGACGTGGCCGGCGTGCCGGGCACGCAGACGGGCGAAGCCGGCGACGCGGTATTCCAGGCGGTCTTCCCGACCTCGACGATCGAGCAGCTCCCGTGCATCTCGGAGTCGACCCGAGCCGCCTGAGCAGGTTCCGCCAGTCTGATCCGAGCAGCCTGAGCGGGAACCGTTGCGCGATCGGGACCGTCGAAGCCGGGTCAGTGACGCAACCGGCCCGTACGGCCCACGAGCTTCCCGGAGGTCACGATGCCCACCACCGCTCGAACCCGTTGGACCTTGTTCTCCGTGATCGCCGTGCTGGTGGTCGTTGCCGCCGGCGCAGCCATCGCGGCATCGAACGATCCCGAGACACCCGTGAGCTCAGGACCGATCACGGGTGAGCAGCCGCCGGTCGACGGCGGGCCCATCGTCGTCGAGCCGCGGCCCGGCATGGCTGGCGTGTACGCCCGGCCGTATGACACGGCCGCCGTGAGCGACGACGGCAGGTCCGTGACGATCGACTTCGTCAGCGGCGTGGAACCTTGCAACGTGCTCGACCACGTCGGCGTTCGGTACGGAACCGACGCGGTCACGATCACGTTGTATGAGGGTCACGATCCCAGCGCAGGCGACGTCGCCTGCATCGAGATCGGCGTGTTCAAGCGAGTGATCGTGCAGCTCGACGAACCCCTCGGCGGCCGCTCGATCGTCGACGGCGCCGCCTGAACCGTCAGGGAAGCCGCGCCGCCTCAGCCTGCAGGTTTGCTCCGTGCGCACTGACTTGCCGCGTCCAGACCTCCCAGTCGGAGACTCGTTCGAACCCCAACCGCTCGTACATCGATCGTGCCTCGTCGCTCGGGTGCAGCCACACGAGGTCGGCCCCAGGGAAGGCGCGAGCGGCGCACACCGTGAGGGCCGAGCCGAGACCCCGCCCTCGTGCATCAGGCACGACCCCAACCCCCATGACGCCCGTCGTCTCGCGGTCGAGGTAGGCCGCGGAGATGCCGGCCGGTTGCGCCCCTCGCCACGCAACGAACATGCGCGCGTGAACCAGCCCTCGCGCCCCCGCGCCGTAGAACGCCCGACCGACCTCGGCATCGTCACCGAACGCCCGCGCCGCGACCTGCACGAGCGCCTCAACGTCCTCGGCGCCATCGACCTCGCGGATCTCGGCACCCTCGGGCACGGACGCGTCGGGCAGGGCCCGCGGGTCGATCGTCATGCCGGGCCGCTCGACGATGCGTGTGAGCCCCATCGACCGCACGGCCTCGTCGATGCGGTGGTGCCGGCCCACCTGCAGGTCGATGCCGAGCTGCAGGCCTCGGAGCGTGAACTCCGCCTCGGCCGCCCGCAGCGCGGCGCCGGCATCGCGCGGAGCCCGCTCGACCACCACGGAGCTCAACGCGGGATCGGCGAGGTTCGCCAAGGCGAGCACGAGCCCGTCGATCTCGAGCACTTCGGCGCCGGCCACGTT
>Ga0136612_10000140_pt1 | contig 19955 bp, 19 predicted proteins | sample AntDryUQ224A2306_2_FD_106644 | JGI IMG/M metagenome (GOLD analysis project Ga0136612, IMG submission 106644) | Polar desert sand microbial communities from Dry Valleys, Antarctica - metaG UQ224A (23.06) | ecosystem: Environmental > Terrestrial > Soil > Desert | place: Antarctica: Dry Valley... | reverse complement strand
CTGAGTCGTATCGAGGAAGCCGTTGCTGCCGGCAACAACGACCTCAGCGCGCTCGGATTTTGGAAGCTCGTGAAGCAGGTCAAGCTCGACCGGCGCTCGCAGCTTCACCCCCGCGCGGAACGCAGCCGTATCGATGCGGCCGATCTGCTCGGCGTGCTCGTCGATCAGGCGCCGGTCGAGCTTGACCTGCTTCACGAGCTTCCAAAATCCGAGCGCGCTGAGGTCGTTGTTGCCGGCAGCAACGGCTTCCTCGATACGACTCAGCACAGCCCCGATCTCGCCCCGGTCCTTCGGCGATTCAGATGTCCGAACCTCCACGATCTGGCCCCTTTCCGGCTATAGGATTCTGCGCGAACCATCTGCGACACGATCCGTGCGGCACGATCTGCCCGGCGCTCCTGCGAAGAGCGCTTCCCCGACCTGCAGGAGGGCACCACGTCCAGGAGTATCGCGCAGCCCGCGCCTCCGGGTGCACCGCAAGGCCATTCGCTCGTCACGCTCGACGGGCGCTACGCCATCGTGGAACGCATCGCGTCGGGAGGCATGGGCGAGGTCTTCCGCGCCCGCGACACCGTGCTCGCGAGGGAAGTCGCGATCAAGGTGCTGCACCGCTCGCTCGCCGGCGATCAGGCGTTCGTCGACCGCTTCCGAACCGAGGCCCGAGCCGCGGCCGGCTTGTCCCACACGAACATCGTGGCCGTCTTCGACTGGGGGTCGGTCGAGGGCGTCTACTACATGGTCATGGAGCACGTGCGCGGCCAGAGCGTGCGCGCGCTGCTGAACCACGAGGGCCGCCTCGAGCCGGCCCAGACCGCCGACGTCGTGCGACAGACGCTGCTCGCGCTCGATCACGCGCACCGCCAAGGCATCGTGCATCGCGACATCAAACCCGAGAACATCCTGGTCACGACTGACGGCGTGGTGAAGGTCGCCGACTTCGGCCTCGCCCGCGCCTACGCGGAAGGCCGTCAGACCCAGGCCGGCACGGTGACGGGCACCGTGCAATACCTGGCCCCCGAGCAGATCCGGGGCGAGCCGGCGGACCCGCGGAGCGACCTGTACTCCCTCGGCATCGTGAGCTATGAGCTGCTGACCGGCACGCTGCCGTTCACGGGCGAGACCGCGATGGCGATCGCATACAAGCACCTGTCGGGACGGGTGCCGATGCCGAGCGCCACGGTGCAATCGATCTCCGCGGAGCTCGATGGCTTCGTCGCCAGCGCCGCCGATCGCGACCGCGAGATGCGCCCCGAGTCAGCGCTCGAGATGCGCCGCGACCTTGAGGCGATCTCGCCGTCGCTGGGGGCCGCCCGGGGGCTGGCGTCGCTCGTGGGTGAGGCGGCGGTTGCGCCTGCTCCGTCGGGCGAGGGCGCCACCACCGATGTCGTCGTGCTCGGCGACGTCACCGAGCGCCACGAGCTCGACACCACGACCGCGACGATCGCCAGGGTCGAACGAAGCGCCGGCCGCAGGTGGCGACGGCGCCTGGGGGTGCTCACCCTCGTGGCCGCCCTGGCCGCGTGCGCGTGGGGCGCCTGGACCTACCTCATCCCCCACCGCGCGGACGTACCCGCCCTCGCGGGCTCGTCGGTCGAAACCGCCCGAAGCCGGCTCGCGGAGCTCGGCTTCACTGTGCGCATCGCCGACGGCCAACGATCGGAGCGCGTTGGCGCGGGACTGGTGCTGCGTGTGCAACCCGAGCCGGGCACATCGCTCGAGGAGGGCGAGACCGTGACGCTCGTGCCTTCGCTCGGCCCACCGCCGGTCGACGTGCCGAAGGTCGAGGGACTGACGCTGCGGCGCGCCACAGCTCGGCTCGAAGGTGCCGGTCTCGAGGCCTCGGCCACGAAGCGCCGCTTCCACGACGAGATCCCCGAGGGAAGCGTCATCAGCGCGGTGCAGACGGGCATGGTTCCCGACGGCAGCACCGTCGAGCTGATCGTGAGCGAGGGCCATGCCCCGGTCGAGGTGCCGAAGGTCGCTCGCATGAGCAGGGACGAGGCCGTCGGCCTGCTGGGGGCAGAGGGCTTCACGGTGGAGGTAGAAGAGGACTTCTCCAACGGTATCGACCGCGGCGACGTGATCGGCGTGAGCCCCAAGGCGGGCCAAGAAGCCCCCTACGGCTCGGCGATCGTCCTCAAGGTCTCACTCGGCCCGGAACGCTTCCCCCTGCCCAACTTCATTGGCCTCTCGCGGACCGAAGCTGAAACCAAGGCGGAGTCCTACGGGTTGAAGGTCTCGTTCTTCGTCGTGCCGAATACCTCCGGCTCCCTCGTCATCAGCCAGACTCCAGTGCCGAACGTGACGGTCACCTTCGGTGACGGGGTCACCCTCTACGTCGCGTGAGGTTCGGCGCACATGTGCGCCGTGGGTCCGAAGCCACCAGCGGTGTCGTCGAGGAGTGCCGGCGCCGCGGGGCCGACTGCGCCCAGGTCTTCCTGTCCAACCCGCGGGGGTGGGCGGCGGCACTGCTCGAGGAAGCCGGCGATGCCCATCTGGGCATCTGTCTCGACGTCTGCCACCTCTTCGCGACGGGCTATGGCCTCGATGAGCCCGGGGGCGTGGAGGCGCTCTTCGCCGAGCTCGCAGCGCACGGCCTCACCGATCGGGTCGCGCTGGTGCACGGAGGGTGTTGCTCTCTCGCTCCGAAGCGGCCGCGTGGCCTTTCGTGCTCGAAACGCCAGGCGACGCTGAGTCGCATGCCGCGCAGATCGCGCTGCTCCGCGCCCTCGCGCCTGCCTCTCGGTCCGGACCCTCAGATCAGGGTTGGAACTCGGCCCGCGGGCCTTCCTGGTAGCTGTAGCGCTCCTCGGCGAACGGCTCACCGTGCACGTGGTAGCCGCGCTGCTCCCAGAAGCCGCGCTCGTTCCGCTCGCTGAAGCGAAGGCCCGTGAGCCACTTCGCGCTTTTCCAGGCATAGCGCTTGGGCGCGACGAGCCGGAGCGGCCAGCCGTGCTCGGGCGTGAGATCGTGGCCGCGGTTGCGCCAGGCGAGGAGCACGTCGTCGTCTTCCATCGCCTCAAGCGAGAGATCTGACGTGTAGCCGTGAGCGCACTCCGCGATCACCCACTTCGCCGCGGGCGTCGGCCGGGCGCGTTCGACGATGGTGCGGAACGGCACGCCTTCCCACGTGTTGTCGAGCGTCGTCCAGCCGGTCACGCAGTGCATGTCGGCGTCGACCGTGACGCTCGGGAGCGCCCGCAGCTCCTCGTAGGAGAGCCGGAACGGGTTCTCGACGAGCCCCGAGACCTCGAGGTCCCAGCTCGTGCCGTCGAAGCTCGGGATCGGTCCGTAGTGCAAGACCGGCCAGGTCTTCACGAGCCGCTGGCCCGGCGGGATGCGCGGGGCGATCTCCGGCGGGTAGTTCTTGGTGAACAGGCCCATCGAACCTCCTTCGCGCCGCCGCTGCCTCTATCGCGCGGCCACGGAGGCCCACGCGTCGAGTGCGATGGTGACGCCGTCGTCGCTCACGTCGACGTGGGTCACCATGCGCACCTTGCCGGCGCCGTGGGTGACGCCCACGCCCAGGGTCTCGAGCCGCCCGACGGTCTCGAGAAGATCGAGCCCTGCCGCTTCCGTGTCGACGAACACCATGTTCGTTTCAACCTGGGCGAAATCGACCGACCCGGGAAGCCGCTGGGCGACCCCTTCAGCGAGCCGCCTCGCCCGCTCGTGATCCTCGTGCAGGCGCGCTGGGCCGTTCTGCAGGGCGACGATGCCCGCGGCCGCGGTGATGCCCGACTGGCGCCATGCACCCCCGAACAGGATGCACAACCGCCTCGCCTCGGGCATCAGCGCCGCAGGGCCGCAGAGCAGCGACCCGATCGGGGCGCCGAGGCCTTTCGAGACGCAGAACATGACGGTGTCGGCCTCACGGGCGATCTCCGAGGCGTCGACATCCGCGGCGGCAGCGGCGTTGAACAGCCGGGCCCCGTCGAGATGCACCGGAACGCCCGCCTCGTCGGCGACCTTGCGCACAGCCCGCAACTCCTCGACGGGCATCACACGCCCACCGGCGCCCCCGAGCGTGTTCTCGAGAGACAGCACGTCGACGACCTCGACGTCGTAGTAGGTATCGGGCTCGAGGAGCCCGCGGGCCTGATCGGCGTCGATCCACCCTCTAGGCCCGGGGTCGGCGGTTCGAAAGGCGATGCCCGACAGTACCGCCGACGTCATCACCTCGGTCGTGGCCACGTGCGAGGCTGCGGAGCACGCCACGAGGTGCCCGCTCGTGCCGACGTGCAGCGCGAGCGCGATCTGGTTCGCCATGGTGCCCGTCGGCACGTAGAGCGCGGCTTCCTTGCCGAGGCGCTCGGCGGCCAGCTCCTGCAACCGATTCGCGGTGGGATCATCGCCGTACCACGCGTCGCCGACTTCCGCTTCGGCCATCGCCGTGCGCATCTCGGGCGACGGCGTGCTGACGGTGTCCGATCGCAGATCGACGCGGAATCGGCTCATGACGAGCAGTGTAAACAGTCACACGGGCGAGCCTGCCCACGCCCGGCGGATCAGTACAGGAACATGGGCTTGCCGTCGACGTGCCGGATCTTCGGGCGATATTCCTCGCTGTCGTACAGCGCCTCCACGTCGACCCGCTTCACACCCTGACCGAGCACCGTCAGCGGTACGTTGACGTACGTGCCGTTGCGCATCGCGACCAAGCGACCGTGCACCCCTTCGATCGCCAGGTCCGCCGCCATCACCGCGTAGTTGATCGCGACCATCAGATCCAGCGAGTCGGGCGAGCCTGATCTCATCAGATAGCCCACCTGCTGATGGATCATGTCCGCGCCGGTGCGTTCCTTGAGCAGCTCGCTGGTGAGCTGGCCGATGCCGCCGAGCTTGCGGTGACCGTAGGCGTCCTCGGCGCCCGCCTGCACCATCTCGCCGCCCGCGAGCGTGGCGCCTTCGGAGATCGTCATCATCGCGTAGTTGCTGGGGTTGGACGCCTTGTCGCGCATGAGCTGCTCGCCGAGCCGATCGACGTCGAACGGCACCTCGGAGATGACCGCCCGCTCGACGCCCGACAGGTACGCCGAGACGAGCGAGGTCTCGCCACTGTAGCGACCGAACACTTCGACCACCGCCAGGCGCTCGTGCGAGCCGGCGCTCGTTCGAAGCTGGTGCACGAAGATGATCGTTCGGGTCACGGCGGTCGAGAATCCGATGCAGTAATCAGTGCCGTGCACGTCGTTGTCCATCGTCTTCGGTATCGCGACGACCGGCACACCTTCTTGGTGAAGGCGCAGAGCGAACGAGAGCGTGTCATCGCCCCCGATCGGGATCAGCGCGTCGAGCCCGAGGTGATCGATCACCCGCAGCACGTGCGCGGTATGATCCCGCGGCCCGTCATCAGTGCGCCCTTGAGACAGGAACGCGGGCTCGTCGACCGCCTTGACCTTCGCGGGGTTCGCGCGCGACGTGTGCAGGAACGTACCGCCGGTGCGATCGATGGTGCGCACGACACCCGGATCGAGCGCGAGCGTGTTCGCCGCCACGCTCTCGAGGTCGCCGGGATCGGTGTCGAGGAGGCCACCCCACCCTCGCCTGATGCCCGTGACTTCGTGCCCCTCCGACGCCGCTCGATTGACAACCGCCTTGATCGAAGCGTTCAACCCCGGCACGTCGCCGCCGCCGGTCAGGATGCCCAGTCGCATGGTTGGAAGCCTACGAGAGCCGGGCGGGCCTGTGCGACCCTGGCGTCTCAGTCGCAGAGGACCTCGGGGAGGTGCCAGGAAGCGTCGGGCACGGTGCGGAGCGAGGCCGCGACCTCGGCGATCGGGGTCCTCACGACCTGCTGCCCGATCATGCCCACCATCGAGCCCCATCCGCCGTTGGCCGCCTCCTCGAGTGCCGCGATGCCGAGCCTGGTCGCGAGCACGCGATCGAAGGCGTTCGGCGAGCCGCCCCGTTGCACATGGCCGAGCACCGTGATCCGCGACTCGACGCCGATGCGCTCGCCGAGCTGGCGTGCCACGAGTCCGCCGATGCCGCCGAGCCGCGGCCACCCGTTCGCATCCAGGGCGTAGTCGGGCACGTCCATCGTGCCCGGGAGGGGGGTGGCTCCCTCGGAGACCACCACGATCGAGAACCGCCTGTCCTCGAGCATGCGCTGCTTCACGCGCCGCGCGACGAGCTCGATGTCGAACGGATGCTCCGGCAAGAGGATCACGTCGGCGCCGCCGGCGAGACCGGCCTCGAGGCCGATCCAGCCCGCGCTCCGCCCCATCACTTCACAGACCATCACGCGCTGATGGCTCTCGGCGGTGCTGTAGAGCCGGTCGATCAAGTCGGTCGCGACCTGCACGGCGGTCTGGAACCCGATGCTGTGATCCGTGCCCCTCACATCGTTGTCGATCGTCTTCGGCACACCCACCACCGCAACGTCGGGCATAGCCGCACACGCCCTAATCGTTCCCTCGCCTCCGATCGCGATGAACCCGTCGAGCTGATGGACATCGATCGCTTCCCGGACGCGCTCGACCCCATCCGGTGTGCGGAACGGCTGGGTGCCGGACGTGCCGAGGATCGTCCCACCTCGAGGAAGGATGCCTCCCACGTCGTCCCGCGTGAGCTCGTCGGCGACCCCTTCCATCACCCCGCGCCAGCCGTCGCGGAACCCAAACACCGAGGCACCGATCTCGTATCCGTGACGCACCACCGCACGGATAGCCGCGTTCAGACCTGGGCAGTCACCCCCACCGGTGAGGATTCCGATCCGCACGAGCGACACCCTACGACGCGGTTGTCCGTGCCGCGGGCCGACCGGCATGGCCCTACGACCGCGGAACACGAATTGCAAGTGGCCGCTGCGACGGTCGAGGCCTGGTCTGCGCTGCTGGGGGCTGCTCTAACCACGAAGACGGCCACAGAACAACGAAGGCTCAGGCTTCGTCGACCTCGGCCTCTTCGGCTTTGGCCTTCAGCACCTGATACCAGCTGTCCTCGTAGGCGTCGTCGTCGTCGGCTTGCGTCGCCGGCGACGGCTCCTTCTCGGTGGTCTTGTGCACGAAGCCCAGGTATTCGTCGACCGTTCGTTCCTTCGACATGACCATCCCACTCCCATTCCGTGCTGTCGGACTTACATTCCCACCATCGGGAGCCGTCCTCGGCGGCTTGATACCGCAAGCCGGGTAGGCGATCGGGGAGCATGTCGCCGCCGCTCCGCTAGCATGCATGCCCATGCTCCTGGCAGCCGTGCTCGCAAGCCTATTCCCCGAGATCAAGGGGTTGCTGGAAGCGATCTTCGTCGGGTTGCTCGTGTTGCTGGCAGGGGCGGTCGGGGTGTTCGCGCTCTTCGTCTTCGCGCAGCAGTTCCGCAACCCCGGCCGCCGCGAACGACCCGGCCGCTAGCTTCGATCGTCCGGCACGACATCGGTGCCCGCAGCGCCTCGGAGCGCGTCGGTGGCGTCATCGAGGTCTGCGATCACGGCTCTGGCCCCGCCCCCACGCACGAACCCGGCGGCCGCCTCGATCTTGGGGCCCATCGATCCGGCGCCGAACTCCCCCCTGCTGAGCATGGCTCGAGCCTCGCCGACCGTCATGCGATCGATGTCCTCGGGATAGAACGAGCCGTACCCGCGCTGCACCTTCTTCACGTCCGTGAGGATGAGCAGGGTGCTCGCCCCAACCTCCTTGGCCAGGATCGCCGAGGCGAGGTCTTTGTCGACGACCCCTTCCTTGCCGATCAGGCGTGGGCCGTCTTCGATCACGGGCACGCCTCCCCCGCCGGCCGCGATCACGATCACGTCGTCGGCGACGAGTCTCGCGATCAGCGGCGTCTCGACGATCGAGTAGGGGGTGGGGCTCGGCACGACACGGCGCCAGCCGCCGTGCGGATCGGCCTTCATCGTGTGCCCGCGGTCCGCCTCGAGCTGCCGTGCTTCGGCTTGCTCGTAGTACGGGCCCACGAACTTCGTGGGGTTCGCGAAGGCCGGGTCATCGGGCCGGACCCTCGTGAGGGTGAGCACGGTCGCCACTGGGCGTTCCATGCCGCGTTCGAAGAAGACATCGCCGATGGTGACCTGCAACAGGTAGCCGATCTGGCCCTGGCTCTGCGCGCCGCACACGTCGAGCGGCATCGGATGCACAGCCCCCATCGCGGCTTCCTGCTGGAGCAGGATGCGGCCGACCTGCGGGCCGTTGCCGTGCGTGACGACGACCTGCCAACCATCGGCCGCGATGTCGGCGATGCGCTCAGCCGCCTGGCGACACGATCGATACATCTCCTCGAACGTGTCCTCGGCGCCGCGCCGAAGCAGCGCGTTGCCCCCGAGGGCGACCACGACCCGCTCCATGCGTCGCTCCTCTCGCGTAGCGTGATCGACCGGGCGGCATCGCGGAGCCTACCCCACGGCTTCCTCACGGTGAGTGAGCGTCGAGAGCTTCCTCGAGGTCATTCGATGCAGGTCCATCCGCCCTCGTTGGCCCGTCCGAACGGATGGGCGAAGTGCTGTACGCCGACCAACCATCCTTCGCCCGCTGCTCGGGCGATGATCGCGGATCGCGAAGCCGCACCTGTTCCCGGGTCCTCGTCGTGGCTCGAAGGCCAGGTGGGGTGCGCCACCTGCACCGGCAGGTGCAGCAGGTCTCCCGTGAACAGCAGCGACCGTTCGTCCGCCTCGAGGATCACGCTGCGATGCCCGGGTGTGTGGCCGGGCGTGTGCACCACCCGCATGCCGGGCATGACCTCGCGGTCGGCCGGATCCGCTTCGAGCATGCCGAGGGCCTCGATGCGACGCAGCTCGGCGATCGCCGCGTACGGGTCGGGGTCGGAAGACGCCGCGAAGAAGTCGAGGTCTGCTTGGTGCAGCACGTAGTGGGCGTTGGGGAACCTCGGCCCGTCGCCGGCCCAGGTGCCCCCGGCATGATCGGCGTGCAGATGCGTGAGCACCACCACCCTCACCTCGGCCGTCTCGACGCCTGCTTCCTCGTACGCCTCGTCAGCCGTGATACCGGAGCCTGGAGCCCACGGTCGGTACGGAGGGAACGCGCCGAGGCCGGAGTCAACCATCGCGGTGCCGTTGGGCCCGCGCACCACGAACGCGTGCACGTGCCACGGCCACGAGCGATCGGCGAGGAACGCCCAGGGATGTCGCTCGCGCTCGGCCGGCCAGTCCACATCTCGTCCGGGACACTCGTCGCCGAGCTCGAGGGGCGCGAACCCCTGACAGACCACGGACACCTCGAACGGTCCGACGCGTAAGGGTTCGACGTGACTCGTCATCGCGATCACCCCGCTCCGCGGTCGAGGTCACTCGGCTCGTCGACATCGACCGGTGTCTCGCGGCCGGGATCGAGCGCCGTCCACGTGGCCTCGTCGATCACCGCGAGGCGCATCGCTTGCAACCACGCGCGGAGCGAGCGTTCCCCGTCGTGAAGCAGCGCATGCCCAACCTCACGCGCTCGCGGTACCCGCACGACGGCTGGAAGCGGACGGAACCCGGCCCCGTCCTGCAGGACCACCGCGTCGACCGGCGCGTCGCCGGCGATCCGCAGCATCTCGAGGAGCACCGCGGTGGACAGGCCCGGCATGTCACCGCCGGCGAGAGCCGCGAGCTCCGCGTCGACGGCCCCGAGCCCGGCGATCGCACCCGCCAATGGCCCTTCGCCCTCACGTGCGTCACGCGCGAAACGAACGGGGGCACCGGGCGGCATAGCAGGCTCGGGCGCATCAGGGGCCAGCACCACCACCACGTCACCGGTGATCTCGGCCAGGCGGAGCACGGGATGGTGCAGCAGGGGCATGCCGTCGTACGTGGCTGCGAGCTTGTCGTCGACGCCGAACCGCGAGGACCGGCCTCCGGCGAGCACGATACCGCTGACGACACCGGTAGTCTGACCCAGACTAGTCGGCTCCACGATCCGTGCGCTTCCGCCGGGTGGGGTCGTCTTGTCTGCGGGACTGCACGTAGGCGAAACCGAACCGGCCCTTGATGCACAGGTGCCCGCTCGTCACCGAATGATCGGCCGGGCTCGTCACCTTCACGATCTCGTTGTCCTGCACGTGGAGCTCGAGCTCGCACCCCACCCCGCAGTACGGGCAGATCGTGTTCGTCACGGTCTGCTCGTCTTCGTGCCAGGTGCCTTCCTCGCGCATCCCGTGCTCGCTCATGAACATGAGAGCGCCCGTCGGGCACACGCCGATGCAGTTGCCGCAGTAGACGCAGGCGCTCTCGTCGAGCGGCACCGCGTACTCGGTCGAGATGCGCGCGTCGAAGCCGCGGCCCGCGACGGCGATCGCGAACGTGTTCTGCGCGTCGACGCCGCATGCCTCGACGCACTTGTAGCAGAGGATGCACCGCGAGTAGTCACGCACGTACAGCTCGTTGTCGATCTTCACCGGCTGGTAGACGCCCTCGGCCACGGTCGGATCCTCGGGCGCGTGATGATGGCCGGGCTCGCGCGTGTCGCGTTCTGCCGCGGGCAGGTCCGCCATCACGGCGCCGAACCGCTCGGGGTGCACCTCGTATTCGCGCATCCAGCGATGCACGTCGGGGCTCGTGAGGTCCATCTCGACGCTCGAGGCGAGGAGCTCCATCACGAGCGTGCGGGAACGCCGTACCCGCTCCGTATCGGTCGCGACCTTCATACCGTCCTCGGCATTGCGGCTGCAGGCGGGCGCGAGTGTTCGCGCCCCCTCGACCTCGACCACGCATACCCGGCAGGCGTTGATCGGCGTCAGGTTGTCGGCGAAGCAGAGCGTGGGGGTATCGACCTGCTGGGCACGGCATGCGTCGAGGATCGTCGACCCCTCGGGCACCCGGGACTCGACGCCGTCGACCGTGATCGTCAGCAGGCGACGGGGTGGCTCGAGCGGCACGGCGGCCATCTAGGACTCCTGCTCCTCGGTCGGGCTTGGCACGTCATCTGCGTTTGCTGCGTCGCTCGCATCGCCGCCGAAGACGCCGAGCGAGGCGATCGCCGACTGCACCGCGTTGGCCGCGGTCTGGCCGAGCCCACAGATCGAGGCGTCGCGCATCACCTGGGCGACGTCCTCGAGCAGTACCAGCTCGTCGTCATGTGAGCCGAGCGTGCGTCCTTGCACGAGGCGGTGCAGCGCTTCTTCCTGTCGAACGGTGCCGACACGGCAGGGCACGCACTGGCCGCACGACTCGTCGCGGAAGAACTGCGCGATGCGCAGACAGGCGTCGGTGAGGTCGGCGTTCTCGTCGAAGAGCATCACGACGCCGGAGCCGAGTGTGTAGCCGCCGGCGCGCGCGTCCTCGAACGTGAGCGCGATGTCGAGCTGGTCGGGTCCGACGAACCCTCCTGCGGCGCCGCCGAGCAAGATCGCCTTGAGCCCTCTGGCGTTGCGCACGCCGCCTGCCGCATCGATCACCTCGCGGAGCGTGACGCCGTGGTCGTGCTCGTAGACGCCCGGGCGCTCCACGTCGCCCGACAGGCAGAACAGCCGCGGGCCCGTGGAACCCTCGGTACCGGTCTCGGCGTATGCCTGTCCGCCGATGCGCAGGATCTCGAGCACGTTGATCAGCGTCTCGACGTTGTTGATTCCCGTCGGTTTGCCGAACAGCCCCCGTTGCACCGGGAACGGCGGCTTGTTCCGCGGCTCCCCCCGCTTGCCCTCGAGGGAGTTGAACAGCGCCGTCTCCTCGCCGCAGATGTACGCGCCGGCGCCACGGCGAAGCTCGATGTCGAACCGCACGCCGTGGCCCATCACGTCGTCGCCGAGGAGGCCGTGCCGCCGCGCTTCCTCGATCGCGTGTTGCAGGCGCTCGGTCGCGAGCGGGTACTCCCCTCGGATGTAGAGGTAGCCCTGCTCACACCCGGTCGTGATGCCGGCGATCGTGAGCGACTCGATCACGGCGTACGGGTCCTGCTCCATGACGACGCGATCCTTGAACGTGCCGGGCTCGCTCTCGTCGGCGTTGCAGACGAAGTAGTGCGGGTGCACGGGTTGCTCCGCGACGGCCTTCCACTTCACGCCGGTCGGGAACGCCGCGCCGCCGCGCCCCATGAGCTTCGAGTCGATGATCTCTCGGAGGGTCCAGTCGGGGCCGTGCTCGAGGGCGAGACGGAGGGCCTCGTAGCCGCCATGCGCGCGGTAGTCGTCGATCGAGGAAGGGTCGGCCACGCCGACGCGACGAAGGAGACGTCGCTCGTCCGCGGGCTGCGGGGTCGAGCCCTCTTCGTGGTCATGGATGGTCCATGGACCTCCGTCGATGAACGGGAGTAGCGCGTCGAGACTGACGCGCGGGATCTGCGAATCGCCGCCTTCACCGGCCGTCTGCAGGAGTCCGGCGGGCGCCACATCACACAGACCCAGGCATGGACTCCGAAGGACCTGCTGCCTTCGTTCATCTCCCAGTCTGGTCTCGACGTCATCGACCAATGCGTCTGCCTCGTGTAGCCGACATGCGATGTCGTCGCAGATGTGGAGCACCGTCGGCGAGCGTTCCACGGTGCTGAACATCGCGTAGAAGGTGGCGACGCCGTAGGCCTCGGCGGGCGGCACCGTGAGGCGCTCGCAGACGTAGTTCATGCCGCCGGGGCTGATCCAGCCCACCCTTGCCTGCAAGGCGTGCAGCGCGGGGAGCAGCAGGTGCCGATCGTCGCGGGCGTCGGCACCGCCGCGAGCGACGCGGTGATCGAAGGCCGTGCGCTCGACCGCGCCGTCCCAGGAGCTCTCGGGAGGGCCCAGCAGCTCGTCGACGGCAGCGCGTTCGTCAGCCGTCGGGTCGGCCGACATCAGCTTCAGGTCCACGACGCCTCCGTGGGCGGCGCGGGCGGGCGTGTGCTCGTCACGAGCGCGATGCTACTCCCCGCCTCCACCGGACACCGAACCCGCGGTCGCCTCCGCGGGCATCTTGTCGATGCGCACCGCCGCAGCCTTGAACTCCGCGGTTCCCGACTTCGGGTCGGTGGCCTCGATCGTGAGCACGTTCGTGTCGACCTGGTCCGGGAAGTGGAACGTCATGAAGACGAGCCCGGGTCGCAGCGCCGCGTCGACGTGCACCGGCACCTCGACCGATCCTCGGCGGCTCGAGACGAGCACGCACTCTTCCTCGGCAAGGCCGAGCCGCGCGGCGTCCTCCGGCGAGACGTCGATCGTCTCGCCGCGCCGCAGCGGCGACGTATACGCACCCGTCTGCACGCCGGTGTTGTACGAATCGAGCCTGCGCCCGGTCGTCAGTCGCATCGGGAAGTCGTCTGTGAGCTCATCGACCGGCGGGTCGTCGATCACGATCGAGAACGGCGCCTTGGGGCCCTGTGCCTCAGGGTCGTCGAGCTCCCACAACCGTGCGTGCAGAAACTGCGTGCCCGGATGGTTCTCGTCGGGACATGGCCACTGCAAGCCACCGAGCTCTTCCAGACGTTCCCAGGTCATGCCCGCGTGCATCGGGCTGAGCGAGCGCAGCTCGTCCCACGCCTGCTTCGGCGTGACGTCGCCCCAATCGGCGCCCATGCGGTTCGCGAGCTGCGTGATGATCCAGATGTCGTCCTTGGCGTTGCCGGGAGGCTCCAGCGCCTTTCGCGTCCGTTGCACGCGTCGCTCCGAGTTCGTCACCGTGCCGTCGGACTCGAACGCGCTGTTCGAAGCGGGGAAGACCACATCGGCGAGCTCGGCGGTCTTCGTCATGAAGATGTCCTGCACGATCAAGGTGTCGAGCCCTTCCAACAGCTCGACCGCGTGCTGCTTGTCGGCCTCACTCGTCGCCGGGTTCTCGCCGATGCAGTACACCGCGGTCAGGTCGCCACGTTCCATCGCATGGAACATCTCAGTGAGATGCCATCCGTACTTCGGCGGGATCGGCACGCCCCACGCCGCTGAGAACTTCGCGCGAGCCTCCTCGTCGTTCTCGATGTCCTGGAAGCCGGCAAGTTTGTTCGGGATCGCGCCCATGTCGCCGCCGCCCTGCACGTTGTTCTGGCCGCGCAACGGGTTCACGCCGCTCCCGTAGGTGCCGACGTGACCGGTCAGCAGCGACAGGTTGATCAGCGAGAGCACGTTGTCGACCGCGTTGTGATGCTCGGTGATGCCGAGGGTCCAGCAGATCATCGCGCGATCGGCCTTGGCGTAGGCGTGCGCGACCTCGCTGATCACCTCGGCCGGCACGCCCGTGACCTCTTCGCCGCGCTCGAGGGTCCAGTCCATGATCGAGTCGACGTACTCGGCGTATCCGAGCGTTGCGCCGTCGATGAAGGCATGGTGCGGCAGGTCGCTCACGACGATCTCTCGCGCGATGGTGTTCGACAGCGCGATGTCGGTGCCCACGTCGATGCCGAGCCACAGGTCGCCCCATTCGGCCGACTCGGTGCGGCGCGGATCGACCACGATCAGCTTCGCGCCCTTGTTGACCGCCCTCAAGACGTGATGGAAGAAGATGGGGTGCGCTGCTCGGGCGTTCGAGCCCCACAGCACGATGAGGTCGGTGTTCTCGACCTCCTCATACGAGCTGGTACCGCCGCCGGCACCGAAGACGGTGGCCAGACCGACCACCGAAGGCGCGTGTCAGGTGCGGTTGCAGCTATCGATGTTGTTGCTGCCAAGGACCTGGCGACTGAACTTCCCTGCGATGAAGTTCATCTCGTTCGAGGCCTTCGAGCAGCTGAACATGCCCGTTCCCCAGCCGGGGTTGCGATCGGTAGCGCGGCGGAGCCCCTCGGCGGCCCGATCGAGGGCTTCGTCCCAGGTGGCCACGCGCAGCTTGCCGTTCTCGCGAACCATCGGCTCGGTCAAGCGGGTGAGCGTCGTGCTCATCGACACGTCTCCTTCCGATGCGGAACCGGTGTCCCGCGCAGCGATTGTACGGCCGCTCACGGTCTCATCGAGCGTCACCGGCCCCGCGCACCGGACCTCCACCGGGCGGTTGGTCGCTCGGCATCCCCACGGTCCATGATGTGTGCATGGACCGGATCCCGATCGTCGAGCCGCCGGACAACGTCGTGAGGTTCCCGCGTGCTGACGAACCTGATGCTTTACCGGCCGAGGAGATGAGCTACGAGGAGGCGATCGCCGTCGACGCCGAAGCAGGCGTCGACGAGCCCTCCCCAGCTGGCTCTGCGCCCGGATCGCAGGTCGCAGAGCTCATGGAGCAAGGCGTCCGGGTGGGCGCGGGCCTATTGGCGGCCAGTCTTTCCGTTCTCGCGGACGCGCTCCGCGCGACGTCGCCGTCCGACGATGAAACGGCCGGTCGGAAGGATCCGGCGGCAACGCTCGCCGGCGCGGGGCTCGGCGCGGCCGTGACCGCTGCTGAGGCAGCGGCGACGGCGGTCACGCAGCTTGCCGACACGGTCGGGCCGGCGATGACCTGGCTCGTCGAGCCGCGCTTCGCCAAGGAAGCGAGCGAGATGGCGGCCGGCGCCGCCCGCGTGCTCGACGGCCGATGGAAGGCATCACAGGCAGAGCTGATCGAGACGGCCACCGCCTTCCTAGGCGTGCTCGTGCCGGCGGTCGCGAAAGGCGTCGCCGATCAGGTCGACCTCACCGCCCTCGTGCGTGAACGAGTCGACGTGAATGCGATCGCCGACGACATCGATGTCGATCGCATCCTCGCGCGCATCGACCTCGACGCGGTGGTGGCACGCCTCGATATCGACGCCGTCGCCGCGAGGCTCGACGAGCGCTCGCGGATATCTCCGGATCCGGTGGATGCCTCGGATCCCGCCGAACCGTCGACCTAGCTCGCGACTCGTTCGGGGCGCGTGTACACGTTGCAGCGACCGTCGCGCACGAACCCGACGATCGTCATGTTGAACCGTTCTCCGGCTTCGACGGCAAGCGACGACGGTGCGCTCACCGCGCTCACGATCGGGATGCCCGCCACCGCCGCCTTCTGCACGATCTCGAAGCTGGCGCGGCCGCTCACTTGCAGCACACGGGCCTCCAGCGGCACGGCGCCGGCCAGCACCTGCTCACCGATCACCTTGTCGACGGCGTTGTGGCGGCCGACATCCTCGCGCAGCGTGACGAGCTCGCCCTCGGGCGTGAAGAGCCCGGCCGCGTGCAGACCGCCGGTACGGTCGAACACAGGCTGCTTCGATCGCAGCCGCTCGGGCAGCGACACGAGCACGTCCGTGCGCACGACCGGTCCGTCGGCCACCGGCGAGCATCGAACTTCGACGTCGTCGAGCGCAGCTTTCCCACAGATGCCGCACGAAGATGTGGCGTAGAAGTTCCGATGGAGCCGGTCGTGATCGAACGGCCGGTCGAGCGTCACGGTCACCACGTTGTAGCGCTGCTCCTCGTCACCGAGGTCGTCGCAGTAGGCGACGCGTCGCACGTCACCGGGCGCGATCAGGCCTTCGGTGAACAGGAAGCCGACCGCAAGCTCGTAGTCGGCGCCCGGGGTGCGCATCGTGACGGCCACGGCGCGAGCGTCCTGCCCGGGACCGCCGACCCTGATCTCCATGGGCTCCTCGGTCGCGAGGGTGTCAGGACGCTCGGAACGGATGCCGTCGTTGATCGCGGTCACTCGAACGTCGGTCACGTTGCGCCGGAGCCGGCCGGAGGTCGCCATCACCCAAGTATCGGCGGGTCGGCCTCGAAGGTCACGCCCCACGACCGGATCGTCGCTCCCCAACGGTCGCGGCTCGCGCAACCTCGGTTTGAATCATCTGTGCGCTGGGTCGTATCGTCCGGAGCGCCGCCCACTGCCATGAAGGGATCGCGACCACGATGAAGTCCGGACTCGAGATCGCCCAGGAAGCCGAGCTCCTCCCGATCGCCGACGTCGCCGACGCCGCCGGCATCGAACCCGAAGAGCTCGAGCAGTACGGGCGCTACCGGGCGAAGGTCGACCTGGGCATCCTCGATCGGCTCGCCGACAGGCCCGACGGCAAGCTCGTGATCACCACGGCGATCACGCCGACGAAGGCCGGCGAGGGCAAGACCACCACGAGCGTCTCGCTCACCCAGGGCCTCGGTTCGATCGGCAAGGACGTGATGCTCTGCCTGCGAGAGCCGTCGATGGGACCGGTCTGGGGCATCAAGGGCGGCGGCAACGGCGGCGGCTACGCCCAGGTCGTGCCCATGGAAGAGTTCAACCTGCACTTCAACGGCGACTTCCACGCGGTGAGCGCCGCGCACAACCTTCTCTCGGCCGCGCTCGACGCGTCGATCTACCACGGCAACACGCTCGGCATCGATCCGCAGTCGATCACCTGGCCGCGCACGATCGACATGAACGACCGCGAGCTGCGAAGCATCGTCGCCGGGCTCGGTGGCAGGGCGCACGGGTATCCACGCCAGGACGGATTCGTGATCACGGCGGCGAGCGAGGTCATGGCGGTCTTCGCGCTCGCGAGCGACCTGCAGGATCTGCGCGCGCGCCTCGGCCGCATCGTGGTCGCGTCGACGCACGATGGAGTGCCGGTGACCGCCGACGACCTGCGGGCGGGCGGCGCGATGACCGTGATCATGAAAGACGCCATCAAGCCCAACCTGGTGCAGACCCTCGAGGGACAGCCGGTGCTGGCCCACGCCGGCCCGTTCGGGAACATCGCCCACGCCAATAACTCGATCCTTGCGGACCGAGTGGCGCTGAAGCTCGCCGACTACGTCGTCACCGAAGGCGGGTTCGCGAGCGACCTCGGGTTCCAGAAGTTCTGCGACATCGTCTGCCGCTTCGGCGGGTTCACGCCGAGCGCCGCCGTGCTCGTTACCACGATCAGGGCCACGAAATCGCACGGCGGCATGGCGTTCGCCGACCTCGGCAACGAGGACCTCGACGCCCTTCGCCGTGGCATCGACAACCTGAGCGCACACATCAGCATCGTTCGCCAGTACGGCCTGCCTTGCGTCGTGTCGATCAACAACTTCCCGAACGACACCGAGGCCGAGGTCGAGCTGATCCGCGAGCTCGCCGTCGGGGCGGGAGCGGAGACCGTGGTCGTGAACCGCGCGTTCGCGCAGGGTGGCGAGGGCGCGATCGAGCTGGCTGAGGCGGTCGTCAAAGCGTGCGATCAGCCGAACTCGTTCGACTTCCTCACGCCTGAAGGCGCCGGGTTGAAGGAGCAGATCGAGGCGATCGCCACGCGCCTGTACGGCGCCGAAGGGGTGGACTACATCCCCCAGGCCGAGAAGGACATCGCCCGCATGGGCGAGCTCGGGTTCGGCTCGGTGCCGGTGTGCATGGCGAAGACGCACCTCTCGCTCAGCCACGATCCGCTGATGCTGAACCGCCCCAGTGGCTTCCGTCTGCCGGTGCGCGGGGTGGTGCCGAGCGCGGGAGCGGGCTTCGTGGTGGCTCTCTGCGGTGACATGCAGCGCATGCCCGGCCTCGGCAGGACGCCGGCGTTCCACAACGTCGACATCGACGACGACGGCCGCACCGTCGGTCTCTTCTAGCGTCCGCCGGAAAGGCACCTTGCTCGCTCCCGGCGTGACCCTGACGCATGATGCCGAGCATGGTCGATGCCACGGGGTCATCTGAACGAACCGCCGACAGCCGGGCCCTCGGCGTGCTGAGGAAGCCCGTGATCCTGCGGCTCGCGTCGTCGATCGTGGCGTCGCTCATCACCGGCATCGTCGTCTGCGGGCTCGGGGGCAGACTCGTGATGCGCCTGTCCGCGATGGCAGCCGACGACTCGCGGATCGGCATGACCACGGACAACGGCAACGTCGTCGGAGCGATCACCGGCGAGGGCACGCTAGGTCTCGTGCTGTTCGTGGGGCTCGCGATGGGGCCGTTCTTGTTCGCGTTGCGCGCGGTGTTGCCGGGTCGCCGGCTTCCGCTGACCGTCTCGATCGTGCTCCTCGCCCTCGGGAGTGCGATCGTGATCGATCCCGGGAACCCGGACTTCATGATCGTCGGGAATCGGGCCCTGAACGTGGCGATGTTCGCGTTATTGTTCCCGCTGTTCGGGTTCATGTCGGTCGCACTCGCTGAGGGCTTCGATCGCTGGCTGCTGCAGCGCCCACTCGTTCATCTGGCGCCACTCACGCTGATCGGCACTGCCCTAGGGGTCGGCCTCGGGATACTGGGCATCGCCGTCGTCGCGGCGCAGAGCGGGCCTCCTGGAAGCCTCGCCACCGTCTTCGTGACCGTGCTCGGTGCCGTCGTCACGCTCACCGACGGTGGTGTGGCGCTCGGCGCCCGTGAGGTCGCGCTCGTCGCGCTGGTGATAGCCACCGCATGGGGGTTCAACTTCGCGCAGGACGTCGGCGTGATCGTCGGCTGAAAGCTCAGGATTCGGGAGGCATCACGCAGAACTCGGTGCCCTCGGGGTCGAGCATCACGGCCCAGACGTTCCCTTCTTCCTTGACCCAGTTGCGAAGTGTGGCGCCGAGTCTTCGAGCCGGATGGCCTCGTCGTCGACGGTCTCTTCGGCGACCACGTCGACGTGCACGCGATCCTTGCCCGCCTTCAACTCGTGCACCTCGGTGAAGAAAGCACCGGGAGCCCGGCCGGCTCGTCCTTGGCCGGCTCGACCACGCTCGGGTCGTCCTACCGCGGGCTCCGCACGCGAGGCGAGGACCGCGTGACCAGGTCACGCGGTCAGGCGGTCAGGCGGCGCCCGAACGCGGTTCGGCACTGCTCCAACAGCTCACCAGCCCGCTCGCGGATGTCGGCCACCTCATCGAGCAGCGCCCGGCGACGCGCTTCGTCCTTCAGCGACGACGCGTTGATCTCCACGTTGGCGCGAGCGCCGATCACGGCGGCGGCGAGCAGGCCCGCAGCCGTCATGCCGTCGCTCGCCGCATTCGGGTTGCCAAGCGCCGTCGCGTCCTCGGCGAGCTCCATCAGGTCGACAGCGCGCCGGGCGATCTCGAGCGGCACCGATGCCGCGTGCTCGAGACCGAGCTGGATCGCCTGCGTGCGTGAGGCCGTCTCGACGTCGGTTCCCTTCGGCATGCGGAACGCCGTCATCACCTCTTCGAACGCTGCGCCGTCGCGATCGCCGAGGGCGAGGAGCTCGACACGTGCGTCGTCGGCTCGTGCCACCAGGGCATGCATGCGTTCGGCGAGGTCCTCAAATCCTGGCTTGCCGAG
>Ga0136612_10000139_pt1 | contig 19960 bp, 10 predicted proteins | sample AntDryUQ224A2306_2_FD_106644 | JGI IMG/M metagenome (GOLD analysis project Ga0136612, IMG submission 106644) | Polar desert sand microbial communities from Dry Valleys, Antarctica - metaG UQ224A (23.06) | ecosystem: Environmental > Terrestrial > Soil > Desert | place: Antarctica: Dry Valley... | reverse complement strand
CGGACAAGGCCAGTGCAGGCAACTCGAAGATCTTCAGCTGTCCTGGCGTGGGCGAGCTCACGTTCCAGTTCACGACGACGTCGGGCAACCCGCTTCGGGCCCTGACGTTCGAGATCATCCAGAGGCAGTTGAAGAGCGTCGGCATCCAGTTCACGCCGCGCTTCATCTCGCCGGCCGTGCTCTTCGGTGGTGGCGTGCTGACCGGCGGCGACTGGCAGTCGGTGATGTTCACCTTCACCGGCGGCCCGACCAGCGGGGGCACGTTCTACAGCATCGGCGGGTGCGCAGGCGACCAGAACTACGGCGCCGCCTGCAACAAGAAGGCATCCGCGCTGCTCCAGAAAGCGCAGTTCACGCCCGACCCGGCGGCACGCAACAAGCTGCTCCATGACGCCGAGGTCATCCTGGCGGACGAGGTCTTCTCGGTTCCGCTGTTCGCCCGACCCCAGCACCTGCTGCACAGCACGAAGGTGAAGGGAGCGCTCAGGAACCCGACCCTCCAGGGCGGGACGTGGAACGCCGAGGCCTGGAGCGTCGCCTCGTAGGTAGCTCTCGTCGCTCGATCGTGTCTGGCCTTCCTGGCTGACACGGGGTCCGAGCCCCGCCCCGGTGCCGCAGCCGGGGCGGGGCTTTCGCTCGTCGAGAGCAGTTACAGAGGCTTGCGGTACGTCGTCCAGTTGGCGACGACCTCATAGCCGAGGCCGGCATACAGATCGAAGGCTCCGTTCGGGTTCTCCGTGTGCACACCGAGCGCGGCCTCGGTCATCCCGCGGTTTGCGAGCTCGCGGATGCTCTCGACGATGAGTGCCTTCGCGACTCCGCGACGGCGCCAGCGACGTGCCGTCGAGATGTTCTCGGTCCAGCCGCGCTGGCATCCGATCTCTGAGTTCTGCGCCTCGTCGATGAACGACCGAACCTGTCCCGCGACGCCTTCGTCGTCCCAGGCGACCTTCCACAAGGTCGGGTCGTGTTCCGGGTACGCGAGCATTTGCGCGTACGCGCTCTCCGTTGGCTCGACGTAGCCCCAGTGATCGCGGAACGCCTCCACGTCGGCCTCCCAGATCGTGCGTACCTGATCCTCGCTCACCGGTCGGATCTCGACGCCCTCCGGGAGGCGGTGATCAGGGAGGTTGTCGACGGACGGCCGCACCATCTCGGCGGAGTACGTGACCGGCTCGAATCCGGCAGCGCGGACAAGCGCGGTCGCAGCGGCGTTGCGATCGTTGATGTAGACCTGGAACTGCTTGTCCGCGGCGTCATGCTCCGCCGCGATCTCGCGGAGCCGATCCTCGTTCCAGGCAAAGAGCGCCGAGCCGACCCCGCGGCCGCCGAACGCCGGGTCGACGAAGCAGACCTGGGTGTATGTGCGCGGGCCGTCGGCCTCCTGATCCCACGTGACGCGGCTGTATGCGAATGGTCGACTGTCGATCTCGGCAACGACCAGGTCAACTCGGGGGTCGCAGCGCTCGAGGTGGGAGTATCCGGCGGCGATCTTCTCGGCGGTCTCGACCCGATCGTTCCTCTCACCTTTGGCGAACGCGGTGATGATCCGCGCGAAGTGCGGATAGTCGGACTGGTCTCGAAACGGCCTGAAGACGACATCGGGGAGCTGCGGAAGAGGCGGCATCGGGCGTAATCTCTATCAGCCGATTCACAGAAACGCATGCGACCATTGCGTCTTCGTGGAAGCAAGACAAGGGAGTCCGACATGAACGAGCACGAGCTCACACGGCGCCGACTGCTCGAGCTCGGCCTCGCGCTGCCGCCCGTCGCCGCCCTCTTCGCCGGCGCTACGCCGCTGCTCGCCGCGACACCGACGATCGTCGACGCCGACGATCCGACGCCCGAGCTGACAGAAGGTCCGTACTTCACGGCCAACTCCCCGCGCCGCCGGTCGATCGTCCCGGCGGGAGCAGCCGGGACACGGCTGGCTCTCTCCGGGCGTGTGCTCACCACCGCAGGCAAGCCGGTCGCTCGAGCACTGGTCGACTTCTGGCAATGCGACGCGCACGGTGTCTACGACAATGCCGGCTTTCGCTTCCGTGGACATCAACTCACCGACGCAAAGGGCCGGTACTCGCTGGCGACCGTCGTGCCCGGGGCCTATCCGGGGAGGACGAAGCACATCCACGTCAAGGCGCAAGCGCCGAGGCGATCCGTCCTGACCACCCAGCTCTTCTTCCCCGGTGTCGGCGGCAACCGAGCCGACGGCATCTTCATGCCCGAGTGCCTCGTAACGGGTTGGCGCATGGTGGACGGCCGCAGGGTCGCACGCTTCGACTTCGTGCTCGACCTGTAACTACCGTCCAGCGCGTGCACTCGCGCCTGACGTCGAGTACCCGCTCGCATCCGTCGGCACTGGCCCTGGCGGCGCTGGTCCTGCTCTGGCTCGGGATCAGCGCCGCGATCGCGATCTGGTTCTCGGGCCGGATCCAAGACTGGTCGGTGATGACCGACGAGCTCCTGTACGCGAAGCTCGCGACCTCGATCGCCGACACGGGCTCGCCGCTACCCCGGGTGCACGAAACTCCGATCGCGGTCTACAACCAGCTGTATCCGCTGCTGATCGCACCTCTGTTCGCCCAGCTGTCGGCACCCGAGGCCTTCCGCGCCGCCCACGTTCTCAACGCATTCTTGATGGTCAGCGCGGTCTTCCCTGTGTATCTCCTCGGCCGACAGGTGCTCTCTCGTCCGTGGGCGTTCGCCACCGCGGGGCTTTCCGTCCTCGTTCCGTGGATGGTGCTCACCGGCTTCCTGATGACCGAGACCGCCGCGTACCCCGCGTTCCTGTGGGCACTTCTCGGCCTCCAGCTCGCCATAGCCGCACCCACTCCCAGGCGTGATCTGCTTGCCGTCGCCGCGCTCGGCTTGGCCGTCCTCGCGAGGACACAGTTCGCCGTGCTCATCGTCGTCCTACCCTTGGCGATCCTCGCCCACGAGGTCGGCACGCGACGGAGCCTGGTCGGAGGAATGCGGAGCGCAGTCGCCACGCACCGTCTGCTTGCCTCGTTCTATGCGGCGGGTCTCGCGGTGGCCGTAATCCTCGCGCTTGCGGGCTCGTTCGGCAGCCTCCTGGGCGTCTATGCAGTGACCGTCGAAGAGGGGTCCCTGCTGCCCTCCGGTGTGTGGTCATCGGCGGGACGACATCTCGATGCCGTCGCCATCGGCTGCGGACTCATACCCCTGATCCTGGGAGGGGGTTGGATGCTGGCGACGTTCGTCCGGCCCGACGGCAGGAGCGAGCACGCGCTGGCGACTCTTTCTCTCATCACGATCGCGTTCCTGACGTTCGAGGCGGCTTCGTTCGGCGTTCGCTTCGGCGAGTCGGTCGTGCGTGATCGCTACCTCTTCTACGTCGTGCCTCTCCTCCTGATCGGATCGGCGGCCGCGCTGGAGGGTGCGCGTCGGCGGCAGTTTGCCGTCGGAGCCGGGCTGGTGACGATCTTCTTCGCCGCAACCGCCGCGCAGCTGTCGTTCACGACCTATCCGGGCGTCTGGGTCGACTCGCCGGCGAGCGTTCTCAACGAGTTGCTCAGCGAGCAGTCCGGAGACCTCGGCACGGGAACCTTCGTCGCGCTACTCGGACTGCTTCTCGGTCTCGCAATGGTTCTCGCGCTGCTGTTCGCGCCGCGGGTGCCGCTCGCGATCGTCACGCTCGTCGTGCTTGCTGCGTTCTCGGTCCTGACGCTACGAACCGAGGTCGACCGCATCGTCACGGGCACCGGCCTGAGCGGGCGCCCGCTCGCGGGCTCGCCCGGGCTCGTCCTCGACTGGGTGGACACCGTCGTGCCAGAAGGAGAGAAGGTCGCAATCGTCGCCTTCCCCGTCTCCACCGCATGGGACACGACCGCGATCCGCTGGTGGGACGTGGAGCTCTGGAATCGGCGGGTCACCAGCGCCTATGTCGCCGAGGACGAGAACTTTCGGTACACGCCATTTCCGCAGGGCACGCTCCAGCTCGACTGGTCGACCGGACGAGCCGCCGAGACGGACGCCGCTCCCAGCTATGTCGTCGCCGCGCCAGGCGATTCACGGTTCCAGCTCGCGGGTCGAGAACGAGCGGCGAATCTCGGCTTCGTGGTCAGGCTAGTCGAGCGGCCCTACCGGGCGCTCTGGATGAGCCGCGGGTTGCAGACCGACGGTTGGACGACGCCTGGCCGCACCGCCACCATCCGAGCATTCGCCCGAGACGAGGATCGCTCCGAGCTCGTTCGCCTCCGGATCCACGTGCGCGCCCCGGAGCTCGCGAGTGCGGCGTACCAACTCTCGGAGGCAGGGCGTACTCGCCCCCGGGCGCTGGAGCCGGGCGAGACGAGGGTAGAGACGGTGCGCGTCTGCCTCCCGGCCGGCTCTATCGCCGATATCGGCCTCACCAGCACGAGCAACGCGCGTATCGCGGGCGCTCAGCTCGGTCCTGGAATCGACGAGACGCGAGCGGTCGGTGTCGGGGTCGGGCCTATCGCGATCAGATCCTTCGGCGAGTGCTAGCGTGGCGCCGTGGAGCGCTGGCACCTTCCCTCCATCGATGTGAGCGGAAAACGCGAGCCCCGGGTGCTCTTCTCACGACCCGAGTGCCGTGCCGTGCTCCTCGACCTCCAGGAGGGCGAGGAGATGGGAGATCACCGGGTGCACGAGCGCGCGATCGTCGAGATCGTCTCGGGAAGGCTCGAGGTCACCGTCGCCGGTGACTCGTTCGAGTGCGACTCGGGGACACTGCTCACGTTCGAGCCCGGAGAGACCCGCCGCGTTCGGGCGCTGACACCCGCGCGCATCGTGCTCCTGCTCGCGCCCTGGCCGGGCGACGGCCACTTCCGCGCCGGCGAGACCCCGGACTCCGAGCGGATGCCGGCCAACGCCACCGCTCGGCCACTCGGATAAGTGGTGGACGACCGTCCGGAGCGCAACAAGGAGAACGCGAAGGCGTTCTACGACCTCATGTTCAACCAATCCCGCCCGGCCGAGGCGATCGAACGCTACGTCGGGGACAGGTACATCCAGCACAACCCGGACGTCGCCGACGGCAAAGAGGCGTTCGTCGCCTACTTCGAGCGCATGGCGCACGAGTATCCCGGCAAGCGGGTCGAATTCAAGCGTGCTCTGGCCGAGAGCGATCTCGTCGTTCTCCACTGCCACCAGACCTGGCCCGGAGAGCACGAGTACGCGGGCATCGACATCTTTCGCTTCGACGAGGACGGCAAGATCGTCGAGCACTGGGACGTCCTGCAGATCGTCCCGGAGAGACCCGCGAACGACAACACGATGTTCTGACCTCGAGGAGGTGGCGATGGCCGACTACACGATCAAGCGCTTGGAGGAGGTCGACGACGTGCTCGGCGACTACCCGGGCGAGATGCGGATGATGACGAGCGCGATCGACGCGGAGCAAGTCGCGTTCACGTTCCGGCGGATGCCGCAGCACACGGGCGGGAAAGGGTCCTACGGCCACCGGCACAAGACGCAGGAGGAGATCTACTTCGTCGCCTCGGGCAAGCTCCAGTTCAAGCTCGGTGACGACGTGTTCGATCTCGAGCAGGGATCGGTCGTGCGAGTGCCGCCCGAGACCTGGCGCTCGGTGTGGAACGACGAGCCCGAGGACGCCGAGCTCATCATCGTGTCCAAGCGGGTCGAGGGCGGGTCGGCCGAGGACGCTGAGTATCTGGAGAACTTCTGGGCTGAGTAACTGGCGCGCGCTTCGCGGCCGCTACCGACTCGGTTCGCTCGTGGCGCCTTATCCGCGAGACCAGGACAGCACCTCGGCCACCGGCCCCTGCCACTGCTCGTGGAACGCCGGGCCGCGAGGACCTGCTCCCGACACGATCGGCTCGTTGCCAGGGAAGTGCACGTAGCCGTCCTCGCCCCAGCTGCCCGCGAACGTCATCCAGCTCGGCTTCGAGGCCGTCACCGGGACGAGCTGGGGACGAACAACGCGTCCGTTCCCAGCGTGGTCGACCGGTCGAGCGCCGTAGGCCTCGATCACCGAGATCAACGCGGGTTCGATGAAGCGCGGATCGAGGCGGTGCGCTCCCGGCCCGAAGAAGTTCGCGTGCGAGCCGAGCCCGACGTAGACAAGCGGCCGGAGCCCACGTCGCTTGACCTTCGACCATGCACGTTGTGCGCCCGCGCTATGCCGCGAGAGGCCGAGGACGAGAGGCTTTCCCCGGAGGTCGAGGATGACCGAGACCGCCTCCCAGTCGCCTTCGTACACCTGCCAGAGATCGTCGGGCGGGATGGTTGGGCTGTACGCGTTGTACGGATACCAGATCCAGTACTGGAGATCGATGCGGTCCTTCACACGGAACGCCGCGCCGTACACGACCGGCGTGGAGAGATGTGCGGCCTGAGCCGAGACGTAGCACGAGGCGGCCGCGACGCCCTCTCGCGCGCGACAGAGCCTCTGGTCGAGTCGGAGGTCGGCTCCCCCGGCCGGGAGTGGCCCGGGAACCATCGACCAGCCCGAGCCCGTCATACGAACGAGATCGGAGTCGGCCAGGAAGCCCTCGACGGGTACCGGCGGAAGCTGCTCCGCCGGATGCAGCACGAGAATCGGAACGTGGCGTGCAAGAAGGACGGCCACGGTTGGCGATCCTGCTCCGGAGGGGACGAGCGCGACCGACAGCAGGGCGGCCGCGCCTATCCCGATTCGGCGCGGGCTCAGGACCCGTTGCGTGGCGGCAACTCGCCGTCAGGCGTCATCTCGTCGACGACTCCGGGCACGGCGTCAGCGAGCTCGTCGGCCGCCTCGCTCGTCGTGATCCCGAGCTTGGCGGCGATCCCGGCCACGACGTCGCTTCCGAGTGCCTTCTTGATCTGATCTCCGACGACTGGCAGGTTCTCGCCCTTCGAGATCCAACTCGACACCTGCTTGTCGAGCCCGCTCTCGCGAAACTTCTGGGTGATGCCGGACAGGTCTCGCTCACGGATCAGTTGCTTCACCTCGTCGACTGCACTCATCCTCGCCCCCTTCTCGCTTGGCGTTGAGGGCGGACCTTAGCTCGCGGCTAGGGGCGAGCCCAGGCCGCTAGCGCTTCGATCAACGCTTTCAGCCGGACGCCGTCGGTCGTCAGGAGGTACTCCACCCGGGGTGGCCTCGCGTCCCGCACCTCTCGGCGCAGGACGCCACCACGTTCGAGCTCTGTCAGCCGCTGCGCGAGCGTCCCGGGCGGGATCTCCCCGATCGCCTGCCTGAACTCCCCGAACCGGGTGCAGCCCTGGTGCGAGGCGTAGAGGATCGAGACCGCGTAGCGCCGCTCGAGGAGGTTCGCTACACGGCGAACCTCCTCGGGGACGGGACTCTGGGTCTTACAGCGCCACACGAGGTGACCGCCCGTCGCTCGGGGTGCGCAGGGTGCCGCGAGGCAAGGACGCAGGGAGCGCCCATATGACACATATGGGCGCGACTGAGGACGCTGCACTCGCGGCGCCCTGCGCGGCCCGACGACATGGTCGGCCGCCTCGTGTGTCGCTGTTAGAGCGCCACATTCGACTCGACCGGCGCCTCCTCGAGCGCGAGCGAGAGCACCTCTCCGATCGACATCACCGGATGGAACGCGACGTCGTCCTTCACGTTGTCCGGGATCTCATCGAGATCCGCGCGGTTCCGCTCCGGGATGACGATGTCGGTGAGCCCCGCCGCATGCGCCGCGAGCACCTTCTGCTTCAGCCCGCCGATCGGCAGAACGCGGCCCTGAAGGGTGATCTCGCCGGTCATGCCCACCGTGTGCTTCACGGGTCGGCCCGTGAGGAGCGACGCGATCGCCGTCGCCATCGTGATGCCCGCGCTCGGTCCGTCCTTCGGGATCGCCCCGGCGGGGACATGCACGTGGAACGCCCGATTCTCGAACGCTTCCTCGTCGATGCCGAGTTGGGGCGCGAGAGCACGCACGGTCGAGATCGCGATCTGCGCGGACTCCTTCATGACCTCGCCGAGCTGACCGGTGAGGAGGAGCTTGTCGCCGTTCTTGTGCGACGTCGCCTCGATGAAGAGGACATCTCCGCCCGTGGCGGTGGCGGCGAGCCCGGTGGCGACCCCCGGCACGGCGGTGCGCTCGGCGACCTCGCGGTAGAACCTCTGCCGCCCGAGCGCCTCTCGGACCGCGTCCGTGTCGATCTCGACCGGCGGCTCCACCGTCTCGGATGCGATCGTGGTCGCGGTTTTCCGCAACACCGTCCCGAGCTCGCGCTCGAGCTGGCGCACGCCGGCCTCGCGGGTGTACTCGCTGACGATGAACGCGAGCACCTCGTCCGGAATCGAGATCTCGTCCTCGCGCAGGCCGTTTCGCTCACGCTGCCTCGGCCACAGGTAGTCGCGAGCGATGGCGACCTTCTCGTCGGTCGTGTAGCCGTCGAACCGGATCACCTCCATCCGGTCGAGGAGCGGCCCCGGGATCGTCTCGGCCATGTTCCCGGTGGCGATGAACAGGACCTCGGAGAGGTCGAGCTCCACGTCGAGGTAGTGGTCTCGGAACGAGTGGTTCTGCGCCGGGTCGAGCACCTCGAGCAGCGCCGAGGAGGGATCCCCGCGCCAGTCCGCTCCGACCTTGTCGACCTCGTCCAGCATGATCACGGGGTTCATCGTCCCGGCGTCACGCAGCGCGCGCACGAGCCGGCCCGGAAGCGCCCCGATGTAGGTCCGCCGGTGACCCCGGATCTCGGCCTCGTCGCGGATCCCGCCGAGCGACATGCGCACGAACTCGCGACCCGTGGCCCGAGCGATGGACTCGCCGATCGACGTCTTGCCCGTTCCGGGCGGGCCGATCAGCGTGAGAATCGCGCCCGAGCGCCGGTCGATCTCGACCCCACGCTCCTTGCGCAGCTTCGCAACCGCGATGTACTCGACGATCCGCTTCTTGACGTCGTCGAGGCCCGCGTGATCCGCGTCAAGAACCTCGCGTGTGAACTGCGGGTCGAGGCGCTCTTCCGAACGCTTGCTCCACGGCACCGCCAGCAGCCAGTCGAGGTAGTTGCGGATCATGGACGCCTCGGGCGACGAGTCGCCCATGCGCTCGAGCCGCGAGAGCTCGCGCTCTGCCTGCTCGAGCACGTTCTCGGGCATCTCGGCATCCGCGATCTTCGTCCGGTACTCCTCGACGACGGAGCCCTCGTCCTCCCCCAGCTCCTTGCGGATCGAGTCGAGCTGGCGGCGCAGGATGTACTCGCGCTGCTGCTTGTCGACTCCCGACTCGACGTCCTCCTGGATCCGCTTCCGGATCTGCATGAGTGCCAGCCGCTCCCGTTGGAGCTCGAGCGCGAGCTCGAGCCGCTCGCGCACGTCGACGGTCTCGAGCAGCTGCACCTTCTGCTCGAAGCTGATGTCGGGGGAGTACCCCGTCGTGTCCGCCAGCGCTCCGGGCTCGGAGATCGAGCGGACGAATGCCGCGATGCGGCCGTCGTCACCCCGCAGCTCGAGGATCTCCTCGACCATGGCGCGGTACTCGCGCTCGAGCTCACGGATACGCCCGTCGGCGCTCTCTTCGTCGGGCCGCTCCTCGACGTCGACGAACAGGCGGCCCTGGCTGTCGGAACCCGCCGCGCCGGCGATCCCACGGTGGAGGCCGTTCAGCGCGACCGCGCGCCCCCCGCCGGGGAGACGAATGCGGTCGGTCACCTCGGCAACCGTCCCCACCTTGGCGTACTCGTCGTCGTGCTTCGGGACCAGCAGGACGCGATCCTCGTCGCCGACGTCGACCGTGAGAGTGACGTTCATGTTGGGGAAGACGACGATGTCTTCCAGGGGCACGAGCAGCAAACGCATCTGATCTTCGATCTGGTTCTCGCTCACCACTCCTCCTTCATACGTCTTGTGAACTTGCTTCAAGAAGTGTAGCGACCTAGGTCGAGTCGCCGCCGTGGGCCGCTCTCAGCGCCGGAAATGCTTCAGGGAGCGCGCCGCTAGGCGGCCTGCGAGCACGTCGGACGACAATCCGATCCCCCACGACCGGTACGTCATCACTCCTGCGACGAACACTCCGCCGCGCCAGAAGCTTCTGGCGCGGCGGAGTGTTCGTCGCAGGAGTGATGACGTACCGGTCGTGGGGGATCGGATTGTCGTCCGACGTGCTCGCAGGCCGCCTAGCGGCGCGCTCCCTGAAGCATTTCCGGCGCTGAGAGCGGCCCACGGCGGCGACTCGACCTAGGTCGCTACACTTCTTGAAGCAAGTTCACAAGACGTATGAAGGAGGAGTGGTGAGCGAGAACCAGATCGAAGATCAGATGCGTTTGCTGCTCGTGCCCCTGGAAGACATCGTCGTCTTCCCCAACATGAACGTCACTCTCACGGTCGACGTCGGCGACGAGGATCGCGTCCTGCTGGTCCCGAAGCACGACGACGAGTACGCCAAGGTGGGGACGGTTGCCGAGGTGACCGACCGCATTCGTCTCCCCGGCGGGGGGCGCGCGGTCGCGCTGAACGGCCTCCACCGTGGGATCGCCGGCGCGGCGGGTTCCGACAGCCAGGGCCGCCTGTTCGTCGACGTCGAGGAGCGGCCCGACGAAGAGAGCGCCGACGGGCGTATCCGTGAGCTCGAGCGCGAGTACCGCGCCATGGTCGAGGAGATCCTCGAGCTGCGGGGTGACGACGGCCGCATCGCGGCATTCGTCCGCTCGATCTCCGAGCCCGGAGCGCTGGCGGACACGACGGGGTACTCCCCCGACATCAGCTTCGAGCAGAAGGTGCAGCTGCTCGAGACCGTCGACGTGCGCGAGCGGCTCGAGCTCGCGCTCGAGCTCCAACGGGAGCGGCTGGCACTCATGCAGATCCGGAAGCGGATCCAGGAGGACGTCGAGTCGGGAGTCGACAAGCAGCAGCGCGAGTACATCCTGCGCCGCCAGCTCGACTCGATCCGCAAGGAGCTGGGGGAGGACGAGGGCTCCGTCGTCGAGGAGTACCGGACGAAGATCGCGGATGCCGAGATGCCCGAGAACGTGCTCGAGCAGGCAGAGCGCGAGCTCTCGCGGCTCGAGCGCATGGGCGACTCGTCGCCCGAGGCGTCCATGATCCGCAACTACCTCGACTGGCTGCTGGCGGTGCCGTGGAGCAAGCGTTCGGAAGAGCGCCTCGACCCGCAGTTCACACGCGAGGTTCTTGACGCGGATCACGCGGGCCTCGACGACGTCAAGAAGCGGATCGTCGAGTACATCGCGGTTGCGAAGCTGCGCAAGGAGCGTGGGGTCGAGATCGACCGGCGCTCGGGCGCGATTCTCACGCTGATCGGCCCGCCCGGAACGGGCAAGACGTCGATCGGCGAGTCCATCGCTCGGGCCACGGGTCGCGAGTTCGTGCGCATGTCGCTCGGCGGGATCCGCGACGAGGCCGAGATCCGGGGTCACCGGCGGACCTACATCGGGGCGCTTCCGGGCCGGCTCGTGCGCGCGCTGCGTGACGCCGGGACGATGAACCCCGTGATCATGCTGGACGAGGTCGACAAGGTCGGAGCGGACTGGCGCGGGGATCCCTCCTCGGCGCTGCTCGAGGTGCTCGACCCGGCGCAGAACCACTCGTTCCGAGACCACTACCTCGACGTGGAGCTCGACCTCTCCGAGGTCCTGTTCATCGCCACCGGGAACATGGCCGAGACGATCCCGGGGCCGCTCCTCGACCGGATGGAGGTGATCCGGTTCGACGGCTACACGACCGACGAGAAGGTCGCCATCGCTCGCGACTACCTGTGGCCGAGGCAGCGTGAGCGAAACGGCCTGCGCGAGGACGAGATCTCGATTCCGGACGAGGTGCTCGCGTTCATCGTCAGCGAGTACACCCGCGAGGCCGGCGTGCGCCAGCTCGAGCGCGAGCTCGGGACGGTGTTGCGGAAAACCGCGACCACGATCGCATCCGAGACGGTGGAGCCGCCGGTCGAGATCGACACGGACGCGGTCCGAGAGGCGCTCGGGCGGCAGAGGTTCTACCGCGAGGTCGCCGAGCGCACCGCCGTGCCGGGGGTCGCCACCGGGCTCGCCGCCACCGCCACGGGCGGAGATGTCCTCTTCATCGAGGCGACGTCGCACAAGAACGGCGACAAGCTCCTCCTCACCGGTCAGCTCGGCGAGGTCATGAAGGAGTCCGCGCAGATCGCGATCTCGACCGTGCGTGCTCTCGCGCCCCAACTCGGCATCGACGAGGAAGCGTTCGAGAATCGGGCGTTCCACGTGCATGTCCCCGCCGGGGCGATCCCGAAGGACGGACCGAGCGCGGGCATCACGATGGCGACGGCGATCGCGTCGCTCCTCACGGGCCGACCCGTGAAGCACACGGTGGGCATGACCGGCGAGATCACCCTTCAGGGCCGCGTTCTGCCGATCGGCGGGCTGAAGCAGAAGGTGCTCGCGGCGCATGCGGCGGGGCTCACCGACATCGTCATCCCGGAGCGGAACCGCGCGGATCTCGATGAGATCCCGGACAACGTGAAGGACGACGTCGCGTTCCATCCGGTGATGTCGATCGGAGAGGTGCTCTCGCTCGCGCTCGAGGAGGCGCCGGTCGAGTCGAATGTGGCGCTCTAACAGCGACACACGAGGCGGCCGACCATGTCGTCGGGCCGCGCAGGGCGCCGCGAGTGCAGCGTCCTCAGTCGCGCCCATATGTGTCATATGGGCGCTCCCTGCGTCCTTGCCTCGCGGCACCCTGCGCACCCCGAGCGACGGGCGGTCACCTCGTGTGGCGCTGTAAGACCCAGAGTCCCGTCCCCGAGGAGGTTCGCCGTGTAGCGAACCTCCTCGAGCGGCGCTACGCGGTCTCGATCCTCTACGCCTCGCACCAGGGCTGCACCCGGTTCGGGGAGTTCAGGCAGGCGATCGGGGAGATCCCGCCCGGGACGCTCGCGCAGCGGCTGACAGAGCTCGAACGTGGTGGCGTCCTGCGCCGAGAGGTGCGGGACGCGAGGCCACCCCGGGTGGAGTACCTCCTGACGACCGACGGCGTCCGGCTGAAAGCGTTGATCGAAGCGCTAGCGGCCTGGGCTCGCCCCTAGCCGCGAGCTAAGGTCCGCCCTCAACGCCAAGCGAGAAGGGGGCGAGGATGAGTGCAGTCGACGAGGTGAAGCAACTGATCCGTGAGCGAGACCTGTCCGGCATCACCCAGAAGTTTCGCGAGAGCGGGCTCGACAAGCAGGTGTCGAGTTGGATCTCGAAGGGCGAGAACCTGCCAGTCGTCGGAGATCAGATCAAGAAGGCACTCGGAAGCGACGTCGTGGCCGGGATCGCCGCCAAGCTCGGGATCACGACGAGCGAGGCGGCCGACGAGCTCGCTGACGCCGTGCCCGGAGTCGTCGACGAGATGACGCCTGACGGCGAGTTGCCGCCACGCAACGGGTCCTGAGCCCGCGCCGAATCGGGATAGGCGCGGCCGCCCTGCTGTCGGTCGCGCTCGTCCCCTCCGGAGCAGGATCGCCAACCGTGGCCGTCCTTCTTGCACGCCACGTTCCGATTCTCGTGCTGCATCCGGCGGAGCAGCTTCCGCCGGTACCCGTCGAGGGCTTCCTGGCCGACTCCGATCTCGTTCGTATGACGGGCTCGGGCTGGTCGATGGTTCCCGGGCCACTCCCGGCCGGGGGAGCCGACCTCCGACTCGACCAGAGGCTCTGTCGCGCGCGAGAGGGCGTCGCGGCCGCCTCGTGCTACGTCTCGGCTCAGGCCGCACATCTCTCCACGCCGGTCGTGTACGGCGCGGCGTTCCGTGTGAAGGACCGCATCGATCTCCAGTACTGGATCTGGTATCCGTACAACGCGTACAGCCCAACCATCCCGCCCGACGATCTCTGGCAGGTGTACGAAGGCGACTGGGAGGCGGTCTCGGTCATCCTCGACCTCCGGGGAAAGCCTCTCGTCCTCGGCCTCTCGCGGCATAGCGCGGGCGCACAACGTGCATGGTCGAAGGTCAAGCGACGTGGGCTCCGGCCGCTTGTCTACGTCGGGCTCGGCTCGCACGCGAACTTCTTCGGGCCGGGAGCGCACCGCCTCGATCCGCGCTTCATCGAACCCGCGTTGATCTCGGTGATCGAGGCCTACGGCGCTCGACCGGTCGACCACGCTGGGAACGGACGCGTTGTTCGTCCCCAGCTCGTCCCGGTGACGGCCTCGAAGCCGAGCTGGATGACGTTCGCGGGCAGCTGGGGCGAGGACGGCTACGTGCACTTCCCTGGCAACGAGCCGATCGTGTCGGGAGCAGGTCCTCGCGGCCCGGCGTTCCACGAGCAGTGGCAGGGGCCGGTGGCCGAGGTGCTGTCCTGGTCTCGCGGATAAGGCGCCACGAGCGAACCGAGTCGGTAGCGGCCGCGAAGCGCGCGCCAGTTACTCAGCCCAGAAGTTCTCCAGATACTCAGCGTCCTCGGCCGACCCGCCCTCGACCCGCTTGGACACGATGATGAGCTCGGCGTCCTCGGGCTCGTCGTTCCACACCGAGCGCCAGGTCTCGGGCGGCACTCGCACGACCGATCCCTGCTCGAGATCGAACACGTCGTCACCGAGCTTGAACTGGAGCTTGCCCGAGGCGACGAAGTAGATCTCCTCCTGCGTCTTGTGCCGGTGGCCGTAGGACCCTTTCCCGCCCGTGTGCTGCGGCATCCGCCGGAACGTGAACGCGACTTGCTCCGCGTCGATCGCGCTCGTCATCATCCGCATCTCGCCCGGGTAGTCGCCGAGCACGTCGTCGACCTCCTCCAAGCGCTTGATCGTGTAGTCGGCCATCGCCACCTCCTCGAGGTCAGAACATCGTGTTGTCGTTCGCGGGTCTCTCCGGGACGATCTGCAGGACGTCCCAGTGCTCGACGATCTTGCCGTCCTCGTCGAAGCGAAAGATGTCGATGCCCGCGTACTCGTGCTCTCCGGGCCAGGTCTGGTGGCAGTGGAGAACGACGAGATCGCTCTCGGCCAGAGCACGCTTGAATTCGACCCGCTTGCCGGGATACTCGTGCGCCATGCGCTCGAAGTAGGCGACGAACGCCTCTTTGCCGTCGGCGACGTCCGGGTTGTGCTGGATGTACCTGTCCCCGACGTAGCGTTCGATCGCCTCGGCCGGGCGGGATTGGTTGAACATGAGGTCGTAGAACGCCTTCGCGTTCTCCTTGTTGCGCTCCGGACGGTCGTCCACCACTTATCCGAGTGGCCGAGCGGTGGCGTTGGCCGGCATCCGCTCGGAGTCCGGGGTCTCGCCGGCGCGGAAGTGGCCGTCGCCCGGCCAGGGCGCGAGCAGGAGCACGATGCGCGCGGGTGTCAGCGCCCGAACGCGGCGGGTCTCTCCGGGCTCGAACGTGAGCAGTGTCCCCGAGTCGCACTCGAACGAGTCACCGGCGACGGTGACCTCGAGCCTTCCCGAGACGATCTCGACGATCGCGCGCTCGTGCACCCGGTGATCTCCCATCTCCTCGCCCTCCTGGAGGTCGAGGAGCACGGCACGGCACTCGGGTCGTGAGAAGAGCACCCGGGGCTCGCGTTTTCCGCTCACATCGATGGAGGGAAGGTGCCAGCGCTCCACGGCGCCACGCTAGCACTCGCCGAAGGATCTGATCGCGATAGGCCCGACCCCGACACCGACCGCTCGCGTCTCGTCGATTCCAGGACCGAGCTGAGCGCCCGCGATACGCGCGTTGCTCGTGCTGGTGAGGCCGATATCGGCGATAGAGCCGGCCGGGAGGCAGACGCGCACCGTCTCTACCCTCGTCTCGCCCGGCTCCAGCGCCCGGGGGCGAGTACGCCCTGCCTCCGAGAGTTGGTACGCCGCACTCGCGAGCTCCGGGGCGCGCACGTGGATCCGGAGGCGAACGAGCTCGGAGCGATCCTCGTCTCGGGCGAATGCTCGGATGGTGGCGGTGCGGCCAGGCGTCGTCCAACCGTCGGTCTGCAACCCGCGGCTCATCCAGAGCGCCCGGTAGGGCCGCTCGACTAGCCTGACCACGAAGCCGAGATTCGCCGCTCGTTCTCGACCCGCGAGCTGGAACCGTGAATCGCCTGGCGCGGCGACGACATAGCTGGGAGCGGCGTCCGTCTCGGCGGCTCGTCCGGTCGACCAGTCGAGCTGGAGCGTGCCCTGCGGAAATGGCGTGTACCGAAAGTTCTCGTCCTCGGCGACATAGGCGCTGGTGACCCGCCGATTCCAGAGCTCCACGTCCCACCAGCGGATCGCGGTCGTGTCCCATGCGGTGGAGACGGGGAAGGCGACGATTGCGACCTTCTCTCCTTCTGGCACGACGGTGTCCACCCAGTCGAGGACGAGCCCGGGCGAGCCCGCGAGCGGGCGCCCGCTCAGGCCGGTGCCCGTGACGATGCGGTCGACCTCGGTTCGTAGCGTCAGGACCGAGAACGCAGCAAGCACGACGAGCGTGACGATCGCGAGCGGCACCCGCGGCGCGAACAGCAGCGCGAGAACCATTGCGAGACCGAGAAGCAGTCCGAGTAGCGCGACGAAGGTTCCCGTGCCGAGGTCTCCGGACTGCTCGCTGAGCAACTCGTTGAGAACGCTCGCCGGCGAGTCGACCCAGACGCCCGGATAGGTCGTGAACGACAGCTGCGCGGCGGTTGCGGCGAAGAAGATCGTCACCAGCCCGGCTCCGACGGCAAACTGCCGCCGACGCGCACCCTCCAGCGCGGCCGCCGATCCGATCAGGAGGAGAGGCACGACGTAGAAGAGGTAGCGATCACGCACGACCGACTCGCCGAAGCGAACGCCGAACGAAGCCGCCTCGAACGTCAGGAACGCGATCGTGATGAGAGAAAGAGTCGCCAGCGCGTGCTCGCTCCTGCCGTCGGGCCGGACGAACGTCGCCAGCATCCAACCCCCTCCCAGGATCAGGGGTATGAGTCCGCAGCCGATGGCGACGGCATCGAGATGTCGTCCCGCCGATGACCACACACCGGAGGGCAGCAGGGACCCCTCTTCGACGGTCACTGCATAGACGCCCAGGAGGCTGCCGAACGAGCCCGCAAGCGCGAGGATTACGGCCACCGCGAGACCCGCCGCATAGAACGAGGCAAGCAGACGGTGCGTGGCGACTGCGCTCCGCATTCCTCCGACCAGGCTCCGTCGCGTGCCGACCTCGTGGGCGAGGATCGCCAAGGGTAGGACGACGATGAGCACGGCGAACTGTGTCCTCGCGAGGACGGCCAAGCCGAGCGCGGCGACGGCAAGCAGATCACGCCTGGGAGTGGGTGCGGCTATGGCGAGCTGGAGGCCGAGAAGTGCCCACAGGAACGCGGGGTACGCGGCGGTCTCGGTCATCAGGAAGCCGGTGAGCACCATCCACGGAACGAGGACGGAAAGCCCCGCGGTGGCGAACGCCCACGGACGAGAGAGCACCTGTCGGCCGAGGAGATACACAGGGAAGACCGCGCTGACCATCAAGAATGCGTTGAGAACGTGGGCGGCGCGGAAGGCCTCGGGTGCCGACAGCTGGGCGAACAGAGGTGCGATCAGCAGCGGATACAGCTGGTTGTAGACCGCGATCGGAGTTTCGTGCACCCGGGGTAGCGGCGAGCCCGTGTCGGCGATCGAGGTCGCGAGCTTCGCGTACAGGAGCTCGTCGGTCATCACCGACCAGTCTTGGATCCGGCCCGAGAACCAGATCGCGATCGCGGCGCTGATCCCGAGCCAGAGCAGGACCAGCGCCGCCAGGGCCAGTGCCGACGGATGCGAGCGGGTACTCGACGTCAGGCGCGAGTGCACGCGCTGGACGGTAGTTACAGGTCGAGCACGAAGTCGAAGCGTGCGACCCTGCGGCCGTCCACCATGCGCCAACCCGTTACGAGGCACTCGGGCATGAAGATGCCGTCGGCTCGGTTGCCGCCGACACCGGGGAAGAAGAGCTGGGTGGTCAGGACGGATCGCCTCGGCGCTTGCGCCTTGACGTGGATGTGCTTCGTCCTCCCCGGATAGGCCCCGGGCACGACGGTCGCCAGCGAGTACCGGCCCTTTGCGTCGGTGAGTTGATGTCCACGGAAGCGAAAGCCGGCATTGTCGTAGACACCGTGCGCGTCGCATTGCCAGAAGTCGACCAGTGCTCGAGCGACCGGCTTGCCTGCGGTGGTGAGCACACGCCCGGAGAGAGCCAGCCGTGTCCCGGCTGCTCCCGCCGGGACGATCGACCGGCGGCGCGGGGAGTTGGCCGTGAAGTACGGACCTTCTGTCAGCTCGGGCGTCGGATCGTCGGCGTCGACGATCGTCGGTGTCGCGGCGAGCAGCGGCGTAGCGCCGGCGAAGAGGGCGGCGACGGGCGGCAGCGCGAGGCCGAGCTCGAGCAGTCGGCGCCGTGTGAGCTCGTGCTCGTTCATGTCGGACTCCCTTGTCTTGCTTCCACGAAGACGCAATGGTCGCATGCGTTTCTGTGAATCGGCTGATAGAGATTACGCCCGATGCCGCCTCTTCCGCAGCTCCCCGATGTCGTCTTCAGGCCGTTTCGAGACCAGTCCGACTATCCGCACTTCGCGCGGATCATCACCGCGTTCGCCAAAGGTGAGAGGAACGATCGGGTCGAGACCGCCGAGAAGATCGCCGCCGGATACTCCCACCTCGAGCGCTGCGACCCCCGAGTTGACCTGGTCGTTGCCGAGATCGACAGTCGACCATTCGCATACAGCCGCGTCACGTGGGATCAGGAGGCCGACGGCCCGCGCACATACACCCAGGTCTGCTTCGTCGACCCGGCGTTCGGCGGCCGCGGGGTCGGCTCGGCGCTCTTTGCCTGGAACGAGGATCGGCTCCGCGAGATCGCGGCGGAGCATGACGCCGCGGACAAGCAGTTCCAGGTCTACATCAACGATCGCAACGCCGCTGCGACCGCGCTTGTCCGCGCTGCCGGATTCGAGCCGGTCACGTACTCCGCCGAGATGGTGCGGCCGTCCGTCGACAACCTCCCTGATCACCGCCTCCCGGAGGGCGTCGAGATCCGACCGGTGAGCGAGGATCAGGTACGCACGATCTGGGAGGCCGACGTGGAGGCGTTCCGCGATCACTGGGGCTACGTCGAGCCAACGGAGAGCGCGTACGCGCAAATGCTCGCGTACCCGGAACACGACCCGACCTTGTGGAAGGTCGCCTGGGACGACGAAGGCGTCGCGGGACAGGTTCGGTCGTTCATCGACGAGGCGCAGAACTCAGAGATCGGATGCCAGCGCGGCTGGACCGAGAACATCTCGACGGCACGTCGCTGGCGCCGTCGCGGAGTCGCGAAGGCACTCATCGTCGAGAGCATCCGCGAGCTCGCAAACCGCGGGATGACCGAGGCCGCGCTCGGTGTGCACACGGAGAACCCGAACGGAGCCTTCGATCTGTATGCCGGCCTCGGCTATGAGGTCGTCGCCAACTGGACGACGTACCGCAAGCCTCTGTAACTGCTCTCGACGAGCGAAAGCCCCGCCCCGGCTGCGGCACCGGGGCGGGGCTCGGACCCCGTGTCAGCCAGGAAGGCCAGACACGATCGAGCGACGAGAGCTACCTACGAGGCGACGCTCCAGGCCTCGGCGTTCCACGTCCCGCCCTGGAGGGTCGGGTTCCTGAGCGCTCCCTTCACCTTCGTGCTGTGCAGCAGGTGCTGGGGTCGGGCGAACAGCGGAACCGAGAAGACCTCGTCCGCCAGGATGACCTCGGCGTCATGGAGCAGCTTGTTGCGTGCCGCCGGGTCGGGCGTGAACTGCGCTTTCTGGAGCAGCGCGGATGCCTTCTTGTTGCAGGCGGCGCCGTAGTTCTGGTCGCCTGCGCACCCGCCGATGCTGTAGAACGTGCCCCCGCTGGTCGGGCCGCCGGTGAAGGTGAACATCACCGACTGCCAGTCGCCGCCGGTCAGCACGCCACCACCGAAGAGCACGGCCGGCGAGATGAAGCGCGGCGTGAACTGGATGCCGACGCTCTTCAACTGCCTCTGGATGATCTCGAACGTCAGGGCCCGAAGCGGGTTGCCCGACGTCGTCGTGAACTGGAACGTGAGCTCGCCCACGCCAGGACAGCTGAAGATCTTCGAGTTGCCTGCACTGGCCTTGTCCG
>Ga0136612_10000138_pt1 | contig 19966 bp, 17 predicted proteins | sample AntDryUQ224A2306_2_FD_106644 | JGI IMG/M metagenome (GOLD analysis project Ga0136612, IMG submission 106644) | Polar desert sand microbial communities from Dry Valleys, Antarctica - metaG UQ224A (23.06) | ecosystem: Environmental > Terrestrial > Soil > Desert | place: Antarctica: Dry Valley... | reverse complement strand
CGAGAGCATGAAGGCGCTGCTCACCGCCGCCCGCGAGTGCTTCGACCGCTTCAACCAGCGCCCCGAGAAGATCCTGTCCGTCATCGGCTCGAATGCCGCCAAGCCCGCTTGATTGTACTTAGGGCTTGGGGAGTGGACCGAGAGTGTGCGGGAGTTTTTGGACGACGCCGGGTCCCAATAGCCATCGAACCACCATCGGTGCACGGGTCCCGGCCCGTAGCGGTGCAGGTGACCGGCGTTCGAGGGCGGGCCGGCGCCTGCGGCGTTGCCGATGTGAGGTGAGTGCGGCTGGTGCTAGAAGCCGGGCAGCCCCATCCCGCCTGTGAGCGCGCCCAACCGCTTTGCGGCGAGCTGCTGAGATTGCTCGATCGCCTCGTTCACGACGGCGACTATCAGATCCTCGAGGGTTTCGACGTCTTCGGGGTCCACGGCGTCGGGCGAGATCGTGACGCTTCGCATCTGCTGCTGGCCGGTCATCACCGCAGTCACAGCGCCGCCGCCCACGCTGACCTCGACGGTCTCGTCGCCGAGCTCGGTCTGTATCTTCTCCATCTGGCTCTGAAGTTGGCGGAGCATCTTCTCGTTCATCGTGGACTATCCTCCGTTGATCTCTGTAACTGTGCCGTTGAATATGTTCAGGGCGGCCTTCGTCCGTGGGTCGGAGTAGACCTCGTCACGGTCGCGCGTTGGGGAGGGGCGAGACGCGCCCCCGCCCGAGCCGTCCCCCAGTGTGCACACAATAGTAGCAGGTTGGGCCAGCACCTTGCCGACCGTTTGCTCGATGAGGGCGCGGTTGGCCTCCTCCTCGATCTTCGTCTTGTGGAACTCGTACTTAATGCGCAGCTCGATTCGGTTCCCCTCCAATGAGACAGGCTCGGACTCTCGGAGCAACGCCTGGAGCGTCCGGTTCGTAACCTTCAGCACGTCGAGCACGCGGGGCCACGCCGCCTGCACGGCCGCCAGGTCGAGCGGTCCGTCGTGCGGGAGGGGTGCAACCTCGGCGGGGCCGGGTTCAACCGCCGCCGCAGGTCGCCCTGGGCCGACCGCGGGCGCCTGAGTCCGAGTCGGCGCGGCGTCCGCATAGGCGGGGTTCCTGCGGGCCGGCGCCTGCCCAGGCTCCGACTGTCGCGCCGGGCTTGAGCTTGCGGCGGCGCGCGCGGGGTTGGGCCTCGCGACGGCCTCGTCGGCTGCCTCGCGCGCGGCTGGGGCCGTGCCGGACGTGGCGGCTACCAGCGCGAGCTCGAGCGGCAGGTAGCCGTACGGTCCCGTGCGCAGCGTGTAGTCGAGCCCGCTGAACCGCTCGGTCGCGTCGAGCACGTAGTGCAGGTCGAGCCTGGCGGCCTGCGCGCGCAGGTCGTCGAGCGCCTCGTGCGTCAGGTCTACGGTCGCGCCGTCGGAGACCTTCACGAGCAGCACGTTGCGCAGATACTCGACGAGCTCCTGGGTGAACTGGCGCGCGTCCATACCGTCCTCTCGCCACCTGCTTAGTTGAGCGAGCCCCTTCGCGGCGTCGCGGTCGGCGAGGCTGTCCACAAACTCGGCGACGCGACGGCTGCCGACCGTGCCGAGCAGTTGTTGCAGCCGGTCGAGGGTTATCTCGTCGTCGCCGTAGATCGTGAGCTGGTCGAGCAGGCCGAGGGCGTCGCGCAGGCTGCCGGTGCTGAGCCGGGCTATGGCGGCCAGTGCCTGCGGCTGAACGCGCAGCCCCTCGGCGGCGGCGACGTGCTCCAACCTGGCGACGACCTCTGCGGCGGGGATTCGGCGGAAGTCGAACCGCTGGCAGCGCGAGATGATGGTCGGCAACACCTTCCAGACCTCCGTCGTCGCCAGCATGAAGATGGCCGATTCGGGCGGTTCCTCAAGCGTCTTGAGCAGTGCGTTGAAGGCGTGCGCCGTGAGCATGTGTACCTCGTCAATGATGTACACCTTGTAGCGCAACTCGGCTGGGGCGAAGTTCACGCGCTCGATTATCTCGGCAACGTCCTCGACCTTGCGGCGGCTGGCGGCGTCTATCTCGATGAGGTCCATCGCCTGGCCTCGGTTGATTGATGTACACGCGGCGCACTCGTTGCACGGGCGAGGTCCGTCGAAGGTGCAGTTCACGGCCTTCGCGAGCAACCGGGCGGTGCTCGTCTTCCCGGTGCCGCGCGGGCCGCAGAAAAGATATGCGTGCGCGATCTTGCCCGAGGCGACGGCGTTGGTGAGCGTTCTCGTCACGTGCTCCTGCCCGACGAGCTCGTCGAAGGTGCGCGATCTGTACTTGCGATAGAGGGACTGGGACATTTCCGCCTCCTGGTTACGGTTCCATTATAACCCCGCCGTGTGCACGTCAGTACCCTTGCGCTCAACTGGGCGGGTGTGCTTTCGCGAGGTTGCGGTTCAACGGGGTGGAAGGTGCGCGCGAAGGCGGCGCGGCGACGACGGTTGCGCCTGCACTGGCCAGTGCGGCTGCGCAACCGGACTTTCCCTTAGTGCAAGGTCAAGCGGCATCCTGTGCATAGAGGTGTTTCTGTTGTGGCGTTCCCGCAGAGGGCGTTCAGTTGAACGCCCCTACGCGGTATCATATAGCCACTCGTACGGCTATGCGATAGGGCGCGTGGGGCGCATCACGCCGGGAGGCGCGGAAGCCGCAGCGAAGACTTCCACCCACACTGCGGCTGCTCGATACTCGCCCGACCGTGCTACGAGACGGGCTCGACCACCTTGATCTGATCCTTGCCGCCGTACGCGTCGTACCAGGGCTTCGCGGTGCGGTCGAGCATCTCGTTGAGCTTCTGGATGTTCTCAACTCCTCGCCCCTTCAGCCAGGTGCGCAGCCCGTCCGTGCCGCCTTTTGCGTACTCGGTGATGCCGTCCTGCCACGTGGCGCGGCCGCACAGCACCCCGTTGAACGGCGCATTCGCCTCGCCCGCCAGCTCCAGAGAATCACGGAACACGTCGTCGTTGACGCCGGCGCTGAGGTAGATGAACGGCAGGTGGGTCTGCGACGCCGCGTCTCGGAGGTGCGCCATAGCCTCGTCGCGGGAGTAGGCCGCCTCGCCGCTGTGGGTAGCAGCGCCCTCGACGAATTTCAGGTTGACGGCTACCTCGACCTTGAGCACGTCCACCCCGTAGCGGCTCTGCGAGAACTCGCGCATGTACTTCTTGACCTTCTCGGGCTTGGCGCGGGCGAACTCCAGCCCCTTCTCGTCGCCGATCTCGTCGCTGTAGCAGATAGGCTCCAGGAAGAAGGGCGCGTCCCACGCCTTGCACTCGGCGCCGATGCGCTCGATGAATGCGTGCTTGACGACGTTGATCTCCTCGTCGTCGTCCGGGTCGTAGTACATCACGATCTTCACCGCGTTTGCGCCGGCCTCGACCAGGCGCAGCGCCGACCACTGCGGCAGGGTGTCGGGGAAGCGACCGCGCTCGGTGGTGTCGTACCCGGACTGTTCGTACGCGAGCAGCAGGCCCGCATCCGAGGCCCTGTGCTCGGCGGCCTCCAGCCCGTACTCGGGGTCGAGCAACACAGAGCTGGCGTAGGGGCTGAGCACCTCGACGACGACATCCTTGAACTCGCGCATCTGCGCATCCTGCACGTCCTCGCCCGTCGCTGCTTTGATCGCCTTCTTGAGGGAGCCGCGCTGGTCCATGGCCATGGCGGTGATGACGCCCTTCTCGTTGGCTATCCGGCTGACGCCCTCGTACTTGCCGCGCGTCATTGTAGCACTGGTTCGTTGAACTGTCTCAGTCATAGTGGCTGTCTCCTATTTCGCTATCTTCGCCCCATCGCGGTATTAGCCTGCCCCACTCGACAGGTGCTGCACCGCGATAGGATCGCCGACATGGGGCAAGCATAAACGATACCGCCGCACGACGGACGGATCGGCGCACGCACGTTGTAGCGAGCTCGTCAGTGTCGGGGCGAGCGCTGCGGGCAGGGCGGCGCGGGCTAGTGCAAGATCAAGCTACATCCTGTGCACAATGGCGTTGTCGCGAAGGCGTGTGGTGTTCCCGCAAGGGCGTTCAATTGAACGCCCCTACTTTCGTGACCACGTTGAGAATATCGCTTACCGCGTCCGCCTCGTGTGTCTATGCACTTGGATGTGAGGCGGCGGACGGCTGCCGCAGCGTGGCGCGAGCGTGGGCGCGACCGCCTGCTGAAGATGCGTCGTTCTCGGAGCGCGTGAACCTGATTTGCCCCGATGCTGCGCGCCGGCGTCCACCGCGCTCGTTTCCCACACGCGAGGGCCGGTCGCTACTCGAACGGCGCCTCCTGGTAGCGACCGTTGTAGGGACGATCGGTGGGCTCGTCGAGCCGGAAGAACACTAGCTGCACGACCCGGGCGTCTCGACGGATTCGGAGGCCGTGAGGGTTGTGTACCACAAGCAGCCCCTCGCCCCGGCCCGTGTAACCCGAGTCCCACAGGGCGGAGGGTAGGGACGCGCCCATTCGTAGCAGGCTCGAGCGCGGCCGAGCTATGGCGAACCGATCCAACGGCACGCGCACCCGCTCGTTGAAGCCTATCTTGTACGCGCCCGGCTCGAGGTGCAGCCGTCCGTCCGACCCGAACGCGAGCGGCTCGGTTTCGGGCAGCTCCCGCTCGGCGTTGTCGAACGCCAGCGAGCCCGCGCTCAGGAATCGCTCAACCCGCGCCAGTGTGAGTTCGACCCCGTTGGGCTGCGTCTGTGTATCGAGGTCCACAGCGTCCTCGATGAACGCCGCGCCCGTCCGCTCGCCCGCCTTACCCTGCTCGTTGCGTGTTGCGACGCCGTCCACCATCTTGTCCACCTCCTGCTCCGCACGACGCTCCGTCCGCGCGCTCGTTCCGCCGGATGCGAGCCGCCTCTCCGGCGACCTCCAGGTTCCATCGTACATCAGCGGAAGGCCCCGTTGGGCGCCGGATCGCGGGTTGCGCTCGTGCGAGCCGGCGCCGTGTTGCTTCGATTATTCACGTTCGCTATTTTAGTTTAGGGCGGTTTCCTAAAATAGCGTTGGTGTTTCCTGCCTGTTAGGTATAGCAGAGCTAAATAAGGATCGGTGGCAGCTCCGGAACGTGACGCTTTATGAGCGCGCTGCTGTGAAGATAGGTAGGCGTCGTCAGCGACCGCCCGGCGCTAGAAGCGGTCCTCGCGCTCTGCGATGATCGTGGCGGATAGGGGCGGATCGAGTTGTGGAAGCGAATGTCTGAACATATCCGTGTCGGGCAGGTCGTCGTCCGGACGGAGGTGTGGCGGCAAGTACTCGAAATCGAGTGTGACTGCCAGGTCGCCGAGTGCTGTACGGATATTCTCCACCCGCTGCTTCAGTGGACCTTCCACTTCGCCCCTCACGTCCTCCTCGCTAACTGCGGCCTCACTCAGGGCGGCGACGATCACCTGGTTCAGCGACGCTCCGGTCCGCCTGCTGTGAGCTTGCAGGCGCCGATGCAGGTCGTCTGGCAGTTGCAGGGTCACTCTCGTCATCGTAGGGGCCGCCCTGAGGTGATAGTCGTCATGGCGACTTGATTGTACAGCGGTAAGGGCGCCCGCGCAAGCATAACTACGCACGCGCCGCCTGGCTCGTTCACGCAGCGGCGCCGGTAGTCTGTTGCTGGGAGTGCTTGTCGTCCCCAGTCGCGAACCCAGGGTGATGTCGAACCGCAACGGGCTATATAATTGTCGTGGAGGTGTTTATGATTGCGTCGTTGCGGGGTGTGGTTGAATCGAAGGGGACCGACAGGCTCGTCGTACAGGTGGGGGGGGTAGGGCTGCACGTGCTTGTGCCCACGAACGTGGTCGCGGACGTGGGCGCCCCGGGCGAGGCGGTACACCTGCTGACCCACCTGCTGGTGCGGGAGGACGCTCTCACTCTCTACGGCTTCTCGACGAGCGAGCAGTTGCGGCTCTTTGAGCTGCTGATAAGCGTCTCGGGCATCGGACCGGTGCAGGCCCTGGGGATTGTGTCGCTTGGCGACCCGGACGCTGTGGAGTCCGCCATCGCCGGCGGCAACGCGGAGTACCTCGTGAAGGCGCGTGGGCTGGGCAAGACTCGCGCGGCCCGCGTGATCCTGGAGCTCAAGAGCAAGGTCCGGCAGATCGAGGCGTCGAGCCTGTCCCCGGGCGCTGCGGCGGGAGCGATTCCGCCCGACTCGGACGTCGTCGTCGCGGCGCTGATGAGCTGGGGCTTCCTCGCGGGCGAGGCTCAGGCCGCCGTCCGGAGCCTGCCCTCCGACACAGAGGTTTCCACCGAGGAGCGCCTCCGCCTCGCGCTCGCCTACTTCAACAGATAGCCGCAGGCGCCCGCCCGGCGACCTCGGATGAGACCGCGAATCCGCCCAGCGGCCGGCCGAATAGACACAACGGATCGCCCTAGTACGACGGCGTTTTTTCACGTAAGCACCCGCGCTTAGCGGCGATATCAGCGGTTGGCGGCTCGGGCTCGTTCGTAGCGCAGGCCGTCGAGGTACGACTGTAGCACCACCGCTGCGGCCACGGCGTCGCGTCGGGCCCTCCAGTGTTTACGGGGTACTCCCAGTTCGAGCAGTCGTCGGTCCGCCTCGACTGAGGAGAGCCGCTCGTCCACGAGGCTCACCGGCACGCCGAGGGCCGCCTCGACCTCGCACGCCAGAGCCCTCGCCAGCTCGGCCTCCTCGCCCTCCTCGCCCGACATGTGCAGCGGCAGACCTATCACCACACGCACGACGCCGTGCTCCTCTGCGATCCGTCGCAATGCTAGCAGGTCGCCCTCTTGCGTAGTGCGTCGTAGGACGCTGTGGGCCGAGGCAAGCAGCCCGGTGGGGTCGCTGAGCGCCACACCTATCCGCCTGCCTCCGGGATCGAGCCCCATCATCACCACGGGGCTGGGCTCCACTTCCATGCCGGCGCCTGCATACTGAGGGAAGCGCGCACGTACGCCGCTCCGAATGGACGGGCGCCCCGTTGCGCCGAACTTGCGCCGGTGGCGTCATTCACGGGAGAGTTGCCGGGCCACGATCTCCTCGACCTGGCCGAGAGCCTCGTCGAGTCGGGCCGGGTCTCGGCCTCCCGCCTCCGCGCGGTCGGGCCGGCCGCCCCCGCCCCCGCCGAGGATCTTCGCCACCTCGTTGACAAGCCGCCCGGCGTGGGCGCCGCGAGCAACTACGTCGCCGGTCGCCATCGCCAGTACGCTCGGCTTGCCGGAGGGCGTCCCGCCGACGACGACGACGCCGGAGCGCAGCCTGTCGCGCAGCAGCTCGGCGAGCTGGCTGATCTCCTCGCGGGTGTCGCCGTCGGTCCGTGCGACTACCACCGCCGCGCCGTCCACCTGGGTCGCCGTCGAGAGCAACTCTTCGACGCGGAACGAGGCGGTCTGCCGCCGGAGCTGGGCGATCTGGCGGTCCTGCTCGCGCACTCGGTCCTTGAGCACCGCGATCTGCCGCTCGATCTCCAGCGGCGGAACTCGCAGCGACGCTCCCGCGCGTTCGAGCGTCCTCAGCCGTTCGCGTGCGTACTCGGTCGCGGCCAGTCCGGAGACGGCCTCGATCCTGCGCAGGCCGCTGCCGATGCTGCCCTCGCTCGTGAGATAGACCGGGCCGATCTGGCCGGTGTGGTGTACGTGCGTGCCGCCGCAGAGCTCGCGTCCGTAGCCCTCGATGGACACGACACGCACCTCGTCGCCGTACTTCTCGCCGAAGAGCGCCATCGCGCCGCCGGCCACAGCGTCAACGTACGACATCGTGTCGGTGGACACCTCGCGGTCGTCCTGCGTCCGCTCGTTCACCGTGCGCTCGAGCTCGATCAGCTCGTCGTCCGTCACCGCCGCCGGCTGGGTGAAGTCGAACCGCAGCCTATCGGGCGCGACGAGCGAGCCCGCCTGCTGTGCGTGCGGCCCGAGGGTGTCGCGCAGCGCCCTGTGCAAGATGTGCGTCGAGGTGTGGTTGCGCTGTATCGCCGCCCGCCGGTTAGGCTCGACCGTCAGGTCCACCTGTTGCCCAACGCGCAGCACCCCGCGCAGGACTTTCCCCTTGTGCAGTGTGTACCCCTGGACGGGTCGCTGGGTGTCCACGACCTCGAAGTCGCCCTCGGGCCATGAGATCACGCCCGTGTCGCCTACCTGGCCGCCGGACTCCGCGTAGAACGGCGTGCGGTCGAGCAGCAACTCTGCCTCCCGACCCGCGCTCAACGAGTCCACATGCTCGTCGCCGGCGATGATGGCCGTCACCGTGCCGGAGTCCTCCAGCGCGATGTAGCCGGTGAACTCGGTTGGCGACCCCTGGAGGGAAGTGTACGCCGCAGGGATGCGCGCGGTGAAGATTGAGCCCGCGCGGCTCCGCTCGCGCTGCCGACTGAGCTCGACCGCGAACGCCTCTCGGTCCACGTCCAGACCGCGCTCCGCCGCGAGCTCCACCGTCAGGTCGAGCGGGAAGCCGTAGCGGTCGTAGAGCGTGAACGCGTCCTCGCCCGAGATCTGCGATCCTCCCGCCTCCTGCAGGCCGTCAATGAGCACGTCGAGCCGGGCGACGCCGCGCGCGAGCGTGCGTGCAAAGTACTCCTCCTCACGCTCGATGCTCGACCGGATCACATCCCACCGCTCGCGCAGCTCGGTGTAGTGCTCGCCCATCTTCTCCACCACCGCCTCGGCGACGGCGGAGAGGAACGGCTCGTTGAGTCCGAGCTTGCGTCCGTGGCGAATCGCCCGACGAAGGATGCGGCGCAGCACATAGGGACGGCCCTCGTTACCGGGGAGCACGACGTCCGCGATAAGAAACGCGGCGGTCCGGCTGTGGTCGGCGATGATGCGGTACGAGATGAACCTCTCGGCGCGCTCGGCGTCGGTGTCGCCGACAAGCTCCTGGATACGCGCCATGACGGGGACGAAGATGTCGGTCTCGTACGTCGAGTCAACGTCCTGGAGGAGGGCGACCGTCCGCTCGAAGCCGAGACCGGTATCAATGTTCTGCCTCTGCAGCGGTGTGCGCCGGCCGGTCTCGTCCTGATTGTACATCATGAACACGAGGTTCCAGTACTCCCAGAAGCGGCCGCAGTCGTGGGCGGGGGTGCAGTCGGTGCGGCCGCAGCCTCGCGCCGGCCCCCGGTCGTAGAATATCTCGGAGCTCGGCCCACACGGCCCAACGTCGGCCATCTGCCAGAAGTTGTCCGCGTCGCCCATACGGGTGATGCGCTCCGGCGGCAGCCCGGCGATGTCCTGCCAGAGGTCGAACGCCTCGTCGTCGGTGTAGTGTATGGTGGGCCACAGGCGGGAGGGGTCCATCTTGAGCACCTCGGTGGAGAACTCCCACGCGTACTCTATCGCGCCGCGCTTGAAGTAGTCGCCGAAGCTGAAGTTGCCGAGCATCTCAAAGAAGGTGTGGTGGAGCGGGCTCGGCCCGACGTTCTCGAGGTCGTTGTGTTTGCCTCCCGCGCGGACGCACTTCTGCACAGTTACCGCGCGCGTGTACGGCCTCGACTCGGCGCCCGTGAGCACGTCCTTGAAGGGAACCATGCCGGAGTTGCTGAAGAGCAGGGTGGGATCCTTGGCGGGTACAAGCGAGGAACTCGGCACGACGGTGTGCCCGCGCTCCTTGAAGAACGCCAGATATTCGCTGCGTATCTCGTTACTGTTCATTGTTGTGCGCCACCGTTCATCGCTCGCCGGACTTCAGTTATATTCATCTGTCTATCTATTATAGGTTGTGTAGGCAGCCTCACGCAGGAGACGTACAGGACGGCGCAGCAGGGACGAAAGGCTGGGCTACGCCGCTCTGCCGCCGCGTGCGGCGTCCGGGGCGGGCGAAGGGTCGTCGGCGCCGAGCCTTGCGCCGGAGAGGATCAACGCCGCGAGTCCCACGGCCACGCCGAACCACAGCGTGCAGAAGCGTATAAGCAGAGTGGCGGCGACGGCCTGCGTGCTATCCATCTCGCCAGGCGGGAGCGTGAGCAGCAGCAAGCCCGCGACCGTCGCGTCCGCCACGCCGAGGCCGCCCGGCAGCAGCGAGGCAGAACCAATCAGCGTCGAGGCGCCCAGGACGAAGGCCGCCAGCAACAGCAGCCGAAGCGTGGGAGGCTGTCCGAGACCGACGAGCACGAGGAAGAACGCCGCACACTCGCCCGCCCACGACACTATCCCGAGGCCCACGCCGACGGCCAGCGGGCGCGGCGCGAGCAGATTGCGCGAGGAGTCGTACAGGGCGGCCACGTGCTCGGTGCGCGAGCGGACGAAGGGCGCGCGACGGGCGCCGCCGAGCACGAGGTTGCGCCCGAACTCCGTGGCGCACACGACCACCACAAGCACCGCCAGCACTCCTATCAGCGCGAGCACGGGCGCGCCGACCCGGTACAGCACGAGGCCGCCGGCGCTCAGAAACAACAGCGCGACGCCGTCCGTCAGCCGCTCGGCCATGACTATGGGGGCAGAGACGCTGAGCGGCGTGCCGGTCGCCCGGCGAAGCAGCACGCTCTTGAGCAGCTCCCCCACCTTGCCGGGGGTCATGGCCATTGTGAGGCCGCTGAGGAAGATGGAGAGGCTGGCCCGAAGGCCGACGCCGGCGGCGCCTATCAGCCCGAGGTAGTAGTGCCACTTGACGAACCGTAGCGCGTAATTGAGCACGGTGAGCCCGAGTATGAGCGGTATGAACTCCCACCGAAACGTCTCGAGCGTGCGCCACAACTCCTGCGCGTCGCCGACCACAATCAGCGCGAGCACGACGGCCACACCTACGCCAAGCCCTATGAGGAGCTTGCCACGCAGGTCGCCGAGGATGGTCATGGGGTGGAACCAACGGGTGTGAACATATAATCGAGTATACCGCACGGACTTCGGAGTCGGGCGCCCGGTCCCGCGCAACTCGTTCGCAGGCTGCGTTCTCCGGCGTGCAGCCTATCCGTCGCCGGCGGCGGCCCGACGCGCCTCAGCGATTATACCCTCGGCGTCCACCTTCGCCAGCTCCTCCAGCCGCCGCACGGCCCGCTTCACGATCCCCTGCGCCTTCGTCACACTGCGCGCTGCGAGGTACGCTTCCACGCCTTCCGACTGAGCATTCTCGTTTCCACTGAGCGCCTGCCCGCAGAGCGCCAAGCCCTTTGCGTCCAGTGCTTGGAAGCTGATTGGGTTGAGCGCGAGCATACCGGCTGTATATCCGGCCGCCGCCTCGAACGCTTCCAGCGCGGCTCTCTTATCCCCCAGGCGCAGTGCGATCACGCCAAGCAGAGCCTGCACGTCGGGGATGTTCTCTGGAACATCATACGCTCGGGCCGCCTCCGCAGCCGACCGCGCCGCCGGAAGGTCGCCGTTGAAGAGGAGGGCTTGTGCAAGCATCACGTTCCCGTAACTCCCCACTCGGTCCGCGCCGATCTCGTTCGCGATCGCCACCGCCTCCTGTGCGCGTTCGATCGCCTCGGGATACCGATCAGCGAGCGTGAGTACGTCGGCCAGGTTTGCGAGGCGCGCGCACTCACCATAGCCATAGCCCATTGACTTGGCCATATTCACCGCCCGCTCGTAGTACTCCAGCGCCCGGTCGGTCTCCCCCAGGTCCGCGCTACACAGTCCCAGGGCGCCGAGTTCCGCTCCCTCGCCTCCTTCATCTCCGATTTCCCTGGCGATAGCCAGCGCCTGCTCGTGGTACTCTATCGCCCGCGCCGTCTCTCCGAGGTCGGAGTGGCAATCGCCAAGGTTGCCGAGACACGCTCCCTCGCTCTCGCGGTTCTGCAGCTCCCTCGCCAGACTCAGCGCCTCCTCAAAGCACTCTATCGCCGTTTGGACCCGCCCGGCGTGGTGGTAGGCCGTGCCCAGGGCGCCCACGCTGCTTCTTCGTGCGTCCGGGTCGTCGAGCTTTTCCCGCAGTCGCTCGTGCAGCTCGATCACCTGCGGACTGCGGCCCCACAGCAGCAGGTAGTCGAAGTCTATCTCATCGAGCACACTCGCCGCCCCAATGTAGTCTCGACCTTCGTACCTCAGCTCGTACTCCGCTAGCTGTGGCTCCAGATCCTCTATACGCTTCCAGCTCTCCCTGGGCGTCCGCGCCTCTCGGTAGTACTCCGCCGCTCGGTCGTAGAGCGCCAAACGGGTGAACACCGGAGGCTCCGCTCCTCGGTCCTTCTCCTCGCCCTCTAGCAGTCGGTCCAGTGCGTACTGCTGATCTACGGGGTGGAGGTAATACTTCCCCTCCTCCCTGCGCACGAACCGCATGTTCACCAGCCGCCTCAGCACCGGTGTGCTGTTCACACCCACCACGTACGCCTGGAGCAGGTAATCCACAGCAGTCGCCGCCACTGGTCGTCCGTACACCGCCAGCGCCTGCATCACCCCCTGCGCTCCCTCGTCGAGCCGGCTGTACGCCTCTCCCACCAGCACCTCGACGACGTTCTCCGGCAGCGGCGCGTCGGCGCCCGTGAGGAGTTCCGGCAGCGTGGCGCTACGGTCCGTGGAGAGGATTGCGTAGAGCGCCTCCAGCGCACGCGGGTAGCCGCGCGTCCACTCCCTGGCGTCGTCGAGCAGGGAGTTTGGCGCTGTCTTCAACCCGAGCTTGCCGTCGGCGTCCATCTCCCGCAGGATGTTCTCGGCGTACGGCGACGCGAGTCCCTCCTCAAGGTCCAGCCGCCGTTGACGCCCGGGCTCCACCAACATCAGCGACGGTGGGGCGTAGCGCGTGGTCATCACCACCTTGATCCCGTGCTGCGGCAGCCTCAGCAGCGCCCGCAGTCCCTCGTCCAGCTCCGCGTCGTGGACGGCGAGCGACTCGGGGTCGAGCGCGTCCTCGAAGTTGTCGAGCAGCACCACCACCCTGCCATTGGGGAAGGCCTCGCACAGCTCCTGCATCTTCTGCCCGGCGCCGATCTCCGAGTCATTGTAAAGTTCCTCCAGGCGGTCGGCGGTTCCCTGCGGCAGGAGCTTGAGCAGGTCGGCGTGGAGGTACGGCAGGGCGACCCGGTGTGCGCCGCGCGCTGTGAGATACACGACGCCGTCCACGTCGAGCTCGCCGCCGTCGGGGAGGCGTCCGGACTCCATCGCCTTGAGGAGGCGGCAGACGAGCGAGGTCTTGCCGACGCCCGCCCTGCCCAGGACGGTGACGAGGCGCACCGATTCGTCGGCGAGCCAGTCGGCGACGAGGCTCGTCTCTACGACTCGGTCCTGGAAGTAGGAGGGCGCAGCCGCCGGCGGCGGGTTGACCACACGAGTGCGCACGTCGCTTGGGGTGGGAGGGGGCGTGGCTGTGCGCTGCTGCTCGAGCCCTCGCTCGATGCGCTGCTCCGTCCGTCGCTCTGCGTCCTGCGGGTCGGCGACGATGCGCTCCTGCTCTGCGATGCGGTCGCGGAGCGAGTTAATGTCGGCCAGAACTCTAGTACGCGCCGGCTCGTCGCGGGCGCGGTCGAGGTCTCGCTCTGCGTCGGCGAGCATCACCCTCAGCTCGAAAAGCAAGCCCTCGGGAGACGCCATCCACTCGAAGTGGTCCCGAAGCTCTCTGAGCGCCTGGTCGAAGTCGCCGCTGAAGTCGTGATACTGCCGCCTGCCGAGGCCGAAGGGCATGGCGGCGTCTCGATGGAGCCGAAGGGGTATGACCAGCTTCTTGAACTGTAGAGCTGTGCCCCACTCCAGTTTGCAGACCGACGTGTCGCGCACGGAGTCGCGAGTCATCACGAAGAGGACGCCGTCGCAGCGACGGATTGCCTCGTCCATCTGCGCGTCCCAGTCGTAGCCCGGTCTCAGCCGTCCACCTGCGGCGTCCAAGTCGCCCGGTGGGCGCTTGTCGAGCCAGACACGAACGGGAGGGGAGGCGTGTTCGAGTTGCTCGGCGAGCCGCTGTGCGAACTCGCGCCCGTCCGCCACCGAGTGGCTTATGAAGTAGTATCCGCCCTTCATTCTCCCGCTCTCTGTCTCGCTCTTTCACTGGCCGCACGACACGTCGCCCGCCCCATGCTCGGGCCGTAGGCCGTATGTTCGCAGGGATGGGGCGCGAAGTCAAGCGGGGCGACGTGCGGCGGGTAGTGGTAAACTGTAACCGAACAACAACCTGCGTATTGTTTGGGAGACGACTATGCCGGCTTCAGAAGCAGCTGACAACAACGAGGCGCGAGTCGAGGCATATACCCGTCAGAGCGATCTGACGTGGGTGCTGGGCGCGCTTACCTCTCGGCGGGACGACATACTCGGCCGCTGGTTGGAGACGACAGCCGCGCTACCGTTCCACGCGGGGCGGCCAGACGGCGCCGTTGCCGACCACATCCCCGAGCTCTTCGACGCGCTCGTTGCGGCGATGGAGCGGTCCGCGTCGCCCCGCGTCGGGAACCAGGCGCCCCTGGAAGACGAGGCAGTTCTGCACGCCGCTCAGGCCCACGCGGCAATGCGGGTGGAGCAGGGGTTTCAACCCACCGACGTGCTGGCCGAGTTTCGTGTGCTGCGACACGAGCTGTGGCACGCGCTGCGTCAGGCCGTCCCCGACTCCGCCCCGGTCGGCGACGTCGTAAGCGCCCAACTGCTGCTCAACGACGCGATTGACGGCGCGGTGTCGCTCGCCCTCGTTGCGCTCACAGACCGCATCTACGAGCTGCGCGAGGAGTTCCTTGCCACGGCGGTCCACGAGGTGCGCCAGCCGATCACGCTGCTGAGTGGGTACGCTCAAATCGCCGAGCGGGTGCTCTCCAGGCCGGAGCCCGATCTGGCGCGCGCCCGCAACGCGGTGGTACAGATCAAAGCCGCCACCCTGCACGTGGCGGCGCAGTTGAGCGCCCTCGCCGACGCCTCCCGCAGCACGCTCGGCCAGTTTACGATCTCGCCCACGGCGGTGGACCTGGCGACGGTCGTCGAGGAGAGCGTCGCCGCACTGGGTCCGGACGCGACGGGACGGATCAAAGTCAGGATCGAGGATCGGCTCGACACCCACGGCGACTTCGACGGCGAGCGGCTGCTTCAAGTATTCGGCAACCTGCTCTCGAACGCGCTGAAGTACTCTCAGGACGGCTCGGCGGTTACACTTTTCATCTCCTCCACAGATTGCGCCTGCGTATCGCCGAGTGACAGGGAGTGTCTGGCGGTCTCCATTCATGATGAGGGCATAGGCATCCCCGCCGACGAGCTGTCCAACCTCTTCAAGCGGTACGCACGGGCCAGTAACGCACTGCACAGCCGGACGGAGGGGCTGGGGCTTGGGCTATATCTGTGTCGGGTGATAGTCGAGGCGCACGGAGGCTGCATCTGGGCCGAGTCCTGTGGAGAGGGGCGCGGCACGACGCTGAAGTTAGTCCTACCTCGAGAGCGCTAACTACACGTTCGCGACACGTACGTCGGGGCGGTTCGCGCTGCGGTTCACTATAACATAGCCTTCATCGGCGATCGGCGCTGCGGCCAGAGTACCCCCACCAGCCGGACGCCCGCCTGCTGGTACTCGCGCACGCCGTCCGCACTCTCGTTCGGCGAGACGATCTCGACCGCGAGGTCCGGTTGCAGCATAGATTGTGGGACCTAATGGCAGGGCGGACTGAAGTACTCCTCGCCCAATCCCCGCTTCTTGTTGCAACCTCGAGCGCGTATCCGTACTTGGTCGGGCTTGGCGACCGCTATAATGGGGTGAGGAGGCTGAACAATTGAGAGGCTTTGACCCACAGACATTCTTGCCGAGCCTGGTTGCACTCGTGATCGCGATCGCGATACACGAGTTTGCGCACTCTGCTTCCGCCACCGCCCTGGGCGACGATACCTCCCAGCGGCAGGGACGGCTGACGCTCAACCCAATCGTGCACTTCGACCCGCTTGGCTTCATACTGCTGTGCATCCTGGCAGCCGGCTACCCGGCGTTCGCCTGGGGGCGACCCGTCCCCGTGAACACGTATGCGCTGCGAGGCGGCAGGCGCGGTATGGCGCTCGTCGCGTTCGCGGGGCCGCTCTCGAACCTTGCTCAGGCGGCGCTAGCAGGGTTGGTGGTGCGGGCGGCGGACGTTTCGCAGTTCCAGAGTGATGCGATGTTTACGTTCCTCGGGCTGTACATACAGTACAACCTGCTGCTCGCCGCCTTCAACATGCTGCCGTTCCCACCGCTCGACGGCTACAACGTGTTGGTGGGGGTGGTGAGCGACTTCTGGGTGCAGCGCCTCGAGCCGTTGCGCAATTACGGTGCGGGCGTGCTGCTACTGCTCGTATTCGTTGGGGGACGGTTCATCTACCAGTTCACAATAACCCCGATGTTCGAGCTGTTCGCAGTTGTCACGGGCGCCGCGAGCCTCTACTCAGGGTTCTGATGCGGGTGCAGGCGCGAACCGCTTATCGGCTGGCTCAGCTACGATCCTCGCTCCAGGCGCGCAGCAGTCCATCCGACCGCGAGTGGGCCGTTGGTGTGCTCTCCGACGCGGAGAGCACGTTTTTCGAGCGCATGCCGCCGTGGGACCGGGCGCACAGCCTGCGCGTCGCCCGGGTTGTGCAGCGAGACGGCTGCGACGAGCTGCTGATCCGCGCCGCGCTGCTCCACGACTGCGGCAAGACGCTGCCGGGTCGCGGCGTGCCGCTGCTCTATCGGGGCGGCCTGGTCGTCCTCGGCGCCCTCTCGCCCCGGCTCCTCCGGCTCGCCGCTCGACGTTGGGGACCCCTGTGGCCGATCTACCTGCACGTGCACCACCCCGACATCGGCGCCGAGCTACTGTCCGACGCCGGCAGCCCGTCGGACGTGGTCGGGCTTGTGCGCCGCCACCAGTCCCCTGCTGCGGATCCGCGTCTCCGCTGCCTGCAGCGAGCGGACGAGGGGACCGAGTGACCTCCCCGTCCGCGCAGCCCTTCCAGGTGCGGCTGCCCGAGTTCGAGGGGCCGCTCGACCTGCTCCTACAGCTCGTGGAACGCAACAGCCTGCCCATCCTCGACGTGTCGCTCGCCCTCGTCACGGAGGAGTACGTCCGTCGTGTCGAGAGGTTGGAGGCGCCGCCCGAGGAGACATCGCACTTTTTGACCGTCGCCTCGCGCCTGCTGCTGCTCAAGAGCCGACGGCTCGCGCCCCGTCCAGAGCCCGAGCCCTACGACCCGACGCCCGACGACCTGGCGGCGCAGTTGCGCGAGTACCAGCGTTTCAAGCGCGCCGCCGCCATGTTGCGCGACCTCGAGGGGCGGTCATCCTACCCGCAGCTCGTACCGCCGCCGCAGCCTGCGCGTTCCACGGCAACCGCGGCCCTTCCTCCGGCTGCACTGCACCGCGCGTTGCACCGGACGTTGCGTCGGCTGGAACGGGACCTGCCGGCGGGTGAGCTGCCCCCCCGCGAGCGCCTCCGCCTGGCCGACGCCGCAGCGGCCGCCGAGAGCATCATGCGGGCCGAGGGTTCGGTCGGCCTCGACCGGCTGGCAGGCCCCGACGCAGGCCGGTACGAGATCGTGGTCGCGTTTCTCACTGTGCTCGATCTTGTGCGGCGGCGGCGGGCGCGAGCCGTCCAGGAGGGAGCGTTCGGCCCGGTGCTACTCTATCCCCTCGAGATCGAGGCTCCGGAGTGAGCGAGCCCCTGCCGAGCGACGAAGCGGCGGTCCGCCTCGAGGCCCTCCTCTTCGCCGTAGGCCGACCGGCGACGCCCGTAGAGTTGGCCGCCGCACTGGAGGTTCCGCGCGCCGTCGTCGCCGAAGCGCTCCCCCGCCTTCGCGAGCAACTCCGAACTCGGGGCGTGCGTATCCAGGAGCACGAGGGCGAGTGGCAGATGTCCAGCGCCCCCGAGGCCGCGCGCGCCGTCGAGCGCCTGGCCGGCCTGCCGGCGCCGCAGCGGCTGAGCCCCGCCGCACTTGAGGCGCTCTCCGTCGTCGCCTATCGCCGACCAGTTACGCGCGCGCAGGTGGAGGCGGTCCGCGGCGTGGACTGTTCGGGAGTGCTCGCGGGGCTGCTCTCACGCGGGCTCATCGAGGAGGCGGGCAGGGCCGAATCGCCCGGCCGCCCGATCCTGTACACCACGAGTTTCGAGTTCCTTCGCCTCTTCGGCCTGGATAGCCTCGATCAGTTGCCCCCCTTCCCCGAACCCGACGAACCCACAGTCTGACTCCGCTCGATTCAGCCGCGAGCCCGAACCCCACGCCCTGACTCATCCTGCAGCACCCCGCACCCGACGAATCAACACTCTGAAACTGTCCGTAAAGCCACCGCCACCTGCGACCTACCGCTCTGACGAGGTCGCCCCCAATGCGACTACCTGCGCCGCAGATCGCGTTGCACGGACGAACACCCAACTGACCGCCCCTATGCGCAGGATGCCGCATGATTTTGCACTAGCGCTGGGCGGCGGCGAGCGTGGGCGCGTGAAGGAACGTTGCGATTCGCCGTAAACCGACACGCGCTGGGTCTACGCTTGAGGCAACGGTCGTAGTCGTACGCCGGGCAGGGCGGATGCAGGCGGAGGAGGATGCGGGTTGTACGAGGTACAGGTTGTCGTGGCGCTGACCCGCGACGAGGATGAGCCGGAGCTTTACACGGCGACTGCGCCGGGGCTGCCGGGGTCTATCCAGGCGTGGGGGGCGCCGCACTCGGCTCTCGGCGAGGCTCGGGCCGCCCTCCAGGCGCTCCTCGTCGCGATGCCGCCCGAGGAGGTTCGCGCGCTGATCGAAGCCCAGCTGCGACTACAACCCGGCGATCTGCCCGCCGGCTCGCGGGTCGAGCGCGTCTCAGTTCGCGTCCGACTCGACGCCGATGCGCACGTCGCTACGAGCTGACGACGCCGCCGAGCCGCGAGCCGTGTTCCTGGTAATGACTATTTGTAACCCTGTCGCGGACCATCTGCTTGCGCCGGAGGACGCCTTCACCCCGGCTGCGGCCACGTTCACTCAGGTCCGGCATTACCAAGAAGGTGTGTTGGGAACGAGCCCGGCGGGCTACCCGAGCTGCGAGCGGAGCGCTGCCAGCTCGGCTCGGTATCGCTCCTCGGGCGTCGTTTTCTGCGCCCCCTTCAGCTTCTCACCTTGGGCCTCGTGGTGCTTGCGGAACGCGAGCTCGGCGGCGGCCTGCACGAACCGTCGGCGCCTGCGCCACTGCGTGAACCCGCCGTCGGTCAGCGCACTCCACGTCGCTCGCCGGCGCGAGCCGCCGCTCGAAAGCATGGCGTACTCCTCGGGAGTCAGCGTGCCGCGCTCCACCTCGTCGCCAAGCTGCTCGCGCAGTATCCTCGACTCCCTACTCGCGGCGAGCAGCGCGATCACGATCAGCACGCCCAGGGCGGGCACGGTGAAGAGGATGGTCTCGAGGACGACGATACTCCAGAGCGAGGCGCCCTCGCCCATCAGGACGGCGATCACGATGCCGCCGCCGTTCCACAGGAAGTGCTGGAACACGGCCAGCGCCCAGCCGACGACAGGCACGATGTAGCGAAGCGAGCCGCGTCCGTATTGACCGCGCGCCCAGCCCAGGGCCGCCCCCGTCGTTGCGGTGTACATGGCGTGCCCGAACCCACCGAGGACTGCGCGGATCAGAAACAGCTCGCTGAGCCCGCCTGCGCCGCTCTCCAGGTACTGCCTGCCGAAGTAAACCACGTTCTCCGTCATCGCAAAGCCGAGCCCGATGAGCGCGCCGTACACCAGCCCGTCGAGTACGTTGTCGAACTCGTTTCGGATCAGGACGAGCAGCCCCAGCAGCGCGACGCCCTTGAACGTTTCTTCCACAACGGGCGCGAGCAGGCTCATCCCGGCCAGCACTCCCACCGCTTCGCCGGCGGCGCTCACGAGCACGAGCCCCCCGATGGTGTTCGCCAGATAGCTGAAGAGCGTCGCTGCGACGGCGCCCCACGCGAACGAGGCGAGTACGGCGCTCCACGGCTCGCGCTCCAGCCGGTCGAGCGAGAGCACGAGCAGGCTGTAGAAGACGGCGGGGAGCAGGGCTGCGACGAAACTCAGCCCGAGCGCGACCGGGCTGGGTACCTCCAGCAGCACAATCAGAAAGATGCACACCAGCAGGACGAACGACACGCACCCCGCGCCCCACTTCGCCGCCGCAGCCCCTGCGTTCGGACGACGAATCTCCGGCGGGGAAACGTCTCGCGGCGGTTGCGTCAAAGGCCCAGGCGACCGAGATTCACGTTCCGTGGACGG
>Ga0136612_10000137_pt1 | contig 19996 bp, 15 predicted proteins | sample AntDryUQ224A2306_2_FD_106644 | JGI IMG/M metagenome (GOLD analysis project Ga0136612, IMG submission 106644) | Polar desert sand microbial communities from Dry Valleys, Antarctica - metaG UQ224A (23.06) | ecosystem: Environmental > Terrestrial > Soil > Desert | place: Antarctica: Dry Valley... | reverse complement strand
GTGATGCAGCAGAGGAACCCGGAGGTCACCATCCCAGAGAATCTCGGACCAACGGGGAATCGCATCGGCGCCTATGCATACGGCCGCTATCAGATGACGCGCCGCAGCTTCGTCGGCGCACGGTACGATTTTGTCGAAGACGGTGCAGGCAGCGACACGAATACAACCGCCGCATCAGGCTACCTCGAGTTTTTTCCAAGCGAGTTCTCAAAGCTCGTCGCCGGCTACGAAAGACTGAAGCGCGGCGGCGACAACCCGCTCCACCGGTTCATCGTTCAGGCTGCTTTCTCACTTGGTCCGCACAAGCCCCATCCGTTCTGACGGATGAGGCCACACGGACAGGAGCACACATAAATGTTGAGGAGACTACTCAAGTACGCCACGGCGGCCCAGCTCGTCGCCAGCATAATTGCCACCTCGGCAGCAGCGCAGCTCAAGGTGGTCACCAGTACCACGGATCTGGCCGACATCGCCACCGAAGTCGGCGGCAGCAAAGTTACTGTGAGGCACATCGGTGAAGGTTTTCAGGACCCTCACTTCATCGAGGCAAAGCCGAGCTTCGTCCTCCAGCTTCGGAACGCCGACGTCTGGGCCTTCGTCGGCCTCGATCTCGAGGCCGGATGGATGCCGCTGCTGCTCAACGGCGCGCGGAATCGAAAGATCAACCAGGGAGGATCGGGTCACCTCGACGTCTCCCGCGCCATTCCGCTGCTGGACATCCCGCGAGGGAACGTCGATCGCAGCCAGGGAGACGTTCACGCTCTGGGCAATCCGCACTACTGGCTCGACCCGGCGAACGGACGCCGGATCGCGCGCCTGTTCCAGCGTAAATTCGCCGAGCTCGATCCGGGAAACAGCGAGGCTTACGCCGCCAATACCCGCGCGTTCGAGGCAAAGCTAAGCGCGGCCGAGCGCGCTTGGCAACCACAGCTCGCGCTGCTTCGCGGCAAGCCGGTGGTCGCGTATCACACGAGCTGGCGATATCTGGCCGACTATACAAAGGTGAATATCGTGGGCTTCATGGAGCCCAAGCCGGGAGTACCTCCGTCTCCATCGCATCTCGCGGGATTGATCCAGACGATCAGGCGAACCGGTGCGAAGGTCATCATCATCGAGCCTTTTTACAACCGCAAGACGGCCGATTTCGTCGCCAGCAAGACTGGTATCAGGGTACTCGTGCTCCCGCCGTCGGCGGGCGGGGCGCGTGGCGTCAACGACTACGTCTCGCTGTTGCGATCTGATATCCAGAAACTGGCACAGGCGATTCAGTGACCGCACTGGTTTCCTTCGATCACGCGACGCTGGGGTACGGGCGTCGCGTGGTGCTCTCCGACCTCAACTTCGACATTCCCGAAGGCGACTTCCTCGGAATAGTCGGTCCCAATGGCTCGGGGAAAACGACGATTCTGCGCGCGATTCTCGGGACGCTCGCTCCTCTCAAGGGCGCCGTGCGGCACGCTGCCAACCTGCGCTACGGTTACGTCCCCCAGCGTGATCAGGTTGACTACCATTTCCCCCTCAAGGTCGTGGACGTCGTGATAATGGGTCGTTACGACAGAATCGGCCTGGGACGCCGGCCCGCCCGGAAAGACCGTGATCTCGCCTGCGCGGCCCTGGATCACGTAGGAATTCTTGCGCTGGCAGATCAGCCCCTCAACGCACTCTCGGGCGGGCAAAAGCAGAGAACCCTGATAGCGCGCGCGCTTGTGGGTCAGCCGAACGTTCTAATTCTCGACGAGCCGACAAACGGGATGGACCTCGTTTCCACGACGCAGATTCTAGGACTTGTTCGCGAGCTCCACGAGCGCGACGGGCTGACGGTACTTATGGTGAGCCACGCCCTCAACGAAGTCGCCAATTACGTAGAGCGAATTGCTCTCGTCAACGACGGCGGATTCAGAATCGGAAACGTCGACGAAATCATGTCATCGTCGGTGCTCAGCGGGATGTACGGTATTCCTGTCGACGTCGACTCGGTGAACGGGCATCGAATCGTTGTAGCTCGCCGGGAAGGCGACGCGCGCGACATTGCGCACACCGGCGGACTGGTCCAACCACACCATCATGCGACGCAGCGGGACGAGCTTGTTTGACGCAGTGCTCCTGTTCCGCGAATCGCTCTACGGAACTCTGGTCATTGCAGCGGCCTGCAGCGTGCTCGGCGTATACGTTGTCCTTCGCCGCATTGTTTTCGTCGGCGCGGCACTCGCCGAACTTTCGTCCGCGGGCATCGCACTCGCGCTCTGGCTCGCGGGCCATGGCTTCGCTCTCGGGCTGAGCACCCACCCAATCGCGCTGTCTCTGCTCCTCACCATAGGCGGCGTGCTTTTCTTCGGATCGGGCAGCGGACGCGGGCGTGTTCCCCCGGACGCGACGATCGGAGTGACGTACGCAGTCGCTGGGGCGGCGGGAATTCTTCTCATTTCCAAAGCCGCCGCGGGTGAGGCCCACGAGATTTTTCTGCACGGCAATATTCTCGGGATCACACGGACGGATACACTCGTTCTGCTTGCAGTTGCTGTTCCCGTGCTCGTCGCGCACGCCGCGTTCTACAAGGAGTTTCTGTTCGTATCGTTCGACAGGGAAACCGCGCGCACGCTTGGCTTCCGGGTGGGATTATGGAATCTTCTTCTCTATTTGACGCTCGGCCTCGTCATTGCGTTCGCGATGCAGTTCGCCGGCGTAATGCTCGTATTCAACTTTCTGGTGGTCCCTGCTGTCACGGGGCTTCTGGTTGCGCGAAGCATGGGTGGGACCTTCCTCTGGTCCATTGCGTCAGCCCTTGCCGCGGCCGTTGCCGGTTTCTCGCTATCGGTTCCGTTCGACCTCCCGTCCGGGCCGGCGATTATCGCCGTTTCCGGCGTGCTCGCGCTCGGCGCGTTCCTCGTTCGGCTCGCCCAGCGCCGTTAGTCGCCCGCGGGTAAGGTCAACCTGACCATTTGCCCGCGTGCCCCGTAACTTGCGAGCTTCACGTGCGAACCTCATGAAGCGCCAAGACGCCCTCGACTACCACTCATCGGGGCGGCCGGGAAAGATCGCTGTAGTTCCCACCAAGCCGCTCAATAATCAGCGCGATCTGGCCCTCGCCTATTCGCCTGGTGTCGCCGAGCCGTGCCTGGAAATCCTGCGCAATCCCGAGGATGCCTACAAGTACACCGCCCGCGGCAACCTGGTGGCGGTCGTGACCAACGGAACTGCTGTCCTTGGCCTCGGCAACATCGGCGCTCTTGCCGGAAAGCCGGTAATGGAGGGCAAAGCCAACCTGTTCAAGCAGTTTGCCGACCTCGACGTTTTCGACCTCGAAGTCGGATCCGAGGATCCCGACGATGTGATCCGTTTTTGCCAGCTCCTCGAGCCGACCGTCGGAGGTATCAACCTCGAGGACATCCGGGCTCCGGATTGCTTCTACATCGAAGAGAAGCTGCGTGCGACGCTGAAAATTCCCGTATTTCACGACGATCAGCACGGCACTGCGATCATATCGGGCGCGGCGCTGCTCAACGCACTGGAGATAACGGGCAAGGACATCGCCAGCATCCGTTGCGTATTCTCCGGCGCAGGCGCCGCGGCAATTGCAACCGCCGAGCACTACGTTCGTCTCGGCGTGCAGCGGGAGAACATCCTGCTCACCGACCGGCAGGGCGTAGTCTACGCCGGCCGGCCCGGTGGCATGGACAAATACAAGGCGCGTTTTGCCAACGAAACGAATGCGCGCACGATCGGCGAGGCTCTCGAAGGAGCTGATGTCTTTATCGGATTGTCGGTTGCAGGGGCTGTCACCACCGGTATGATCTCGATGATGGCCGAGCGTCCGATCGTTTTCGCGCTGGCCAACCCCGAGCCGGAGATTCTTCCCGATGCCGTTCGCGCCGTGAGAGCAGACGCGATCATCGCCACCGGTCGCAGCGATTACCCCAACCAGGTCAACAACGTACTCGGGTTTCCGTTCATTTTTCGTGGTGCGCTCGATGCGCGCGCCACCGAAGTAAACGAAGCGATGAAGATGGCGGCCACCCGCGCTCTGGCGCTGCTGGCGAAAGAGGACGTTCCGGAGAGCGTGTCCCGTCTGTACGGACTGCGCTCGATCAAGTTCGGGCCTGAGTACCTGATCCCTTTCCCGTTCGATCCCCGCATTCTGCTATGGGTCGCGCCAGCGGTTGCGTGGGCGGCCGTTGCGACCGGAGTTACAAAGGACTTTGTCGATCTCGCAGATTATCGCGAGAAGCTCGAGGCGCGGCTCGGGCGCGCGCGTGGAATAATGCGCGGCATCATCAACCGCGCTGTGCGGGATCCGAAACGCGTTGTTTTTCCCGAAGGCGAAGAGCCGAAGGTGATCCGAGCGGCGCGGCTTATGGTGGAAGAAGGCATCGCCGCGCCGGTTCTCCTGGGAAATCCCGAAACGATTCAGCGTACAGCGAGGGACCACGCCATACCATTGTCAGACATCGAGCTTGAAGACCCCGCCAGTTCGACCCGGCGGGAGGCCTATGCGGACTACCTGTGGCAGCGCCGGCGGCGCAAGGGACTGAGCCACGGCGAGGCGCATCAGCTTCTCTTCAACGGCAATTACTTCGGCTCGGTGATGGTCGCCCTCGGCGATGCGGATGCTCTCGTCTCGGGTGTCAACATGCACTACCCGGAGACAATCAGGCCGGCCCTCCAGGTCATCGGCGCGCATCCCAACGCCGGTGTGGTGAGCGGACTGTACATGCTCGTTTTCGACAAACATGTTATCTTTTGCGGGGATACGACGGTCAATATCGATCCGTCCGCCGAGCAGCTTGCGCAGATTGCTTACTCGGCCGGCCGGATCGTTCGTACTTTCGGGATTACGCCCCGAATTGCAATGCTGTCGTTCTCGAATTTTGGATCGGTGCGGCATCCGGACGCTGAGAAAGTCGCCCGCGCGGTGCAGCTGCTGAGGGAGCTGGATCCATCCCTGATAGTTGATGGAGAGATGCAGGCCGATACTGCGCTCGATGAGGAGCTGCTCAAGTCCGCATACCCGTTCAGCTCGCTGACCGAAAGGGCGAACGTTCTGATTTTTCCAAACCTTAGCGCCGGCAACATCGCCTACAAGCTGTTGCACCACCTGGGTGGGGCGACGGCCATCGGGCCGATACTCGTGGGAATGAACCGGCCAGTGCACGTGCTCGAACGAGGCGCCGACGTGCAGGACATCGTGAACATGGCGGCGGTCGCAGTGATGGATGCGCAGGAACGAAGCACCGGGGGCCGAAGCCGGCAGCAATGACTCGAGCACATATCGGTGAGGGATAGATCGCATGGCGACTGAAACACGACCGGAGCGCGCGCCACTACGCCAGAGCAACGTCGGTCTCACCCGGCAGGGGCTGGAGCCCGAGGGCGAGGTCCATTGGAATCTTGTCGCGGCCGAGCTGATGCTGTCCGCGGCACGTCGCGACGAAGGCCGGTTCGCCGCAATGGGTCCGTTCGTCGCGGTGACTTCGCCACACACGGGACGGTCACCCAACGACAAGTTCGTAGTCCGTGAGCCATCCACCGAAAAGGATGTGGACTGGGGCAAGGTCAACCAGCCCTACTCGGTCGAAAAGTACATGACGCTGCTGGCGGATGTGCGCGAGTATCTGAATGGCCGGGAAGAATTGTTCGTCCAGGATCTTTACTGCGGAGCCGACCCAGCCTACCGGCTCTCCGTCCGGTACGTATCCCCCAACGCGTGGCATATGGCCTTCGTCCGCAACATGTTCATCCGCCCGGAACTCGCCGAGCTCGCGTCGTTCGACCCGAATTTCACTGTGTTGCACGCGCCCGAATTCCAGGCAGATCCGGCGCGGCACGGGACGCGCACTGGGACATTCATCGTCCTCAACATCAGTGAGCGTACGATTCTCATCGGCGGCACGCGCTACGCGGGCGAGCTGAAGAAGTCGATGTTCACGGTCATGAACTACCTGCTTCCCAAGCAGGGCGTTCTTTCGATGCACTGCTCGGCGAACACCGGTCCGGATGGCGCTACTGCGCTCTTCTTTGGCCTCTCCGGCACCGGCAAGACTACCCTGTCGGCTGATCCTGGCCGTTCGCTCATAGGCGACGACGAGCACGGCTGGTCCAGCGAAGGAGTTTTTAATTTCGAGGGCGGATGCTACGCGAAGGCGATCAATCTCTCGCCCGAAGGCGAACCGGATATCTATCGCACCACCCGGATGTTCGGCACGATCCTCGAGAACGTTGTGCTCGATCCGGCGTCGATGGAGGTGAACTTCGAGGATCAGTCTATCACCGAGAACACGCGGGCGTCATATCCCCTCAGCTACATCGCGAACAGCGTAGCCGGCGGACGCGGCGGGCATCCAAGAAACGTCGTGTTCCTGACGGCCGACGCGTTTGGAGTACTGCCTCCCATCGCCCGGCTCAATGCCGATCAGGCGATGTACTATTTTCTCTCCGGATATACCGCCAAGGTCGCCGGCACCGAGCGCGGAGTCACCGAGCCTCAGGCGACCTTCAGTGCCTGCTTCGGCGCCGTCTTTCTCGTCTGGCCGCCCACGAAGTACGCCGGCATGCTCGGCGACCTGCTGCGGCAGCACGAGCCGCAGGTGTGGCTGATCAATACTGGCTGGAGCGGGGGAGCATACGGCGTCGGCAAGCGGATGAAACTCGATCACACGCGGGCGATGGTGCGCGCGGCGCTTTCCGGGGCGCTGGACAAGACACCACTGAACGTTGACCCCATCTTCGGGTTGTGCGTGCCCGTCGATGTGCCCGATGTTCCGCGGCAGATCCTCGAGCCACGCAGTACCTGGGACGATGGCGCCGCGTACGATGTGCAGGCGAGGAAGCTGGCCGAGATGTTCCGGACGAACTTCAAGAAGTTCACCGGCGCAAGCGAAGCGATCAGGAACGCAGGCCCCAGGGGATAACCACACTCAGCGCGCATGCGATTCGAGATCCTGCGCGACCCTCTGTGGAACAACATCCGCGTCGATGAGCTGACACTCCGGCTCATCGACACGGAAGTTTTTCAGCGCCTCCGTTACGTGAGGCAGCTGGGACTTGCATACCTGGTCTACCCCGGAGCGACCCACTCGCGGTTCGAGCACGCACTTGGCGCCTTCCATCTCGCCCGCGGGACGCTCGCCCTTCTCGCGGAGCGCGACGGGGACGGTGGTGCCGACGCAGAAGAGCTGGCGATCGTTCGCGCCGCCGCGCTGCTCCACGACGTCGGTCACTATCCTTTCTCGCACGCCCTGGAGGAGATCGGCCAGCTCCATCATGAGGACGTAGCTACGCCCCTCATCACATCCGGGGACATCGCCTCCATTCTCATCGACGGAATCGGGCGCGACGCACCGCGGCGAATTGTCGATCTCATACGCGGCTCCAGCGAGAGTCCACTGCAGGGACTCATCTCCGGGTCGCTCGACCTCGACAAGATCGAGTATCTCAAGCGTGACGCCTTCATGTGCGGCGTGCCGTATGGAGAGATCGATGTCGACCGGCTCACCAATTCGCTGCTAGTGCTGGATGACCCTGTGACCGGCAACCGCACGATCGGGGTGCTGGAGAAAGGCTTGTCGGCGCTGGAGTCGCTGCTGTTCGCTAAATACCAGATGTACCGCAATGTCTACTGGCATCACGCTGTGCGGGGCGCGACAGCGATGTACAAGCGGATGGTGGATGACGCATTGCGCGCCGGCGCGCTGGACGCAGGGCTGCTTCCCTCCTATACGGATGAGGGGCTGCTCCACCGCCTCGAGCACGCATCACCTTCGCCGCTCCTCGACGCGCTGAGGAGCCGCCGCCTTTACAAGCGTGCTCTCGAGTGGCCCGCAAGCCAGCTCGATGACAATTTCGGAGAGTGGATCGCAACCGATCGTGAGCGCACGCGCTCAGCCGAGGACGAGATCGGCCGCGCGCTGGGCGGGGGGCTCTCGCCTGGTGAAGTCATTCTCGACTTCCCAATGAAGACACAGATGCTGGGACTCGACATCCCGGTGAGGAGAAGAAGCGGCGAGGTGGCCCGTCTCACTGCGGGAGGCTGGCCCGGAACCATCAATCTGCCGAGTCTTTCGGAGGAGCTGTACCGCAGTGCGCGGTGGCTGCGTGTGTTCACCGCGCGGCGGATGACAGTTTCTTCCGACATGGTGAAGTCAGTGCTGGAATCTCACTCCTGATCCCCGCCCCGCGGTGCCGAGATGAAATTCCAGCAGGCTGGACGAGGTGCGAGGACGACCTCACTCACCGCCTCATCGGCTATGCAACAACAGTCCACCGCCTCATTCCCTTGTAGCTGTCCGCGTCCTCCGCGTACTCCGCGGTGAAAAACGCTCAAAGAACTTCAGCGATTCCGGGTTTGCCAGCGCTTCGGTGTTGGCTACGGGTCTGCCGTGAACCGCATCCCGCACCGCCAGCTCGCTGATCTTGCCGCTGATAGTCCGCGGGATGTCCGCTACCTGAACAATCTTCGTCGGAACATGCAGCGGACTCGTGTTCGAGCGAATCTGTCGCCGGATCCTTTCCCGCAGTTCGTCGTCGAGCAAAACCCCGTCGGCCATCCGCACGAACAGCACGATCCGCACGTCTCCCGGCACTCCCGCAACGACATCCTGTCCAATCGCCACGCTCTCCACAATCTCCGGAATCTGCTCGACCTGCCTGTAGATTTCGGCCGTGCCGATTCGTACGCCGCCCGGGTTGAGTGTCGCATCGCTTCGTCCGTGGATGATCATCCCCTGGTGCTCTGTCAACTCGGCCCAGTCTCCGTGCCGCCACACGCCCGGGAAATGCTCGAAGTACGCGGCGCGGTATTTTTCTCCGCCGGGATCGTTCCAGAACGCGACCGGCATGCTCGGGAAAGGACGAGTGCAAACGAGCTCGCCGGCTTCCTCGACAACCGGCCTGCCGTGCTCATTGTAAACGTGTACCGCCATTCCAAGGGCACGCGTCTGGAGCTCTCCGCGATACACCGGCGCGATCGGATTGCCCCCCGCGAAGCATGAGACGATGTCGGTGCCGCCGCTGATGCTGGCGAGGTGCACATCGGCTTTCACTTTCGCATGGACATAATCGAAACCCGCTGGCGCCAGCGGACTCCCCGTCGAAAGAATCGTGCGCATCGCCGACAAATCGTGCCTGGCGCCCGGTGCATCGCCCTGCTTCTCGCACAGCGCGAGGTATCTCGCGCTCGTGCCAAACACCGTGATGCGCTCGTCGGCCGCCATCGCCCACAATGAATCCGAATCGGGCCAGAACGGCGCCCCGTCGTACAGTACGACCGTCGCGCCTGCCGCCAAGGCACTGACAAGCCAGTTCCACATCATCCAGCCACAGGTCGTGAAATAGAACACCCGATCGTCGCGCTTTAGATCGGTGTGCAGTACCAGCTCCTTCAGATGCTGAACGAGCGTGCCACCGGCGCTGTGCACCATGCACTTCGGCAGTCCCGTTGTACCCGAAGAGTACAGGATGTACACGGGATGGTCGAACGGCAGCCGCTCGAACTCGATTTGGTCAGCTTCAACTGCGCCAAACTCATCCCACGAGATCGCGTTCGGAATCCCCGACAGGTCTGGTTTCCCACCGCGGTGGGAAACCACCACAATTCGCTGGGCGGATGGTATCGCCTTCACCACTTCCTGAATGCGGCCGAGGGTCGGGATCCGTTTTCCGGAGTAGGAGTACTCGTCGCAGCAAAAAAGCACCTTTGGCTCGATCTGGCCGAAACGGTCGACCACCCCCTGAACGCCGAAATCGGGTGAACACGAAGACCACAAGGCACCGATCGATGCCGTCGCCAGCATCGCGATTACCGCTTCGGGAATGTTCGGCATGAACGCGGCAACGCGGTCGCCAGCGCTGATTCCCTGGGCCCTGAGCGCTGCGGCAACGACCGCGACGGCACGGTGCAGCTCTTCGTACGTCATCACCCGCTGGCGGCCATCCTCATTCCACGCCACGATCGCGTCCCGGCCGTCGCGGTACCTCAGCAGATTCTCGGCGAAGTTGAGCTTCGCACCGGTGAACCATCGCGGGCCAAGCTCCGGATCCGGGGGCGCCATGCGGTCCAGACCGCGCACGACCTCGTCCCACGGATCACCCCCCCCCCCACCGCGCTCATCGGCGATCACACCGCAGAATCGCCACACCAGGGGCCAGAACTCTTCGGGATGGAGCACCGACCACTGGTAGAGCCCCTCGTAGGAAAGCTCCGCGCCTCCAGCCGCATAGCGCAGAAACGCAGACATGTTTGCCTGCGCAATGCGTTCGGCAGATGGCGACCAGATGGGCTCAGTCACATGATCAGCTCGTCGGCGGACTGAACTGCTCGTGCTGCCCCCCCCCTTCGAGCCACGACTTGTGGTACGCCGGATCCTCGATGGACATCGCCGCCCTGGCGACCTTCAGCGGACGAAACGTATCCATCATCACCGCAAGCTCGTCGGTGTACTTCGCCCCAATGCTCGCTTCGGTGCGGCCGGGGTGCGGACCGTGCGGAAGTCCATCAGGATGATGGGTGATACTTCCAAACTCGATTCCCTTGCGGCTCATGAATTCGCTTGACGCGTAATACAGCACTTCATCCGAATCCACGTTACTGTGGTTGTACGGCGCGGGTATCGCCTCGGGATGGAAATCATAGGGCCGCGGGCAGAACGAGCAGACGACGAATCCGTCTCCCTGAAAGGTCTGATGCGCCGGCGGAGGCTGGTGCACGCGCCCGACGATGGGCTCGAAATCACTAATGTTGAATGCCCACGGGTAGAAGTACCCGTCCCAGCCAACCACGTCGAATGGATGGTGGTCGAGCACGAGTTCGTTGATTCCGTCGTACTGCTTCACGAGCAGCGGGAAATCTCCCTTCTCGTCGTGTGCCACGAGTTCGAGTGGCCGGCGCAGATCGCGCTCTGAATACGGCGCTCCCTCGATCAGCTGGCCGAACTCGTTGCGGTATCGTTTCGGGGGCCGGATGTGTCCGCGGCTCTCCATGACAAGCAGCTTCGTCTGCTCCGAGGCGGTGTCGATCCGGAACCGGTGCAGAATGCCCCGGTGGATTACCAGATAATCCCCCTCGCCATAGGGAAGGTTGCCGTACACCGACTCGAGCGTTCCCTTCCCCTTGCTCACGTAAACGAGCTCGTCAGCCTGGGCGTTCCGGTAGAAATGCTCGTCCTGCCTGTCCGGCTCGACATAGAGCATCGCCACGTCCTGATTGAACAGCAGAGGCATCCTGTCGAGGGTAGCGCTGCCGCCGGGCTTCACCCGCGACGTCAGGAAATGCCGGTGATGAAGCGTCTGGTCCGGATCGGCCTCGTACTTCATCTCCTTCAGGCGGCGAACGGACCTGACGGTCGTCGGAGGGTGAATATGATAGAGGAGGGACGACGTCCCGGTGAACCCCTCATGGCCCATCAGCTCTTCGGCGTACAGTCCACCGTCAGGCTTTCGAAAGGCGATGTGTCGCTTGCGCGGAATCGCACCGAGCGTGTGATAGTGTGGCACCTCAGCTACTCCTTGCCTCGCTGTATTGGCGCGCCGAGCTCAAAGATTGCCGCGAAGGGCCTGCTCGCGCTCGATCGCCTCGAATAACGCCTTGAAGTTGCCAGCGCCGAAGCTCTTCGCTCCCTTGCGCTGGATGATCTCGTAGAAGACGGTCGGCCTGTCCTCCACGGGTTTCGTGAAAATCTGCAACAGATAACCTTCATCGTCCCGGTCTACGAGAACACCGAGGTCGCGCAGCGGCGCAATGTCCTCGTCGATGTGTCCGACACGCTCGAGGACGCTGTCGTAATACGTCATCGGCACGCGCAGAAACTCGACACCGCGCGCGCGCAGCTCGGTGACCGTCGAGATGATGTCGTCCGTCGCCATGGCGATGTGCTGCACGCCTGGGCCGGCATAGAATTCGAGATACTCATCGATCTGCGATTTCTTCTTTCCCTCGGCGGGCTCGTTGAGTGGAAACTTGATCCGCCCGTTGCCATTGGCCACGACCTTGGACATCAGGGCTGAGTATTCAGTCGAGATCGCCTTGTCGTCGAAAGAGATGAGCTGCGTGAACCCGAGTACATCCGCGTAGTACTTTACCCACCTGTTCATTGCTCCCAGCTCGACATTGCCGACGCAGTGGTCCACGTACTTGAGGCCGACGGCACCGGGGCGGTACGGAGAGGTCACCGGGACAAACCCCGGCATGAACGGCCCGCCGTAGTTCCTCCGCTCGACTATGCTGTGGATCGTATCTCCGTAAGTATGGATCGCGGCGACGACCACCTCCCCGTGCTCGTCCTCCATCCTCACCGGTTCCATGGCCGGCAGGGCGCCCCGTTCGACGGCCAGCCTGAATGCGAGCCTGGCGTCGTCGACCCACAGCGCGATGTCCCTGACGCCATCGCCGTGTTTGTGGATATGATCGGCTATCGGACCGGCGGCCTTGATCGGTGTCGTCAATATGAAACGCACCTTGTCCTGCTGGAGCAGATAGCTGGCCCGGTCCCGAGTTCCCGTCTCCGGACCGCGGTATGCAATCAGATCAAACCCGAACGCGGTCCGGTAGAAGTGGCTCGCCTGCTTTGCGTTGCCGACGTAAAACTCGATGTAGTCGGTTCCATTGATTGGAAAAGTGTCCGCGACTGGTTCGGCGGCGCTCAGCGTTGCGGTAGTCATGTCATCTCCGACCGATAGTTTTTTCTGCGGATGCGCAGCAAAACGCGCTGCCCACGATATGAAAGCCGGTGACGCCGGGCGCAAGCCGCCGCCCGTGTAGCTCTGCTAGTCCTGTGCCCGACTTGCGGTCTCGCGGCCGCGCGCTTCTGCGAGCTTCCTCGCGATACCCCTGTAAAAGGCTGCATCCGCGGGCTTCCCCTGCTCGTCCAGCGCGAGTGCGGCAAGTTCCAGCGCGTAAAGGATATTACCGAGATAAAGCTGGGCGACGCCGGGAACCGTTTCCACGGATGACGTTTCGTCTTCGTCAGCCATGCGACCGGTCGTGGTAGGCCGCCAAAGCTTCGCGGCGCATCGAGCGGCTGGCCGGTTTCTTCAGGTCAGGCGTGTTACCGGGCCTGCGGGACCGGCGTGACTTCTCCCGTCTGAAACCGTGTATCTGCGGTGACCACCTTCACGACGATCGCCGTAATATTATCGATCCCGCCGTTGTTGTTCGCATCGGCGATCATTGCGTTTACGATCCGTTCCGGTGCCGCCCGCGACTGCAGCAGTTGCTGAAGCCGCTTGTCTTCAACCATTCCCGTAAGCCCGTCGCTGGCCAGGAGAAACACGTCTCCGACGCGCGTTTCACCGGAGATAACGTCGGGGTCGATGTCGCTGCTCATTCCGATGCAGCACGTGATCACGTTGCTCTGGGGATGATGCCTCGCCTGATCCGCCGTAATGAGGCCGGCATCGACCTGCTCCTGCACGAGCGAGTGATCCCTGGTGAGCTGCGTCATCTCGCCCTCCCGGACGAGATATATCCGCGAATCCCCGACGTGCCCTATCAGGTAGCGGGTATCCGAGAGGAGCAGCGCCGAAGCCGTGCTGCCCATGCCGGTCTTTTCGATCTCCTTTCGCGTCCGTTCGTAAACCTTTCGGTTCGCCTGAACCAGCGTCTCGGATAGACGGTCTCTCGCGTCTGGAGCCCCCAGGTCGTTCAGCTCCGCCAGCTGGCTGGAGATGAAGTCGACGGCCATCTGGCTCGCGACTTCGCCCGCGGCGTGACCACCCATCCCGTCGGCAACGATGAAGAGGCCGCGGTGCTGATTGGCGTCTGCATAAAGGTTGTCTTCGTTCCCCTTTCGCAGTTTGCCTGTGTCTGTTCTAGCTGAAACAGCCAGATGCACTAAGGCGCACTCCCCGCGAGTCGCGGGCAAGAAGAAATCAAGGAAATGGCTCGCTTTACGGGTCGATTCAAGTACACCAAACTACCGCCAAGTCCCGGCGAGCGGCAAGCGCTGCCTCGAGCGCAGTACTTTCGCATACCAGTTCGGGTTTCGTCCTTTTCGGGCATGGTTGCGGGGTCAGCCATCCAGCGGTATTGTAACGGTGAATTTCGCGCCACGCCACCGCCCTCAGGGGGTGGTACGCAGGTTGCACTTCCCTGAGATCTGCTACCCAGGCTCCTGGGCGGCATTCACCCTACGGAGGACAAATGAGCTTTCTCGCATGGATCGTTCTTGGCTTGATCGCGGGCGCGATTGCCAAGGCTATAATGCCGGGCAATGACCCAGGCGGCATTATAGTCACGATGATCATCGGAATTGTTGGAGCGGTTATCGGAGGGTTCCTTGGGAGCACGCTTCTGGGCACCGGATTGTCAGGCTTCTCGTGGCAGAGCCTTCTCCTTTCGATCGTTGGCGCCCTGGTTCTTCTTTTCATATACCGCATGGCGACACGCGGTCGAACGCGGGTTCCGTAGGGTAGTTTTTTCGAGGTAGGGTGACGGGGGATTAGCTTGCCGCTCTGGCTTTACTGGATCCTTCTCGGCCTCATCGCTGGTACACTGGCCAAGTTTCTGGTACCAGGGCGGGACCCCTCGGGGTGCATTGTAACAATCGTTCTCGGCATCGTCGGCGCCCTGATCGGCGGCTTCCTCGGAACCCGCTTCGGCTGGGGCGCCGTCAATGCCGGGAATTTTGATTTCAGATCTGTCGCCCTGGCAACGTTCGGCGCCATCGTCCTGCTCCTCCTGGGCCGCGTCGTTCGACGCTTGTAGCGCTGCCGCCTGGCGTTGTTTGTCAGGCAAAGTCAACCGAGAACATCAGAGGGCGCGAGCGAACAGAGGCGCAGTTAATAGCTGCGGAAGCACAGGGCTGCGCTTATATCAGCTCGCGACCTATGTTTCTCTCGTCGGATCTTCGATCTGATAGCAGGTCCTGTGACGCCAGTCCGAGTCGTCGCCCCGTTCGGCATCCACCCGCGCGCGCTTAGATTGAACAGGTGAAGGACAGCATCATCATTCGCGGAGCGCGGCAGCACAACCTCAAGGGATTCGATCTCGAAATTCCGCGTCGCACACTCACTGTCATCACAGGTCCCTCGGGTTCGGGAAAATCCTCGCTCGCGTTCGACACCATCTACGCCGAAGGCCAGCGAAGGTACGTCGAGTCTCTCTCCGCGTATGCACGGCAGTTCCTCGAGCGAATGGAAAAGCCGGACGTCGACTCCATCGAGGGATTGTCGCCGGCGGTGGCAATCGAGCAGCGAAACCCTACCAAGACATCCCGCTCCACGGTCGGCACAGCCACCGAGATCTATGATTACCTGAGACTGCTGTGGGCACGCGTCGGGCACACGCACTGTTCCATGTGCGAACGCGAGATGAAGCCCGACACCGTGCAGTCTGTCGCCGATACTGTGTTCCGGCTTGCCTCCGGCACGCGTTTTCACGTCTCGTTCCCGCTGCGGCTGTCGTCCCTTGTAACACACCAGGTGGTCGCCGAGAACCTGCGCGCGCAGGGATTCCTGCGTGTGAGCGTAGACCGGAAGGTCATGCACCTGGACGAGATGGCGGACGCAAAGGTGGATCTGGCCGCTGCCAGCGAAGTCCTCGTGGTCGTGGACCGGCTGATGGTCACCGATGACATTGCCGGGAGGCTGAGCGACGCAGTTGGAACCGCTTTTTCCGACGGCGACGGCGAATGCGTAATCATCGTCTCCGACACGGGCGAGCAGCTGAGATTCACGGAACGATTCGAGTGTCCATACGACGGCACGCGAGCACCCGCCCCCTCTCCGCAGCTGTTCTCGTTCAACAATCCGCGGGGCGCCTGCGAACGCTGCAACGGATTCGGAGCGGTGCTCGTTTATGACCAGTCGCTGATAGTCTGCAATCCCGACAGATCGCTTCGCGACGGAGCCATAGATCCCTGGACCAAGCCCCGTTACGACAACAAGCGCCGCGCGCTCGCCGATTTCGCCCGTCGCGAAGGAATTCCAGCTGACCTGCCGTGGCGTTCGCTGAGCCCCGCGCAGCAGGCGCTGGTGCTCAACGCGAGAACACGGGGATACAAGGGGATCGTGCCATTTCTCCACGATCTGGAGGAGAAGAAATACAAGCAGTACATCCGCATTTTCCTGCGCCAGTACCAGACGGCGCAGGAGTGTCCCGTTTGCGGGGGTGCCAGGCTCAGGCGAGAAGCGCTGAATGTGCGCGTTGGCGAGAAGACGATCGCCGAGGTAGCGGCGATGTCGGTGGGAGCTCTCAGCGGCTGGCTCGAGCTGCTGACGCTCTCGGCGTTCGAGCAGACAGTCGCCGACGCGATCCTCCGCGAGGCCCGTGACCGGGTCCGTTTTCTGCGCGATGTCGGACTCGATTATCTGTCGCTCGACCGGGCGGCGCGTACACTCTCGGGCGGTGAAGCGCAGCGCATCGCTCTCGCCAACTCGCTCGGCTCCCAGCTCGTCGACACGCTGTACGTTCTCGACGAGCCATCGATAGGTCTGCATTCGCGCGACATGAGCCGGCTGCTCGGTTTGCTGCAACGACTGAGAGACGCAGGAAACACCGTCCTCGTCGTCGAGCATGATCCGGCCGCAATAGAAGCCGCGGATTATATGGTGGAGCTCGGACCGGGCAGCGGCGAACATGGAGGCCACATCGTCTTTGCCGGTCCGATGTCGCGGGTAAACGAGAGTCCGCTCACAGGCCAGTATCTCACCGGCACGAAGCAGATTACGCTCCCCCTCGAGCGACGCCGCATCGGGCCGCGCTGGATCACGCTCACCGGCGCCACAGAGAACAACCTGCAGGGCGTGGACGTACGCGTACCCGTTGGCGCGCTGACGGTCGTAACTGGGGTGTCGGGATCGGGGAAGAGCACTCTCGTTCACGATGTTTTCTTTCGCGCCCTGGAGACCCATCTCACCGGCGAGCACAGCGCCAAGCGCCACCTCGGCGAGGCCGTGGGCGAGTATAAGGCGATCACCGGTTTCGAGGCGATCGATGAAGTTGTCATGATCGATCAGAGCCCAATCGGCCGCTCTCCGAGATCCAATCCGGTGACGTACATACGCGCATTCGATCAGATACGCGCGATCTTCGCCGACGCACCGCTTGCTCGCCAGCGGAAGTACACCCGCGGAACCTTCAGTTTCAACGTACCCGGCGGTCGGTGCGAGGACTGCGAGGGCGCCGGGTCGCTCGAGATCGAGATGGTTTTCATGGCCGATGTCCACGTTCCGTGTGAAGCGTGCGGCGGTACGCGGTTCAAGCCGGAAGTGCTCGACGTCAAGGTCAACGGGAAAAGCATCGCGGACGTGCTGCAGCTCACGGTCGATCAGGGCATCAGGTTTTTTCCGCGCGAGGAAAAGCTCGGACAGGCCTTATGGCAGCTGCAGCAAGTGGGACTGGGCTACCTTCGCCTTGGCCAGCCGGCACCGACACTGTCGGGGGGCGAAGCACAACGCGTCAAGATCGCCCGCGAGCTGGCGGTATCCGGGCGCAAGCGCGGCCGCAAACTCTACATCATGGACGAGCCGACAACCGGACTGCATCTCGACGACATCCGAAAGCTCTCCGATGTCCTGGACCGCCTCATCGAGCAGGGCCACACGCTGTTGCTGATCGAGCATAACCTCGACGTCATAAAGCTTGCCGACTGGATCATCGATCTGGGACCGGAAGGCGGGTCTGGCGGAGGCCGCCTGGTGGCGATGGGGCGCCCCGAGGAAATTGTCACCGTGAATGAATCGCATACAGGCCGGTGGCTCGCTCCTGTCCTGCGAAAGCGTCCGTTACCCACCGCGACTGGGAAACGGAGAGTCCTCGCCCGCTAGCGGGATTCCTGGAGCTTGCGGACTATTCGCGTCACCATCGCCCTTGGGGTGAGCCGCTGCGTCTGCACCATTATCCTGTCGCGAACCGACGGGATCGCTATCCGCTCGCCCCTCATCATCGCCGCGTAGCCGTAGCGCGCCACGTCGTCGGCCCGGGCTACACCCGCATTCGCAAACACCCTCGAGTTGGAGATCCCTGCGGTTTCCGCGAAGTTTGTCGCCGTTGGCCCCGGGCAGAGGGCAGTTACCGTGACGCCGGTGTCGCGCAGTTCTTCCGCCAGCGCCTGCGAGAAGCTCAATACGAACGCCTTGGACGCATAGTAAACGGCCATCAGAGGGCCGGGCTGAAACGCCGCAATGGAAGCTACCTGCATGATGCGTCCCGACTTCTGCCTGATCATGTGCGGAAGGAACAGCTTTGTCAGCGACATGAGAGCCGAAATGTTCACCTGGACCATGTCCAGCTCCCGGTCCATATCCGTATCCACGAACTCACCGCCGAGCCCGAATCCGGCGTTGTTGACGAGATAGTCCACATGCACAGCTTGAGACTGAAGTGTGTCGAATAGCGTTTGTGGAGCTTCGGGATCGCTGAGATCAGCAGGGATCACAGTGGCGCTGATTCCAAATTTTCCTTCCAGTGCGCCCGCTATTGCCTCGAGTGCGTCACGATGCCTCGCTACCAGAACGAGGTCGTGGCCCCGTGCGGCGAATTCTCTCGCAAGCTCCAACCCGATGCCCGTCGAGGCACCCGTTATCAAGGCGGTAGTTCGCACACGGGGCGAGGTTGCAGAGTTCATGACTGAGAAGGCCAGGATGGAGTTCGGGAGTGGTGCCTGCATACGCAACGCGGGTATCATGCCGCCCGCGCGCGTGGTTGATTTACCCCTACCTGCCGCCTACTTTTCGTGGACCATTCCCGAGTAGCTCAGGTGGTAGAGCAGGTGACTGTTAATCACCGGGTCGGGGGTTCAAGTCCCTCCTCGGGAGCTCAGCCAAAGCTTCAAAATCAACGGGTTATAGAACGGGCACTCCCTGGAGGAGTGCCCGTTTAGCATCTTGACTGATCTCATCATGTAAGGCAGCCTATTTTTTCGTCAGGCTCGCGGGCGTCTCGACGGTTTTCGGGTCAACAGTTATTTCCACGAGCCGCTTCGCTACCTCCGGTGCCATTGACTCCTGGTAGCGCCCCCCGAGGTGCCTGGCCAGAAACTTTTCGCTCAACGCCAGCATCGCCATGTTGTTCACCGGCCGCGCGAACCCATGCCCCTCGTCCGGCGCCACCAGGTACTCGACCGGAAATCCACGATCCCGCAAGGCGATGACGATCTGATCCGATTCGCGCTTGTTGACACGCGGATCGTTCGCGCCCTGGACGACGAGCAACGGTGTCTTGATCTTGCCGGCATGGCTCAGCGGAGACTGCCTCACGAGCTGAGCCTTACCCTCGGACGTATTCGGATCGCCCATACGCCTGTGGAATGTCGTTCGGATGGATTCCCAGTAAGGCGGAATCGACCCGAGCAGCGTTATCAGGTTTGAGGGGGCGACGATAGCTACCGCCGCGGCGTACAGGTCTGGAGTGAACGTCACGCCCGCCAGGGCCGCGTAGCCGCCGTACGAGCCGCCGTATATGCCAACCCGCTTCGGGTCGACTATGCCCTGCGTAACGAGGTGCTGAACACCAGCGGTCAAGTCCTCCTGCATCCTGTCGCCCCACTGTCCGTTCCCCGCATCGAGAAACTTCTTGCCGTAACCCGTGGATGCGCGGAAGTTGGGCTGCAACACCGCGTAGCCACGATTGGCCAGGAACTGTGCAGTAGAGTTATAGCCCCAATAGCTACGTGCCCAGGGACCACCGTGCGGATTGACTACAAGGGGAAGATTCTTTGCGGGAACCCCTTTGGGCAGCGTCAGGTAAGCCGGTACCTCCGTGCCGTCCGCCGACTTGTAGCGGATAGCAGTCATCTCGGCGAGATCTGCGCGCGCCAATCTTTCCCGCACGCGATACTGCGGTGTAAGCTGCTTGGTACGGCGGTCGAAGACATGCACCTCGCCCGGCTCGGTGTCGCTGAATGCCGATATCACCCACACCATCTCGTCGGCTGTTGATGAATTGAAGCTGATCGATTTGTTTGGCAGCTTTCGCTGAACAATCCTGTAATCTGCCTCGAAGGATTTGTCCTTGAAGTAGAGTCGCGGCCGGTCGTCGAAGTAGCTTGTAAAAAGCAGCTCGTTGTTC
>Ga0136612_10000136_pt1 | contig 20000 bp, 18 predicted proteins | sample AntDryUQ224A2306_2_FD_106644 | JGI IMG/M metagenome (GOLD analysis project Ga0136612, IMG submission 106644) | Polar desert sand microbial communities from Dry Valleys, Antarctica - metaG UQ224A (23.06) | ecosystem: Environmental > Terrestrial > Soil > Desert | place: Antarctica: Dry Valley... | reverse complement strand
TGGTGCTCACCGGCGGCGGCGCACTCCTGCGCGGGCTCGACGAGCGGCTGCGACACGAGACGCAGATGCCGGTGCACATCGCCGAGGACCCGTTGCACTCCGTGGCGATGGGCGCGGGCAAGTGTGTGGAGGAGTTCGAGGCGCTTCGGCAGGTGCTCACCTCCGAGCCCCGGCACTGAGGCGCGCCCATGCTGATGCGTACCCCGCGACGTGATGACAACCGCTCGCGCACCCGGTTGGTGCTCCTGGTCCTTGCCGCCGTCGCGGTGATCAGCCTCGACGCCGTTCTGGGTACGTCCTCGCCCGCGCAGCCGGTGCGCGACGCCGCCAGCAGTGTCCTCGGACCGGTCGAGTCCGTCGCGCACAAGGCGTTGACTCCGGTACGCGCGATCGGCGACCTCTTCACCACCCGCGCCGACCTGCGCCGCGACAACGACGCCCTGCTCGAGGAGAACGCGCGGCTGCGCAACCAGGCCAACACCGCAGGCGTCGACACCGCACGACTCGAGGAGCTCGAAGGCATCGCCGACCTGAGCACGGCGAACGGGTTCGAGACCGTGCAGGCACAGGTCGTCGCCATCGGCGGGGCGCAGTCGTTCTCGCGCGCCGTGACCATCGACGTCGGCACCGCGCAGGGTGTGCGCCGCGACATGACGGTGCTCAACGCCGACGGGCTCGTCGGCCGGGTCGTCGGCGTCTCGCGGAGCAACGCGACGGTCCTGCTCCTGGTGGATGCCCGGTCCACGGTCGGTGCACGGCTGTCCGGTGACAGCGAGCTCGGGTTCGTACGCGGCGACGGTGACCTCTCCGGTGCCGGCCGGTTGACATTGTCGACCGTCGATGCGGCCGCCGTACCCATCGAGGGCGACAGCGTGGTTTCGTGGGGCTCGCGCGGGCAGGTGCCGTATGTGGCCGGCGTACCGATCGGCCGGGTCGAGAGCGTAGCCTCCAGCCCGCGGGACCAGTCGCGCACCGTAACGCTTGCGCCGTACGCGGACTTCTCGGCCCTCGACGTCGTCGGAGTCGTCGTCGCGCGGACGAAGGGTCGCTGAGATGTCCGCGATCCGCCCGGCGCTGGTCGCCGTCTGCGTCATCGTCTGCGTCGTTCTCCAGCTCAGCGTGTTCACGCAGCTGGCCGTTGCCGCGGTCGTGCCCGACATCGCCATGGTGTTCGTGATCGCTGCGGCGCTGGCCCGTGGCCCGTCCTACGCGGCCGGCCTCGGGTTCTGCGCCGGTCTAGTGCTCGACCTGGCGCCGCCGGCGGATCACACACTGGGTCGCTGGGCCCTGACCTTCGTCATCGTCGGCTACCTCGCCGGGCTCGTCCGCCAGGACACCAACCGCTCGGTGGTCGCCTCGGCCGCCTGTGTCGCCGCATCGGTCTTCATCGGGACGTCGGTGTTCGCACTGTCAGGCATCGTGCTCGGCGAGAGCGGCGTCAGCATCGCCAGGGCCCTGCAGGTGATCCCGCTCGCGGTGTTGTACGACGTCGCTGTCGCGCTCGTCCTGCTTCCCGTCGCGCGCGCCGTCCTGGTCGGGCGGGACAGCGCTCCTGCCCAGAGCCGCGTGGGGGTTGGTGTCCGGTGACCACCCTGACCCGTGGCCGTTTCGTGGTCATCCAGGTCCTCGTGCTCGCACTCTTCTGCTCGCTGCTGGGTCGCCTGTGGTACCTCCAGGTCGTCGGTGGCGACAGCTACCGGGCGCAGGCGCAGAGCAACGCCGTGCGGGACGTCATCGTGCAGCCGCAGCGAGGTCTCATCGTCGACTCCACAGGTCGGTCACTTGTCGCCAACCGGCTCGCGTGGGTGGTGACGGTGGACCGCTCCCGGCTCGCAGCCCTGCCCACCGCCGAGCAGTCCGCGACGCTACGCCAGCTCGGCCGCACGCTCGGCCTGCCGTACGGCCAGGTCCTCGCCCAGACCAAGCTGTGCGGAGAGAAGGGTGCGCCCGACGCGGGCCTCTGCTGGAACGGGTCGCCGTACGAGGCGGTCCCGGTCGCGGCCGACGTCGACGAGGACGTAGCACTGGCCATCGCAGAACGGCCGGAGGACTTCCCCGCCGTTGAGGTCCAGCAGCAGAACGTCCGGTCCTACCCCACGCCCTACGGCGCCAACGCCGCACACCTGCTGGGCTACGTGACGTCGGTGACAGAGGACGAGTACGCAGCGGCGAAGCAGGACGACGACACCACGCTCAACGCAGCCTCCCAGGTCGGCCGGTCGGGCCTGGAACGGTCGTACGACAGGTTCCTGCGCGGCCTGCCCGGGTCGACCGGCAAGTCGGTGGACTCCAGCGGCCGCGTCATCGGCAGCGCGGGCGCGACCCCAGCGCGGCCGGGGGACACCCTCGTGACGAGCATCGATGCCAAGGTCCAGGCCAAGGCCGAGGACGAGCTGCGTGCGGCGATCATGACCGCACGGCAGACCCACGACGACGTCACCGGTGAGGACTACAAGGCGACGTCGGGCGCGATGGTCGTGATGGAGGCCAAGACCGGTCGTCTGGTCGCCTCGGCGAGCTACCCGACGTACGACCCCGAGGTCTGGGTCGGGGGCATCAGCAGCAGGCAGCTCAAGAGCCTGTACTCCAAGGACGCCGGCGAGCCGCTGCTGTCACGCGCCACGCAGGGGCAGCTGGCACCGGGGTCGACGTTCAAGCCCGTCACGGCCGCCGGAGCACTCGACAGCGGGTACCCCACCTCCACCGAGCTCGACTGCTCCAGCTCGTTCCAGGTCGGCAACCGGACCTTCAAGAACTACGAGTCCGCGTCGTACGGGCCGATCGACTTCGCCAGCGCGCTGCAGCTGTCGTGCGACACGTTCTTCTACCGCATCGCCTACGCCGAGTGGCTGCGCCAGGGCGGTGACGACCCCGACCGAAAGGATGTCCTGGTCGAGAACGCCAAGAAGTTCGGGTTCGGCCGCCAGACCGGCATCGACCTGCCAGGTGAGGCCAGCGGACGGATCGCCGACCGGGCCTGGCGCCGCCAGTACTGGAAGGACAACAAGGACTACTACTGCAAGATCGGCCGCTCGTCGTCGGCGAACGACTACCTGCACCTGTTCGCCCGGGAGTTCTGCGTCGACGGCTATCTCTACCGTGCCGGTGACGCGGTCAACTTCGCCATCGGCCAGGGCGACACCCTCGTCACGCCGATGCAGCTCGCGGTCGTGTACGCCGCTCTGTCCAACGGCGGCGCGCTGTTCGAGCCGCGTGTCGCCAAGGCGGTCGTGGACCCCTACGGCGACGTCGTCAAACGGATCTCACCGCACCGGGCCGGTTCGCTCCCGATCTCCGATCGGCACCGCGACTACATCGACGACGCCCTGCTCGGCACGGCCAAGACCGGGACGATGGCCTGGAAGATGCAAGGCTTCCCGCTCGAGGAGGTGCAGGTGCGCGCCAAGACCGGCACCGCCGAGGTGCAGGGCAAGCAGACCACCGGCTGGGTCGCGACGTACGACGAGAACTACGTGGTGATCATGATGATGGAGCAGGGCGGCACCGGCTCGGGCAGCTCCGGCGACGCCGTCCGGCACATGTGGGAGGCGCTTTACGGCATCGACGGCGATCGGGTCGACCCGGCGGCGTCGCTGCTGCCCGCGGGACAGACGCCGTCGTCGCTGCCGGTCTTCGGCCGCGACGGCACGGTGGAGGCGCCCCGATGACGGTCCTGCACGCGCCGCGCGTCGTACGGCGGCACCGGTGGGCCGACCTGGATTGGTGGCTCGTCATCGCCGTCGCGTTGCTCGTGCTCATCGGCACCGTGCTCATTTGGTCGGCGACCTCGCACCGTGACGACCTGACCGGTGGCCGCCCGACGGCCTACTTGTCCAAGCAGGGCGTCAACGTCGTCATCGCCGTCACCCTCGGCGGCCTCATCGCTGCGACGGACCGCCGGTCGATCCGCGTCTGGGCTCCCCTCATCTACATCGGTTCGGTCGTGGGGCTGCTGCTCGTCTTCGTGCCCGGCGTCGGGGCGACGATCAACGGCTCCCACTCCTGGTTGGACGTCGGTGGTCTGTCGATCCAGCCTGTGGAGTTCGCCAAGGTCGGCGTGATCGTGGGGATGGCGCTGGTCCTGGCCGAACGAGCCGAAGCCGGCCTGCGAAGCGTCATGCGTGACTCGGACCTGCTGCCCGCCCTCGCGATCGCCGCTGTGCCGGCGGTCCTCATCCTGGCTCAGCCCGACCTCGGCTCACTGATGGTCCAGGCCGCCATCGTCTTCGGTGTCCTCGCGATGGCCGGGACCGCCAAGCGTTGGCTGGGCGCGTTGCTGGCCGTCGGCGTCACCGCCCTGGTGCTCGCCGTGGCCGTCGGGGTGCTGCAGGAGTACCAGCTGTCGCGCTTCGAGGCCTTCGCCGATCCGTCCCTGGACCCGCGGGGTGCTGGCTACAACACCATCCAGGCACGCATCGCGATCGGCAACGGTGGCGTGCTCGGCCAAGGACTGTTCCAGGGGTCGCAGACCCAGAGCGGCTTCGTCCCCGAGCAGCACACCGACTTCATCTTCACCGTCGCTGGAGAGGAGCTCGGGCTCGTCGGGTCCGCCGCCGTCATCATGCTGCTCGGCGTCGTGCTGTGGCGGTGCCTGCGGATCGCCCGTCAGGCCGACGACCTCTTCGGCCGGCTCGCCGCGGTCGGCATCGCCTCCTGGTTCGGGTTCCAGTCGTTCCAGAACATCGGCATGTGCCTGGGGATCATGCCGGTGACGGGGGTCCCGCTGCCGTTCGTCTCCTACGGCGGTACGTCGATGTTCGCGTCCATGATGGCGGTGGGGCTGCTGCTCAACATCCGCCGCCGGGCCGGTGGGCCCACCGGTCACGGTGTCGTGGTGCGGTCACGCCTGCAGCGCAGCCGCTTCTGAGGGGCCGGCGTCGCCGCGACCAGCGGCTAGGCTGTGCTGCATGCCTGCGCCCACCGCCCTGAGCGTCTTCGACCGCCTGGAGCCGCTGTTGCCGAGGATCGGCAAGCCGATCCAGTACCTCGGCGGGGAGCTCAACTCCACGGTCAAGGTCTGGGACTCGGTCACGGTCCGCTGGGCGCTGATGTACCCCGACGCGTACGAGGTCGGACTGCCCAACCAGGGCGTGCAGATCCTCTACGAGATCCTGAACGAGCGCGACTGGATCCTGGCCGAGCGGACGTACGCCGTCTTCTCGGACATGGAAGACCTGATGCGCGCCCACGGCATCCCGCAGTTCACCGTCGACGCGCACCGGCCGGTGCGTGCCTTCGACCTGCTGGGGATCTCCTTCTCCACCGAGCTCGGCTACACCAACATGCTCACCGCACTCGACCTCGCAGGCATCCCCCTGCACGCGGCCGACCGCACCGACGACGACCCGCTCGTGCTCGCCGGTGGACACTCGGCCTTCAACCCCGAGCCGATCGCCGACTTCATTGACGCGGCCGTCCTTGGCGACGGCGAGGAGATCGTCCTCGCCATCAGCGACCTGGTCCGCGAGTGGAAGGACGAGGGCTGCCCGGGTGGTCGCGACGAGGTGCTCATGCGGCTCGCCGCGTCCGGCGGCGTGTACGTCCCGGCCTTCTACGACGTCTCCTACCTCCCGGACGGGAGGATCCAGCGTGTGGTGCCCAACCGCGCCGGCGTCCCGTGGCGGGTCAGCAAGCACACCCTGATGGACCTCGACGCATGGCCGTACCCCAAGAACCCCCTCGTGCCGCTGGCCGAGACCGTCCACGAGCGCTACTCGGTGGAGATCTTCCGTGGTTGCACGCGGGGCTGCCGGTTCTGCCAGGCCGGCATGATCACCCGACCCGTGCGCGAGCGCAGCATCACCACCATCGGGGCGATGGTCGAGAACGGCCTGGCCAAGTCCGGTTTCGAGGAGGTCGGGCTGCTGAGCCTGTCCAGCGCGGACCACTCCGAGATCGCCGAGGTCGCCAAGGGCCTCGGCGACAGGTACGAAGGCACCAACACCTCCCTGTCGCTGCCGTCCACCCGCGTGGACGCCTTCAACATCACCCTGGCCAACGAGTTCAGCCGCAACGGCCGCCGGTCCGGCCTGACGTTCGCGCCCGAGGGCGGCAGTGAACGGCTGCGCAAGGTGATCAACAAGATGGTCAGCGAGGAGGACCTGATCCGGACCGTCTCGGCGGCGTTCTCGCACGGCTGGCGCCAGGTCAAGCTCTACTTCATGTGCGGGTTGCCCACCGAGACCGACGACGACGTCATGCAGATCGGCGACCTGGCACGCAAGGTGATCGAGACCGGACGGGAGGTCTCGGGGCGCAAGGACATCCGGTGCACCGTCTCGATCGGGGGGTTCGTACCCAAGCCGCACACGCCGTTCCAGTGGTCGAGCCAGCTCGATCACGAGACGACCGACGCCCGCCTGGCCAAGCTGCGCGAGTCGGTGCGCTCGGACAAGAAGTACGGTCGCTCGATCGGCTTTCGCTACCACGACGGCAAGCCCGGCATCGTCGAAGGCCTGCTGTCGCGCGGCGACCGCCGGGTCGGGCGCATCATCGAGGCGGTCTGGCGTGACGGCGGCAGGTTCGACGGCTGGAGCGAGCACTTCTCCTACGACCGCTGGGCCGAGTGCACCGAGCAGGTGCTCGCCGGCGAACCGGTCGACCTGGACTGGTACACCGTGCGCGAGCGCGACCACGCCGAGGTGCTGCCCTGGGACCACCTGGACTCCGGCCTGGACAAGGACTGGTTGTGGGAGGACTGGCAGGACGCCCTCGACCCCGAAGGCGCGATCGAGGTAGAGGACTGCCGCTGGACGCCGTGCTTCGACTGCGGGGTGTGCCCGCAGATGGGCACCGACATCCAAGTAGGCCCCACCGGAGCCAAGCTGCTCCCCATCACGCCCGTGTCGTGACCGTACGCCCCGCCGGTCGAGCGGACTATGCGGCGCTCGTGGAGCTGCGGCGACGGTCGCGGCTGGAGACCGACGGCGTCGGCCTCGATGCCGAGCCAGAGTTCGACGAGCGGTTCACGGCGTGGCTGGACGTCCAGCTGGCGCGCGGCTCGCTGGCGTGGGTCGCCGAGGACGCCGGATCGATGGTCGGGATGCTGCTGATGTTCGTGCTGGAGCGCATGCCCGCACCGGAGCGTCCGCCCTCGCGGTGGGGTTACGTCGTCAACGCCTTCGTCCTTCCCGAGCATCGCGACCGCGGCGTCGGCACGCAGCTCGTCGCCGCGGCGACCGAACACGCCGATGCTCAGGGGTACGCGCGCCTCGTGCTCACCGCCAGCGATCGAGCCGTCCCCTTGTACGCCCGCGCCGGCTTCTCCCGCGACCACCCGCTCCTGGTCCGCGAGCCGACTCCGCGGGACCACGTGGGACGCTGAGCTGGCACTCGGTGCGTCGTCGCGGTGCGTCGTGGAGATGGCCTCAGTCGAAGAGCTGGGGACGGTTGATGTAGCGGCCGACCGGGATGAGCGGCAAGGCGAGCACGGCCAGGACGGTCACCGGCACCGCCCACGACCCGGTGACGTCCTGCAACAGACCGGCGCCGAACGGCCCGATCGCGGCCATGAGGTAACCGACCCCTTGCACGAAGCTGGACAGGGCCGCGGTGCCGCCGGGGGTACGCGAACGCTGCCCGAGCATCGTCATCACCCAGGAGAACGATGCGCCGCCGAGACCGAGCAGCAGCGCCCACAGCCACGGTGCCGTGGTAGCGAACAGCAGTACTCCGACCCAGCCGGCGGCGGTGGTGATCCCGAAGATCCATGGCAGGACGGGGCGCGCACCCACGCGGCGCATGATCGCGGGGAGGGCGAGGGTCGTCGGGATGCCGACGCCGCTGACGATCGTCTGCATCAACGCGGCCGTGCCCGGAGTGAGTCCGGCGGCGGTGTAGATCTCTGGCAGCCAGCCGAATTGTGTGTACGCCTGCGCCGACTGCAGCGCGAAGAAGAGTGCCATCGCCCATGCCAACCGCGAGCGCATCGTCTGCCGCAGGGTGACCGCCGACGGATCAGTCGTCGCAACTCGTACGTCGTGGCGCAGCAGGAACAGCCACGGCAGCAACGTGATGCCGGCGACGACTCCCCAGGCGAGCAAGCCGCCGCGCCAGCCGCCGGTGACGTCGGACAACGGCACGGTCACCGCCGAGGACAAGGTCGCGCCGGTCAAGATGGCGGCGGTGTAGAAGGCGCTGACCGTCGGCACCTGGCTCGGGAAGTGTCGCTTGACGAGCGCGGGCAGGATCACGTTGCCGGTCGCCGCGCCGGCGAGGGCGAAGCCCGACGCCAGGTTGAACAGCGTCGGCGAGGACGTCATCACGCGCAGGACCAGCCCCGTCGCGATGACGAGCAACGAGAGCGCCGCCGTACGGTGCAGGCCGATGCCGCGGACGACTCCACCCGCGGTGCTGCCGAACACCGCGAAGCACAACACCGGCAGCGTCGTGACGACACCTCCGACCGTCGCGGACATGCCGAGGTCGGCACGGACGGCGGCCAGCACCACACCGACGCTTCCGACGGCGGCACGCAGGTTGAGGGCGAGAAGTATCAGGGCGACCAGGACGAACACTCGCGCGGCACGGGACTCGGGGCGGGCGTTGGACACCGCCCCATCCTGCACCGACCGGTAACCTGCGTCCGTGCCACCACCTGAAGAGGTCCCCAATCCGCAGCTGCCGATCGTGCAGCGACTGCGGATCCGCTACGCCAAGCGCGGGCAGCTGCGGTTCACCAGCCACCGCGACTTCGCCCGCGCCTTCGAACGTGCCGTACGCCGCGCCGACGTCCCCATCGCCTTCTCCTCCGGCTACTCGCCCCACCCCAAGATCTCCTACGCTGGTGCGTCGCCGACGGGAGCGTCGAGCGAGGCGGAGTACCTCGAGATCGCTGTCACCCGCAGGTGCGAGCCCGCGCGGGTCCGGGACGCCCTCGACGCCGCGCTGCCCGACGGCCTCGATCTGCTCGAGATCGTGGTGGGTGACCCTGAGCGCGGCTCGCTCGCTGACCGCCTCGATGCCAGCGAGTGGCAGATTCGGCTGCCCGGCGTCGAGCTGGCAGAAGCGGCAGCGGCCGTCGACGCGTTCCTTGCCGCCCGCGAGGTCGAGGTCGAGCGCATGACCAAGAAGGGAGTGCGCACCTTCGACTGTCGCGCGGCCGTGGCGAGCCTCTCTGCCACGTCCGATGCGGATCCTGACCAACCGTGTGCGATACTCGTCATGGTTGTACGGCAGGCAACACCCGCTGTGCGACCCGACGATGTTCTCGCCGGACTCCGTGCGATCGCGGGGCTCGTGCCACCGGTTTGGCCACACGCGAACCGCGCGGCACAGGGGCCCCTCGACGAACGAACCGGCACGGTCGGCGATCCGTTCGTTCTCGACCGCGACGCGTCGCGCTAGCAGCGCCCCACCGGGCGGGCCGGCGTGCACGCTGACCGCGGCAGTGCGAGGGAGAGCCGTGACAGGCCGGCAACCATGGAGGACGTCGCCGAAGCCCGATCATCTCGGGCTCCACCGCAGGCTTCAGTTCGGCGCAACCCACCGAACGACAGACACGGCCCCGCGCGACTCAGCATGATCGCGCCAGGGCGAAGGAGAGCTGATGCTCGACGACACCGACACACCCAAGAACGGCACCACCACCGGACGCACCCGCCGGCGCGCGGTCTCCCGCCCGTCCGGCCCACCCACCGAACCCCCGGCTGCCGCAGCTGAGGCAACACCGGACGCGAGCGGGCATGACACCGACGCACCGACATCCACCGCCAAGAAGGCCCCGGCGAAGAAGACCGCCGCGAAGAGGTCGACCGCCAAGAAGTCAGTAGCTAAGACGTCGGTGGCCGCGACACCTGACGAGCCGGCCGCCGAGGTCAAGACCGAGAGCGCGGCCGAGCCAGCCACAGACACAGAGACACCGGCCCGCAAGAAGCCGGCGCGCAGGCCCGCCAAGCAGGCTCCCGCCGTCTTCTCGGGCATGGACGACGACCCTGAGTCCACGGTCGGGACGACGCCTCGGCGTCGAGCCAAGAAGGCGACCGCCGCAGCAGATGGCCCAGACGAGCTGGCAGCTGCTTCGCCTGAGGCGCCGGCGACGTTCGTCGCACCGCTGTTCCAGGCGCCGGACTCGAGCAAGGCCGCAGCGCGCAAGCCGGCCAAGAAGGCCGCCCAGCCAAGTCTCGCGCCGGCCGCCGATGACGACGCCGACAGGCCCCCCACCGACGTGGAACAGAGCGACGACGCCGACGACACCGATGAGGACGGTGCTCCGCGTCGTCGTCGTCGCCGCGGTGGACGACGCCGTCGCAAGAGCGGAGCCGACGGCGAGTCACTCGACGAGGCCTCGGACGACGTGGCCGTACCCGCTGACGGAGCCGCTGCGGCGAGCGCGGTCGACAGCGGCGAGGAGGACGGCGGGCAGGACGACGCCGAGGACCCCGAGGACGCCGAAGGTGGCGGCAGCACGACTCGTCGCCGTCGTCGCCGCCGCCGCCGCGGCGAGGGTGACGACCTGTCGTCGGACGACGCGCCCAACACCGTCGTACGCATCCGCGAACCCCGCAACGCCGCGGACGAGATCACCAGCGTCTCGGGCTCGACCCGCCTCGAGGCCAAGAAGCAGCGTCGCCGTGAGGGACGCGAAGCCGGCCGTCGTCGCGCACCGATCGTCTCCGAGTCTGAGTTCCTGGCCAGACGAGAGTCGGTCAAGCGCGAGATGGTCATCCGTCAGAGGTCGGACCTCACCCAGATCGCGGTGGTGGAAGATGACGTGCTGGTCGAGCACTACGTCGCGCGGGAGTCGCAGACGTCGCTGATCGGCAACGTCTACCTCGGCCGCGTCCAGAACGTCCTGCCGAGCATGGAGGCGGCGTTCGTCGACATCGGCAAGGGTCGCAACGCCGTCCTGTACGCCGGAGAGGTCGACTGGAACGCCCTCGGGAACGGCAAGCAGCGCAAGATCGAGGAGGTCCTGAAGTCGGGCCAGACGGTCCTGGTCCAGGTGACCAAGGATCCGATCGGGCACAAGGGCGCGCGCCTGACCAGTCAGGTCAGCCTCGCCGGACGCTTCCTCGTCTACGTGCCGGGTGGCCAGACCAGCGGCATTTCCCGCAAGCTTCCCGACGGCGAGCGCAACCGTTTGAAGGGTCTTCTCAAGGATGTCCTGCCCGAGGACGCCAGCGTCATCATCCGTACCGCCGCTGAGGGAGCGACCGAGGAGCAGCTGACCCGCGACGTCAGTGCGTTGACCGCACGCTGGGACGACATCGAGCGCAAGGCCAACGACGGCAAGGCTCCGCAGCTGCTGTACGGCGAGCCGGACCTGATGATCAAGGTGGTCCGCGACCTGTTCAACGAGGACTTCGCCCGCCTCGTCGTCGAGGGTGACGACGCCTGGGACATGATCGAGGGGTACGTCGGCCACGTCGCACCTGACCTCGCCGACCGACTGCAGCGGTGGGGCGCCAGCGAACCCAAGAACACGTTCGAGGCGTATCGGATCGACGAGCAGATCGCGAAGGGCATGGACCGCAAGGTCTGGCTGCCGTCGGGCGGATCCTTGGTCATCGACCGCACCGAGGCCATGACCGTCGTCGACGTCAACACCGGCAAGTTCACCGGATCCGGCGGCAACCTGGAGGAGACGGTCACCAAGAACAACCTCGAGGCGGCCGAGGAGATCGTGCGCCAGCTACGGCTGCGTGACATCGGCGGCATCATCGTCATCGACTTCATCGACATGGTTCTGGAGAACAACCGCGACCTCGTCCTGCGCCGGCTCGTCGAGTGCCTGGGCCGTGACCGTACGCGACACCAGGTCGCGGAGGTGACGTCGCTCGGGCTCGTCCAGATGACGCGCAAGCGGATCGGTACCGGCCTGCTGGAGGCGTTCAGCGAACCCTGTGCGCACTGCCACGGTCGTGGGCTCACCGTCCACGACCAGCCGGTCGAGCCGCACAGTCACGACGACTCTGCCGGCCGCGGCACCCGGCGTCGAGGCGGTAGGGGTGGGGACAACCCCGCCGGCGGCGGCGGCAACAGCCGGGGCCGCGGCGAGCGCACTCCCGAACCGGCTCCCCAACCGGCGCCCGAGCCAGTGTCCGAAGCCTCGCCTTCCGCGCCAGAGCCGGCGTCTGCCTCGACCGAGCCGGCGCCGACAACGCCGCCACGACCGGCGATGCAACCCGCTACCACGCCGACCGCGACGACCCCAGAGGCGACCAGCCCCCAACCGCCTCGTCGGCGCAGTGCTCGTCGCCCGGCCGGTGCGGCCACCGTCGCTGATGCGCCGCAGGCACCGGATTCCGTTTTGACCAGCGAGGGCCAGGCTCCGTAGACTGGCTCTCCGGTGTGCCTCGCACGCCGTCATTCGCCCCGCACAAGGCGCGTCCGCAGACGCCGCCTGACCAACAGGAAGTGAGTCCGCGGTGTACGCGATCGTGCGCAGTGGCGCCAAGCAGCAGAAGGTCGTCGTCGGCGACGTCATCGAGATCGACAAGGTGTCCACGCCGGCCGGCGAGTCCATGCAGCTTCCCGCGGTCCTGCTCGTCGACGGCGACACCGTGACCTCCGATGCACCCTCGCTGGCCAAGGTGTCGGTGACGGCGGAAGTCGTGGGCGCGTCCAAAGGTCCCAAGATCCGCATCCAGAAGTTCAAGAACAAGACTGGTTACAAGAAGCGCCAAGGGCACCGCCAGCACTACACCCAGGTGAGAGTCACCGGCATCAACGCGTGACCCGAAGACACAGGCAGGACTGAAGACATGGCACACAAAAAGGGCGCGGCCTCCACCAGGAACGGCCGCGACTCCAACTCGCAGCGCCTCGGCGTCAAGCGCTTCGGCGGCCAGCAGGTCAATGCCGGTGAGATCATCGTCCGCCAGCGCGGCACCCACTTCCACCCCGGAGCCGGCGTCGGACGCGGCGGCGACGACACCCTCTTCGCCCTTGCCGCCGGCGCTGTCGAGTTCGGCACCCGACGCGGCCGCAAGGTCGTCAACATCGTCCCGGCCGAGTAGTCAGGACGCAGTGACGAGGTAACCGATGGCGATTCCGACGTTTGTCGACCGCGTGACGTTGCACGTCTCCGGCGGCTCTGGCGGAAACGGGATCGCATCGGTGCACCGGGAGAAGTTCAAGCCGCTCGGCGGCCCCGACGGCGGCAACGGTGGGCATGGCGGCGACGTGACCTTGAAGGTCACAGCCGACGTCACCACCTTGATCGACTACCACCACGAGCCGCACCGTCGCGGGCAGAACGGTTCACACGGCAGCGGCGGCCACCGCAACGGCGCCCATGGCGACTCGCTCGTCTTGGCTGTGCCCGACGGCACCCTCGTCCGGGGTAGCTCCGGCGAGATCCTCGCCGACCTGGTCGGGTCAGGCACCGAGTTCGTGATCGCCGCCGGTGGCCACGGCGGCCTCGGCAATGCCGCCCTGGCCTCCAGCAAGCGCAAGGCTCCCGGCTTCGCCCTCAAGGGTGAGCCGGGCGACGAGCTCACGATCACGCTCGAGCTCAAGGTTGTTGCTGACATCGGTCTCGTCGGCTTCCCCAGTGCGGGGAAGTCGAGCCTGATCGCCGCCCTGTCCCGGGCGCGGCCCAAGATCGCCGACTACCCGTTCACCACCCTCGTGCCCAACCTCGGTGTCGTCGTCGCTGGGTCGACCACCTTTACGGTCGCAGACGTGCCCGGACTGATCGAGGGCGCGAGCCAGGGCAAAGGCCTCGGCCACGACTTCCTACGGCACGTCGAACGCTGCGCCGCACTCGTGCACGTCATCGACTGCGCCACGATCGAGCCGGGACGCGATCCCGTGAGCGACCTCGACGTGATCGAGCACGAGCTGTCCGAACACGGCGGGCTCGACGACCGCCCGCGGCTGATCGCCCTCAACAAGGTCGACGTGCCCGACGCCGCCGAGATCGCCGGGTTCGTCCGCTCCGATCTTCGAGAACGCGGGTACGACGTCTACGACGTGTCGGCGTCGAGCCACACCGGACTGCCCGAGCTCGCATTTGCCATGGCAGCCATCGTGCGGGCCAAGCGGTCGGCGAGCCCGGTCGCGCAGACGACACGCATCGTTCTGCGTCCGCCGAGCCAGGACGCTGAGATGTTCACCATCGACAATATCGACGGGCGCTGGGTCGTCCGGGGCGAGAAGCCGCTGCGCTGGGTACGCCAGACGGACTTCAGCAACGACGAGGCGGTCGGGTTCCTCGCCGATCGGCTCGCACGGATCGGCATCGAGGACAAGCTGCTCGCGCTCGGAGCAGAAGCCGGTGACGACATCGTGATCGGCGAGGACGCCGACTCGGTCGTCTTCGACTTCGACCCACAGGTGCAAGCGGGCGCAGAGATCCTCGGCCGGCGCGGTGAGGACCTACGGCTGGAGCAGAACACCCGCCGTACGACCAAGGAACGTCGCGACACGTTGGCCGAGCACCGCGAGCACGAGGCGCTGGCCCGGGCTGCCCGCACGTCAGGCAAGGACCCGGCCGTCCCGCCGGCTCCGGCCGGTGCGGCGCCTGCGGGGGAGTTCTCCGACTTCGAGGAAGCCTAGGCAACGACGTGCGCATCGTCGTCAAGGTCGGTTCGTCCTCACTGTCGACCGTGCACGGCGGACTCGACCTGGACCGGCTCGACCTGCTCGTCGAAGCGCTTGCCGGCGCACGGCGACGCGGTGATGAGGTCGTGCTGGTCAGCTCCGGTGCTATCGCCACTGGTCTCGCGCCGCTCGGTCTCTCCACCCGACCGCGCGACCTCGCCACCCAACAGGCTGCCGCGAGCGTTGGCCAGGGCCTGCTGATCGGGCGTTACACCGAACGTCTCGCCTCGCACGGCTTCGTCGTCGGTCAGGTGCTGTTGACCGCTGATGACGTCACCCGGCGCAATCACTACCGCAACGCCTACCAGACCCTCGCGCGCCTGCTCGAGCTCGGTGTGCTGCCTGTCGTCAACGAGAACGACACCGTCGCCACGAGCGAGATCCTCTTCGGTGACAACGACCGGCTCGCGGCACTCGTCGCCCACCTCGTCCACGCCGACCGGCTCGTGCTGCTGTCCGACGTCGACGGCCTCTACGACGGCGACCCCGACGCACGCGGCTCACAGCTGATCACCGACGTGCGCTCAGAAGCCGACCTCGACGGCGTCCAGATCGTCCGTGCCCGCTCCTCACATATCGGCACCGGCGGTATGGTCACCAAGCTCGAAGCGGCGCGGATCGCCACCGGCGCGGGTATCGACGTCGTGCTGGCAGCTACCCCGTCGGTCGCCACGGTGCTCACCGGCGGACGGGTCGGTACGCACTTCCACCGGACCGGCCGCCGCCGGCCGACCCGGCTGCTGTGGCTGGCGCACGCGACACAGGGCCTAGGACAGCTGATCCTCGACGACGGCGCCGTACGCGCGTTGCAGGGGCGCAAGGCGTCGCTGCTCCCGGCCGGAGTGGTCGGCGTGCGCGGGGACTTCAGCGCCGGTGACCCGGTCGACCTGGTGGACCGCGCCGACGTCGTCATCGCGCGGGGGTTGGTCAACTACGACAGCGGTGAGGTGCCTTCGTTGATCGGGCGGTCGACCCGCGACCTCGCCGAGGAGCTCGGAGCGGCCTACGAGCGTGAGCTGGTCCATCGTGACGACCTCGTACTTCTGCGCCGATCCTGACCCGGGCGCACTTCACATCGTCTACCGTGGGGATTCAACGGCGGAGGGAAGTTGATGGACCACCAGCAACGTCTCTGGCACGTGACGGTGACGGCCGCCGGCAACGCCCGCGACCCCGAGATCGTCCGCGACGCGATGGAACGCCTCGGGCACCAGCACGCGTTCTTGCACTCGATCCGCTACGCGCACGACCGAGCAGAGATCTGCTACTGGGAAGAGGCGCCGGAGATGCTCGACGCGGCCGCGATGGCGATGCGGGTGTGGAACGAGCATCGTGAGACCGCCGGGCTGCCCCGCTGGGAGGTGGTCGGGCTCGAGGTCCTCGAGCGCGCGACCTACCAGGCACGACAACAGCCGGCGACCCGACCCAGAGCAGTCGCCGTCGGGCTCAGCTCGCCGAGCCCCCTACCCTTCTAACGAGCCGCTGCCGGAGCAGGGCAGGTGGCCCGGTGCCGGGACGGGTAGATTGTGGCCATGTCCTTCACCGTCCGCGCCGCCGAGGCCGCCGAGCAGACCCGTGAGCTTCCGATCGAGCCGTGGGCAATCGGCTTGCTGTCCTTCGTCGTGCTCGTCCTGCTGCTGCTCGCGGTGCTGTCCTTCGGCAAGGGGCGCGAACACACCTGATGAGCCTGCCGCACATGGGTGTACGCCGCCCACGGATCGGCGTCATGGGCGGCACCTTCGATCCGATCCACCACGGTCACCTCGTCGCCGCGAGCGAGGTGCAGGCCTGGTTCGATCTCGACGAGGTCGTCTTCGTCCCCACCGGTCGCCCCTGGCAGAAGCACGAGCGTGTGGTCTCGCCAGCTGAGCACCGTTACCTGATGACCGTGGTCGCCACCGCCGCCAACCCGAGATTCTCCGTCAGCAGGGTCGACATCGACCGGGACGGTCCGACGTACACGATCGACACGCTGCGCGACCTCAAGGCTGAGTTCGCCGGTGCCGAGCTCTACTTCATCACCGGCGCGGACGCCCTTGCGGCGATCCTCACCTGGCGCGACCACAACGAGATGTTCGAGCTCGCCGAGTTCGTCGGGTGCACGCGGCCCGGGCACAACATCGACGCCGACACCCTCTCTGGACTGCCCGGCGACCGGGTGACGATCGTGGAGATCCCGGCGCTGGCGATATCGTCGACCGACTGCCGTGAACGGGTCCAGCGCGGCGAGCCGGTGTGGTACCTCGTTCCCGACGGCGTCGTGCAGTACATCGGCAAGCATCAGCTCTATCGCTCACCGCCCCCCGCACCTGTGCCCCACTCCACGACCAGCACCCCGAAAGGATCGGAGTGACCGCAACTGATCGCGCGCTCGAGCTCACCCGTGCCGCCGCGGCGGCGGCGACGGACAAGCTCGCCAACCAGGTCATCGCCTTCGACGTCTCCGACCAGCTCGTCATCACCGACGTGTTCGTCATCTGCTCAGCCGGCAACGATCGCCAGGTACGTGCCATCGTCGACGCCGTCGAGGAGCGTCTGCTGGTCCTCGGCGCCAAACCGGTGCGGCGCGAGGGGCAGCGAGAGGGCCGTTGGGTGCTCCTGGATTTTGCGGACATCGTGGTGCATGTCCAGCACGAACAGGAGCGGGCGTACTACGCACTGGAGCGGCTGTGGAGCGACTGCCCTGCCATCACTCTCGCCGGCCCCGACGGGCAGTAGTGAGACGACGCATCGTGCTGTGGCGCCACGGGCGTACCCAGTGGAACGCCAAGGGCCTGGTGCAGGGCCAGACCGACACCGAACTCGACCACGTCGGCCGCCGTCAGGCACGGTCCGCCGCGGCGCGGCTTGCCTCGCTGGAGCCGGTACGAATCGTGAGCTCGGACCTGGCGCGCGCCCACGACACCGCCACCGTGCTCGGCGACATGACTGGCGTGGCTGTGGAGAAGGATCAACGGCTCCGCGAGATGAGCTTCGGCCAGCGCGAGGGCAAGACCTTCGACGAGGCGATGGAGCAGTTCCCCGAACAGATGTGCCGCTGGCTCGACGGTGACGACACCAGGTTCGCCGGCGCCGAGACCTACGCAGAGGCGGGTGCTCGGTTCTCGCACGCGGTCGAGGACGTCGCCGGGCCGCTCGGCGACGACGAGACCGCGGTCGTCGTCGCGCACGGTGCTGTCCTGCGGGTCGGGATCTGCGCCTTTCTCGGGCTCCCACAGGAGTTCTGGGTCAAGCTCGGTGGCTTCAACAACTGCTCGTGGACGGTGCTCGGAGAGGGTCGCGGCGGTTGGCGGATCGAGGAGTGGAACGCCGGCTCGCTGCCCACTCCGGTGCTGTCCGACGACGAGTGACCCGGTTTCGCGCGCCGGTGCCGCAGCGGTTAGGATCGACCTCGCTCGCGAGCGCGGGGCTATGGCGCAGTTGGTAGCGCGCTTCCATGGCATGGAAGAGGTCAGGGGTTCGAATCCCCTTAGCTCCACCACTCCGACGGCTTGCCACACCGCAGCTACACGACCACGCAGGGAGCCGCATGGAGATCTGGCCGGGAAATCCCTATCCCCTGGGAGCCAGCTATGACGGGGCGGGGACCAACTTCACGCTCTTCTCCGACGTCGCCGACGGGGTCGAGCTCTGCCTGTTCGACAGCGCCGGCACCGAGACCCGGATCGAGCTCACCGAGCGCCACGCCCTCGTCTGGCACACCTACCTGCCCCGTGTCGGCCCCGGCCAGCGGTACGGCTTCCGCGTCCACGGCCCGTACGAGCCCGAGCTCGGCATCCGGTGCAGCCCCACGAAGCTGCTGCTGGATCCCTATGCCAAGGCGATCGAGGGAGGCGTCGACCGGGTCAACGCCTGCTTCTCCTACGACTTCGGCGACCTCGACAAACGCAACACCGAGGACTCCGCGCCGCACACGATGAAGTCGGTCGTGATCAACCCCTTCTTCGACTGGCAGGAGGACCGGCCGCCGCGCCGGCCGTACCACGAGAGCATCATCTACGAGGCACACGTCAAGGGCCTCACGATGACCCATCCCGACGTACCGGAGGAGATCCGCGGGACGTACGCGGCGCTGAGCCACCCCGCCATCGTCGGCCACCTGGTGCAGCTGGGGGTCACCGCGGTCGAGCTGATGCCGGTCCACCAGTTCGTGCAGGACGCACACCTCCTCGACAAGGGCCTGACGAACTACTGGGGCTACAACACGATCGGCTTCTTCGCGCCGCACAACGGCTACAGCTCCTCGGGCCAACGCGGCCAGCAGGTCCTGGAGTTCAAGGCAATGGTGCGTGAGCTGCACCGCGCCGACATCGAGGTCATCCTCGACGTTGTCTACAACCACACCGCCGAGGGCAACCACCTCGGACCGACCTTGTGCTTTCGCGGGATCGACAACCAGGCGTACTACCGTCTCGGCGAGACCGACAAGGAGCACTACTACGACACAACCGGCACCGGCAACACCCTGCTGATGCGCAACCCGCACGTATTGCAGCTGATCATGGACTCCTTGCGCTACTGGGTCGAGGAGATGCACGTGGACGGCTTCCGGTTCGACCTCGCCGCGAGCCTGGCGCGCCAGTTCCACGAGGTCGACCGGCTGAGCGCGTTCTTCGACCTCGTCCAGCAGGATCCCGTGGTAAGCCAGGTAAAGCTCATCGCCGAGCCGTGGGACGTCGGACCCGGCGGATACCAGGTCGGCAACTTCCCCCCGCACTGGACGGAGTGGAACGGCAAGTACCGCGACACGATGCGCGACTTCTGGCGCGGCGAACCGAGCACGTTGGGAGAGTTCGCGGCGCGCCTGTCGGGCTCCTCGGACCTGTACGAGTCCGACGGCAGGGCGCCGTACGCGTCGGTCAACTTCATCACGGCGCACGACGGGTTCACCCTCGCCGACCTCGTGTCGTACAACGAGAAGCACAACGACGGGAACGGCGAGGGTGGTGCGGACGGCGAGAACCACAACCGCTCCTGGAACTGCGGCGTCGAGGGCGCGATAGCCGATCCGAAGATCCAAGAGCTTCGTTCGCGGCAACAACGCAACGTCATCACCACGTTGCTGCTCAGCCAGGGCGTCCCCATGCTCTTGCACGGCGACGAGCTCGGCCGCAGCCAGGGCGGCAACAACAACGCCTACTGTCAGGACAGCGAGTTGTCGTGGGTCGACTGGGCGAGCACCGACGAGCAGCTCCTGGAGTTCACCCGCCGCGTGCTCGCGCTGCGCGCCCAGCACCCGGTGTTCCGTCGGCGCCGGTTCTTCACCGGGACCTCCGCGGACGACCAGCTTCCCGACATCGCGTGGTTGCGCCCGGACGCCAAACCCATGATCGGCAAGGACTGGACGAGCGCGTCGCGCGCGATGGCGGTCTACCTCAACGGTGACGCCATCACCGAGCCCGGTCTGCGCGGAGAGCCGATCGATGACGACTCGTTCCTGTTCTTGTTCAACG